>CXWL01014239.1_pt1 | contig 13313 bp, 11 predicted proteins | sample 590931 | NCBI WGS metagenome assembly CXWL01 (sample SAMEA3498368, study PRJEB10139) | groundwater metagenome | biome: water well; material: biofilm material | place: Germany | collected 2015-04-27 | reverse complement strand
GCAGTTGCTCGACTTCCTGCTTGGCGGTGGCGCTTGCGGTGCTCATCGACGACTCCGTTGACGTCCTGTCCATTCTACTGCTCCTCCCCCTCGCCCACCGCTGAACCCTTGGCTCCCAGCTTCGCACCCGGATGCGTCGCCGCGTGGACCGCCTTCAGCGCCTCGATCGACACGTGGGTGTAGATCTCCGTGGTCTTCACCGTCGCATGCCCGAGCAGCGCCTGGATGTAGCGCAGATCGGCGCCGTTCTCCAGCATCGCCGTGGCTGCCGCGTGGCGGAACGCATGACAGGCGCCCGGCTTGTCGATCCCCGCGCGCTTCACGTAGCGCCGCGCCAGTTCGGTCAAGCTGTCCACCGGGATCTCGCTGCCCGTACGCGTCAGGAACAGTCGCCGGTTCTCCGGATCGACGCTCCACGCGCTGCGCACCTCGTCGAGGTAGCGGGCCAGCCACGCCAGCGCCCGCTCGCCCAGCGGCACCACCCGATCCTTGCGCCCTTTGCCCTGGCGCACGAACAGCGTGCCGCGGCCGTGGTCGACGTCGTGCACCAGGAGCTGTGTCAGCTCACGCCGGCGGATACCAGTGGCGTACAGCACCTCCAGCAGCACCCGATCACGCAAGCCATCGGCGGTATCGACGTCCGGCAGCGCCAGGATGGATTCCACCTCCGCCGGGCTCAACACATGCGGCAGTTGCCGGCTCGGGACACTCGGCAGTTCCAGGTCGGCCGCCGGATTGCTGGCGACATGACCGGCGCGCACCAGCCAGCGGAACCACTCCTTGATTCGCGCCAGCACCCGCGCCTGCGTCCGGGTCGACAGCGGCAGCCCGTTCGGCTTGCGCATGAAGTACAGGTGCCGCTGGTAGCGCTCCAGCACCGGCCGCGTCAGTTCGCCCGGGCTTTCGATCCCGCGCTCGGCGCACCAGGCCGCCAGCCGGCCGAGGTCACTGGCGACCGCCTTCTCATTCGCCGGATGCCGCCCCAACACGCGCCGATGCACGCTGTACGCCTGCACCAGCGCCGCCAGCGAGCGGGCCACGATCAGTTCCGCGCCGGACTCGGGTACGACGCACCATTACGACGCGGCGGCGTCGCTGCGCTCCCCAGAAGTGCGGTTTCGGGAAGAGCGGCGGCTAAAGAGAGAAGATCCGCGTCAGGACGCGCTGGAAGCGGCATTTCCTCGACCCGCAAGCTCACCGCAAGCTGGCCGCTAGCTGGCCGCAAGCGCCCCGCGAGGTTGTCCTCAGACCCCGCGAGGTTGCCATTTTTCCCCGCGAGGTTCGCCGTCGTACCCAAGGATTCAGCCGCGATCAGACCCACCGCCTGCGGCGCCTGGCTCGCCACATCGCCGTCGAACGCGAGTTCGTAGCTGAAGCGCTGGCCATTGCGGCCGCTGTGCGGAACCACGTACTCGAGCGCGACCAGGCGCTCGACGTGCACCCGCAACTGCGTGTCGCCAACGCCAATCCGATCACGCAACTCCCGCCGCGTGAACCGCACCGCGGCGCGCTCGATGCCCTGCGCACGGGCGCGCTCGTCGACCAGCGCCTGGATCGCGCCCAGCACCCGCCGTGTCTGCGGCGGCAGCTCGTCCAGCGAGCGCCCCAGTACCTCGTGCGCCAGGCGGTTCGCGAGCGCGATATCTTCCAGCGTGGCCTCGATGTACTCGATCGCCCGGCCGCCCTGTCGTGCACTTCGGATCGGCCGCTGGTGCTGGTGCAGCAGCGCGATGCTGTCGATCAACGCGAGGTACTTCTGGTGGTCGCGGCGCAAGCGCACGCGATCGGATGCGAACGTCAGTTGCTCGGCGTAGGGATTGACCACCGCCAGCGGCCGCAGCAGCGTTTGTGCCGCGCGATGGGTCGCCAGCACATCCTCGCTTTTCGCCTTCGCCAACAGTCCGTCCAGCGTTCGGCTGGATCGCTGCCGCGATTGGATAGCCGCCGTCTGCTCTCGGCTTTCGTTGATGGTGAGGACCAGGCAGCGGTTCAACAGCTCTTCGTCGATGTCGATTGCAGTCGTCGTCAGGAACAGCATCACCGGCCCTTCGACGCGGTATTCCTGCGTCACCAACTGGCCCGTGATCGGATCCTTGCCGGTGCTGGCGATCGTCAGCTCGCCCTGTGATTGCAGCAGTTTCAGCGCATACGCCGCCTGCCGCACGCCCTCCTCCTCCGCGATCGCCAGGATCTTGTGCTTCATGCTGGTTTCGCCGAGGTAGAACAGCGACTGCCCAGTCATCGCCGAGTACTGTACGCGCTCGGCTTCCGGCATCAGCGCCAGCACCGCATCCATCAGCGTGCTTTTCCCGGCCGCGCTGGTCGACTGGATCAGGATCGCCAGCGGCTTGTCGAGCTTGCGCGACACGCACGCGAGATACGCCACCAGCGCGTTGCTGGCCTCGCCAACCACGCCCGTCGCCTCGACATCAGCCACGATCTGCTCGATCAGCTTGGGGTCGCGCAACAGCGCCAGCGCAGCGGTTTGCTGCCCTTCGCTCAACGCCGGCGCCGCGTCTTCGGAGGCCTTCGGCTTCAGCTTCGCGCGGATCAGCGCATCCTGCCGCTGCTCGACCACGCGCAGCAGCTTGCCCAGATCGCTGCGCAGCACATCTTCGCTGGCGCCGAGCTCGATGCTCGCCTGCTTCAGCCAACCACCGCGCTGCTTCGCCTGGTACAGCTCCACCGTATCGACGTGGAAGGACTCGCCCCGCACAGCCTTCACCCACACCCGCAACTGCTCGTAGCTCGTGTTCTTCTCGATCCCGCGCACCGTGTACGCGCGATCGCCAAGCACCAGGCGCAGCTCACCGCTTTCGGTGATTTCGAACGGGATTTCCGGCGCCGTCGGTGGCACTCGATAGGCTGGCGGCTCGGGCACCGCGACGGGTTCCGGTGCTGGCGGCAATGCCGGTATTTCTTCTTTAGCCGCCGCTGGTTCGGCGGCTAAAAAGGGAACGTCGCGTCCCCGCTCGACCATCAGCGCCGCCGCCCTCAACGGCACATCACCCACATCGCCCGGCACGATCTCCAGCACCGATCTCGACGTCGGCCGCGCCGCATCCATCCGTGCCTTTCCCATCCACTCCGCCTGCCGGATCACCACCCCCAGCGACTTGATCGCCGGCTTCACCGCCAACGCGTACTCGTTCGCGTCCATGCCCTTCGGGAACCGGCACCGATAGCATTCGATACCTGCCGCCAACAGCCGCTCGGCCAGCTTCTCGGCGGCTCGGTTGCCCGCCTCGTCCGCGTCGTACGCGATCAGCGCCCGCTTGATGCCGATCCGCTGCAACGTCGCCAGCATCTCGTCAGTGAACCCCTCGATCCCATAGCTCGAGGTCACGTTTCGATAGCCCGCACACCAGAACGTCAGCGCATCGATCAGCGCCTCGCAGAGGATCGCTTCCTCGTGCCCGACCAGGCCGGCCTCGTTGAACACGCCACGGTGCGGCCCCGGCAGATACAGATGCAGCGGCGTTCCCGGCCGAAGATTCGGCGTGACCTTGCGGCCGTAGATCTCCGTGATCTCACCCTCCGGCGTGATCACCGGCACCACCAACGAGCCGTTGAAGTGCTCATGCCCCGACTCGCGCAGCAACCCCACCCGCTGCAAGGCACCCCGGATTTCCGCGCCCGCCTTGATCTGTTTCAGCGGCAGCTGCGTGCCGAGCGTCCGGTTCCCGTAGCCGAGCTGGAAGTGCTTCATCGCCTCCATGGTGATCCCACGCCCGTCGGCGTAGGCGAGTGCTTCGGAACTCGCCAGCAGCGTCGCGTGGTAGTACTCGACCACCGAGCGCAAAAGCGCCTGGTCACCAGCATCGGCGGGTAAAACAGGAACCGTCAGCGCCGCTGGAACAGCCGCCAGCGGCGCCAGTTCCGGCGCCTCGCCGCTCTCCTGTCGCAGCAGTTCGATCGCCCGCCGGAACGACACATTCTCGAACCGCATCACCCAATCGATCACCGACCCACCCGCCTGGCACGCTCCCAGGCAGTGCCACAGATTCGACTTCGGACTGATCACCAGGCTCGGCGTCTTGTCGTCATGGAACGGACACCGCCCGATCCGCTCCTTGCCGTGTGGCTTCAGCGCGATCCCTGCAGCCTCCACCAGCCGCACGATCGATACCTGAAGCTTCAGCCACTCGATCTCGTGATCCGCGATGCGCGCCATCGGCGATTCCTCCAAAAACCTGTCAAGTCCCCTGCCGACCCTTTTTCACCATTGCCGAGTCGGACAGCACAATGTACGATCTTCGTTCATCGTAACTCGCGAACGAAGCTCGTACAAGCACCATGCACGAGAACCGGGTTTACTCTTGCGAGCGGCTCCTCATCGATCCGCTCGCCATGCCCAAGCACGCCACCTCAGCCGCCGAGGGGTTCGGGCCGCGTCTCGCCGCCCTGCGCAAGACCGCCGGCTACACCCAGCAGCAGCTCGCCGACGAGATCGGTGCCAGCCGCCGCGTCATCGCCTACTACGAAGCCGAGTCCGAGCACCCGCCCGCCAACTTGCTGGTCGACTTGGCGCGCGTGCTCAACGTCAGCGTCGATGAGCTGCTCGGCTTGGCCACTGCGAAGCGTCCACGCGAGTCCGGACTCAGCCCGCGCCTGGAGCGCCGGCTGCGCCAGATCGAGCGCCTGAGCCCCAAGCCCAAGCAACAACTCCTGAGTCTGATCGACACCTTCATCGCCGCCGAACAGTTGCGCCAGGCCGCCAACACCAGTAAGGACGCCAACGGGTGAGCGCCGGCACCACCGACTACATCACCATCCTCGCCGGCAATTACATGCAGCCGCTCGGCATGCTGATCGAGCGCCTGGTCGCCAAGCGGCGCGAAGGGTTGCAAGGCATCAAGGCAAACGAACACGAGACCGACTGGGCGATCAGCTCCATCCTGATCGCCGTCGTGATGTTCGAGGGCTGGCTGATGCGCGTTCGCTACGACTTGGGCGCTACGGCACCCGCTGAGACTCGAGCACCTGAGTTCTACGAAGCACTGCGAAAAACATATTCACTGCCTGACGTCACCGAAGCCTTCGTGATGCGCGACATCGTCGCCCACAACCACCTGTGGACCGTCACCTTTGCCTGGGACGACTGCGGGCACCAACTCGTCGACAGTAATCTCATGACCGGCGGCGACAAGAAGTACAAGCGCGTCGTGGACTCGATTACCGGACTCACCATCGGCCATCAGCTTCATGCCAACCCGAAGCTGATCGACCGCACCGACGTGAAGAAAGTCCTGCAGATCATCCTTGCCGCGATGCAGGCACTCGAACGCGAGCAACTGCTGATGCCGCAAGCACTCAAGACGCCGGCCTGGCTTTATCCGGGCGGGAAAGAGGTCAGCAAAGGGACTGAAGCGTTTCGACTGAGCGATCTGGTGGACATGATCTGACTGGTGGCTACAGCCCATCAGATCCGGGCCAGCGCCCGCGCTACCGCGATCCCGCGCAGCCAGCACTGGCCCATCGCTTTCGCCTTGTCGACCAAGCTCTCAACCTCGCCCACTGCGCGGTTGAAGCTCGAGCCCACGGCCATCACTTGGCGCGTCCACTGCTCGGAACGATAGTCCAGGCGTCCCAAGGCCGCCGGCGGCGGACCCGTGATCACGCCGCGTTTATCGGGACGGATCTGGCGGCCGGTGTAATCGACCAGCGCCAGATATTCCGACTGCGATATCGACAGCACGCAAAAGCCGCGCAGGCCGGCGATCGGCGACAGCGACTGATCGGCGATCTTTGGCTGCTTCTCGATCGCAGCGATGCGCCGTTTTGCGCTGGTGTGGTGCGAGGCATCCAGGGAATCACAGAGCTTTGCGCGCACCGGATTGAGATCGACATACGCCATCGCGGAGAGCACCGCCGCCTCATCCAGCAGCGCCTGGCACTTGAACCGGCCTTCCCAGAAACGGCCCTTGCACGAGTCCTCCCGGTTCGCCTTCTTGGCGATCGGCTCGGACAGGCAGCGCATGAACCAGGACAGATCCGACAACCGCTCCCGCAAAGCCTTGATCCGCTCAACATCACCCGCCAGTACCTCAGCACGCATCTCAACGTCTTGATCCTGCCGCGGGAACAGGCGTATCCAACGCGCGGCAATCTCGTCAGACGACCAACGCGCCACCGCTTCCGGCAACGTCTGCACCACCACGTGTAAATGATTGCTCATCACCGCGTAGCCCCAGATCGACACCGCGAAGATATCGGCCAGCTCGTGCAATCGATCCTCGACCCAGCGCCGACGATGCTCGAAGGACTGGCCGCTGTATTTGTCCTGTCCGCAAAGAAAAGCGCGGCGTACACAGCGTGACACGCAATGGAAGATGCCGGGTGACCCCAGTGGAATGAGTTGTCGGCGGGCGTAAGTCATGTTAAGCAGAATCGCCCCGACCAAACAGGCAGTCACTCAGAAAATGCACCGGCGAGGCGTAGGAAATTTCCGAAACCGGGGTGTCCTTGGTTGTGCTTGGGACCAGACCAGGCGCACTGGCCAAGGGGAGCGAACGTGCATCCGGAAGCGCCCCAGGTAACACCCGAGCAGTCGAGCGCGCCGTACCCCGAAGACCATTCATGTCCACGGTAACGTGCCATCGTCCAGAATTCGGGACCTGCATCCGATATGGCGATCGTTTGACGAGCCCACCAATATAGCGGTGACCTCGGCCATTTTTATAATTGCTTAGGTTCGATGAGTCCATGAGTCGAACATTCGCAGCGCTTCCTGAAAGCGTTACTTCAACGATCTGCCCCGCCTTCAGCTGACCAAGATCGTAGTGCGTGAATGCCATGGCGATTACTCCAAAGTGCTTCGAGTGGTAAGTCCATAAGAACACCGTCCTGAGGTTGAGCGGATCGACACTCTCTCCGCCGACGTCATCGGTGTAGCCATGGAACCACAAGCAACAAGCCGCGTCAGACGCTATCTCCCTCCGTTCGACGGGACTTACCGTCGAGACACCGGCGGACTCGTTCTTCGGTCCAAGAGACCTCTGGCCAACCGCCCAGATCGGTGAGCGCCTGAACCAGCTCTGCGATCAGCTGATAGCGCGCGGTTGACGGCATCTCGCCGCCCACATTCGACAGCATGCGATCGAGCCAGCGCGTCGCGAAGCGCTGGCGGGTACCGGAACGATTGGGACGATCGACCCACGACGGCGGCGGCCGCCACGCTTTCAGCGCATCGGCTGCACGCTCGAGGAGCGAACCCTTGCCACCCATTGCGATCAGTATTTCCTGCCGAGCTCCGGCCGACATCAGCCGCGTGCTGATATGGACCTGCTCTTCCGTAAACCTGCTCGCTGTTTCCGGGATCGTAAAGCTGTTCCGATAGTCAGTCGTTTGGATCAGTTTGCCGACCTCAAGGACATCCCGAAAAGGCCAAGCCGCAACCTCCTTGCTCAGTTTACGGAAAGCTTTCTGCAGCAAATCAGCGCGCCGCTTTATCTCTGCGCGCGTGGTCACCACTGTGTACGGAAGCTTCCCTTTTGGCAGAAGACCGTTGAAACCTGCATAGTCCAGCCACAGGTAGGCAAAATCAAATGGCTGATCCAAGTAGCCCAAGAACGCCCACGCAGCTTCGCGTTTACCATCTCCGAGAAACACCTCTTTCGCCCACGGATTGTTACGCGCTCCAGCTGCGCACCAAGGCGGGCGCTTGGAGAATGCCGTGGGATCAAACTCGTGCTGCGCCTTGAACTGGCACCAGAGATCGTCCTCGTGATGGGCCATGCGCTTCTTGTTGGCTTCGGCGAAGGCGTCCCACTGGCGGCGCAGATCAGTCACTTGAAGAGCTCAATGCTGTAATTTCAGGCATCCTAACCATTTCGGCTAAACCGAGGGCGGCGCACCTAATACCTTCTCATGAACGCGGTGAAGCAACTTTGACGCCTCGGATTCGATTTCACGTTGTCGCCGCTCATTGATGCGCTGTTCAAGAATCATCTCTACCGCTTTTAGTACTACAGGAAAGAACGAAAGACATTCCTCTTCGGTTAGTTCGTGGATTCCTTTGCTTAGGATTGAGTAGGCAATCGCATTATTGGATAGAAATTCCGGAACGTATCCACGCAATAGAGTCAGCTGATCTGTAAACCTGCTGGCCGACACATATGCGATCTCATCCCAATTCGGATCGGCTCTCGCCGACGCATGAGCCTCTTCCTTTAGCTTCTCAATGATTCTTCGCAAATATACGAAAGAGCCGACTCCAACGCCGTGTGCATTTAAACCAATTGCGCTGCGAAGCTCGTTTCCAAGCTCCTTGCCAAGTTCCTTCTGGTATCGCGCCAAATTTGTCTTCCGCAGGTCAGCGAGCGAAGGCCACTGACCTACCTTTACAAGTACCCGTTTTTCAGGCGCTTTGAAATATGGGGTCAAGAAAACGAACGTCATCAGATGTGTCGGAGTCATGCTGCATTGAAATGTGATCACCAATGCAAGTTCGGTAGACGTGGATGTGAAGATTTGCGTACCCGGGCGAGGCACGGCGCGCGTACTTTGGTTGGTTGTCAACCGGTGATACACGCGATTGACACCGCATTTTGGACAATAAGCATCGAGCTTTTGATGGAATTCGACAATATCCTTCAGCCTGTCGTCGGCCGCTACATCGTCGATTTCCCTCGGCTCATAAAGTGGCCATTCAAGGAATGCCTGCGCGGCAGTTAAGAGCTTTAGCGAGCGGGGAGTAGTCATCGGGTTAACTCAAGGTGATTGACTAACTTCGACTGCCATTGAAAAGGGGTCCTTTGTTGTTGGCTGCGCGGGAGACTTGATGCGGCAGCATTCAACCATCTTGTCGCAATTTAGTTTTCGGGGTGTTCTGGGCTGCGGCTGCTACGTTCTTTTGGATTCAGCGGAAGTGTCCCATTAGCAACGAAGATCACTAAAGCTCAATGTAATTTCAGACGTCCAATCTAGGTCGAGATCACGGGCTTTCCGTTGGGATAGATGGCAGTCGCTCTCCCGGCTTCGATGTCGGCGACCAAGCGTGGGCCGATCGCAATTGGCGTGCGTAGCGCTGGGGCTAAGAAATAGTGCCGCTTTATCCAGCGCAGTGTCCAGTCGAAGAGCCTCGACGATGCAGCGCTCCATGGAACGTCTGCTTCTTGGATATAGATGCGAGACCCAACGATGTACTGATTGCCATCCCGGACCTCGGTTCGGGACCATTCCACCACACCTGTTCTTGGACTAAGTTGGTGGCATCCGCTTATTCCCGGCGCGATGGAAACGCGAAGCTCTTCCCAGTCGGTGGCACAGAAGAGAAGTAGCGAGTCGTTCGCAAGTTCTTCCGGTCGCCAGAAATTTTCGGGCGAACTATCCATGTGCCATGGAATCGCAGCCACACTGAACCTGTCAGGTATAGCCGCCCATAGATCGGCGATGTCCTGCGAAGACTGCATGATCCGAAGTTGCTTACCCATCGTCGTCGTCGAGAATGCTTCCCCAATTGGGTTCTAGCTGAGGGTTCATGATCGGGCCCCTAGATGGATTCGTCTTATCCCAGAAGTATATTGGCTCGCCTCCATACATGTCAGAGCCAAGAATTTCGGCAATTGCTTCGCGCTCCCGCTTAATGGGGTCGCCTCGCTTGTTGAGCCCTCCTATTTGGTGGATCTCGCCTGGCCCAGCTGCGTCTGCATAGCGACTACCAAACTGCTTTTCTGTTTCCAAGCCAAGCTCAGCGAGTCCACGCTGTATCTGCTGGTGGTTCTCACCACCTGATCGTCCTCCACGACTTACTCGGTACCATTCTTCTAACGACTTTGCGCCACCTTCGGAAAGGTAGCGCTCGTACCGCCAAGCATCGCCCTCTGGAGTTCCCTTAGGCGGTTTTTCTGTCGCACCGAGAACATGGCTCGAATCGCCACAGCGTCCACAGTTGTGCACCCACAACCCACTCTGCCCAACAAAATAGTTAGGGTCTTCAGCGACACTGAGATTGTACGTCGGAGCTTTTCTCGACTGCACTGAGCGTTTAGTCAGAATAAGCTTGCGACCGTCCAGACTGTCAATGGTTTCGCCAAACTGCAGTTCCGCCGAAACGACCCAATCGCGTTCTGTGGTATGGAACCGATGATCAGCCGTTACCGCAATCAACTCCTCGCGCCCTGCATCGTCCTTGAATGTCAGGTCAAAAACTTCGCGGTCGCTACGCATAAAGACGTGTTGAACTGTCCGCAGATCAGTCACGCCAGTAGCTTCGTCGCGAGCGATTACTTGCTCGCCAACCTTTACTTGCTCGATCGGCTTGAGACCATCCGCCGTCATCACCAGCGTGCCGGCGCCGAAACAGCGTTCACAGCAATCCGGCATTCCAGGTGGACGTTCCTGCTGTTGGCCGGACGACGGTTTTGTCTTGAGGGTACCGTCGGGAACTTCGGCAATAGTCCTTGCCGTTGTGCTCCTTGAACCAAACACACTGAACCTATTCGCCAACGGTCCAGTCATCGCTCCTGCGATCAGTCCGCCGAGCGTTGCAGCCGCAGCTTTTTCACCTGACGCCAAGTCGACAACAAATCCGACTGTCGCGCCATGCGCAGACACCGCCGTGTCGGCCGGATGGAGCGCAGCATTCGCAGCCGATCCGGTCGCATCCCATGCCATCAACGCATTGCCGGATGTTTCGCGCTGACCTTCTTCTCGGACCCCGCTAAATACTTCGCCCGGGGCAACAGCAGCAGCAACGTCGGTAACGGCATTTGCTGCTCTGAATGGTGCTGATCCGATTGCGTTGAACGTCCTCAACGCACCGTTGCCCAAGTTTCCGAACCATCCGGTTTCCTTGCTATCGAGCACGCGCGCGTAGTAGTCGTCGTTATCGTTGAACCAATCACGTACGTCGGTGGCCCAACCAGCCCGCCCATCCGGATCCATAAAAGCGCCGGGATTTCCATACCCATACAGATACGGGTTCAAGCTCACCGGGTTGTTGACATCACCTTCCCAGGCATCCCTGCTCGTAAACCGCCCCACCCCGGGGCGGTATTGCCGGGCTTGGCCGTAGAGTTCATCACCGAGCAGCGGATCCTTAAGATAGCCGGTGTGCCCGATTCGGCTTTGCTGGCCGGTGCTCGCCTTCTCCACGCCCCACACATCCGTCCGCGTCCACCCTGCAATGGCCCCGGTTCCGTCCGTGATCAGCTGCGGCGTGCCGTGTACATCGGTGTGCAAGGTGCTTCTAATCGCCCCCTCGCGACTGCTGATCGCCCAGCCATACGCATGCTGGTAATCCCCCAGCGTGCTGCCCGTCGCGTTCGTGCGCCCCGCCAGCCTGGTGCCGTCCCATTGGTAAACCCCAGGCATCGACGCGCATTCCTGCAGCGGCGACCAGTTTTCCCCTACGTGACAATGGGTTACGGGAGCATTTTTGCCGGGCGCGGGGGTTTCCAGGGTCGCGCGCGCGGGGGGTGCGGTTTTTGATTCGGTATTGGTTTTGGCTGGAGGCGCGTTTTCCAGCGCGGCCGCTCGAGCCAGGTCGGCGAACGAGACGCTCACGCGCTCGGCGCGCACGTGCGCCTGCGCTTGCGGGCTGGCGCAGGCGAGCAGCAGCGCGGCGACGGTGGCGATCAGGCGGGCGAGCATGGGGCGAGTCTATGCCGCGTGCGCTGTTTGGGGAGGTCGTTCGATGCGGCCAGAACCGCACCGGACGCGCGCTGCGCGCTTTTCCTTTTAGCCGCGGCTCTGGCCTTACCTTAAGCGCCGCGCGCAGGTCAGGCGCGGCCGCGCGCAGCGCAAGGCCGCGACTGACCGAGCACGGCGCCGCGCGCGGCACGAGCGGCCGTCGAAGCCTCAGCATTCGCTCCGCGCGCAACTCCCGAACCCGATCGGAGCTGCGGCGGCCGCCGCGAACGCGCGGGCCGGAGCCCGCGCGTTGGCTTGTGCTTCAGGGCGGCCCGATGGCGATGATTTTGCGCAGCTTGGCCTCGATCTCATCGCAGCGCGGGAACACGTACTCGGCGTAAGCCTGCGGATTGCTCCGGCTGGAGAGACCGCGGCTGAGCGCCTGCTGGTGTGCCAGGTGCAGCGCGATGAAGTGCAGTGCGTGGTCTTTGGTGCAGGCTTCCGACTCGTCGATCAGAACCATCAGTTCAGTGTGCATGGGCTTTGCCTCCGCTTCGCCGCGATCCGGACGGATCGCTGTTGGCGGTTCCGACCAGCGCCGCGCGCAGGGCTGTCAAGGCTGCGCAGCACCCGCGCAGCGGGCTTGGCCTTGACTGACCGAGCACGGTGCTAGCGTGAGAAGACAACAGCGAGCAGTTAAAAAGGGAAGGTCGGACGAGCGCGCTTCGCTTGTCGCTTCGCGGTTTTGTAGTGGCAACCGCCCGATCCTGAGCCATTTCCAATCAGCCACTTACGCTCCGTAGGTGTCGAAGTCCGCTGTTTCGCTTCTGCTTTCCAGCGCGCGGCCGTGAACTTGCCGAAGCCATGCAACACCCCGCGCGCAACTCGTGCCCCGGCCGAAGCCGGCGAGCCATGGATGGCGAGCTCAAGCACCGCATGGACGCATCCCAAGCCCGTGCGCCAGCCCCGGCGGACGGCGCCGGGCAGGCGCGCGGGCGCAAGCCAGGTGCCAGTTACGGAGCCAGGTGCAGCAAGCCATGGATGGCGCGCAGACGAGCGCAGCGAGTGCAGGACGCCAGACAATGTGCTGCAGGAGCAGCACGCAAAAGAAGCACAAGGACGTGCTGGCGGGCCGTTGACATAGCGCCGATTAGACGAGCTGGATGGCGCTGCCAGCGCGGCCGTGCCCTGGCACCACGTGGTCATCCCCGGCGCTGGCAGTGACGGCCAGTTTGGCTAATAGGGCGTTATGTCATAGGCCCGACTTAAAGCCCCGTGAGCCGCCGCCGCACACGATTTGCGAAGCGCGCAGGTGAGCGGCGACACGGGGATGGGGGAAGTGCACTTGATCGAAGCGGCTTTCGTCGAACGAAGCCGCGCACTTCACTTCGCCCAGGTGCAGCGCGGCGCGCTGCGTGCTGGCATGCAAGGACGATGACAGCGCCGGATGCTGGATCGGAGCGTGCCGCCCGATCGCTGGCAGCGGCCTTGCCAGCCTTGCACGCAGCGTGACGCGCGTTGGGGGCGGCTTCGCTCTCCTCGCAGACCGCGGCACCCTCGCGTCAGGCGTCGGCTTGAACGCGCAGCGTTAAGCCGCGCCGCCAGCTACCTTTCGAACCGATCGCCGATTGAGGCCAACAGCCGCTGACCATGGATCACGGCCAGGACGGAGATCTGCTCGCTGCCGATCTCGTAGATCAAGCGATAGCTGTACAGGAAGCGCTCCCGCATCTCTACGC
>CXWL01008548.1_pt1 | contig 13313 bp, 9 predicted proteins | sample 590931 | NCBI WGS metagenome assembly CXWL01 (sample SAMEA3498368, study PRJEB10139) | groundwater metagenome | biome: water well; material: biofilm material | place: Germany | collected 2015-04-27 | reverse complement strand
CATGGTGGACTTCTACGACGGCCAGGGCCTGCTGATCCGAACCGATCGGTTTCCGGCACGACGCACCGCATCCGGCGAGGATGTCCTGAACCCTGGAGCTGTCGCGATCCTGAAAGTAGCCAAACCGACAGGAACCAAGACCCATCGTGTCTGGCTGGTGAAATAGCGCCCTCGCTCCGACTCAATCCCGCCCCAGGGGATCTTCTTGCCTCACCCCCTTTAGTTCGAATGAGTTACAACCGATAACGACAACCGAACGCCTCTTCGAATCAGACGTAGGGAGGATGCAGGGTCATGTCGTCAGCACAAGAACTTGTTCGCTCATGTTCGAATATTTTCACCCTCCCGGAAATCTACCTTCGTGTCCGGGACGTGGTCGACGACCCGCAGTCGACGATGGACGATTTGGCCAACGCGTTGAAGATCGACCCGGCCATTTCCGCCCGGCTGCTGAGAATCGTCAATAGCCCCCTCTACGGCTTCCCCAAACAAATCGACAGCATCACGCGCGCCGTCAACCTGATCGGGATGCAGGCCGTCAGTGACCTGGTAGCGGCCAGCACCATCGGGAAGACCTTTACCGGCATGACCTCCGACCTCATGGATCTTTCAGCCTATTGGCACAAGAGTGTCTTGTGCGCGCTGATGGCCGGGAAAATTGCCAAAGCCAGTGGCATCGAGGATAGCGAGCGGTTCTTTATCGCGGGGCTGTTGCGAGATATCGGCCACCTGGTGCTCTATCAAACCGTGCCTCAACGAGCCCAATCGGCCCTCGTGGAAGCCGGGAACCTTGGCGCACCATTAGCGGAAGTAGAACAAGCCAGCATCGGGTGCGACTTCACCGAAGTCGGCGCGGAACTGATTCGTGTCTGGAACATGCCGAGCCAGATCGAGCAAGCGATTCGCCACCAACTGAGTCCCAACGAAGCCGGCGAATTTACACTCCATGCATCGATCGTTCACCTAGCCGGTGCCGCAGTCGATCATGCCGAATTAGCCCAGGCCCAGGCAAGCCAGCAACCCGCGTTTCATACGTTCGCCCTCGCCTGCACGCAATTCAAAGCCGCCGAGCACCAGGCCCTGCTCAAAGAAGCGCAAGCCCAACTCCAAGACACCCTCGCCTGTATCTATCCGTTAGCGAAGGCGGCATAGACCAACGCGACCCCCGCGATCACGAATGTGAATATTACTTTTCCCCGGCTGCCAGTGCATTACTGTGTCGCTTTCTCGATCTCAGCGCCCCGCTGTTCAGCCGACTGCTCCAATGTGCCTTCCGTCTGACGGGCCTTATCCATCGGCGTCTTGATGTAGCCAACCGCGGCCTGCCCCACAGCCTCCGTCACCGCATTGCCGGACTCAGCCGGAGCCTTCACCTTCTCCACCGGCGTCTCCCGGCTACAGCCGAACTGCACGACCACCAGCAACCCTGCAACGAATAACAGACTGCAGCTGAACTTGTTCATCACAATCTCCTCGGTTAGACCAAGACCTCAAAATCACGCTCGCGATTAAAAAAGCTTCGGCGCGCCCGATCGCATGATCGCAATAGCCTCCCGACTGCCCCCGTGCTGTGCGTGGCATCGTCACACCCTCATTCGTTCGTCAGGCTGCCAGGAAGTGCAGAATCTCCCCCACAGCCCGCGACACAAATACATACAGAGAACCAACGATCTCCAGCCGATCAAGATCGGTGAAGCAACCATGTTCGCAAGAACCGTTGCATGGGAATTTCAAAATAGCGGTGGCTGGCCAACGACAGGGTCAGCAGGACCACAAAGAACCCTGCCATGGCCCAACCGGAATAGTACAGGGAATGGTCGACGTTGAATCGAGTGGCCAGAATCACGACGAATAGCTGAAGTGGGAAGTGAAGGAGATAGGACGAATAGGAGATGTCCCCGAGAAACGACAGAGACTGTCCGATGGGTCCCACACGATATTCGAGTAACACCAACGCCAGAATGGTGAGGGGAAAAAGCAACACTGTGGGCAAGTTGGACAGGAGCATCTTGATGGCCCAGACCAACGATTGAGGAAATGGCACGATAAATCCACTGATATCGAATCCCCTCATCGCTGCCACAAAGACCGCAAGCCATGCCCCGGCCAGCAGTCCGACCACCCATACCGTAGTCCTGCGTATCTGCTGTGGTGCGGAGGCCATGATCTGCTGGTAGACCAAGTAAACACAGCCACCGAGAAAGAAAGATCCAACTCCCCGTCCAATCGGCACATGGTAGATCGCCTGAATCAGAAACCCGAGGAGAGAGATGGCCGCCAACAGGATCAGCCGAACCGGGAGAAACCGGCAGCAAACAAAGAACAGGGCATACAATAGCACTTCAATCGAGATGGACCAGACCGGCCCGTTGAAGGAATAGCCCTGTTCGAGCCCCCACGAGGAAGCGAACAACAAGTTGAGCAGGAAATGCGTGAGGTCATTGTGTTCATAGACGAAGAAGGTGCCTTGCGCCCGCATCACCACATACTGACCTATGGCGACGAGCACAAGCGTGACGACGTGGAGCGGGTAGAGGCGAGACAGTCGTAGGATCGCAAACGTACCGGGCGTGATCGATCCCTCCGCTACCGACCTCGAATATTGCCAATAGAACACGAAGCCGGACAGACAGAAGAAGAGATCGATCGCCAGCCATCCATGCTCATAGAACAGGAAGAACCAGTCATAGAGCGGCAATTTCATCCTGTCGACCGTTTCGGGGACTGGGCCGGAGAGGAAGAAATGTTGCCAATGCCAGAACACGACGCTAAGCGCCGCGAGACCTCGCAGCGCATCCAGCGAGTACACACGTTCCGGGCGGTCGACACCGTGGTTTGTCATGTGAGAAATAATGGGGTCATGGTGAGATGGCCTAGTCGACCATTCATTGAGCTGGAAGTACACCTTTCCGTAAGAATGCGGCGGCGGCGAAAATCTGACAGTATTTTTATTAATTAAGCGTATTCAGATTGCCCGTCGATCGAGCGAGATTCACGCGCGCGGCCTTGAGCTGGAAAGAGGGCGTTGACGGGGAAGGACACCCACGTTGGTCCTGTGCTCCCGGAACAGAGGAAGGGATGGGACCCGATGATCTTCAGTGCTCGTGCAACGCGCGGTCTCAGAAGGATGGGAAAGGCAGCCTGGCCGTCCTCCTGCTCGCGGAACGCGCACGATAAGAATGTGCTCGTTCGATGCGCGCAGTGAACAACAGTCTGGCCACTCTCCTACGAGCATGAAGGGCAAGTTCACGTAACGACCCAGTGCTCTACCTCAAATCCCAATGTAGCTCCGCCTCAGAAAAGGCCGTTACTTGAAAGTCCCATCATCATGTAAAAGTCCTCTAGATATCTGCTATCAATCGGCCATTGCCTTGGAATACTCATTTCATTCTCTATTACAAGCCAACCGAGGAGAATAACCACGGAGTCCCGATAAAACACAGACTGGCTCCGTTTCTCTTTCAGCTTGCCACCAAGCCAAGGACGCGCATCCGCCCACGTTTGCAATTGGTCTGGCGTGAGTTCCTTTAGCATGCTGCGATATGTATCCACGATAAGTTTCCCAAGCTGTGTCGAAGGACTCGATGCTTCGCCTGTAATCGATTGATAGATTTCGGAGGACCGAGCGAGCAAAGCATCGACGCTTTCATTATATGCGCGAAGCCTGTTTTTGATTTCCCTGAAGACATCATCAGTGGTTTCGATAAGAGCGGAACCTTTCGCCAAAGATCTATTCACCCGCTTTTGGTCTTCTTCAGGAAGTCGAATGGACGGCTTGTAAGAACTGCCATGTGCCATCTCTGCGTAGGCATGCTGCAGAATCGTCCTGACTTGAATTTCACAAGGAGTTTGAGGAGGAATTACTACTCCATTGAATTCAAACTGCACTTTAGTTCGAACGACATAGTGATCAGATTGATAGGCAAAATAATCAGGCTTCTCTAATCGTTCTTCTTCATGATCTCGATCCTTTTGCCAGAACCAACGATCCGATTGAATGAGTTTTCCAATTCGGTCGATATCTTCTAGTAGCAAAACCACAAAACGCACACCTACTTGATCCGTTATTTCTGCTAACGGGTCACTCTTGTGCTTGCGCACCAGTGCTTTTTCAAGGAAGGAATCAGTTTCTTTGACCCTCGGCTTCGGTGGAACCTGTAAGAACTTCTCGACTGCACCCTGCGAACCAAGTTGCCTCTCTAAATCAGCAATAGCCGTTTTTATCACCCAAGCGCCCAGCGCATTGAGTGCTGACTTTCTTTCCTCGAACGCAGCCCTGAGTTCTGCCTCGTTCATGGAAGTGACTCTATTGTCCCGCGTATTCTGACTTCAGTCCAACCGTCGACCGATGCGGCGGTTATCTTAACTGACTCGCGAAAAACATCAGGTGGTGCATAGAGTGTGACATTTGAACTAAATTTCACTGATTGCCGACGAAGCTTTCCCTTTAAAAGCTCCAAATCCTTGGTGATGGCCTGAGTGATTCCCAAAGCCCGACACTTCTTTATAAAGTTATCATGGCAAGCTTGAGGAAGGACATCCCGAGCAAATGTCCGAGGCTCTAACGTGGTGCGATTACCTCGCAAGTAAGCAACCAAATCGCCGTAAAGTTCGACCTTTTCCGACTGAGCTACTTTCATCTGATTTATGAAATCACGTGCCACTTGGTAAAAGTGTTTTGTATTGCGAGGGGCACTGTCTGCAAGGCGACACTTTAGAAACGTGCTGTAAAAATAGATAGCAGCGTTTCCTTCTCCTGAGTTCTGCATCATGTGATCGAAGACCTTGACGGAAAAGTCCTCCGGCCGACGAGGGGTATCAGCCTGCTCGTCAATTGCATCACGTTCACACTCTTCAATCAAAAACGCTATTTTAATCAAACGCTGCGATTCACCCAGCACCATATCGCTCACGTAGTTGAGGAGAACTTGTTCATCTTTCACTTGCTTGTAAAAGCCTTGGTCTGAATCGGCTTTGATGATTGCAAGGAAGCGGGACTGCTTCTCATCGGCCACGCACATTCCTTGCACGAAGAGGGCCGACCCTGCTTTGATGGGTCCAGCCGTTTGCGCCATCGAAAGCGATTTCGCCAAGTACCGAGACGCTTCCACGAAGTCAGTATCTTTGGCATCGAGCATGGCCGTCGCACGGTCGAAAGGGCTTCCCGCAGTCGCATCATCGACCGTGACATCAACACAGTGGCTGCCTGACGCCACTGTCGAAACAAGCCGCTTGCCGACAAGTTCCTTGCCATGGTCTTCTAGCGGGACAAGCCGGTCACTTAGGATAGGCGGCCGTTCATTAAACTCTGACGCACGGACAACTTCGTGGACGATAACCCGTGCAATTTCAACATTCGCGATATTCATTCATCCTCCTTTGCTTTTCGAGGAGGTGTCATGTCGAAGTCAGAACAATATTGGCTGCTCGAACGACATGGCACGAAAACGAGTTACGTTTATACTTTCCCCGGAAGAACCCTAGTCAGAATATGCCAGTGATAGTACCGTGTGGCATGTTTTCACCATCAGGAATACCTTTCTCTCATTTCACGTCTTCAGCAGAAGCAATTCCGTGAAATTTTGGATGTGATTGTTTTCTTCTCAGAAGAAAGAGACGATGCCTAGGGGCTTGAGGTCGGGTGCTCAAAGTTAGCAAACGAGTTCTCGCCATCCTTCCTGGATTTATGCCCCCAAGTTTCCCTGCGGCACCGGTCACCCCGCTGTGATCGGCATCAGTGTCATCGTATCGTTGCCGAAAATATCGATCACCTTCACTGCGATGACATAGCGGCCTGGTTTGGGGTACGTGTGGCTGGCGGTCGTTAATTCGAGAGTGCGGCTTTGGCGGGTGCGGAAGCTCTGCCATTCATTCTCGAAGATGTAGGCGCCCGTCCAACGTTCTTCGAAGTCGGCAGCGGGCAGGTCGAGTTCGCGCTGAGGAGGTTCCTGTCCCGGCAGATGTCCCTGCACGCCGCTCACGCCCATTCCCCGCTCGACCTTGATGATCTCCTTCCGGCTCTCGTAATCGAAATCCACGGCCCAGTAATCCACCCAGTCCGTCCATTGGTTCGTCAACTTGTCCCGTCTGATGACGCCCTCTTTGTCTTTGCTCACCTTCCACAGATGTCCCTGTTCGCATACGACCTCGCTCTTGCCTTCCTTCAAATCGGCGGCGATGGCATCGGCAAGCCCCTGTGAGTAATAGACCGAGAAATCCGTCAACTCCACCGCCAGGGTCAGCTTGTCCTTCTTGTCGAAACGCGGCGTGACTTCGATGTAGGCCACGTCGTGGAAACGCACCTGGCCTTTCTCGACGGCGCGCTTGTCGAACACTTCCGGTGGAATCGTCTTGGGCACGAGGTCGATGCCTTTCTGCTTTGCCTCGTCCAGCACGGCGGGGAACAGGCCCATCTCGAACTCGAAGGCCAGCACGTCCACGCGCGACGCCCCGCGCTTGCGGCATTCCGTGACGACTTCCTCCACGAAGAGCCGTCCCACCGGCAAGTTGATCGGACCGACGACCACGAGCCGCCCTCCATTCTTGCCGTGGAAGAAGCCCGTGTCCGGCAAGGGCTCGGCGCGGTAGGCCTTCAGGATCAAATCGCGAAACTCCTGTTCCTTGCGGGCGAGGGCCTGCTCCTTCTTCTTGCCGGTGAGCCGCCCGGCGACGTTGAGATAGGCCTGACGCTCGTAGCGGCCGAGGTTCAGCACCTCGAAGGCACGGAAGGGTTTGCCGCCCGCCTTCAACTCGCGTTGCACCTGGATGAGCCGCTTGCGAGTCGTGTGAATCCCGAACTTGCCGAGGTCGGTGGCGATCCATTTGCGCCCGAGCTTTTCCGCCACTGCGGCGGTTGTGCCGCTGCCGCAGAAGAAATCGGCCACGAGGTCGCCTTCGTTACTGGCAAGTTTGACGACGCGCTCAAGCAACTCTTCCGGCTTCTGGGTTGGATAAGCCAGCCCCTCTGAGTGTGTATGAATACCGCGAATCATCTGAATGTCATCCCACAAGTCTTGAATCGGCACGCCCTTGCTCTCATCAAGATAACGTTTTTGGTATGCCATTCCCGAGCCTGAATAGACGACGCGGCCTTCCCGATCGAGTTGCGCCATTCGCTCCCGACTGTAACGCCACGCACGGGTGATTCCCTTCCATTCGTAAACCGGATTGCCTTTCTTCGCCCCGCCTGGGCCTGTTATGTCTGCTTTGTTGTAACGCCTGCCTGTTCCTTCTTCCACATGGCGATACCACTTAGCGACAGTGGATTCTGGCAGCGGCGTGAACTGCATATTCAAGGTCGGCTGTTCAGGAGTCCGCGAGTAATAAAAAATTGTGTCGCAAATTTTCCCCAAGTGCTTCGCCCCTTGGCCGACATCGCTGTGTGCGTCGGAGCGGCGCCACGTTATTTCGTTGACTGCGTTGTCCCGCCCAAACACCTCGTCCATCACAAGTCGGATGTAGGAATTCACCCGTCCATCGCAATGCACAAAGATGCTGCCCTCCCTGTGCATCAAATCGCGCATGAGGATGAGGCGTTCGTAAATCATGGCGATGAAGGAATCCGCGCCGCGCCCCCAGGTGTCACGGTAAGCGATTTGTTCGAGGAGGTTCGGCTCCTTGTGGAAGGTCTCGCCGCCGATCTCGATGTCCATGCTGAAGTCCGCGCCCACGTCGAAGGGCGGGTCGATATAGATGAGCTTCAGCCCACCGGCGTCCTCGATCTGGCGGCGGAGCGCGCCGCTCTTGAGAGAAGAAAGAATCAGCTTGTTGTCGCCCCAGATGAGTTTATTGGTCCAGCCCTTGATCTGCCGCCCGCCCATGTCGAAGCCGAATTCCTCCTGGTCGCGCTGTTCCTTCCGGGGCTCGTCGATGTGTTCGAGGGTCTGAAAGGGCAGGATGGCGGTGCAGACTTCGCGAGACTTGCCGTTCCAGACCAGTTCGACCTCGCGTTTGTCGGCGAAGAGAAGGAAACGGTATTTCTCGGGCAGCGGCTTACCCTGCTCGATGAGCTTGATGAGGTCGCGCTTCTCGGCGTCGGAGAGGTCGTATTTCTCGCTGTCGTGTTGACGTGCCATATCCGTGATTCCTACTTCATGCCAGAATCTAGTTACTACCCTCTCTACTACCCTCTTTTAAGGGTAGTACCCTCTTTCGCCATTTGGCTCCAGGCCCGCGCCCGAGACACTCGATTCGCCCGGTAGCTTTCAAATCGCGCAACAAGAGGCGGATCATGTCGCGGCTCACGCCGGGACAGAGCCGCTCCAGATCGGTGATGCCGAATTCGCCGCTGATGGTTTCAATGGCATGTTCGACCATTTCGGTTTTTGCGCCGCGCGGACTTGTCATCCGGCCGACTCGTTCTTCAAATTCCTTACACGCGCGCGCGAGGATATAGAGGAGAAAATTCATCGCCGGCCAGGGATCATGCTTGCCCTCATGCCAGCGCTGAGAGCTCTGTTCGAGGACTTCGTAGTAGCGTTCTTTGTTGTCCTCGACGATGCGCTCCAAGCTGATGTAGCGCCCGGCCTCGATGCCGCAATGGTAACAGGCGAGCAGGAACAACAGGCGCGAAGTGCGTCCGTTGCCGTCGCGGAACGGATGGATGCAGAGGAAGTCGAGGTTCAACGCGGCAGCGAGCACCAGCGGGTGCACCCATTTCTCGCGCAGGCCGCGCTGCCAGAGCTCGATCGTCTCGGCCATCGCCCTGGGTGTGTCCTTCGCGGACAGCGTTGTGAATCGGACGCGGCTGCGGCCATCGGGATAGGTTTGGATGATGTCCACGTTCTTTTCTTTGTACGCCCCGGCATCCCAGATTTCGCCGCGCGAAAGCTTATGGAATGTTTTAATGGTGGCTTCGGAGATGGGCAGCTTCGCGCCGTTCTCATGGATGAGCTTCAACGCGTCACGATAGCCGCGCACTTCTTCTTCGTCGCGATCGCGCAAGGCAGGTTTGCCGAAGAGGAGGGTGGTAATGCGGGACTGGTCCACCTCCACGCCTTCAATACGGTTGGACGAGACGGCGCTTTCGATGAGCGCATGTTCGCGCAATACCTTAAGCTTCTGCGGCGACTGGCGGGTGAACAACTCCTGCTTGCCTTTGGCCTCCGCGAGATCGGTCAGATACCACGTCGTCTGTATGGGCAACGCGAGTGGTCCGGCGGCGAGTTGGCGAAGGGTCATCATGGTTTGCTCTTGTATTCGGTGAAACTCGCCGCGAGCGCGGCGAAATTGTTCGGCTGGTGCTTTTCAAAACCGGTTTGATCGACGAAGACGAAATCGTAACGCCGGCCATCCTCCTCGGCGGCGGTCGCATCGGCACACCATTGTTTCAGCCGTGCCATTTTTTGTGGCAGGTCGATTTCGGTTCGCCCCTTGGTTTCCACGATCCACACAGTGCGGTCGTCGGTACGGACGATGAAATCTGGTGTGTAGTTGGAGAGATCGCCATCGGCTCTCACATAGTCGAGCTTGAAGCCGACCGCAAGGTAGTTCTTGGCGAAGGCCGACACGTCCTTCGCGGTTTCCAGAAAAGCGGCGAACGACAGCTCGAAGCCGCCGGACTGGGCCTCGCCGACGGTCTTGGTAAAGATGGATTTCTTCGCGACGAGGAACGGGCGGTGCTCGGTGCGGAAGGGGCGCGTCTCGCGCAGGCGAATCCTGGCTTCGATGTGCGTCGTGCCGGTTTCTTGAATGGTCAGCGCGTTGATGGCGGTCTTGAAGGCGTCGTACAGGACTTTGCCGACATCCGGCTCGGAAAGATTGCGGAGCACCACGGGGTCTTCGAGGTTCACCGGCGATGGGGTGAATAGCTGTTCTCGCACAAAGACTTTCACCTTCCCATAGAGCACGTCGTAGCCGCCGACGAGGCGCAGGTCTTTGAGCAATTGCCGCGCAAAGAACGCGACGACGGAGCGGTAGTCGGCAGGCCCGGAGCCGTCGAGTTGGATGGTGTGGTGAATCTCCGAGTCGAGCATCGTTTTGAAGACGATTTCCCTGGTCTCCTCTGGCGTGAACGGCTTCAGTAGCAGCCGCTTGTTGCCTAACGCCGCCGGATCGAGCGCATCGAGGTCTTTGAAGTCGCGCTGAAATCGGCGGGTGAGCTTGGGGAGCGGAATGTCGAGGTCGTCGAGGTTTTTGTCCGGGTTCTCTCGGTCCACCTCGACAATGAGCGAGTCCTGGCGCGTCGAGCCACCGCCCATCGGGACGTGCTCGAAGCTGACGCCCTCAGTCTGGATGGATTCGACGAACTCCATGAATGCGGGCGTGCCCATGACGGAGACGGTTTCCCTCGTATCCGTGCCGAAATACATGCGGCGTAAGCCGCGCCCGAGGGTTTGTTCGGGAAGAATTTTGCTTTCCGCGCTGTATTCCCGCAACCCGACAATGACGGTCACATTGCGCACGTCCCAGCCTTCCTTGAGCATGAGGACGGAGACGATGGCCTTGTAGGGGGATTTCCAGGAGTCGATTTCATTGGACTGTTTACGGAGGAGTTCGAGTTCCTCCTTCTTCTTACCCGATGCAGTCTCGGAGATTTCGCCGTTGTTCTTGGTGTGGATGACGAGCACTCCGCCTTGCAGTTCGGGGCAGATCTTTTCGAGGTAGGCCCCCACGTCGTCGCAGTTGCGGGTATCGTCCACCATGACAAAGAGCACGGCCTTCTTGCCAAGTTGCTGGTGTTCGGCGTCACTCTTCTTCCACTCCTCGATGCCAAGCCCAAGGTAGTCGGTGTATTTCTCCGTAAAGAGTGCGCTCTTACGATCCTGGAGTTTGGCACGGCTCGCCGCGTCTGGAAGGACGGGATGCTTCACGACGTTTTGATGAATGGCTTCGACCAGCGGGTAGTCGGACACCGTCTGAACGAAGATCGCTCCGTTGTCGTGGCGCGGCGTGGCGGTCACGTCTACTTGCAATGCCAGGCGGCGATCCTTTTGCAGCATCTTGTGGTGGATGTCCTGAATAGATTTGAACCAGGCCATCTTGGGGTTGTGGATATGGTGCGCCTCGTCGTTGAACACGGCCAACTCTTCAACCTCACGGACAATCTCGCCGAGATCGGTCTTGCTGTCGGTGGTCTTGCCGACAGGCTTGGGGCCAAATGGAGAGAGGAAGTACTCGCGCAAGTCGTCGTCCTCTAGCGACGGATCGGCCACGTCGCCAAGGAAGACCCGGTGGATGTTGGTCAGAAATAGATTCCCAGTGTCGCGTACGACGCGTACGTCGTCCTGAATATGGAGGGTGAGCTGAAAGTCGTCGCGCCAGTTGCGGCCCTCGTACCCATTGCCGGGTAAGATCGGGTCATTGAAGAAAATCCTGAGGCCGTCGAAGTCGGCCCGCAGGCGGTCGAGCACGATAATGTTCGGCGCAATGACCAGGAAGTTACGCGACAGCGCGGAGTCCGTTTCGTACAGTTTGTGAAAGAAGCTCCACGCGATGAGCAGCGAGAGGACTTTTGTTTTCCCAGCCCCCGTCGCCATTTTCAGCACGTAGCGGGGCCATTCTTCATCAAACATACCGGAGGACACCGCGCCGGACGCATCGAACCGAAGCAGGTCATATTTGTCGCGGGCGCGGCGGACCTCGAACAGCCAGATGACCGTCTCCACCGCCTCCCGCTGGGCAAAGTAATAGCGGAACGGCGAGAGCGACCCGTCAGCATTTTCGATCAGATGCTCGGTCTCGAACCACTGGCGGAGCAAGGCCACTGAGGTGGCAGACGCGCCTGGGTATCCCTCAGCTCGCCATGCAAAGACCTCTTGCCGCACCTTCGCCACGAGTGGCGGAAGCAGCTTCTCGTAGGCCGTGCTACGGAGGGCTTCGTCAGCGGGAAACCACCGTTGTTCGGGGATGAGCGGCGCGTACGGCGAGGCTGGAAAGTCAGGGTGAAGCGACATTACGGTTTCAGCGAGCCTTGGGGACACAAGAAGAATATGGGATCAGGTCTCACAAGCATACATTCATCCAGAGATCATAGGCATCGCTGAGTGATCCGTCCGAAATGTCAGCAAACAGGCCAGCAGTCGATGCGACCATTGCGCGGAAGAATACCCCTTTCCTCGCGGGAAATCACCCCGCCTTTCAGGAGACGTGAGACGTGACAGGTGAAACGTAAGGGGCAAGGGGCGGATTCTTAAGAGCTGATAACTGATGACGTACGGCGCAAGGGCGATATGACATGGCGGGGACGCCTATCAAGAAAGTCTCTGTGGTGGCTTGAGGGGAACGACCTGCGAGGACAATACGACGGGGACACCCATGAAAAAGCTGTCACGGGGCACTGGTTCAACCAGCTATCGAGAACAACGATGAAGTCGATGCAGGCCCTGCTCAACGATTGGCCCCTAAAAATCTTGAATTGCATAGCTCTACCCAGGCCTTCAATCAACTGTTGCCCTGGGATCTTGAATACACAATCTCGCCCATGCCACAACCTTGTTGGCAGTCGCTTGGTTCTGGCGTAAGATTTGTCCACGATCGTCGTCTAGCGTTCACGCTTTTTCTATGACGCCACTTAATCCCACAGCACTCACGCGCTTTGCGCGCAAATACATCTGGTGGACGACACCGGATGTTGCGGTCACCATGCCAGAACGCGTCGTGGCCCAGGTGATGAATATCGGCGATTACGAGGATGTGCAGGCGCTGGCCACATTGGCAGGAGACGACTATCTCCGTACGGTGTTAGCGCATGCCGAAATCGGTCAGTTCACACCCCGCTCATGGGCCTACTGGCACTATCGCCTGGGGCTGGCTGCGCCGGGCCATGTGCCCGCCATGCCCACACGGACATTCGCATGATCCGCACCTTCACGCCCCGCCTGGAGATCTTACCGGCTGCGCAGCGACTGTTGTGGCCTGCGCTTCGTCCAGCACCGCGAATGGGGTTTGTGCTCTACGACGGGACGGCGATTGCGTTGCGGCTCGGGCACCGTGCTTCGGTCGATTTCGATTTCTTCACGGACCAGCCGTTGAATCGAGCCGCACTGCCTGCGTCCTTTCCGTTTCTTCATCGAGCCACAGTCCTTCAAGACACGCCCGATACCCTGACGGCCCTCGTCCTTCCGAGTGCCCCGAATGATCGACCGGTGAAGATCTCTTTCTTTGGTACGTTGTCGTTTGGGCGGGTGGGTGAGCCGGAGTTGACGGCTGATGGGATGCTACAGGTTGCGGCGCTCGATGATTTGATGGCCACCAAGTTAAAAGTGATCTTGCAACGGATCGAGGCCAAAGACTATCAAGACATTGCCGCAATGATCCGCGCTGGAGTCAATCTTTCTCAGGGGCTTGCCGGTGCTCGCGCTTTGTATGGGGCT
>CXWL01008760.1_pt1 | contig 13315 bp, 11 predicted proteins | sample 590931 | NCBI WGS metagenome assembly CXWL01 (sample SAMEA3498368, study PRJEB10139) | groundwater metagenome | biome: water well; material: biofilm material | place: Germany | collected 2015-04-27 | reverse complement strand
CCGGGCACCGGGGCGTCGACGAGCACCATGTCGGTGCCGAACTGATCGGCGCGGCTGGCATCGGGGCCACCGGCGACCACCGCCTTGATCACCCAACGCACCTGCGCGGCGACGTCGGCCACCATTCCGGGCGACTCGAAACCGTGCAGTTGCGCGGCCTTGAGCCCCGCCCGGTTCATGGTGGAGATGACCCGGTCGGGGTGCTCGTCGCGGAACACGCCGACGGTGAGGATCTCGGGAGGCAGCCGCCGGGTGATGTCGTACACCTGCTGAGCGGCGACCTGCCGGGTGGACGGGGCGAAGACGAAGCCGACGGCGTCGGCGCCCATGGCGACCGCGAACAATGCGTCGTCCTCGTTGGTGATACCGCAGATCTTCACGAACATCGGATGCTCACGGTAACCGCGTGGGCCCGCGCCGCGAAGGATCGTTCCAGCGTGCCGTGCGTGATTTGACGAAAAATCAGCGCGGTCAGCAGTCAGCGTGCCGGCGAAGGGCGCGGATCACGGCCGCCGGATCACCCGAAGTGACCAACGTCTCGCCGACGAGCACGGCGTGGTAGCCGGCGGCTTGCAGCGCAGCCGCGTCGGCGGGCCCGCGTACACCGCTCTCGGCCACCTTCACCACATGGTCGGGGATGAGCACGGCCATCCGCGCCGCCCGATCGTGATCGACCTGGAACGTCACGAGATCACGCTGGTTCACGCCGATGAGATCGGCGCCGGCGGCGATGGCGATGGCGAGCTCGGCCTCGTCGTGGATCTCGACGAGCACGTCGAGCCCGATCCGGCGGGCGAGGTCGTTCATCTCGATCAGCTCATCGCGACCTAGCGCAGCCGCGATCAGCAAGACGCAGTCGGCACCCATCAGTCGCGCATCGCACACGTCGTGAAGCGACACGGTGAAGTCCTTGCGCAGCACCGGCAGCGAGCACGCCGCGCGGGCGGCACGGAGATCGCTCACCGAGCCACCGAAGTGCTCCTCATCCGTGAGCACGCTCAGGCAGCTCGCTCCCCCGGCGGCGTATGTTGCCGCGAGCTCGCCGGGATCGAGGCCGACGTTGAGATCGCCCTTCGACGGCGAACGACGCTTGATCTCGCTGATCACGTGGAGCGCGCCGCGACCCTTGAGCGCCGCGGTGAACCCCCGCGCGGCCGGCAACGAGGTGGTCTCGTCGATCAGCGCAGCGAGTCGCCTGCCATCGGCAGCCGCCATCTCGCGGTGGTGCTCGAGGATCCGATCGAGATAGGTGGCCATCGACGTGGTGTCGCCTTGTCATGGGTGGGTTGCGGGGCGGGAAAGCCGGGTGGAGCGACGGGGGAATCGCCGGCGGAACGGTACCAGCGTGCCACGATGTGCCCCGTGGTCGAGACCGCTGAACGCTCCATCGTGGTGATCGAGGACGACGCGAACATTGCCGATCTCGTCAACCTCTACCTACGCGAGGCCGGATTCCGCGTGCTTCTCGCCGGAACCGGGATCCGCGGGCTCGACCTGATCGAGCAGCATCGGCCGTCACTCGCCGTGCTCGACATCGGGCTCCCCGACATCGACGGGTTCGAGGTCTGCCGGCGGATCCGGGCCACCACCATGCTGCCGGTGCTGTTCCTCACGGCCCGCGACGGAGAGATCGACCGCGTGCTCGGTCTCGAGCTCGGCGCCGACGACTACGTCACGAAGCCGTTCTCCCCCCGGGAACTGGTAGCCCGGGTCAAAGCGATCCTGCGCCGCGGCGCGGCGGCGCCGGCAACGGAGTCCACCTCGTTCGACATCGGCGATGGCATCACCATCGACGTCGCTCGCCGTGAGGTGAGCTGTGGTGGCACCACCGTGGCGCTCGCCACCAAGGAGTTCGACCTCCTGGCGTTCTTCGCCCGCAACCAAGGAATCGCCCTCGCCCGCCAGCAGCTGATCGAGGGGGTGTGGGGCGCCGACTGGTACGGCGACGACCGCACCGTCGACGTGCACGTGCGACAGCTTCGCAAGAAGGTCGGCGACGACCTACCCCTGGCGACGGTGTGGGGTGTCGGCTATCGGCTCGGTTGATCGGTTTCTGCCGATCGTGTCGTTGCCAGCCGATGTTCACAGCTCGATCACATTCGAACGCGAGACTGGACGGCGATGACCCGTCGCTTCGTCGTGCTGCTCGTGGGCGTGGTGGCGGCGACCCTGCTCATCGCCGGGCTCGGCACCCTCGTGCTGGCCAACGTGCGGGCCCGTGCCACCACCGACGCGTCGCTACGTGAACAGGCCGTGAACGTGGCCGCCAACGTCGGGTTGTTCTTCGACGGCGAAGACGGGGGCGAGCTCACCGAGCAGGAGGAGCGGCAGCGCCTCCGCCAGCTGACGCTTCTGCGGCGGGTGGTCGACCTCGACGGGTTCTCGGTGCTGGTGATCGGCGCGAACGGCGGCGTCGACGCCGAGGAACTGCCCGACGAGCTCGGCGTGGAACGGTTCGACGTGGCCGGGCTGGAGCGCGGCGATCTCCAGAGCGGCAACGAGGGCGACCTGGTGTTCGCCGCCGCGCCGTTCGATCTTCCCCAAGGACGAACCGGGGTGATCGTGTTGTCGCAGCAGGCGAACGCCGGCCTCGGACCTGCCGGCCGCTACTTCGTGTTCGCTGCAATGGTCACGGCGCTCGGTGGCCTTCTGGCGGCGATGATCGCGGCAAGGCGGTTCGTCGAGCCGATCACCGCCGCATCGGTGGCAACCACCAAGATCGCCAACGGGGAGCTGGCGACGCGACTCCCCGAACCGCCGGCGCATCAACGACACGAGCTGGCCGAGTTGTCGCGCAACGTCAACTCGATGGCCGAGACCTTGCAGAGGTCGCGAACGCTCGAACAGCAGTTCCTGCTCTCGATCAGCCACGACCTCCGCACACCGCTCACCTCGATCCGGGGTTACGCCGAAGCGCTGGCCGATGGCGCGGGTGATCCGGCGCGGGCAGCCGCTGTCATCACTTCGGAGGCCCGGCGGCTCGAACGACTCGTGGCCGACCTGCTCGATCTGGCCAAGCTCCAGGCATCAAGCTTCTCGCTCCGGCTGGAACCCGTCGATCTGGGTCAGCTGGCGGTGGTCGCGGTGCAGGGTTTCGAGCCCGATGCAGCCGAGCGCGGGATCGCGATCCTCGCCAACACCGAGCCGGCGGCGCTGCTGGTGGCCGCCGATCACGACCGCCTCGCGCAGGTGGCCGCGAACCTGATCGAGAACGCCCTGAAGTACGCCGACACCCAGGTTCGTGTCACGGCCCACCGCCAAGGCAGCGACGCGGTGCTGATCGTGCACGACGACGGGCCGGGCATCGACCAGCGCGACCTCGCCAACGTCTTCGAGCGGCTCTACGTGGCCCGGCGTCGGCCGTCGCGTCAGGAGAGCTCGAGCGGGCTCGGCCTGGCGATCGTGAAGCAGCTCGTGACGTCGATGAACGGCGATGTATGGGTGACGTCCGAGCTCGGCTCGGGCGCGGTGTTCGGCGTGCGGCTACCGCTGATCGGTGCGTGACTCAGAAACCGAGCCGGTCGCGAAGCACCGTATGGATCTCGACGATCGGCACCCGCACCTGTTCGGTCGTGTCGCGGTCGCGCACCGTGACGGCGCCGTCCTCGAGAGAGTCGAAATCGACCGTGACGCACAACGGCGTACCGATCTCGTCTTGACGGCGGTAGCGCTTGCCGATCGCCTGCGTCTCGTCGTAGTCGCACATGTACCGGTCGGACAACGTGGCCAGGATCTGCTTGGCGAGCGGCGTGAGGGTGTCTTTCTTGCTGAGCGGCAGAACAGCCACCTTGTACGGCGCCAGCCGCGGATGCAGGCGCAGCACGGTGCGCGTTTCGCCGTTGACGACGTCCTCGTCGTAGGCGGCGAGGAGGAAGGCTGCCATCGCCCGGTTGACACCGCCGGCGGGCTCGATCACATGCGGCACGTACCGCTCGTTGGTTGCCTGGTCGAAGTAGTCGAGCTTCTCGCCGCTGTGGTCGGCGTGCTGGATGAGGTCGAAGTCGGTGCGCTGGGCAATGCCTTCGAGCTCGCCCCACCCCCACGGGTACAGGAACTCCACGTCGGCGGTGCCGGCCGAGTAGTGGCTCAGCTCGTCGTCGGCATGCGGCCGCAACACGAGCATCTCCGGCGGGATGCCGAGGTCGACGTACCACTGCAGCCGGGCGTTGCACCAGTACTCGTACCAGGCCGGTCCCTCGGCCGGTGGCACGAAGAACTCCATCTCCATCTGCTCGAACTCGCGGGTACGGAAGATGAAGTTGCCAGGGGTGATCTCGTTGCGGAAGCTCTTGCCCACCTGGGCGATGCCGAACGGCGGCTTCTTGCGGCTGGTCTGGAGCACGTTGGTGAAGTTCACGAACATGCCCTGGGCCGTCTCCGGTCGAAGGTACACCTCGGTGCCGGAACCTTCGACAGGACCCGCCTGGGTCTTGAACATCAGGTTGAATTCACGCGCCTCGGTGAATGCACCCACCGCAGCACAGTTGGGGCACACGTTCGGATCGGTCAGGTGGTCTTGTCTGAACCGCTGCTTGCACTTCGTGCAATCGACGAGTGGATCGCTGAAGTTCGCCAGGTGACCGCTTGCCTCGAACACCTGCGCCGGCCCCAAGATCGCCGCGTCGATGAGCACGACGTCGTCGCGCTGTTGGACCATGGTGCGGATCCACGCCTCGCGAACGTTGCGGAGCATGAGCGAGCCGAGCGGACCGTAGTCGTAGCTGGAACGAAAGCCTCCATAGATCTCAGCGGAGGGGTAGACGAACCCGCGACGCTTGCAGAGGTTGACGATCTGATCGAGTTCGGTCGCAGCCATACGAACGCCCAGGCTACGGGAGCAGGGCGCCGGGCCCGCTGCCGATTACAGCCAGAGCGAGCGGACGACTCTGTCAGCTGGTGACCACGGCCGTTCGGCGGAGCTCGGTCTGTTCCGTGAAGTATCCGGCCACGTCAGCGATGAGATGCATCGAGCGTTGGGCGAACAGGCACACCGTGCCGTCGGCGGCGAGCTGCACCGTCACGAGGTTTGGCACCGTCTCGCCGGCGACGTAGTTGAGGTTCGAGACCGTCGGCCGTTCGGCGTCACATGGGTACACCGTGACGAACCCGTCGGCGTCGGGCTCGGTGACCGTGACGTTCATCGTCACCGCCGTCGCCCCGGTCGGGGGCACGCCACCGCGCCCGGCGACCTGGAGGACGATCACTTCTCCGGCGGTCAAGCGACCGGCGGTGACGACCCCGATCGGTTCGCGTGTGTCGAGGAGCCGTTCGGGTGCCAGCTCGCGATACCCATCGTCCTCTGCGACCGCGAACCATGCCGCGAGGTCGGCGATGACATGTGTGGTCCGCTGGGCGAAGATGCAAACGGTGCCCGCCGCCGAGAGCCGCACCGCGACCAGGTTGGGCACCGTCTGGCCGGTCAGGTAGTTCAGGTTGGACGCGGTCGGCCGCTCACGATCACACGGATACACGGTGAGGAACCCCGGACCTTCCGGCTCGGTCACGGTGACGTTCAACGTGACAGCCGACGTGCCGGCCGCGGGCACACCGCCCCGACCGGCGATCTGCAGTACAAGGACCGAACCGCCCTCGAGCTTGCCGATCGAGCCGACACCGATCGCCGCGCGAGTATCGAGAAGCCGTTCCGGAGTGACGGGATGTGCTCCCGCGCCGCCGTCGGCCTCGAAGGTCCCAGCGAGGTCGACGATGAGGTGCGTTGCCGTCTGGGCGTAGAGGCACACCGTGCGCGTGATCGAGAGCTTCACGTTCACCAGGTTCGGCACGGTCTCGCCGAGAACGAAGTTGAGGTTCGAGGCCTTCGGTCGGTTCTGGTCGCACGGGAAGACCGTGAGGTAGCCCTCGCCGGCCGGATCGGTGACGGTCACGTTCAACGCGACGGCTGTAGTGCTCTCCGCCGCCTGCGCGATCGCCAGCTCGAAGGTCTCCCCGGCACCGATTCGGCGCGCCGTTGGGATGCCGAGCGGTTGACGGGTGTCGAGCAGACGTACCGGGGTGAGCGCACGTAGCCCGGGAAGCCGAATCGGCTGCTCAGGCGAGGTCAGCGTCGGTGGCAACCGGGTCGGGTCGGGCCCGTCGACCGACAGGAACCCGAGAAGAGTCAGTCGAATCGTGGCCTCGCCGTAGATCCTCAAGCAGTAGTCGGCGGTATCGAGCGCGACATAGGAGATGGCGACTGCACGGTCGTTGGTCCAGCCGATATCCGCTCGGATCATCCGCCCACAGGCACCGAGGAGAGCCCCTCCGATGTCGGTCGGATCCAATGCCTCGATGAGCACGACTGCCGCTCGGGCGTCGGTCGGCTGCGCGTCGAGGGTCAGATCGACATCGACACCCGAGCGCAGGACACGGGCCTCAAAAATCACCGTCGGCGTGGCGAGGGGGACGTACTGGAGGCCTCCCGCGTGAGGATCGGCGGAGACATCGCCGAGAACGTCCACCACGATGTGCGCAGTGGTCGAGAGCGTCAAGCAGCCGCCAGCGCCCACGAACTTTCCGAAGACGACTTCGCCCCGCTCGAACACGAGCGACGGAATCGATCCAGGTTGGCTGCCGCACGGGTGGACGGTAGCCGTGCCAGCGACATCGGATTCGAGGATCCACACGTGGCTCAAGTGGCCCAGTGGAGCGGTAGTGACCTTGGGTGCTGGAAAACTCGGGGAGTTACGGGAGTCGAACAGTCGAGTGGGAAATTGACGAAGATCGACACGCCCGCCCGGAGCGGCGGCCGCTGGAGCTGAGGGCAGCACCGCGAACGCCAACGATGCGACGAAGCCGCTGACCAATGCGACGATCGCGCTGAAAGGGGAAGAACGATGGTTCAACATGGAGTTCCTCGGAATGGTCTGCTCATGGGTGGACGCAATCCTGGCCGATTCCGATGGGCGCCGAAGGCAACGGCGTCGTTCTTGACAAGATCGTGAGATCGCCAAGGCCGTCACCATGACGAGGGTCGATGGCGTGCAAGGCTGCACGAACCGCGACGAAAGGTAACGATCGATGTCCACTCGCCAGAGTCCTGCCGTCCTCGTTTCGTTGACGCTCCTGGCTGCGTGTGGCGGCGACTCGGTGAGCACTTCCGCGCCAACGACCGCATCGTCAACCACCGCTGGCGCGACCACCACGTTCTCCGCGTCGACGACCGTAGTCCTCACTACCACCACGGTGGCGACTACCGTGGCGCCGACCACGACGACGCCACCGACCACTGCCGCACCGGTGACGGTGGCGGATCTGGTGCTGCGCAGCGATGGCATCGGCCCGATCGTCTTCGGGGCGCCAGCTGCCGAAACGCTCGGCACCCTCGCCGGACTGCTCGGGCCGGTCACCACCGACATCTCGATGGCCTATCCGATCGTCAGCGAGAGCGGATCGTTCACCGACGACACCGGCGAGGTCCTGTTCGAGTTCCCGTTCGGGCGCACGTCGTGCTTCGCCAACGGGTGGTGCGCCCAGTTCGGAGGTCCAAGTGATCTGGCACTCCAGTTCGTCGGGTGGAGCTACGGCTCCGACGCCGATCCGCCGATCGAACCCCCGCTAGTCACCGCAGCGGGGATCGGCCTCGCGGCGCGCTGGGCCGACCACCTCGACGCGATGGACGTACCCCCGGGGGGCTGCTACGACCTCGGTTACGGGGACGCCGACGGCATCTCGCTCGACCTGCTCTCGACCGGTGTGGCGTTCCTGGTGGTCGACGCGGCCGGCAACGGAACACCGACCCTGCCCGATCCTGCCGACGTCAGGGTGGTGTCGATGCGCGCCGGAGCGCAGGTCGGCTACCTCTACCTCGACTGCTGATCCCCCAGTCCATCCCCAACCGCGTCGGTCTCGACCGGCTGAGCCTGTTCGGACCGACAAAGTTGGCGAGAGGGCGAGAGGTCAGTGGGACTCGAACATCGCCACGGTGCGCAGGCGACGCTCGAGGTGGTGCTCCAGCGCCCGGTTGGCGTGACCTGCCACCTCGTGGGTGATCGGCCCGGCAGGCAGGGCGAGCACTTCGCTGAGCCGCCCACCGAGCACCATCCGCATCACCTCGAGGGCGCCCGCGCTGATCGGCGCTCCGGTACGGCACGCTCGGCACAGCACGCCACCCTCGGCGACGTCGAACGCGACGAGCGGCTCGCTCGCACCGCAACGGACGCACTCGTCGAGCTCGGGGCGAACACCCTCGGAGGCCAACAGCTTCCAGTAGAACGACGAGACCACGAGCGGACCACACCGCTCGGCAACGGTTCGCAGGGCGCCGACGAGCATGCGGAACAGCTGCGGCACCGGTTCTCGTTCCATCGTCATCTGATCCACGGCTTCGACGATCGCCAGGCCGTTGGTGAGATGGTCGAGGTCGCTCACGAGCGGAGCGAGCGTCTCGACCGACTCGGCCTGGCTCACGATGTCGAGCTCGCGACCCTGGTACAGCAGCAAGCGCACGTGACTGAGTGGCTCCAAGCGGGCGCCGAACTTCGACGTCGTCTTGCGCACCCCCTTGGCGACGGCCCTGACCTTGCCGTGGTGCTCGGTGAGCATCACCACGATGCGGTCGGCCTCGCCCAACTTGTAGGTGCGCAACACCACCGCGGTGTCGCGATACAGCGGTGAGGCCACGTCAGTCCAACCCGCCGAAGCGACGATGCCGTTGACGGAAGGCATCGAACGCTGCGGCCAGGTGCTCCGGACCGAGCTCGGCCCAGGCAACGCTCGCGTACACCAGCTCGCTATAGGCGAGCTCCCACACCAGCGAGCTCGGCAGGCGATCATCCGGGCCGAGGACGAGGATCAGGTCCGGCTCGGTTGCCGCTGGGGCGAGCAACGCCGCGGCGACGGCCGGTTCACTCAACTGATCGGATTCAGCGAGCTTGCGCAGCGCGACGACCAACCGCTCGCGGCCATCTGGTGTCGGGTCGACGACGACCGTGCAGCCCTCCTGGTCGGCCACGCCATGGTGGACCGGTCGGGCGGAGTCGGCGCCGGCGCCGCGCTCGAACGGCCGCAGTGTTAGCCATCGTGCTCCCGCCCGTGCCGACAGCGATCCGAGGGCCGCAACCCGTCCGGACCACTGCTCGTCGCTGAGCTCGCCCCATTCGGCGACCGTTCCACCGACGACCATGACATGACGGAGCTCGTGCTCGTCGTCACGGGTCGCAGCGGGCCGACTCATCCGATCAGTCTCCCACTTCCAACGCCCACCCGACGAACACCTCACGCCGGTTTGCCCCGGTTATCGTGGCCCGATCGAGGACCGAACCAACGACCCCGGGGGCGATCGCGGGCACGGCCGCGCCCGTCCGGCGCACATCGCCTGCATCATGGACGGCAACGGTCGATGGGCCAAACGCCGCGGGCTCCCCCGCACCGCCGGACACACCGAGGGTGAGGAGAACCTGGCCGCGATCGTGCGTGTAGCCGTCACCCGCAACGTTGGTTGGTTGACCGTGTTCGGGTTCTCGACGGAGAACTGGGTGAGGCCGCGCACCGAGGTGCGCCACATCCTCGGTCTGCACCGCCGCCTGTTCGGTCGTGTCGAGGAGCTGAACCAGCTGAACGTGCAGGTCAAGTGGATGGGCAGGCCATTCGACACGCCGGGAGCGCGCACGCCGAAGTACGTGCAGCGAGCCATCCGCAAAGCGGTTGCCGACACGGCCCAGAACACCGGCATGGTGCTAACCGTGGCATTCGACTACGGCTCGCGTGCTGAGCTCGTGCAAGCCGCCCTCGACGCGCGGCGCGACGGCGAGATCGTGAGCGAGTCGAGCATCAGCAACCACCTCTACCTGCCCGAGCTCCCCCCGGTCGACGTGGTCGTGCGCACGTCGGGCGAACGGCGCATCTCGAACTTCATGCTCTGGCAGATCGTCGGGGCGCGGGTGTACTTCACCGAGCGAACCTGGCCGGAGTTCGGCGCCGCCGAGCTCGACGCCGCACTCGCGCTCGCCGCATCGTGACGGTCGGCCAGCCTGGTTCCGATGCCGGGTCCGATGCCGGGTCCGACGCAGGGTCCGATCAGGTGGTCCGGGCACTGGCAACGGTCACGGCGGCGCTGCCGGCCGCGGAGGACCGACCCGGCCAGCGGGCGATGGCGGCTTCCATCGCCGCTGCACTGCGCCACTCGCGCCACGCAATCGTGCAGGCCGGCACCGGTACCGGCAAGACGATGGGCTACCTGGTGCCGGCGGTGCTGGCCGGCAAGCGGATCGTGGTCGCCACGGCGACCAAGGCCTTGCAGGATCAGTTGGCCAGCAAGGATCTTCCGTTCCTCGACGAACATCTCGGCCACCCGTTCCAGTGGGCCGTGCTGAAGGGACGCAGCAACTACCTCTGCCTGCAGCGGGTCCGAGAGTTGCAGGACTCGCAGGAGGGCCAGCTCGAACTGCAAGACGTCGCCGCCACCACCAAGGCCGAGATCAAGCGGCTCGCGGCATGGGGCGCCACCACGGCCACGGGGGATCTCGCCGAGCTCACCTGGGCCCCCACCGACGCCGCGCAGCGCGCCGTCACGGTGAGCAGCGACGAATGTCCTGGCGCCACCAAGTGCCCGCTCGGAGAACCGTGCTTCGCCGAGCGGGCGCGCCAGCGTGCCGCCGTGGCCGACGTGGTGGTGGTCAACATGCACCTCTACGGGCTCGATGTAGCCAGCGGTGGGGCGATCCTGCCCGAGCACGACGTGCTCATCATCGACGAAGCGCACCAACTCGAGGACATCATGAGCGACACGGTGGGCCTGCAGATCGGCCCCGGACGCTTCGTCACCCTGGCCGCCGCGCTGCGCCGCATACTCGACGACCCGGTGATCGTCGGCGGCGTCGCCGAGTCCGCGCAGGTCATGCGCGACGTGCTCGGCTCGTTTCTCGGACAGCGACTACCCGTGCCGTTCCCGGTCGCTCTACAGGACGCCCTCGTGCGCAGCCGCGGACGAATCGAGGCCGCTCAGTCGGCGCTTCGCGCGATCGACACCGCCGTCGACGATGCGAAGCAGCGCAAGCTGAGAGCCCAGCAGCTGGCCACTCGGGTGCAGGAGCACATCGACTTGAGCCTCGGTTCGCTCGACGGGTACGTCGCGTTCGTCTCCGGCGGCCCGGAGCACCCCCGGCTGGAGGTGGCGCCGCTCGACGTCGGGCCCGTGCTGGAACGCGGCATCTGGTCCCGGCGCACGGCCGTGCTCACCAGCGCGACGATCCCGTCATCGCTGGCCTCACGGATAGGCCTCGACCCCGCCACGGTCGACACCATCGATGTCGGCAGCCCGTTCGACTACGAACACCACGCACTGCTGTACTGCGCGATCCACCTGCCAGATCCGCGGGCCCCAGCGCGTGCCGCGGCCACGCACGACGAGATCGCTGCACTCATCGCCGCTGCGGGTGGACGCACGCTGGCCCTGTTCACCAGCTGGAAGGCGATGGACGAGGCCGCGGCAGCCGTGCGCCTGAAGGTGACACAGCCGATCATCACCCAACGCGACCTCCCCAAGACCGCACTCATCAAGTCGTTCAGCGGCGACGAAGCCACCTGCCTGTTCGCCACCGCCGGCTTCTTCCAAGGCGTCGACATCCCCGGTCGCACGTTGAGCCTCGTGATCATCGATCGCATCCCGTTCCCGCGGCCCGACGACCCCTTGCTCTCGGCGCGGCGAGAACTGCTCGGCCCGGCAGCTTTCGGCGCGATCGACATCCCGCGGGCAGCGATGCTGCTGGCCCAAGCCACCGGGCGGCTGATCCGCACGGCCACCGACCGTGGAGTCGTAGCGGTGTTGGATCCGCGGCTCGGCAAGGCGAACTACCGATGGGACATCGTGAGGGCGCTGCCGCCGATGAAACGCACACGCCACCGCGCCGAGGCCGAAGCCTTCCTCCGCCACATCACCGAAACCTGACCGCCTCGGCGAGCACTGCGCTCCGTCGGCGGCGTCCGGTAAGGTCACCGGCATGGGGGACCGGCCGGTGCGCTGCGCGGTGGAGGGCGGCGTCGCCACGATCACCCTCGACTCGCCAGGCAACCGCAACGCGCTTTCACGGGCGCTGCTCGCCGGTCTCCACGAGGCCCTCGATCGGGCCGAGCAGCCAGACGTGCGGGTGATCGTGCTCACCCACACGCCACCGGTCTTCTGCGCCGGCGCAGATCTGAAGGAACGCAGCGACGCGCCGAGCGACTCGAAGCCGATGGTGCGGGCGATGCAACGCCTGAGCGAAGTAGATCAACCGACCATCGCAGCCGTTCTGGGCCCGGTACGCGCCGGCGGCATCGGTCTGATGGCATCATGCGACCTCGTGGTCGTGCAGCCCGATGTCACCTTCGCGTTCACGGAGGTGCGCCTCGGCTTGGCCCCAGCGATCATCAGCGTGCCCATCCTCCAGCGCTGCCCGTGGACCAAGCTCGCCGCGCCGTTCCTCACCGGCGAGGTCTTCGATGCCCGCGACGCCCTCGAGATGGGCCTCGTCACTCACGTCGCCGGCGCGGTACCGGCTGCCGTCAGCACGCTCGTGGCCGGCATCGTCGCCGGGGCGCCCGAAGCCGTGGCCGCCACGAAGCGGCTGCTCCGCGGCGACCGCTCGTGGGCCGAGATGCAAGCCCTGAGCGAGCGGCTGTTCGCCAGCCCGGAGGGCACCGAGGGCATGCGCGCCTTCGCCGAGCACAGACCACCGGCCTGGAAGGTGCCTACCCCCGCGTCGGGTCAGCGGGGGAACTGACGTGGCAATCCTCGCCGACACGCTAAACACCTCTGCTGACGCGTACCGCGAGAACCGCGAAGCGATGCTGCGTCAGGTCGCCCTCCACGATGAGCAGCTCGCCAGCGTGACGGCAGGCGGAGGTCCGAACTACGTGCAGCGCCATCGCACCCGCGGCAAGATGCTCGCCCGCGAGCGGATCGAGGCGCTGCTCGACCCGGCCAGCCCCTTCCTCGAGCTGTCCCCGTTGGTGGCCTGGGGCTCGCAGTTCCCTCTGGGCGCCGGGCTCGTCACCGGCATCGGCGTGGTGGAAGGCGTCGAGTGCCTCGTGGTCGCGAACGACCCCACGGTGCGCGGCGGCGCCAGCAATCCGTTCACGATGAAGAAGATCATCCGGGCGATGGAGATCTGCCGCGAGAACCGGCTGCCGCTCGTGAACCTCGTCGAATCGGGCGGGGCCGATCTGCCGTCGCAGAGCGACATCTTCATCCCCGGCGGACAGAGCTTCCGCGACATCACCGCGCTATCGGCTGCTGGGATCCCCACGGTGGCCGTCGTGTTCGGCAACTCCACGGCGGGTGGGGCCTACACCCCCGGCATGAGCGACTACATCGTGATGATCAAGGAGCGCTCAAAGG
>CXWL01002903.1_pt1 | contig 13318 bp, 9 predicted proteins | sample 590931 | NCBI WGS metagenome assembly CXWL01 (sample SAMEA3498368, study PRJEB10139) | groundwater metagenome | biome: water well; material: biofilm material | place: Germany | collected 2015-04-27 | reverse complement strand
ACAAGAAAAGGCTAGCACAGGGTTCTTCTGACTCAAACCAAACTCAGGAAAATAGCAGCCCTGCTGAATCTCCATCCGGCAGGTATTCAACGCTTCGATCACCGCAATCGGCTCCCCGTCTCGTTCAATTCTGAAGACACCTTCACCTGACGGCACGAGTGAGCAATCAGGATGGAAATGGACGAAGCTCTCCATCCGATGTATCCCACTTCCTTCCAACAGATCCCGAATCATCCAACTTCCTTGCCCATCATAGGACATGCGCCTCCTATGGATAGGCTCTCCGCTCAATCGCCTATATCCGTCATGAGCTCCTTCAAACAGGACAGACTCGTGCCCCGTCTTATCGATATAACCCTGGATCGGCTTGGCTCGTCGTGCTACGCGAAACACCCCCCACATTTCTGATTGTTCTTCTCTATCGACCATCGCGGTATTATGAGCGCTCGTACTTCGGGCATAGGCCCGTTCCTGACTTGGCTCGTAGTCATGCACGCCGCTGTCGACGATGACTCGCCGTCCGTCGATAGCCAATTCAAAACTGAGCGTGTCGCAGTGCGCGTGCCCCGGTTGATAATCCGGGCCAATAGATCCGCAGTCGATGATGATCGCATCCTCATCATTGCGGCAAACAAAATAGCCGCTTGCCGCGTGGTTATGAATTGTTATGCCAGATTGTCTCTCGAGCGGCTCATACGCGACCACTTTCTTTGCGTACTCGAAGATTTGCCAGGGAGTCGGGGCGATGCCGAAAGCCGAATCGTTGAAAAGAGGAATCTCATTATCGGGTAAACAGATGTCGCTCAGAAAATCGAGGCTTCTTGTCATCTTCTGCGCGAATGTGTCCTGATCGTTTGGGGAAAGCACTCCCTGTGAGTGTTTAGCGAGATTCAGTATGTCGAGGTAATCCGTTACGCAGATCGAATGGTACATAGGGCTTCGCTCGAAGTGCCCTCCATCGGTGAGAAACTGTTCTTCCAGTTCCTGGCGCAGGATCGTAAGCCCTTTCTTCATCCATCTGTCGGCATATACCCCTTGAAAATATGCCCCGGCAAAAAACAGCGCCACGCCATTCTTGAGATAGTGATTAGCCAGAATGTGATATTCGATGTTTTGTTCGAGCCACNNGCGGATTGTGCTCAATCCAATCAGAGACCAAGTACGCCTTATTTTCGATGGAACGCTGAGAGTTTTGCAGATAATCAAAATAGTGCAGGTTGTATCGCCACAGCTTCGGCATGTGTCGACAAGCCCATCCGTCCTTTCCAGATTCAAACAGGAGTGAGCGCCCCAGAAAATTGAAGTGTGAATCAGGTTGTGCCGGTCCTTGAGGCTGGATGCCCGGCATCATACGGACGCCTGGACGAAGCCGAAGGTCCGGAGCTGTGTGGAGTGCGGTTCGAGAGGGAAATAGTCGCCGTCGGACAAAATACAGCAACTGGGAGGAGCGAAGATGACCCACCGTCCTCGCGTATAGGAGTAGCCGATTCATAGGCTGTGTGGAGCTTATGCCAGAGAGTCCATGACATCGAAGGTGGCGCGAGAAACTTCTACCAGTTCCTCGAACGGGATCGGCGAAGGCGTACCTTCACGAATCGATTGAATGAAGGCGGCGACACAGGCCAAATTTCCTTTATCCTGCCTCCAGAGATTCATTTTCTGGAAGCCTGGCCATCCGTAGCCTTGAAGCTTACGGAAGTTGTCCAGTTGGATTACTCGACCGCCGCAGAAGACTTCGAGCCGTTCCTTTGGAAACGACTTGTGCCCGTTCGCAAGATAATGCACGGTTCCGAATGACCCGTCNNATCCACGAAGTGGCAACCTTCGCCGATGATTCGCCCTCCGCCAATCATCCGGTCCTGGGTCCAGTGTTCGGCGGGAATATTGCCCGCATTGACCGTCATGACAAATGTTTTTGGCTCGCTGACTCCATTGAGCAGGCGTTTCACTTTCTGAATCTGGGGAGCAAAGCGACGATTGAATCCGACCATTAGGAGAGGGGGCGTTCGTACTGCCTGGATCGTCTCATAGGTTCGGACGAGCGTATCCAGGTCATCCCGCGTAATCGCCAGCGGCTTTTCGACGAAGACGTGTTTCCCCGCCTTCAGAGCCGCGCAGGCAAACTTCGCATGGCTGTCATGTCTGGTCGCGATCACCACCGTCGTGATATCAGGGCTCTCGATCACGCTTTTGCTGTCGCTTGAAACCTCGGAGAAGCCGAACTTGCGTCCGGCGTGAGCGGCGCTGACACCGGTACTGCTCACGACAGACTTCAGAACGGCCCCGGTATTCTTGAAGGCAGGTAGCAGCACTTGTGTCGCGTAATTACCCGCTCCGATACATCCCACCACTGGTGTGCTGGGATGGCCGACATGTGATGCCGCCTCCGAACGCTGAATGGTACGGGTCAAGAGTCGAGGCCGGGAAACCTGGTCGGATTCGGGATATTGCAGGATGATTCCAAGCGAGGGGGCTCGGCATGAAATAAGGTCATACGCAGTGATGGCCTGATCAAACGGGATACGATGAGAAATGAGGGGTTCAGTGTGCAGCCGGTTATCAGCCAGCATATCGAGGACTGCCTCGAAGTTACGCTGTTCCGTCCAGCGCACGAGACCGAACGGATAATCCTGGCCCTCATCCTCGTAGCGCATATCGTATCGCCCCGGCCCGTATGAACAGGAGACCTGGAAGCTGAGTTCTTTTTCGTAGAAGTCGGCCCGCGAGAGCTCCAGGCCCGTAACCCCAGTGAGCACGATCCGCCCCCGCTTGCGGCACATCAGCGCAGCCTGATGGACCGGTTCATTGCTCTTCGTGGAGGCCGTGATGATCACCGCATCTACGCCGCGGCCTCGCGAGAAGGCCATCGCTGCCATGACGGGATCGGCATTCTGGTTGAGGTCTACAGTTTCGGCTCCGAGTTTCCTTGCTAAGTCGAGCTTGCCGGTGTCGTAGTCTAAGCCGAGCACTCGACAGCCATGCGCCCGGAGAAGCTGCACCGTCATCAGTCCGATCAATCCGAGACCGGTCACCACGACTGTTTCTCCAAGCGTGGGTTGAACCAAGCGAATCCCCTGCAATCCGATCGCTCCGATCACGGCAAATGCGGCGGCGTCATTGCTCACGGTGTCAGGAATTCTGGCGCAAAGATTCTTGGGAACACAGACCACTTCCGCATGCTTGCCGTTGGATGCCACCCGGTCTCCGATGGAGAAACCTGTAACTTCGGCCCCCACCTCGAGCACCGTTCCGACATTGCAGTAGCCCATCGGTAGTGGTTGATCGAGCTTGTTGCGGACCGCTTCCAGCGTGGGCATAATTCCGTCTGTTTTCACCTTATCCAACACCATCCGAACTTTCTCCGGCTGCTGGCGGGCTTTCTCCATGAAGTTCGCTTTACCGAAATCCACCAGCATGCGTTCGGTACCTGCGGACACCAGCGATCGTGAGGTTTGGATAAGAAGGTGGCCCTCCCTGACCTTAGGGCTAGGAATGTCAGCAAGGCTGGTTTCGCCTGATGCAAGGTTTTGTAAAATCTGTTTCATAGTTATCCTTTGCCGCTCGAAAGAAGCTACGCAATGCATCGGGGTATCTAGTCTATTGCCTGACCGCAGCCATAATTTCCATCTCTTTGCATGTTTCTAATGCCACGGAATCCCATGTTTGATAGGTGCCAAGAATCCTCTGTGCCCCTTTCTCAACCATGCGCGCTGCGATTTCTGGATTATTATAAAAATCCAAAATCGCGTCCTTCATGCTAATGGCGTTCCAAGGGTCAAAATACAATGCGGCATCGCCACATATCTGACGAGCAAAATCTAGATTGCTTGTAAGAATGGGTGAACCAAACTGCATGGCTTCTAAATATGTGCCGGAAAATGACTCAAGTAATGTAGGGAGAAACAGGGCCTGACAATGCCGATAGTAGCTGTAAAGTTCCTGCTGTTTTAGCGGCCCGACATTAAGGACACTGGAAGTCAATTGATGCTTATCAATGGCACGCAGCAGGCGTTTTGCATTTGGGTGGTCATTGGCTGATATCGTCAGAATCACCAAAACGTCTCGGAGCTCCTGGCGAAATCGGAGAAACATATCAACAATAGCTTCAAGATTCTTGTGAGGATAGTAGCGAGTCAAACAAAACAGCTTCAGTGGGTGGTGTGCTCCCTCTAGGGCTGCTGGCTTATCAGGCATCCCGCCACCTGCTAGCGAATCGACAGAAACCGCATTTGGCAATAGAGCAATTCTCCCGCTGTATCCGAATGTCTGCTTAAGTCGGGTTTCTGCAACTGGAGTCTGACAGAGCAGGAGTGCTGTGCGACGAAGACTCCGACGGAAGATCCATTTCTTGTAAACATTGGCTGCATAGTTCAACCAAGTTTCGTTTCCAAAATGTTTCCATGGATAAAAGAGATGTGCGTTCTGGCAAAGGACTGCTTGAGTGCATGGTGGAGCAGTCATACCTCTATTGCCAAGCCCAAGTACAACGTCTGGCTTAAAGTCCTGAATAAGTCGTGGCATCTTGAATTGCTCAAAGACCCATCGGCCCAGATATCCTGCTTTGTTTTGAAAATAGACGACATGATGATCAATAGCGGACAGATCTAGAGTCTCATAGCCAACGTTCGCTGGGACAATAAACAGGTAGCTGTGCTGACGTGCGATTCTGGAAAAAGAAAGGAGCAGGTTTCTGCCTACAGATACCCCTCCGCCTGCTCTGAGGGCATGTGCAATTATGGCTATACGCATAAGATTCCCATGATTCCCTGCAGCAGGTTAACCTTGTAGATATGGCGATTCATGGTCTTCTAGAGCGATGAACTTGAGTTATTGCAGCGATCTGGACTCAAACTCTCTAAGGCCCTGCACTAAGCGCTCTACGTTTCGATGTGGCGTATACTCGGCGAACAGCTCTTGGGATCGACGGCCATGACGATGTGCAAGGCCTGGATCAGTCATGTATGCGAGCATCGCCTGTGCAAGTGAGGTTGCATCGTTAGCCTGCACACGAAATCCATTTTCTCCTTCAACGATAAGATGATGTGCTGCCCCACAGGCGTTGGTCGCAATGAGTGCCTTTCCCGCTGAGGCAGCTTCGCCAAGAGCCATTCCCCATCCGTCGAAGCGAGATGGTAAAACCACCACGTCAGCGCAACTCAAAGCGGCAGCTATCTTTGAGGTGGAAACTGCGCCTTGGAAAAGGACATTCTGTGAAATGCCAAGCGTTTCAGCCATGCGCTGATAACGACCCTTTGCCATATCTTTTCCGACAAGCACTAGTCCAATCGAATCATGGATAATTGCGAGTTCCTTAGTTGCATGAAGTAGAAGATCAATTCCCTTTCGTCGGCACAAGCTCCCAACAAAAAGAAATGTTGGCTGCTTATTCCTTGTGAATATAGCTATGCGAGGGTCTTTCTCTGCGTGCTGAGTGTCGCCCTCAGGGCTTGAATAAGGAAGGAAGGCTATTTTTGACTTCTGAATTCCCCAACGCTCGAAATCTCTCGCTGCCAGATGCCCAATAGCAAATGCGCCTAAAGACCACGTGTTAACAAACCTTGCGTACCACCGTTTATAGGGGTAGGACAACCACCATCTTATGCCATCGTGTGCTGGTTCACTCCAGTGAACCCATCTTACCCCCCTTTGGGATAAGTGTGCGGCAAGTTGTCTTGTGAAAGCAGCCCCGTATCCCGGAACTATATGGATGCGTTCTTGCCAATCACAACAGGCTGTGAGCGAGTCTAGTGAAGGAGCTACGAAGGTTTCCCCGGCTGGCAAGACCAGTGTATTTTCCCATCCCATTGAGATGCGAGTTTCGTTCACATGACCGTAATAATGTACTACTAGATCAATGCCTGCTGAACGCAATGCTTTGTAGAATGGTGCTTGATGGTGACTTGGCATGTTCATCCATATAAGCAACTTTATTCCTGGCGTAACACTTCGCATTTCTGCTCCCTGTGTCATTCGACCTATGAGATCAACTTTGTGGGAGTACTTATTGAGATCCGCGAACGGGGTGCGAGAGATCACGTGTATTGTCATCGAAAATGTTTGCCGCAAGAGAGATGACTTGGTCTGCATGGCTATGGTGGTGGAAGTTCTTGAACAGCTCAGCTACTTGCTGATGCCCAGCAAGCCCGAGCCGTACTCCAAGCATAGGGTTCACCACAAGCTGTTGAATGCGCTTAGCGATGTCTAGAGGATTTCTTGCTTGGCAGTGCAGACAGTTACGCCCATCCTCTAAAAAGCCGTCGATGCCTGGCATTTTAGTGGTGATAATGGGAAGCCCGTGCATCATTGCCTCATACAGGACTCGGGGGAACCCTTCTCTATAGAAGGATGGGAAGGCAAAGATGTCTGCTTCAGTGTACCGCTGCCTCAATAGCGGACTTTCTTTGATATGTCCCCAAAGAGTAAGCTGTTTTTCTATCCCGCACTCATGTGACAGCCTTCGAATAGATGTCTCTTCTTCCGACGAAGCACCGCCAACAAAGTCGATGGCAACATCTAGTTTCATTTCATTTTTTGCTATGCCCATGGCTTTGACAAGGTCCAAGACTCCCTTTGTTTCACTTAGATGGCCGACATAAAGAATATTTCTTGTCTGGGCAGATCTTCTATCTATTTCCTTGCCCAATGTCGCCACCCGTAACATGGTAAGCGGGACCTCATTCTGGACGTTCTGATTAAATGCGCTGATCTTCTTCTTGAAGGCTTCGCCAGTCGCTACTATGAAATGTGCGTGCCTCAGGACAAGACGCCAAATTAAAGATGTGCTTCCGTCATTTGCCATCCAAGTACCACGCACGTAGATCCCATATGGGCGCCCCAAAAGTTTTGCCCAGATCGCAGCTATGACCGCACTAGGGCTTGGTACGAATAAGTAAGCCCAATTGTGTTTTGCCAACGTGAAAGGGAGCACTAAGGTAGCCCAGCAATAATTGATCAGTTTTTGTGTCCATCGGACGTTACGAGTTAAGACATTTAGTCGATAGAAATCAAAAGCGCCTCTCGGGAACTTGCCTTGTAGACTGTCATTCACTTGAGAGGTTTCGAATGCTGCTATCGAGACCTTTCCGTACCGGCTCTCAATGGCCTTAGCTAGCACTACCTCGGCCGTCTCCATAGACAACGTTTCTGGCTCTCCCACTAAATAGTGATTCGGAACAAGTAACATTGGCTTCATTGGGGATTACCTTCTTCTACTAGACGTGAGGTTGAGATCTGAGGTTGGCTGGAAGATTTTCCAGCTATGGCTAGGGAAATTACTAGAATTGGGAGTGCAATAATGAATGGGCGGAATAGTAGTCCGGAACCGTCAATAACTGTCTTTGAAAGTATCCAGATTGTGTAGGGATATACCATCAAAATAAGGGGATTTGAGTCGACTCGCGAGACCTTCTCATAGAGCCATCGTACGATGACCCCGTACAAGAGAAGACCGACGACGATACCTTGATGTGAGAAATTAAGATAAAGCTCGCCAAGAATGGATGGGCTTAGAGCAGTATTGGACCACCGATGCTCTGGCATAACCAGAATGGTCATGAATCTGCCAGCTTTAACGGAGTCGATCATGTTCCCAAGAATATGCCGATCTATAGGCTCAAGCCATGCAAGAAGCGTGTCCCCGCCTAATGTTCTATGGCTAGTCTCGACATACCGTAATGCAATAAGAAAGGCGTCCATCTGTTCAAGGTTCTGGCTAAGCGTTTTGCGAAGATGGATCTGAAGTTTCGGTCCAAAGTTGCCAATTACGACATCCGTCTTTTGGCCCTCTGATTTTTCTGCCGAGCGAAAGTAACCTATAAAAGAGGCCAGGAGAATGATTATGGCTCCGGCAATGATGAGCCAACGCGTCTTGAGTCTCCTGTGTCCATAATGAATGGAAATTATTCCACAGATGATTGGAGCTATTGCTTCCTCTCTGCCCTGAAAGAGAGAGTATGCGCCGCCTATTATCACAGCGATCCCCATTATTATTAAAGGATGCTTCTTAACGTGAATGCAGCTTATGGCTCCAAGGCCAGAGATAAGAAAGAACGTGCCAAAATAGAAGCCACCAAATGCACCGGAGAAAATATCAGCTCGCCCACTTGAATAGGTTATGAAGTGGCCCAGGCCGCCAGCCTGATGAACTAAGAGCAAGTATGAGGCTGCTCCGATAGCTAATAGAGCTACGCCAAAAATTGAAACCGTTTTTCTCGCCCCCCTCGACAATACTGAAGAGGTGGTTCCTCCACGATTTCGCGAAAGTATTGGGTAGGAATAGTACCCAACCAGTAGACAGCACAATCCGATCAGACCCCAAAGCGACCCCTCGCCTAATAGCCTAACCCAGCCCCCACCCAAATATGGAATCTGATAGCCTCCCTCTCCAGCTAGGAGTAACGGTCCTAACCCAAAACTCATGCCGTAAAAGAAAGCGATGAGCTTAATAGGCTCTAGGGTATCGGGCTTCCAAGGGTTGACTATAATGAAAAAGCAAATTGCACTCGTTGCAGTGGCGCAGAACAAGTATGAAAAGTCGTCGGGTTGAATGGATGATTGAATCCACCAAATAATAAATATTAAAAATAATGCACTCGATATGATAGCAAGAAGTGGCGAATGTGATTGTTCCTGTTGCATCCTGGTCGCGACCATGGAGTCTGGGTATTGGTTCTTTATCTGCCACCAAGCTGCTTAGATATATCGCTAAATTCTGCTTTTAGCAGAGCCTCTTGAATTAAATGGGTCATCCATGGGCTGCCATGGCATGAAGCTCCAAAAGACGTAGCTCGATTAATTGCATCCCCAATCGCCATAGGTGAGATGCTGCGCGGCATCTGCCATCCAACGCTCCTAGTCAAATTGCCATAGACAAGATTCCATAGGGGTACGGTATCTGGCTGATCTGTAAATAAATGCATAAGCAAAGCATCCACTCCATCAATGTATATTTCTGCATTCCCCTCACTCATGATGATACCCTCGATCGAAGCGAGAATCTTTCTCACCCCTTTCTGCCAGGCAAGAGGGTCGCCTGGTTCGTGCCCGTGTCCTGTGGCAAAGCATAGAAATGGACCCGCTGCAATGAGCATGTCGAGATAGATGCCAGATGATATAGCACCGTCAGTGTCTCTCAATGACCTTCTTGCTTGAATGATTGTGGTTTGCCATGCTTCAGATGCAGGACAGGCATATACTAGCCACGGTAATTTCTTGCTATACCGGTGAAGGCTTCCATCCTTATTCCTGAGAGCAGTTGATTCTCCTGAACTGAAAGCCTCGAGGCGATCATCCCATAGGAGCGCATTTATGTATGGAAATGCCGCGCATCGATGTTTCTTCAAACCACTAAGGAGAGCGGAGAATTCTTGACGATTGTTTGGTTCATAGTCTGGGTACAATGTGTCGAATCCATGTCTTCTCCATTGCGTGATCCAGGCCCCCATTGGAGAGGGAAATTTTTCCGTGAGCATTCTAATGCTTAGTAACTGTTGTTTCAGGTTTGGATTTGCTGCGACGGCAATGAGACTTAACTCGGGCGCTGTCTCTCTTCTTTTTGTCGCCCACGACTGTTGGATGGCCCACCTCTTATATATGGCGGCGGCGGCTTCAATTGTTGGAGGGATTACTTGCGTTTCGATTTCAGGCTCGGGTCCATAAAAATGAATGCGGAGCTTGTCTCCAGGAAGGATTTCCCAATCACTGAGATAACCCACTGAATCTTTCGTGTGGATAAGTAGCCCTGAAGATTCAGAGAAGAAGGCCATCATCTGCATGCAATGGTCTCTAGAAGGATAACGCCGTGTAATTGGCTTCGTTATTTCGATGAGCTGGCCGTGCCCCCGAGGCAAAAGGACCCGGTTATATCCTTTGATGCTAAACTCTCGGGTGGTTCGTGTATTGGAATTTGCTTCGGCGGGTTTCGATAGCGACCAGGGCGCGACGGATGCAGCCACTAGGCCACCCATGCCACATAATAAACCTCGCCTTGTAATACCCGAGTCACTCATCGCTTCTCCTAAGTCAAAAGGTGGAAAATCCTTATGCCATTGGTGGCCGCAATCCTAATCGCTTCTCAAGGTGGAGGAGCGCCCAGGTGTAACCCACGACAGTCACTCCATCTTTTCCCATGCTCAGTCTTGGCATCATATAGATCACTAAAGACAAGCCTGCCATCAAGGCTATAATGGTTAGTATGAGTATCCCGACATGAGATTCGAGAAATTGACTCGCTGTGGATTGCACCGAGAATGCGAGGAAATACGAGATAATTCCGAGGCGCAACCCTGGTGATAGCGCCTGCAGCACAGTCCAGCTAGTGATGCCAGCAATCTTTGAGCAGAGTTGAACCATAAGGCCAGCATCTAACACCGTGGCTGCAAGCACGCCCCATGCTACACCCACAAGTCCTTGACTTGAACCTATATATGATCCTGCGACTAAAGTTGCTGCTACGAACCCCTGTCTCCATGCACGTTGGTATACAGCACCAGTGGCTCTAGCTGTTGGATCAGAGATTTTATGCAGGAGACGAAACAGCAGACCCAGAGAAAGAATTCTCATTGGTTCAATAACATTGCCCCAACGATCTCCGAGCATCACTGATGTAATGTTTGGAGCAACAACAAAGAGGAAGGCGCTTACTGGAAGGCCAATCATTGCGATGAGTGATAGAGCCTTGCGGTAGGCCTCACCAAAGCGCGCTTTATCCTCCTGAACTAGGGAAAAGGTTGGGAACAGCACTTTGTCAAAGACTCCGCCAAGCTGATTGCCTGGCATGACAACAAGTTGGTTTGCACGCCCATATTCCCCGAGCCTCTCAACTCCAAGCACCTTTGCTACAACGAAACTGTCTCCTTGGTTTGCCACGTAACTTCCGAGGCGTGACGCAGTTTGCCCTAAGCCAAAATGAAGAAACTCTTTTACGGTGCCTATCTCAAACGATGGTGTTTTATCGTGATTCTTGTATCGAAGAGTCAACCCGGCTTTAATCACTGATTGGCTAAGATGGCCCAATACTAAGGACCAATAGGTAAGTCCCACATACGCACTCAGTATTCCTACTCCTGCATATCCAACGGCAAAACTGATCGTGTCAGCTCTTGCGAGCAAACGAAATGCAAGTTCTCGCTGAAGAAGGGCATCGGCCACAGCGGAATAGCTTTTGAAGATGAAGATCACTGCATAGGCGCGAATCACCCAGGTAAGTTCCGGAATCTCAAACATGGCTGCTAGCGTTGGGGCTAGGATCCAGAGAACGAACACAACAAAGGATCCAAAAAGGCAGGAGAGTGTAAAGCCAACTCGAATGTCGATTTGACTCATTGATTGCCGTTGAACGACAGCCGGGCCTATACCAAACTCGTTAAGGATGAGCGACAGTTGGACAATGATAGTTGCGGCAGAAACGACACCAAACTCAGTAGGGGTTAGTAAGCGCGCAAGGATAGCTAAGGCGAGAACTTGGGAAAGTACCTGCCCTCCAGTTCCAGCGGAAGCCCAAGCAAAGCTTGAAACAGTACGAGATTTTAAATCGGCCTGATTTGTCTCATGCATAATAAATTTGGCTAAATTCTTTCATATCGGGGCAGGAGAGTTCATGTAGAGGGATCTTACTGGGACCTGCCGAGAACCTCTTGGTCTTCCTGGGCCGAGCCGGTGGTGTTTCTTTATCAAGTAAAAGTTGGATGAACGCCGTCGGTTAGCTTCTAGGAGTTCAATTAATCCCCTAGCAGTAATTGTCCCTATGGGGCCCTCGACAATTCCTCCGTCCCAGTTTCATTTCAGAGAGATCGGTGTTCCTCTGACTGACTTCCTGCGGAGGGGGCAGTTCTGGCGTTAGCTAGATTGATCCAGCCGCACTGAGACTCTCACTTTGTTAACACTAGGAGGGAGTATCCTCCCAAGACGCGGGCAGTTATTGGTAAATGAATTTTTGAGAAAAGTAATCTGGGAACGTTTGCTATCGCTTTCTTAAATGAAGGGTGTAGCTTGAAAAGGTCATTGGCAGCGTTTGTGTAGAAATAATCTATTATTTCGTGCCCTGTATCCTTCAGAGTAGCTATTGCTGAGTCAGCCGTGAAGTAGTGAAGGTGGCCTAATGTGTAACGGTTGTTTATGAAAGCATTTCGCAATACAGATGAAACATGGAGGTCAAGCGGAATATGGTAGATTTTGTAATCAGCTTTCATCCTGCAATTACTCAAAAACCCCAAGTAGTCTGGGACATGTTCGTATACATCTATTGCGAGCAACGCATCAAAATGCTCAGTGTTGTTCTTAGATAGCAGGTCTTCACAGGTGAACTGGACCCTCGTGCTTTCTCGTTGTTTCGCTAACTCGATTGCTTGAGGAGAAATGTCGTATCCCTTAAATCGCACCTGGCAGAGATCCTCTCTCTTGGAAAGTTCTTCAAGGACCGCTCCCGCACCACATCCAATCTCAGCAATTCGGAAAAACTGAATCTGGTTTCGATTAATGACCTTACTAATTTGAGCGGCTTTCCATGGGGAATCCTCGCTGTGCCAAGTTCGAGTCGATTCCAAGTACTGACCGTTTGTATAAATTGTATTCATACGCCCTGTACCTACTGTTATGTCGCTATTGTGATGGTTTTCTTATAATTGACAAGTTTCCTTATAAGTCTTTCATGATCTGTTCTGCCGCCTTCCCGTCCCATTTTTGAGGTATCGCGCCTTTCTTTCACTGCCTGCCATCAAGCACGCAAGCGCGGGAGGAAGCTTGCTCGGGTTGGTGCCGATGGTGATGGTCTCCGGGCCTTCGGTGTTCTTACAGAGGGTGAGAGCAGAGAACACCCAGAACAGTGCTCACTTCCGCGTTTAGTTAGCAAGACATGCGTGATGATATTGACGGGATGAACATCTGACAAATAAAAACGGTTTTTATGTCAGTACGACCTGCTCTAGAGGGACAGTACCCAAAGGCTTTAGCAAATCAGCAGGTTGAGAAATGATCAGAACCGTTGCTCCGGGCTGTAAAGGCAAGACCGTCCAGAGGCGTTCAAATTGGAGTGGGCATAAACGCGGGAGCTATTCAGGACTGACTTCACAGATTGATTGACGGATTTTCAGATCAGGCACAACTCGATTGGTAGAGCTCTGCGTAGAAGCAAGCATTATTTACCTACGCCAACACTCGCTCCAACTGCTCCACAATCCGCTCCGCCGCTTTGCCATCCCACTTCGATGGGATCGCGCCTTTCTTCCATTGTCCGGCCATCAATCGCGCAAGACCCGGTAGGTTGGTCTGTCTGGTCTTTCTGGTCTGTCTGGTTTCTTTGGTCTGTTTGGTGCCTTTGGTT
>CXWL01004292.1_pt1 | contig 13320 bp, 9 predicted proteins | sample 590931 | NCBI WGS metagenome assembly CXWL01 (sample SAMEA3498368, study PRJEB10139) | groundwater metagenome | biome: water well; material: biofilm material | place: Germany | collected 2015-04-27 | reverse complement strand
TGCAGTGCAGCGAGTCGAAGATCTTGCCCTCAAGAGCACAGGGGCTCCAGTTACCGGTCAGTCCTATCGCGAGATGCCGTCTGCGCAGGATCGCTGGACGGAATATTGGATTGGAGGGACCGTCTCGGTCATCGCTCCTCCGCCAGGGCAAGGGACGAATCCTCCATTACCTGAAAATGTTCACCAGCAACAATATCCGACGCCCGGGGTGAGGCTCGATCAGTGGGACTACGACCAGCTCAAAAAGATCGCGCTGCGCTGGGGAACCTATTATCGACTCGACCCTGTGGGGCGGCTCCATCCGCAGGGGGCCACGGACTCGGATCAGGGAATCGCGCCTGCAGAGGCCCTGAAATCTCAGGTTATCGGAGACCATCGTGGATTGGTCTTTATCGACACAGTCGATGGGCAAGCGCCGCGTGCCGATAATATGGGAACGTTGGTGCTGGATACGGACTATTTTGAAGGGCTTCTGGTCGTTCAGGGTCATGTGGTATGCAGACCTCCTGCAGCAGGGAAATCTGTCCCGGCCCTCAGCCCATCTCAGCCAGGGACCGAGTCGCTAGGGGCAAGGGTACCGGTGCAATTATCCGGCATCCACATCAACGGCCTGCTGTATGCGGCTGGTGCGATCAGGATTGAACTACCTGCGCGCTTGTACGGAGCGATGATGGCAGGCCAGAGCGTGACGTCGATCGGAACCGATACCGACATCGAAGTCTGGTACAACGCCGATTTGGCACAGGGACTGTTTCGAGGGGTTCCGGTTGTCTATCGGGCGCCGGGAACTTGGCTGGCGAAGTATTAACAGGATGCCCTTTGGTCTATCCGGTCTGTCTAGTCTATCTGGTCTATCTGGTTCATCTGGTTGGTTTCATTCATCCACACACACGAGATAGACAGAATAGACAAGACAGACCAGATAGACCTGGCTTGCTCACAGAGTTTTCCCGTAGCTGCTGTCTGGGAAGCGAGAGCGAAAGGCATGGTGCATGACGGTTGAGACAGATCCGGTGGCTGGAGGGACTGGAGGGAAGAAGGGCAGCCGTTGGTCGAAACTCTCTCATTGCACGATTGAGCAGAACGTGCTGGATACGCTGGTCTATCGCGGAATCATCAGTCAAGCCGACGTATTGGCGGCGGTCGAGGATTCAAAGGATGGCAGTGCCGATCTCGAAACGATGCTCCTCGACCGCTATCGTGTTCCGAAGGACGCCTTAGGGTCCGCCCTGAGCGAGTATTATCAATGTTCCTACCTGCCCTATGACGAGCGAACGGTCATCGACGCCGACCTGTTGAAAACGCTCAACCTCGACTATCTCAGGAAGAACCTCTGGCTGCCGATCGCCCGTCGCGGCTCCCTGATCGACGTACTCACCAGCGATCCGCACGATCTCGACAAGGGCTGGGACGTGCGGCGCGCATTTCCTGGGATGACCATTCGCTATGCCGTAGGCCTGCGTCGGGATATCGAGCAGTTTCTCCATCTGGCCAAGGGGCAGGGAACCAGCGGATCCATCGGCTCCATTCTCGGTGAGTTGATCAATGAAATCCATCTTGAGCCTGCTATCGATCCCGTATCAGGCGGGATAGACGAGAACGATTCAGCCATTGTGCGGCTGACGAATCAAGTCATTGCCGAAGCCGACCGCCTCGGCGCCTCGGACATTCACATCGAGCCATACGAGGACCGTAAAGACGTGGCTGTGCGCCTGCGCATCGACGGTACCTGCTTCACCTATATGGGGATTCCCGCGGCCTATCGGCGCGCGGTCGTATCACGCATCAAGATCATGGCCAACCTTGACATCGCGGAACGCCGCAAACCTCAAGACGGCAAGATCCGGTATCGCTTGGCGAAGGATCGAGAAGTCGAATTGCGTGTCGCGACCCTGCCTACCTCCGGGCAGGACGAAGATGTCGTGCTGCGGCTTCTGACGGCCAAGCACCCGATGCCGCTCAACGCAATGGACTTTGCTCCAGCTACTTTGAAGGCCATGCAAGCTATCGCGGAGAAACCCTATGGGATCATCTTGTGTGTCGGACCGACCGGGTCCGGCAAGACGACGACCTTGCACGCGATTCTCAAACACATCAATACGGACGAACGGAAGATTTGGACGGCCGAAGACCCAGTTGAAATAACCCAGGACGGTCTCCGCCAAGTCCAGGTCCATTCGAAGATTGGGCTCACCTTTGCGGCCGCGATGCGGGCGTTTCTGCGCGCCGACCCGGACGTCATCATGATCGGCGAGATGCGGGACAAAGAAACGGCCGACATCGCCATTGAGGCCTCGCTGACCGGCCATTTGGTGCTCAGTACGCTCCACACGAACAGTGCGGTTGAGACGGTGATCCGTCTGTTGGACCTTGGGTGCGACTCCTTCAACTTTGCCGACGCTATGCTGGGAGTGCTGGCCCAGCGTCTCTGCAAACGGATCTGCATCCAGTGCAAGGAGGCCTATCATCCGAGCCGACAGGAGTACGACGAACTGCTGCAGGGCTATGGAGCCCAGGACTGGCCCACCGTCGGCATCGAGTACCGAGACGATTGGAGTCTGTACCGCGGACGAGGCTGCGAAGCTTGCAACCGAACCGGCTTCAAGGGGCGGGTGCCACTCCACGAATTGCTGCTTCCCTCTGAAGGCATGAAACATCTCATCCAGACTCGGTCGCAAACTGCCCAAATGCTGACTTTCGCGATGAAAGAGGGGCTGGTCACACTGGTCCAAGACGGCATTCGAAAGGTGTTGCTGGGATTCACCACCTATCGCCAAGTGAGAGCTGTGGCGATGAAATAGCCGAGCTATAGCATCCGCATCGGACAACATTCTTCCGTCTCATCGTTCCAGCCCGCTCAGAAATTCCTCCAATTGAGTATTTTTCTCCGACGAAAATTGTCTCTCGTAAGTCCGAAAAAGGTTCATACGTAATAGAGCAACCTTTCTCGTAGCGTTTAATATCAATGGCTTAGGGCTGCCAGCCCTTGTGTTCTCAATGGTATGTCCCTTGCGTGAAGGTGACTGGCGCTATGGGTGTACCAGGACAAAATAGGACGGATTGTATGCATGGACAGAAGAACCGTGAGGGTGGATTTACGCTGGTGGAGATGATGATCGCCGTGGCGATTGTTGGGATTGGTTCAGCGATAGCTGTGCCTTCCTACATTCAGTGGAATGCTCGCGCTCAGATCAGACAGGCAACGAGTGAACTACAATCAAATCTTGTCCAAGCCAGAATGGCAGCGAAAAATCGCAACACAGCCATGACAGCCACGTTTCTAAAGGCGGCTGATGGGAGGTACAGTGCGACATTCGGCGGCGGTCTCGCTCCTATGAGTATTCCAGGTAGCGTGACGGGGGGAAGCATGATTCTAGTGACGGGGCTGGGTCCTCCTCCGACAACGACCGTAACTGACTTCGCTGCATCTGCCCCTGGAACATTGGGAACCATCCAGTTTAACCAACAGGGGCTGAGAGTGACTGGTGGTATTGGCAATCAAGCAGTCACGCTGCAATCTGCCGATGGAACGACCTATTCAGTTGTGGTTGCTCCGAGTGGAAAAGTCAACTGGTGCAAAAATTTAATGACCACCTGCCCATGATGAATGACCGAAGAAGAAAAACTGAAGAGGTGCAGTGTCGATCTGCAGGACAGACAGGCTTTACTCTGATCGAAGGCATGATCGCGGCCGCAATATTGGCAGTTGGGCTACTGGCGCTCGCCGGCATGCAAGGAACGTCGCTGAGCAAGAACGTGGATGCGAAAGAATTGGCTCAAGTGACGATTCTCAACTCTGACCTCATGGAACGAATCAAGTTTAACAGAGGGCGGGCATTGGCCTACAACCTTATCGACACCAATAACGCCGCAACCCAGCCTCCTGGCACTGAGCCGATGGCGAGGGGGGACTACACCCAGTGGCAAACATTTCTAAACAATTCAGGACTGGCAAATGTCAGGGGTACTGTCCAGGTTGTCCAGCTTGATCCGAGTCCGGCGCAGAATCCGATCACACTGAATCGATTTGCAGTGAACGTTATGATTAATTGGACCACCACGGGAGGAGTCCCACGCAATCGGAGAGTGATGTTTGCGACCGTGGTGGCTCCAGAATAACCATTCCAGGCAAGAGGAAGAGAGACAAGTCATGAAGCGAATGTGGCGAGCAGAAGAGGGATTTACGCTCATCGAGGTCATGATCGCCGTTGTGGTGACCGCTGTAGTGGTTCTGGCGGCCATGACGGTTCTCGTCACCAGCAATAAGGCCACGCAGGTGAATGAGCAAGTGGCTGATACCCAACAGAATGTGCGGCTTGCCATGGACCTCATCTCACAAGATATCAAACTGGCAGGGTTCAACATGACCGGTCCAGTAGGAAACTGTAATGTGGGGCCACTGGCATCGCCGGCTCCTATCGTTCCGGGAGACAACGTTCCGGGAGGAGCTGTTGGGGTGATTAACGACGTTGGACCGGATACGGTGAGATTCGTGGTGCCTTCTATGCCGGCAAGGGGGATTTCGGCTCTGGCAACGGGCGCAGTAAATATAATCTCACTGTCCGCAGGCGATATTACCTCCATGGTGGCGTCCGGACTGGCCATCGGGACAGTGGTTTCCATCGGAGGTATTTCATCCAACCAAGTGACGGCAGTTGGGGCAACCTCAATAACCCTTGCGAATCCTCTATCAATAGCGCCGCTTGCGCAATTTCCCATCGGGACGCAAGTCTATTTACAGCGATGCGTGACCTACTCTATTTCAACCCTTCCCGCTGTCTGCGGAGGCAGCACATCTTGTTTGCTTCGAGATGGTGTGCCGATGGTGGATGGGATTGAAGATCTCCAACTCGCCTATGCCTGCGATGGATGCAACATTCTTCCGCCAAACACGCTGTTGCCCAACGGAATCATCGACGATCAAGACGCTCCTGGCCTACTTCCGATTGGCGCCGGCACTTATACTGCAATGGATTTTGTCACCAACAAAACATGGGCTACCTCTCCATTTACGCCTGACAAAATCCAGCTGATACAGGTCACTATCGTGGCTAGGGACAATCAAGCGTCGAAGGGATTATCGGAAGGCAATGCTTTACCGATAAACTCGGCCGGGCCGGTGATTGCGAGCGACCATAACCCATCGGCGGATGCCGGGTATAACGCCGCCACCTACAGCCAGCAACGCCGGCGGGTTCTCACAAAAACGATTCAAGTGAGGAACTTGGGATAATGAATTTGAAGATCAAGGAAGTAGGAACGGCAGATCGTTCCTCTAAATCGATGGGAATCGGCCAAGATGGAGTTGCACTTCTGACGGTCATGATGATCATGTTGATCTTGACCGTGCTAGGCATTGCCGCGATCACGACCACGGGCCTGGAGAACAGAATGGCTGGGTTCGCCAGAACCGGCGAGGAGGCGGCGATAGCAGCAGACTCCTGTTTGGGTGTGGGGGCCAACATTATTACACTAGCTTTTCTGCCAGCGAATGCGCTGGGGATTCCGCCGCAATTTCTTTCCACTGCCGCTCCTCCCGGTCCGGTTCCTGCCGCCAACGCAGCAATTTTGATTGATGAGATCTTCGGCAAGACCACCGCAGGAGTGTCTACGGCGAATAGCCCCGATACAGCGACCGGTGTGCCGAATCTCGCCCTAACCATTAACGGCCTTATGGTGAACGGCGATATCGATTTTCTGTTTATACAACATGTCCCAGGAAGCGGAACTGAGTCTAAAGTCTTTCGGATCACTTGCATCGCGACGAACGTGGCAACGGGATCGTCCAGTTCAGCCACCGCGGTATACGCATGTACGTTTACAGCAGGTGAGTGCCAAAAGTAATCCTAGGAGGTGCAGGCATGATCAAGCACCAAAGCATAATCATACTCGCGATCACCCTATTCGCCGTTCAGGGAGGCTATGGGGTTGCATTCAGTGATACGGCGCCTGAGGCAGTGGTGTTACAGGCGAAGGCTGGATATGTGACAGGGGTGAGCGCCAACGACATCCAGATTGACGGATACAGCTATAGGATCAAAGTCGGGGCCGAACTCCTCGATCCAGAGGGTGAACCGCTTATGGAGAGCGAAGGGGTTCCGTTTCCTGTGACGAAGATTGCGCTGAGCTCGGCTGTGAAGTTTTTCCTCAAAGCCGGCGAGATCCAGAAAATGATCGTGACGTTTCCGCAGTAATTTAAGAATAAGCGTTAATAAGGAGGACTTGCCATGAATCGCCGAACCATTGCGATACTAGCGAGCCTGGTCGTGGCTGTGACGGGAACCGTGCTGGCGCCGAGCTATAGCGTTGCGCAAGTGAATGCCGACTATACGGCCCAGCCCCAGTTTATCTCCAATGTGGTGACGCCGAACATCCTGATCGTCATGGACAACTCGGGCAGCATGAGCAATCGCGCCTGCGAGTCTACTAGTTGCGGGATTCTGTCGAGCGGAGCCACCTCGACCGTGACGACCTTCGTCGCGACGACCAGATACAACGGATTTGCCGACCCGCTGCGCTGCTACACGTGGGATGCGACCGACAACCGATTTGAGAATGGAGCCGCAAAGGCCGCGCTCAATACGCCCTGCTCTTCCGGCACCGAATATGACGGCAACTTCATCAATTGGGCCACCTTCCGGCGGTTCGACGCTGTGAAGAAGGCGATGACCGGCGGCAACTGCTGGCACCCCACCGCATCGCCGGTCCGCAATGCCGATGGCACGTGCATACCCTCCGGCACGCCTTCCTTGCCCACGGTCAAGGCACAGAACCTCGGAACCAGTCAAGAGACGACGCCCGGCGTTCCTCATGCTGGAGGTACCGGGGATACGACCTATGTCGGGCGTATTCCGACAGCAGTCCATCCGGGAAATCCTGCGAACATCTTTATTCAGTACGAGGCTGACGGAGACATGTGCATCGACGATGATGTGGGTACAGGATGTCCGGACGGCGGCGGGATGGTCGAAACGGAACTGAATGAAATCGCCTTCGCGCAGTACAGCGAGCCGACCGGCGTGATTCAGCAGGTCGGGGCGAAGGCACGGTTCGGCCTCGCAGTGTTCAACGGTTCAGGGGCGCTCGATGGGATACAGGTTTTGACCCCTATCGCGTCGCGGCAATCGATAAATTTTAGCGGAACCTCGGTCGAAACGTTCAATACCAACACAGCGGCTATGATCGATTCGGTCGACGAATCGTCTCCGGCCACATGGACCCCACTCGCCGAGAGTCTCTATGACGCGGTTCGTTATGTCGCCCAACTCAATTCGAACTACTATCCGACTTCGTATGTGTACCCGATCGCCTTCTCTGGTTCCGGTGGAGTAAATTTTGCGAGCAACGGGATCGGCTCTATTGGGACAGCAGAAATCACCTCATTGACTGGGTCTGAAACCTGCCCAGCTGGCTACATCAGCAACGCCTGCGGTCGCGATCCGTTTTTCTACGGCACCAACCATACGCCTGCCTGGGTCGGAACCTCGCAACCGGTGAATTGCTGCAAGACCTTCGTGCTCATCTTTACCGACGGAGAGCCGACGCAGGACATCAACATTCCAGCCGCGCTCCAAGACTATGGCCATGCGCATCATGGGGTTCACTGCACCAACAGCGACGCGGCAGCTCCTCCACGCCCTATCGACGGGACTTGTAACAGCAACACGTTGACTCCCTTCAATGAGCTCCTGGGAGAACATAAGACCGATTATGCCAGTAGCGGCAGCGGCTATTTGGATTCCGTCGCCTACTGGGCCCATACCACAGACTTGCGTCCCTGTACTGGCACTGCTGATGGCACGATCGCCGTGATCGGTGTCACTGGCCATTGCCTGCCTGGCACACAGAACGTCTCGGTATATACGTTTTTTGCTTTCGGCAACGTCAATGGACGAGGGATTCTGTCACAGACGGCAAAGTTAGGCGCCTTTGAGGACGCGAACAACGATGGGATTCCGCAAACCGGCGAGTGGGACAAAGAAAACAACTACACGGGTGTGTCGACGCCTGATGGGATACCCGACGCTTATTTCGAGTCTTCGAACGTGGATGATCTTCAGGACAAGATGCTCGCCACGATCTCGAGTATATTGAGAAAGAGCGCCGCCGGATCGTCGGTCTCCGTGCTGGCCACATCCACGACCGGTGAAGGCGCCCTCTATCAATCGTATTTTTATCCCAGCACCTTCGAAACTGCCACGATGAAGGATGTCTTCTGGACCGGTTATACCCAGAGCCTCTTCATCGATACCTACGGTAATCTCCGGGAAGACACGCCCCAATCCGGAGTCAAAGACGGAAAGCTCATTTACACGCAAGACAAGATCCTTGTCACCCGATACGACCCCATCGCCAATCTAGTCAAGGTCGACTATTACGACGACGCCAACGGGGATGGTCTTCCGGACGATAAAGACAGCAATGGCATCATCAATAATCTCGACTGCCTTCCCTGCGACAGACTCCTGAACAGCATCTCGCCTGTGTGGGAGGCAGGGGCTCAATTAGCCTTGAAGGATTCCAGCACGAGAACGATTCTCACCTGGGTGGATACAGATAACGATGGGGTGGTCGATCCCAGTGAGCAGATCCCCTTTACAACGGCCAACACAGCGTCTCTCAGTCCCTACTTACGTCCCGGCGCCGCGCCGTTCACCGCGAGCAACATTATCGAATTCATTCGTGGCTGTGAACCCTCTGTCTGCACGACTGGGGGCAACCAGTTCGATCAGCTGCGAGAACGACGGCTGCAAGTACCGTTCGGAAGCGGCACCTTGAAGACCTGGAAATTAGGCGACCTCATACACTCAGCCCCGCAGGTGGTCGCGAGTCCTTCGGGCCGGTATGATTCACGGTTTGGAGACCGCAGTTATCAGGCGTTCCTGGCGACGTATTATAACCGTCGGCAGGTCATCTATGCCGGCGCCAACGATGGGATGCTGCACGCTTTCAACGGAGGCTATTACCATCCCGGTGACGATCCGGCCACAGGAACCTCTGCCAGCCCAATCGTCGAACATGGATGGTTTACGAGGACGCCGACAGATAATAGCTCAGGTCCGCAGTTAGGAGATGAGTTATGGGGCTTTATCCCCCAGCAGCTCTTACCGCATCTGCAGTGGCTCGCGAGGACTGATTACCAGCATGTGTATTATGTCGACTTGCAACCGACGATCGCGGATGTCCGCATCTTTACGCCGGACGCAGACCATCCGAACGGCTGGGGCACGATCTTGATCGGCGGGATGCGTTTGGGCGGCAGTTGCCGCGGTGCTGTGTCTCCAGCGGCTGCGACCTGCGTGGGCGGAACAGGCGCCCCGCCCATGAGTGTGACGGCCGACTTCGGCAGCGGGGTTGTAACACGCAAGTTCTATAGCGCCTATTTCGTGCTCGATATCACAAATCCGGAAGTGGCGCCGAAATTACTCATGTCCTTTACCGATGAAGGGATGGGGTTAACGACTAGTCTCCCCAAGGTCGTTCGAGTCAACCCTTCAACCGACAACGAGGTCCTCAATACGAACGCGAAGTGGTACATGGTCGTCGGATCCGGTCCGACCGGGTATGCCGGCGGAACGACGCAAAGCGCCACGGTCTATGCCGTGAACCTAGCTACCGGTCCTGGCGCGAGCAACAGTCTGGTGCAGCGCTTCTCGGTCGGTAGTTGGAATTCCTTTATCGGCGACATGGCCTCGTTCGACCGAAACCTCGACTATCGGACGGACTCGGTCTATTTCGGTCGTGTCATCCACGACGGAAGTTTGCCTTGGAGAGGCAAGCTCTATCGTCTAACGCTGGGAGAGACGATCGCCGGGTCTGATCCGCCGGTTTTTGGCACGCAAGCTGCCTCAGCTTGGGGTATCTCCTCCGGCGCCAACCGGATTCCCACCGAGATTCTCGATACGTTCACCGGCACCTGCGCGCCGACACCCTGTTCGGCTCCGACGATCGAGATGGGGCCGGTCGCAACGGCGCCCGGTATTGCAATCGATGACGCTGCCAAGGTGTGGGTCTTTGCTGGGTCCGGACGCTACTACGGCGCGTCAGATAAGACCGATACGACGCCCCAGTATTTTGTCGGCATGAAAGACTCCGTCATCAATTTGACTTGCACTCAGTCAAGCTCAACAAATTGTCAAGACAACGATTTGTTGAATGTCACGAGCGCCACGGTCTGTATTGTCGGGCAGGGTGACTGTGGCCAGGTAGCCGGCACGAACCAGGTCACAGGGGTGACCGGCGCCACATCCTTTACGAGTTTGATTGCGTTAATTCAAAGCAAGGAGGGCTGGTACACAACCCTACCTCAGAGTGGGGCGGCGAATGGAGAGCGAGTGCTGGCCGCTCCCGTAGTGTTTGCAGGCATTGTCTACTTCCCGACTTTCACTCCGACCAATGATATCTGCGCGTCCTCCGGGACAAGCTATCTATACGCGCTGTATTACAAGACAGGATCTGCCTATACGGAATCTATCATCGGCACGACTCCTGGCGTCAGTGGCAATGTAAACGTCTCAGGCAAGATGTCGCTCGGAGAGGGGTTGGCCTTCGGCGGTGTGACTCATATCGGTAGCGGGTCTGATGGAGGCGCCCCCGTCAAGATATGTAACAACACAAGCACTGGCGCCTTGCTGTGTAACGATAGCGATACGGCGGGCGGAGGCGATAACAACATGCGCCGAGGCCGGGGTGGTCGTGGCGGACCCAATAGCCCGTTTAGCCACTTTATCTCGTGGATCAATCAATAGTGCGAAACAGCTTCCTAGGCGAGCTTGGAGCATGGGATGAGATCTCCCGTGCTCCAAGGAGCGCCACTTCTCTACGATGGTCCGGCATTTTGCTAGTGACACTCTTGGCCGGTTGTTATTCTGAGTCCACCCAGTCTGGGGCTACCCCTGGCTCCGGTGCTTCCCAGAGCGGAAATCATCCACCAGCCATTCAGCATGCCGTGGTTTTCCCCACCCCCCTTGTTCTGAGCGGCCCTATTGCGGTCCAGATAGAGGCCGATAATACAGGTCGCAACCCTCTGACGTTCCGTTATCAATGGTTGATCAACGGGCATCGAGTCGATGGAGAAACTCATCTGACTCTATCGCCTTCATTACTCAAGCTCGGTGACAAGGTCGCGGTAGAGATCATCGCTTCGGACGGACAAATATCAGGGAACCCGTATACGACTGAAACGGTAATCGTGAGGAATACTCCGCCGGAAGTAGTAAAGGTTTCGATTGAGCCGACTGGATCGGACCGAAGCGAAATGCGCGCTTTAGCCGAGGGCGTTGATGCCGACCAGGATGCGATTCATTATGCCTATCGATGGTGGAGAAATGGCACGCCTGTGGCGGGAGGAGATACTGCGGCCCTTAACACCGGGGCCTTTAGCCGGGGCGATTCGATTGCGGTAGAAGTAACCCCGCGCGATGCCGGCGGGGTCGGCACATCGAAATTGTCGGAGCCGGTTGCCTTGGGAAACAACGCTCCAAAAATTACGTCCCATCCGCCGGGCAAGTTCGACAAAGGGGTTTTTGCGTACAGTGTCCAGGCCATCGATGACGATAAGGACAACTTGAAGTATCTGCTGCAGGCTGCTCCGCCCGGGATGACCATCGACCCTGCCACAGGAATGATTTCTTGGTCGGTTGCTCCGGATGTGAAAGGAACCCATCGGGTTCGCATCTCGGTACAAGACGGTCAAGGTGGATCCGCGTTCCAAGACTTCGATCTCTCGCCCGACACCTCTCCCAACGTCAAAGGCTAATATATTCCACGCTGATTGCTCCAGATGTATTTTAGCAACCTTTAGTTGTCCCGGCCTTTTCCTATTTGCTATAGTAGCGAATAAGGAAGGAACGCAAACCCAAGGCGTGCGTAAACTCAAACTACGAGAAGGCACCAATACCGCTGTTCTGTTCGGTCACCACGATCAGCATCTCAAGTTGATCGAAGAAGACCTCGGTGTGCGCCTCTCGGCGCGCGGAGAAGAACTCACCCTCGACGGTACGGCAGACGCCACTCGCCACGCGGAACGTGTTCTCACGGAACTTGCCACCCTCGCCAACGACGGGATGGTCCTCCAGCCGGACGACATTACCCACGCCTTGAGCGCGCTCCGGCAGAGTCCCGAGACCCCGATCAAAGAACTCCTCTCCAACGCTGCGACCATCGTCACCAAAAAACGTTTCGTCGCGCCGAAAACGCCGACACAAAAAGCCTATATCGAAGCGATCGAGACGCACGACATCGTGATCGGCATCGGCCCCGCTGGGACCGGCAAGACCTATTTGGCAATGGCGATGGCGGTCAGTGCCCTTATGAAGAAAGAAGTGAGCCGCATCATTCTGGCGCGGCCGGCCGTTGAGGCGGGCGAAAAGATCGGCTTTTTACCAGGCGACATGTATGCCAAAGTGAACCCCTATCTCCGCCCTCTGTACGACGCCCTGTTCGACATGATGGATATGGAACGGGCTACGCGCGCGATCGAGCGGGGCGACATCGAAATTGCGCCGCTCGGCTTTATGCGGGGCCGCACGTTGAACGATTCGTTCGTCATTCTCGACGAAGCNNCGGCTCGGTTTCCATTCCAAGGTGGTCGTCACGGGCGACATCACTCAGGTAGATCTGCCGCCAGAACGGGTCTCAGGCCTGATCGAGGTGCGGGAGATATTGCGCGACATCGAAGGCATAGAATTCGTCTACTTCGACGAGCGGGATGTGGTCCGCCACAAGTTGGTGCAGGACATTATCAAAGCCTACGATCAGCATCAGAATCCCCCTCAGTCTTCCGGCTCCCCATCCGGCGCAACCGGGCGTCGACCGTCTCCGGTGCCGCATAGCAAGCAGCCGAAGCCTGCTACTCCTTCTTCACCGCTCACGGGCCCTTGGGGCCAGTCTCATTGACCCAGGGTAGCTATTCAGGTAGATAGGCTGAAGGCATTCAGGGGCTGGGCTTCTTGCGCAATGAGGATTCATCGCTGCGTGAAGAGATAAAGGGGTAAAGGGGCAACGGGGTAGGGGGGTAAGAAGCTACCCCGACTATCCCTGTATCCCGCTACCCCCGTATTTGTACCATGCGAGATGATGTATAACCTTCAGCCTGAACACCTGAGTTGTTACAATGCTGATCCATATGCAAAGTCGGGTTCGACGTATCACGTTTGACCAGATGCGTCTGGAACGATCGGCTCGGGCGATTCTTGCCGATGTCGGGGAAACGTCGGCGGAGCTGGGCATCCTGTTCGTGGGCGATCAACGGATGCGGGGCCTCAATCGCCGGTATCGGGGCAAGGATCGCACGACCGACGTGTTGGCCTTTGCCATGCG
>CXWL01015433.1_pt2 | contig 13322 bp, 18 predicted proteins | sample 590931 | NCBI WGS metagenome assembly CXWL01 (sample SAMEA3498368, study PRJEB10139) | groundwater metagenome | biome: water well; material: biofilm material | place: Germany | collected 2015-04-27 | reverse complement strand
GCAAAGCGTGTCATGCGTGGATCGTGGGTCACAACCAGCACCGTGCGCCCGGAACGATGCAAATCGGAAAGCAACTGCATCACGGCAATGCCGCTCTGGGAATCGAGATTCCCTGTCGGCTCATCCGCCAGGATCAGGCTGGGGTCGTTGACCAAGGCCCGCGCCACCGCCACACGCTGCTGCTGCCCGCCCGATAATTCGGATGGGGTGTGATGGCCGCGGTCTGCAAGCCCCACCTGCTCCAACAATTTTTTTGATTTTTCATTTCGCTGTGCCGTGGGAATTCCCGCAAACTGCATCGGGAAAGCGACATTTTCCAGGGCAGACATGCTTGGGACGAGGTTGAAGGATTGAAAAATAAATCCCATCGTCTTGCGGCGGAATAAGGCCAGCGCATTTTCATCCATCTGATCCAGCCGTTCGCCGCTGACCGTGATCTCGCCGGCGGTGGGTCTGTCCAACCCGCCGAGCAGGTAAAGCAAACTGCTTTTCCCAGACCCGGAAGGTCCCATCACCACCGTCAGGGTGTGCGCGGGAATCTCCAAATCGACACCATCCAAAGCGCGGACCGTCGTGCCGCCCATTTGGAAGTGTTTTTTCAATCCTGCGATCTGTATCAAGGAAGAAGTCATGGGTTAAAAGAATGGCCTCTGGACGACAAGTCCACTGGCGTTTGAAAGCAAAGCGCCCATGCCCGCTTTCGCCAGTAAAAGCAAAAGAGTGACGATCATAACGCTGGTAATTGCCTTGGTCTTTGAAAGGCTTTCCCCCGCGCCAAACCCGATGACCAGTAAAACAAAGCTCCAAATAAAGAAGATATCCATTCGCGCCAAAAGTTGAGCCGCAAAGGATGCGCTCCCTGCAAAGCCAGAAAGCCCTGGGTTGGTAATGGCATGGCCTGCGATGAGCATAAACACGATCCGCAGCGCATCCCGCGCTAAAAATGGCAGGCTTGCCCAGCCTGTGATGTTCAACGCGCCCTGCATGGAGCCTCGTCCGCCCAAAAGCGTGGAACCGAGATGCAGCAAGCCGCTCAAGATCAGCCAGCCAAGCCACAACCCGATCAGCGCAGACGCCAGCGGGATGACGTACGCAAACACTGGTCCCTGCATAGACTGTTGCGCCGCCATATAGTTGCTCTGCATTTCAGGCGTCCAGTACTGCCAGTCACGCGGCAATTGGACTTCGCCCATCATTGCCGCGCGGGAGGATAAATATCCGCTGACGATCACACTCAGAAAAGTGGATACGCTTAGCGACAGCATGGGCGTCAGCCAGGAGGGGCGCGCTTCCTCCGAGATCAGGGAAAAGGTGCGCTGCGGCTGGAGTAACACTTCCATGATTCGCGCAAAATTAAACCTGCTATTTGATTGCAATACGATGTTTTCTGTCATATTTTTACCAATCCATGGGTATAAAAAAATTCTAACATGCTTCTCAATTTCACGCTCACTTTAATAACTGACCTTACGCACGGAAGAACTCTTTGCCGAAAATTTTAACGCCAAGCCGCAAAGNNTGCGTTAGATGTTTTGGGCAAGTATCCCACCCTGCAGAGCGGAATGCGTAAGGTGAGTTAATAAACGAAAAAATGGCTGGATATGTTCCAGCCATTTTTGCTAAATTCCGTCAAACAAGTCTTGCCTGCGCTTGAACCCATCCTCCACAGGCGGGTAGGCGCGCATGTAATCTTCCCGTTCACCAAAGAATCTGATGATAAAGCCCATTACGCCGCGCCGCATTTGCATCCCTCCTTGTGAGGCATGGCATTCACTTGCCTTGCGCTTTGCATCCACAGCCGCACGGATGTTCAAACGCACATGGATAGGGAAAGTCACCCCGGCAAGTTCCTTTATATTGATATCGCCATTGCGCCCGAATTTTGTGGGGTCTTTGCCAAAGAGCGGCATCAAACGAACTGCCGCTTTCAGCAAACCTTTCGGAAAAACCTGAAAGTAAAGCGCCTGCGGCTTGAAAGGCTCACCAGCTTCGGGGTAGAAAGAGGCGTTGTCTGCGTTTGCAAAAGCAAACACCGTCGCTTTGTGAATGTGAATGTGGTCGGGATGTTTATATCCACCAATCGGGTCGAAAGTCAAAACAACATCAGGCTTGATCTCGCGGATATATTTCACCACCCGCCCAGCCACCTCTTCGATGGGATGATTGATCTGCGCGTCGGGGTGATTGTTATCCTCCATGCCAGGCATACCCGAATCGCGGTAATCCAAAAAGAAAACATCCTTCAAACCCAAATGTTTTGCAGCGCGCATTAATTCATCGGTACGCATCTCGGCGGTATCTTTGAAGCCCTTCAAATGCTCGGCATCCACCGTACCTGCTTCGCCGCGTGTTGCACAGATATAATACGTTTCTACACCGCGCTGGGTATACAACGCCAGCGTACCGCCCAAGCCAAAGGACTCATCGTCGGGATGTGCAAGAACTGCCAGTATTTTTTTCGTCATCGTTTCCTCGTTTATAATGTTGGTTGAATTTTACTCTTTCAAGACGCATTATGAATGCTGAAATTTACATCTACGTGGATTAATGAAAATTTATCACAAGGAGCAAAATGAAATTTGAAACTCTCGCCATTCACGCAGGGCAGGAACCCGACCCCAACAACGGCGCGGTGATGACACCCGTCTATCTTACTTCAACTTACAAACAGGATGGGATCGGAAAGCCGCGGCAGGGATATGAATATTCGCGCACGCTCAACCCCACGCGCAAGGCGCTGCAAGATTGTTTGGCAGAATTGGAGGCTGGAGACTGGGGACTGGCTTTCGCGTCGGGTATGGCGGCGACAGATACTGTGCTGAGGATGCTGGGGCAAGGCGATCATGTGGTGGCGGGCAACGATGTGTATGGCGGCACTTTCCGTCTCTTTGATAAAATACTGCGCCGCTTCGGTCTGGACTTTACATTTGCTGACACAACCGACCCAGAGAATCTAGCTGAGGCATTAAACCCGTCCACGCGAATTGTGTGGCTGGAGACTCCCACAAATCCGTTGCTGGCCGTAACTGATATTCGCGCTGTTGCTGAAATTGTGAAGGCTCACCCGAATAAACCGTTACTGGTCGTGGATAATACCTTCGCAACCCCCTATCTTCAACGCCCGCTTGAATTGGGCGCGGATTTAGTTGTCCATTCGATGACGAAATATCTCGGCGGCCATTCGGATGTGGTCGGCGGCGCGATCATTGGCAAAGACAAGGAACTCGGCGAGAAGCTGGCTTATTTGCAAAATGCCATCGGCGGAATTCAAGGCCCGATGGATTCGTTTCTCGTGCTGCGCGGAATCAAGACCCTGCCCATTCGCATGGATCGTCATGCGCAGAATGCGGAGAAGATTGTGGCATTTCTCGAAGAGCAGAAAAATGTCAAACGGCTGATCTACCCATTTCACGAGAGCCATCCCCAGGTCCAAATAGCGAAGCGGCAAATGCTCAATGGCGGGGGCATGATCTCGTTCATCATGAAGGATGGGAAGGATGCGGCTGTCAAAGTCGCAGAGTCTACAAAATTATTTACGCTGGCAGAATCGCTCGGCGGAGTCGAATCGCTGATCGAAGTGCCCGCCGCGATGACGCATTTATCTGTGGTCGGCTCGGCGCTGGAGGTTGACTCCGGGCTGGTGAGGTTATCCGTTGGCATCGAAAATGTAGAAGACCTGCTCGCAGACCTTGAACAGGCGTTGAGATAAAAACGGCCTCCCGAAATGGGAGGCCGTTTTCTTTATTGTTATTTTTTTAGCCGTATGGTGGATGAAGCGCTGGCGGTGTTGACGGCCACGAGCGTTACATCGTCATCCTGTTTGGAGCCGTCCTGGTATTTTTTCAGCGTCTCCAGTAAATTATCGCAAACCTGCTGGGCGTTGAGATTTGCAAAATCGCTTAATGTATTTTTGATGCGTTCCAGCCCAAAAGGCTCGCCTTTGGGGTCGCGGCAATCTGTCATACCGTCGGTGTATAAAAGCAGGGTATCGCCGGGGAGCAATTCAATGGTTCGTTCATCCAGCGTAATCGTATCCCAAAGTCCGAGAGCCATGCCGGGGCTGTGAGGGATGCGCTCTACACTTCCATCAAGATGCAACAGCAGAGGCGGTTCGTGGCCTGCGCGGGCATAGGAAAAGGCGCGGGTTTTCATATCCAGTATTCCATAAAGTACGGTTACAAACTGGGTGGATTTTTGCAGGCGGGTAATATGGGTGTTGACCAGCCTGAGCGCATCACCGGCCGTCAAACCAATATCCGCTTCGGCCATGATTAATGCGTGGGCGCGCGCCATGAACAAGGCAGAAGGCACGCCCTTATCGGCCACGTCGCCGATCAATACGCCAACCCGTCCATCCTTGAGCACGAAGACATCATAAAAATCGCCGCCCACCTGGCGCGCAGGAAGGATACATGCGCCGAACCCGAACTCATCAAAATCGGGCAGCACATCGGGGAGAATGCTTAATTGAATATCAGCGGCAACCTGTAATTCGCGTTCAAGCCGTTCCTTTTCGATGATCTGAGCCTGCGCGGCTTTCAATTCATCGTATGCGGTTTGCAATTGGCGGTTCTTTTCGGTCAGGTCGCGGAAGGTGGCGGTGTTGGTGGCATCCAGCCGCTGGCTTAGCACCCGCACCATCGAGACGGCCAACTCAGGATGCTTTTTTGTGATATCCATGAATTGGTCGCGGCTCAAGGAAAGCAGTGTGGATTTTCCCCTCGCGCGCACACTTGCCGTGCGGTGGCCGCCGGGCATGAGCAGGCTCATCTCGCCAAGATATTCGCCTTCGTATAAAACGTTGAGCAAAAATTCCTCTGGCGTATTTTCCGCCATCAACACTTCCAACACCCCGTTCAACACCACATAAAAATGCTCACCGAGATCGCCCTCACGAAAAAGGATATCGCGATCATTCAACTCCTGCACATCCAAGGTGGAGATGATCTCATCCAATTCCTGAACGGGTAAACCGGCAAACAAGGGGATTTTCGAAAGCAGATTGATGCTCATATTTATAATTTATTTTTTGCTCAAATCCATGACTTCTCTGCCGGCAAGTTTATCTTGAATTCTACCGACAACCAGGTCGAGGTGGCTCGGGTGATTCACGTAGTCATGGTCGTCTGTCTGGATGGTCAGGACAGGGCAAAGGTCGAACGAGCCGAGCCATTCATCGTAAAACGAATCCAGAAGCGTAAGGTATTCGGGCGTAATGCCAGTCTCCATATTGCGCGCGCGCCTGCGGATGCGGTCCATCAAAACTGAAACGGGCGCTTTCAGGTAGATCAGCAAATCGGGGCGCGGCAAACCATCAACGACCACCTCGAAAAGCCTGCGATAGGCAAGATAATCGCGCTCGCCTAAATTTCCCATGTGATGCAGGGCGCGCGCAAAAATATGAGCATCTTCATAAATGCTTCGATCCAGAACGGCGGAACGCGCATCATGGGAAGCCTCCAAATATTGATCGGCGCGATGCCCCAAAAAAAATATTTGCAAATGGAACGACCAGGCGCGCATATCCCCATAAAAATCGGAAAGGTAGGGGTTATCGGTAACGGATTCGTATCCCGTCCACCAGCCAAGGCGGGCGCCGATGCGTTCGGTCAGCGTTGTCTTGCCCGCGCCAATATTCCCAGCCACCAAAACCAGATGCTTTGCCATGATGGTTCGTATTTTATCATGGCAAAGACTTGCAGGCCCACCCACTAAAATTACCGCCCAATCAGCGGCGGCAAAAGTTGTATACTTGAAGCATGAAATCCAGAATCATATCCATCCTATCCATTGGCATTCTACTTGCCCTGCTTTTTTCATGCGGGACAAATTCCACGGAAGAACAAACGATTGTAGACACGGATGCGCTCCGCACAGAAGCCGTCGCTACCTACGCCTCCTCCCTGACCGAGACACTGGTCGCTGTACCCACTGCATCCCCCACGCCGACGGTTGAACCAACCGTCACACCGCCGCTTGTCACCGTCACACTCGCAATCACAGCCACCGTAAACGCCTGCTACAACCTGCTTTATATCGAAGATGTCACCATCCCCGACGGCGCCCAAATGAAACCTGGAGAAGTCTTCACTAAAACATGGCTCGTGCAAAACATCGGCGGATGCGCGTGGAAAGCAGGCTTCACCTTCCAACACGTGGGCGGGGATGCAATGCGCGGCAGCACGGTCGCGCTTACCGAAGCAATTCAAACCGGCTCGAAGCGTGAAATTTCGGTGCAATTGGTTGTCCCCACCGGGCAAAACGGCTTGATCCAAAGCTCCTGGCGCATGGCGGATGGAAACGGGACTTTCTTCGGAGATACACTTTCGGTTAACATTTTGGTGGGGAGTGTCACCACCCCCGCTGCAACCAACACACCCTGACCCAAATAACGAACAAAAAAGACGGGAATTTCCCGTCTTTTTTGTTTCCATTCATCAGCAATTATTTTGCAAAAGCCCGCCCAAGAAAGTACCCCAGGCCAATAATAAAGACCGCAGGAGATACGCCCAGTAAAAAGATGCCAATCCCTCCCACCACGCCCCCGAACATCATGCCGAACAATGCAAACGGCAGGCTGATGACAAAGGCGGTCAACACGGCATTGAACACAGGTTTTGCCGCGCTGCGGCGCAAAAAATAAACCAGCGCCACACCAATCAACGACCCTGCCAGAAAGAACATCACATAATTAGTGGATGGGGCTTCTTCGTTCAAGGAAGCAAAGCGAAACAAAAACGTCAGAAGATTCAAAATAACGAACAAGAGACCCACACCCAGCGCCCAAAGAAAAGAAATTTTTTTGTCCATTAACGTCTCTCCTTCAACCGTCTGGCTAAATTCCCGCGTTGCTCAGAATCGCCATCATCTCTGAAAGCGCCATCGTCAAATTGGGGTGTTCGATCTTGAAATGGTCTATCGTATCTTGAAAACGCTGTAGAACAGAATCATCCGCCTGCATGTCGGCGCCCTCCAACAGGCTGTTTATATCTTCGGTGACATTTTCCAGCAAGGCGCGCCCCTTTTCATCAAGGGAATCCATGCGGCCCAATTCTCCCTGCAACTGCTCGAGGAGTTCACGAATTTTTTGGTTTTTCATCGAACACACTCCTATTAAAGATATGTCGAGCTTCGTTCACAGCCCCATTGTACATCCTTTTGAATTCCCCCGCAGCGGCGTTATCCTAATATTTCACGGTCTGCCTGCTCAAGCTCTTCGAATATCCTTTTCACATCCGCCTTCACCTCGGCGGTTGCGCTTGGCGTCATCGAAATAAATTTGATCATGTCGCGCGCCTGGCGTAGTAAATCTCTGACGCCTGCAATATAGGCCAGGTCATTTCTGCCCAATGCAACGGGGAGGGGAAACTCCCGTGCTTTTTGAATCAACTGTCGGGCGAGGATGAGGCGTTCTGCGGCTGGGATAAGTTTTGGCATTGTGTTCCTCCATTCAAATAGGAAAGGGATCGCGTCTCTTTATATTTTCCATGGTTGGGTTAATTCCCGCAAGGGGCAAATAACATTAATTCAAAGTAAGAGATTCGTGAAAAGTAGGTCAGGCGTATGGGTATCGTAGGCCATGGGCATCCTCGTACTGGTAGAATAATTAATGTAACCCGTGCAAATGCACGGGAATTTTTTTCAACAAAGGAAAGGAAATTGAATGAAAGTAAAAACAAGCGCCTTGACAATGGCCTTCATGATTCTTAGCTTGCTGAGTAGCGCATGTGGCGGAGGCGAAGCCAAGGTGACAGCAACGCCAACCCTGGACCCAAAGGCAATCGAGACGAATGCCGTGGCGACTTTTGCAAGCGGATTAACCCAAACGGCTCTTGCCGCGCCGACAGAGACTCCTGCGCCTACAAACACAATCGCCCCGTTGCCGACTCTTCGGCTGCTTACAACCATCACCTCGCCTGGGACAATCGTCCCGATAAACCCAACCGCATCCTGCTATGCAATGTCATTCGTGGCAGACATTAGCATCCCCGACAACACACCCATGACGCCAGGACAGGCGTTTACAAAAACATGGAAAGTAAAAAACACAGGCTCCTGCGCGTGGGACGCCGGCTTTAAGTTTGCGTTCACCGGCGGGAACGCCATGAACGGCACAACGTTCACACTTCCGCAAAGCGTGGCCGCAAATGCAGAGACTGAAATTTCAGTTGCGATGACAGCCCCAGCTACCGCAGGCACAGCGCGCGGAAACTGGCGCATGTCTACTGCTGGCGGGCAATTCTTCGGCGACGAAGTGTATGTTGTGATCCTTGTCGGCGGAGCGGCGGCCACCGGCGCTGCCACAAACACCGGCATACCTGCCACAGAAACTCCCACTTCGACGCCAACTCCCTAGTGCCCGAACAACTTAAAATTGTAGGGTACTAGTACCCGAACAACATGAAGATGTAGGGTAAAAGCGGCGAAATTCAGCCGCTTTTACCCATCAATTTTAAGTTGTTCGGGCACTAGCAGTATTTTCACAAGCAAAAAGCCGTTGAGTTTTTTTTACTCAACGGCTTTTTGCTTTCTTCAACTTCTTTCATGCTTTCCTGAAAAATCTCCAGGTCTCTTTTCACCATTTCTGCAAAGGATTTGCAACCTCATTACAACTTGCCAGACCTCATCTTTAATTGTATGATTGTAAAAATTCAAATAGCTACCTGGAAAACTCAATGACAAAAATCATGGTTGTGGACGATGACAGTCTGGTTACGACACTTTTGGAAAAACTACTTGCAATTGAAGGATATGAAACAACCGCAGTGAACGACAGTTCAAAAGCGATTGAAATTGCAGGTTCGGTAAAACCAGACCTGTTCCTGTTGGATTTAATGATGCCGCCGCCAGATGGTTTCAAACTGTGCAGGATGCTGCGTCAAACTGTGGATTTTGTAACTACCCCCATCATTATCATTACCGCGCTGGATGACAGCGACAGCAGGGCGGTGGCCTTTGGCGCGGGCGCAAATGATTATCTCACCAAGCCGTTCCATCCCGATGAACTTGCAATTAGAATAAAAGAACTTCTCTTATAAAAAGACATGCCTCGAATGAGGCATGTCTTTTTATTGCGTTATTTCAAAACTCGACTACTTCAAAGTGCGGATAAAGGAAACAGCCTGCCAGATCTGCTCATCGGTGAGAACGCCTTTCCATGCAACCATGGAGGTACCTTCTTTACCAGTAGCTATACGCCAGAACAAATAATCGTCACCAGCCGCAGCCTGAAGTTCAGCAAGGTTCTTCGGGGCTGGGTCAAGAGCGGCTCCGGCAGGGCCATCGCCGTGTCCCTGAGGGCCATGGCAGGATTCACAATTGGTTTTGAATACATCAGCGCCAGCCGCAGCGCCATCTGCACCCATGGGGTTGGTCTGGCCGGCAAAATCAGCAGGAACAGGAGCCAGGGTGGCAACTGCATCCGCACCACCGCCACAAGCTGAAAGAACCAGCGCGGCGAAAACTAAAACAGCAAACAAGACTTTCTTCATCATAAACCTCCAGTTGTTATATATATAGAATAGTGGGCGAAATTATATGTACTTTGTGAATTAATGTACAGTGATTTAAGTTACACAATTAATGTGACACTCATTAATTTTTTATTTGGGTTCACCAACCTTACGAACTATTTCCTCGATATTTTTGGCTTGGCGGCATTCTTCTTCGCGGACTTCTTCGCCTCATGTTGAACTTCGGGCTGCTCCTGTTTTCTCGAACTCGCCCGCCACCCGGCTATGATCATCGAAAAGAAGAAAGCCATTCCAATATACAATAACCACAGAAGTTCCATGTTCGGACCTTCTCTGCCTTCAGATAACAAACGCAAAGCAAGCATATCCGCCTCCATATTTTTATTTTTGCCATTTATAAGTGAAAAGATGGGGCGTGTCAATTCAAAAGATAAAACAAACGGCAACCATTAATGGGTTGCCGTTTGTTACATTAGACTTTATCGGAAATAACACACAGGCACCGTCCCGACACTTGCGCCGCGCGCTACATCGTCCCGATGTTCTTGCGGGAGTGCGGTGAGGTNNCGAGGAATTTGAACGTCTGGCGGCAACCTTCGGGACGTTTTTTCTAATTACCGATAAAGTCTATTTAACGCATTACAAATTACGGATCATTCCACCCACGTCACCCGGTCTTCAAAACCAATGCGGATGTACGGCTCTGGCAGCACATCTGGATAGCCCACGTAAAAAAAACCGACAATATATTGGTCAGCGGCAAAGCCTAGAAATTCTTTTACCTTTGCATCGCGCGCCCACTCGCCAGTGCGCCAGATCGCGCCGAGTCCCAGTGCGTGTGCGGCGAGCAAAATATTTTGACATGCCGCTGAAGCCGCAGAGACATTTTCAATTTCGATGGTCTTTGTGTCGGCGGGCTTATCCGCGCCAATGGCAATGACAACGGGAGCGCGGAGCGGCAATGTCCGGGTCTTGTCCAAACCCTCAGGCGGAGTGGCAGGGTTACGCTCCAGAAAAGAGGCGGCCATTACGTCGCCTAATTTGTTACGCCCATTTCCAGTCAAAACTACAAAACGCCAGGGTCTCACTTTATGATGATTGGGAGCCTGCGCAGCGGCGCTTAAAAGTTTTTCGATCATCTCACGCGGCAGGGCATCCTGTTTTACATTTTTAATTGTCTGTCTTCCATGAATTGCATCAAATACTTCCATTGTTTCTCCTGCATCTATGACGCTTGCGGGTAAAATTGTCTTACCATGAAAATATTTTACTCCGAAGAACATCGCAAACATCACCCGCCTTTTGAAGTTTTCGACGGCGGCAAACGCGTGCCGTATTACGAGAACCCAGACCGCATGGACAGGATTCTATCCGCGCTTGCCAAAACAGACTGGGCTGAGTTGACCAAGCCAGCAGACTTTGGACTCGACCCGATCCTCGCTGTCCATGATAAAGATTACATCAATTTCCTCGCCTCGTGCTGGGCCGAGTGGCTGGCCTCTGACTCCGAAGTGGCTGACGCGCCTGAGCAACATGCCTTCCTGCCAGCGACATTTGCGTTGCGGCGCAAAGCCCGCCCAACCAGTTCCCTGCATGGACGCGGCGGCTACTACATCATGGACTTATCCGCCTGCATTGTGGCAGGAACGTACAAAGCGGCGCTGGCTTCTGCAAACTGCGCGATGAATGCGGCGGAATCAGTTATCAGTGAACAGTTATCAGTATTTGCCCTCTGCCGTCCGCCGGGGCATCACGCTGGCAGAGATTATGCCGCGGGATATTGTTTCATCAACAACGCATCCGTTGCGGCAAATTGGCTTTCAGCAAAAGGAAAGGTTGCCCTGCTTGACATTGATTATCACGCAGGCAATGGCGCTCAGGATATTTTCTACGAACGGAATGATGTGTTGACCATCTCCATTCATGGCGACCCAGATTACGAATATCCACACTATGCTGGCTTTGCGGATGAAACTGGGGCAGGCGCGGGGCTTGGCTTTCATAAAAATTTTCCGCTTCCAAAAGATACAGGTGACGAAGGTTATTTAACCGCTTTGAATGAAGCGTTGGAAATCATCCGAAATTTTGCCCCAAATTATCTCGCCCTCTCGACAGGCATGGACACGTTCGACGGTGACCCACTTGGGAAGTTCCATATCACTCGCGAAGGATTCGCCGAAATAGGAAAAAGGATCGCTGCCTTAAACCTGCCCACTGCCATTATCATGGAGGGCGGTTACGCAAACGAAGCGCTTGGCGCAAATATCGTCACTTTATTGGAGAATTTCAAATGAGAAAACAGCAATTCGGTATCCTCGCCGTCGTTCTGGCAATGCTCGCGTGCAACGCGCCGTCTATTGGGTCAACTCCCACGCCCCTGCCGCCAACTGCCACGGAGACTCCCACTTCCACATTTACGCCTGAGGCAACTTTTACACCGACTTTTACGTCCACCCCTACAATCACATTAACACCAACCATCACCGCCACGCCAACTTTTACATTTCCCACGGTTACGGTCAACAAGCAGGCGCATTGCCGCTATGGACCATCCGCCGCCTACCTGCATGCCGCGGACTTATACGCTGGTGATGTGGGCAGTGTGCGCGGGCGGGGTTTATACAGCCAATGGCTTTACATCAAGTTCGACAAGCTCAATTACTTCTGCTGGGCTGCGCCATCGGTGGTGGATGTGGTTGGAGATGTCAGCACGATTAACAAGGTGGAGCCAAACCTGTTTTCGATTGGCAGTAACAGGTACGGGCCGCCGTCCAATGTGCGGGCAGAACGTGACGGGGATGAAGTTGTCATCACCTGGGATCAAGTAGAAATGACAAAGGATGATGATCGCGGATATTTCATCGAAGCCTTTGTCTGTCAGGATGGTGCGTATCTCTGGTGGACTTTCTCCTACCCCGACCAGTTCACCACCAGTTACAGCGTGAAAGACGAGGCAGGTTGTCCTGCGGCATCTTATGGGAAGTTATATACAGTTGAAAAACATGGCTATTCCAAGCCAGTGGATATTCCGTGGCCGAAACCGTAACCCTCCATCATGTCACCCTGAGCGCCAGCGAAGGGTCTCTTAGACCGCAACAGAGATTCTTCGCTTCGCTCAGAATGACAATTCATAAGTATTTAAATCAAAAGCGGGCGCTGATCAGCGCCCGCTTTATTTTTTTAGGAAAGCACGCCTGCTTTTTTCAGCGCCCCTTCGAGCGCATCAATCGTCGCTGGCTTGATCAACATGGCTTGTGCGCCGCCCCTTAATACATGCTGGCGCGTCTCGGGCTGGTCGTCGGACGTGATGACGATGACGGGCACTTTCATCAGGCGCGGTTCGCGGCGAATGTACGCGAGCACTTCGGTTCCATCCACACCGGGCATGTTGATGTCGAGGCACACGAAGCGAGGAATTTGAGTCCCCAACACAGCCATTGCGGGGCTGGAGCCGTACGCCACCTTCGCGGGCAATTCCAACACTTCCAACATTTGCTGCAATGCGTCCGCCGTCTGGCGGTTATCGTCGATGATTAAACCTTCTGACATTAGTCCTCCAAAATAACCGTGCCCATCACAGACACGTCGTAACCTTTCAGGTGAGATACTGCCTCTCGAAAACGCGAATCAGCCAACAGGTCGAAGAGAGGCGCGAGCAGGTTGTCATCCGCAAATTGTTTTGGAATCACTAAATCGTAGCGTTCCTGAAAGAGCGGAATAAAATCCAAATCCAGAGCTTGTGCGGCGGCGGCAATTCCAAGCCCGCAATCTGCGCGGCCCGAAGCCACGGCGGTTGCAATTCCAAGATGAGTATACTCTTCCTGATTATAGCCCGCAATGGACTCGGGA
>CXWL01005482.1_pt1 | contig 13325 bp, 11 predicted proteins | sample 590931 | NCBI WGS metagenome assembly CXWL01 (sample SAMEA3498368, study PRJEB10139) | groundwater metagenome | biome: water well; material: biofilm material | place: Germany | collected 2015-04-27 | reverse complement strand
GATCGAGGACCGGGCCAACGCCCTGATGAAGGTCGATCTGCACGGCGTCGCGCGCCTCCCCTATGCCCGTGCCAGACGGGCAGCGACGACCAAGCCTCATGATTACCTCGGCATCTACATCGGTGATCTCGCGCAGATCATCGATATGGACGTGATTCGATCAGCCAGGTTGAAGCTCGGCATCGATCCGCTCGGCGGGTCCGGTGTGGCCTACTGGCAGCCGATGGCAGAGCGGTATGGGTTGAATATTGAGATTGTCAATCCCACCGTCGATCCGACCTTCCGCTTCATGCCGCTGGATTGGGACGGCAAGATTCGCATGGACTGTTCCTCGCCCTCTGCCATGGCGAATCTCATCGCGCTCAAAGATCGCTTCGATGTCGCCTTCGGCAACGACGCGGACAACGACCGGCACGGCATCGTCACCCGCTCCGCTGGCCTGATGAACCCCAACCATTATCTCGCAGTCTCGATTGCCTATCTCTTTGCGAACCGGCCAGGCTGGAAGCCAGATGCCGCCATCGGGAAAACGCTGGTGAGCAGCAGTCTGATAGACCGCGTCGCAACCAAGCTCGGACGCAAGCTGGTCGAAGTACCGGTCGGCTTCAAATGGTTTGTGAAGGGATTGCTGGACGGCTCACTCGGTTTTGGCGGAGAAGAAAGCGCGGGGGCCTCGTTTCTTCGTCGTGACGGAGCCGTGTGGTCCACCGACAAGGACGGCATCATCATGAACTTGTTGGCCGCGGAGATGATGGCCAAGACCGGCCGTGATCCTGGTGAACTGTACCGAGAGCTGACGAAAGAACTAGGAGAGCCGGTGTACGAGCGGATCGATGCGGCCGCGACGCCGGAACAAAAAACGATCCTCTCGAAACTCTCACCAGACCAGGTAGAGGCGGCAGAATTAGCCGGCGACAAAATCGTCGCGAAACTGACGACAGCCCCCGGCAATGACGCAGCCATCGGCGGATTGAAAGTCGTGACCGAGCAGGGCTGGTTCGCCGCCCGTCCCTCCGGCACCGAAGATGTGTACAAGCTCTACGCCGAAAGCTTCCGTGGCAAAGATCATCTCAAGCTGATTCAGGAAGAGGCGCAGGCACTCATTGGTAAGGCGCTGGCCTCGGCAAAGTAAGAAGAGCTCTCGTCTCTCTGGTTCTTCTGGTGGGGGCTTCCGATCCGGTTGGCAAGACAGACAAGATAGACCAGACAAACAAGACAGACCAGAGAAACCCTTCAACCCGCCCTTAGGGGAAAAGAAATACAATGTTGGGGCCTCCGGCGAGAAAAGACTCCCATTTTCTCTTTACTCGCTTCAATATCCCCAAGTTTCGTGACGAACCGGCAAGCGGTTTAGCTCCTGGCGTTGGAATTGCCACTTGGGCATGAATTGATCTATCAACGTGATGAAGCGGCTGTTGTGCGTGGGCTCTAGCAGGTGAATCATCTCGTGCACCACGATGTATTCGAGGCATTCGCGTGGCTTCTTTGCCAGCTCTGTATTGAGCCGAATGCTCCCGGCGCCAGGGCTGGAGCCCCCCCACTTCGTTTTCATCCTTTGCACAAAAAACCGCTTCACTTTGACGCCCAGGAGCGACTCCCATTTTGCGATCACAGGCGGAACCGCCGCCTTCAGTTGCTCTCGATACCATTCTTCCAACACAGTCTGCTTCTTTTCCTCACTCGATCCTGGGCGGATTCGCAGGATCAAAATGTTGCGTTTCAGACCTACCTCCGGTGCCGAGTTGTTCTCAGCCACCTTGAGTAGGTAGCGTTTCCCCCAAACATAATGGCTTTCCCGGTCCAGATACTCGCGGGGCGTTTCACGTTCCTGCTCTCGAAGTTTTTTCTGTTGCTGCTTGATCCAGTCAAGCTTCGAGATCGCAAAGACGCGGATCGTGTCGAGGCTCATACGTGATGGGGCCGAAATCCTCACCCTGCCGCTTGGGGGATAGACACTCAGATGGACGTTTTTGATGTCCTTCTTCACCACATCCACCGCGATGTCGCCCAATTGAACCTGCGCCATCATCAGTATTCGCCTTGTGCCTTAACAATGAGAAAGATGCGCTCCACCTCGGCCGCATCCCGCAGCACATCGTACAGGGCTTGCTTAATCACGAGTTCCCGCGACTGGACACCGCGCCACCCATCTGGCCGTACCCGTTTGATAGCGGCATCAATCGTCAACGCCAGATTCAATGTCGAATCGCCGGCAGTTTTGTATTCGGCCAGTGCTTCCGCCGCACGATCTGCCTGCGGGGGCGTTGGTTCTGATTTCTTCAGGTTGTTGTACAGTGCCCGAAGAGCCGGACTGTTCTTGAGAGGCTCGGGGGTATCCTCCGACTGCCCAGCCTCCACCCTTTTTGCCAGTTCAGCAATGCGCTTCAAGTATTGCTCATACTCGATGGCCTTCGCCTTGCGATCCGCGATGATCTCGTCTAGCAATGCGGACATCTTCTCGTAAAAGGCCGGGTCGTTCAGGTGCTCCTTGATGATCTTCTTGCGAACGTTGTTCTCGATGGTCTCGGCGATGGCGTTCTTATTGCCCTTCAAGCCGCCGAGCTGCGTAGCGATGGCATTCGCGATGCCGGTTTTCACGATCAGGTCCAGCAGCCCCATGTTATCGAATGGCGAAATCTTTCTCGGCTCATCCGCCTCGATGTAGGTATCGATGAGGTGCCGCATGTCAGCCTCATAGGCTTTGAGGTCGAGTGTTTCGCCGCTGGCCTTGCGGACGATCTCGCGCACGTCCAGGTAATAGTCGAGTTGCTTCTTGATGCGGCTGATGTCACCAGCACTGTACCCAGCAGGCTCCAGTTCGTCGGCGATGTTAGCGTAGGCGCGCAGCAGGGCCACGGTCGCCTTGTAGAGTCCCGCCCGCTGCGGTTCCCGCTCCTGCAAATCGGACGGAATCTCCGTATTGCCGCAAAAATAATGAATGTGCTCCAGCTCGCCATTGGGCGGCTTAACCGGCTCACACAGCAAGGCGAGCGCCTCCAACGCATTGTCGAGGCGCTCCTTGCCCTTCTTCAGGCGATCCTGCATCAACACCGAGGGATCGGCCCCGCCTGCGCTGTGATCCAACTCAGACGAATAGACCTGAAGGGCACCTGTCCCCTTCTCGTTCACTAAATTCTTGAACAGATCCTTGTAATCGACGATATAGCCAAAGTCCTTGTCTTCACCGTCCAGACGGTTCGTGCGGCAGATCGCCTGGAACAAGCCGTGGTCCTGCATGGACTTGTCGATGTAGAGATAGGTGCAGGGGGGCGCGTCGAAGCCGGTGAGGAGCTTGTCTACCACGACGAGCAGCTTCATGTTCGCCGGCTCCTTCGTGAACAGCGATTTAGCTCCATCCTCGTAGGTCTCCGTCTTGGTCATGCCCGGCTTGGCATCGAGGTCTTTCAGCAACTCGGTGTAGGTGTTGGAGAGAAACTGCTTGTCGGTCTCGGTGTTGGCGCCCGTTTCCTCCAGCGTGACATCCTTCGTCAGCGGGTTGTAGGAGGTCACCACGGCGCACTTGCCCTTGAAGGGTGTCTTCTGGAAGAGGGTGAAGTACTTGCAGGCTTCGTAGATGCTGGAGGCCACCAGAATCGCGTTGCCGCGTTCGCTGGACAGCCGCGGTTTCACGCTAAAGTCGAAGACGATGTCGCTCACTACCCGATCCATGCGTGACTTGGAGCTCAGCACCTTTTGCATCGTGCCCCATTGTTTCTTCAGCTCGTCCTTCTGCCAGTCGTTCAGCCCCTTCGTCTTGGCCTCGAACCAGGCATCAATCTTGTCTTCGGAGCCGAGCCGCTGATCGATGTCCCGCGCTTCATAGACCAAATCGAGCACCACCCCGTCCTCAACGCCCTCGCTAAACTTGTAGGTGTGGATGTAGCCACCGAACACTTCACGGCTGGTCTGCGCGTCCTTCTTGAGCAACGGGGTGCCAGTGAAACCGATGAAGACTGCGTTGGGCATCATCGCCTTCATCACGCGGTGCAGCTTGCCGCTTTGCGTGCGATGGCATTCGTCCACAAACACAAACACCTCACCCACGGTCTGGCTGGGCCTGGCCTCCAGTTCCTTGATGAACGCATCGAAGTCGTCCACATCCTTGCGGCCGAATTTGTGGACGAGTGAGCACAAGAGTCGTGGCTTGGCCTGACCGAGCTGGCTCATCAGGTCGCGACCGCTGCTAGTGCGCTTGATGGCTTCACCCGCCTCGGTGAACACGCGCTCGATCTGTTTATCCAGCTCATCGCGGTCGGTGATAATGGCGACGCGGCCGTTGGGGTTGTTCGCCAAAATCCACTTCGCGAGCAGCACCATGACGATACTCTTGCCGCTGCCCTGTGTGTGCCAGATGATCCCGCCCTTCTTCTCGCGCACATGCGCCTGCGCGGCCTTGACGCCGAAATACTGGTGTGCGCGCGGCAGCTTCTTCACACCACCATCGAAGAGCACGAAGTCGTGCATTAGCTCGATCAGCCGGTCCTTGTGGCACATCTTCAGCAAATACTTGTCCAGCTTGAAACGGCTGTTGTCGGCCTCGTCCTCCTTCCACTTGAGGAAGTACTTCTCCTCCGTTTTAATCGTGCCGTATTGCATCCCCTCGGAGTCGTTGCCGGCAAACACAATCTGAATTGTGGAGAAAAACCATTCGTTGAACTCTTTGAGCTGGTTGGAGAGCAACTGCCGGATGCCCTCGCCGATGCTCACGCGGCTATTCTTCAACTCAATCACACCGGCGGCTATTCTTCAACTCAATCACACCGACGGCGATGCCATTCACATAGAGCACGAGGTCAGGCCGACGCTCATGGTTCCCCTTGAGCGTGACCTCCTCGGCGATAGCAAAGTCGTTCTTGTCTGGCTCGTGCCAGTTGATGAGGTGGACGGTCTCCGTCACCTTGCCCGCCTCGGTCTTCACCGGCACGCCGTAACGCAACAGGTTATAGACGGCCTGGTTGTTGCCATAGAGCGTGCGGCTATGGTGGTCCGCCTCAGTACGGAGCGTGTGAAGGGCGACGCTGATCTGCGCCGGCGAGTAGCGCTTGCTTAGCCACGCGGTGAGTAATTCTTCCTCGATGTTGCTGTTGCCGTCGCGGTCGGTCCAGTCGCCGAGGTAGCGGTAGCCCAGCTCATCGCGAAACAGGGCGACGACGCGATTCTGGGTGGCACATTCGGGTTGGCCGACAATGCTCATGCGTCTGCTTCCCGCTTGGAGTTTGTCTCGTAAAGCTTTTCGGTGATCGGACCGCGGAAGATTTCCTCGTTCAGGAACTGCAGCAAACGCTTGGCCACATGCTTGTCCGCCGGGAATACAATCCGACCCTTTTCGACCTTCACCTCGACCTCATAGCCTTTCGAACGCTTCACAAGTTGCGTGGCCGTGTACTGGTCGAGAATCTTCGAGGCCTTCAGCATCGCGAAGCGCTTGCGGGTCCATTGATTCGCGGCAGCGGTCGTGGCTTCGATATCCTGAGGTTTCAGCAGATGATGGCTCAAGACTTCTCGGATGTCGTGATCTGAAGCCTCGGCAATGAAGTCCGTGAGCGGCAGGAAGGCGTTCGTGTTCCGAAAATTCTCAAACAGCAACTGCTCGCTATTAACGTTATAGAGCGCAGCCAGTCGGCTACCCAGTGAGAGCCCTGTGCGCTTCGGGGATTCATACGTGTCGTTCTGCAGGAACAGGAAGTGGCCAGGCTGAATCACATGTGACCGTGTGAAACTCTGCGCCAGCATCAACTCGTCACCGTGCACATTGCGTGCGAACGCGATGATCGCCTTGATCGATCCGATCAGGTTCTCGTGATTGTTGATCGATTCCAGGTTGCGCGCTTGTCCGCCTGCCCCGGCTTGAAGACCTTCTGGCAGCACGTAGCCTTTGACCCGGAAACGTTCATGCTCCTCTAAGGTGTAGCCAGGGTCGAAGGCAATTTCCTCCATGTCGGCTGTGAACGCCTCGTACTGCTGCTGCCAGCTCGCAGCAAGTGAGTTTTGCAGATGCTGATGCAGCGGAATCCGTAAAAGCCGCCACTGTTCGCTTGTCTTGACCAGCGCGGCCAGTTGGAAATCTTTAAGCATCCGTCCCTCCGATTTGCAGATAGATGTCGTGCGCCAGTCGCACAGTTTGCACCTCGCCACCAGCTCGGCGCAGCTCCGTATTGCTAATCAGCAGTACCGACACCCCATCACCATCCTTCAAACTATAAAAGTGATACCCCAACAGCCCCATCATCGGATTGAAGTGGAACGCTCGGGCATGCGTGAACACCAGAAAAATGATGGCGAACACATAGACCGTCGTCACCCAGTGCACATCGGCCAACATATCTTTTGCTGCGGCGAACGGCAGCAGGTATGCGAGGAGGAACGCGAGCACTTCTTTGTCCTTATCCTCGAATTGGGTGATTTTTAGCGTGTGCTTCTGTGCCGCGCGTGCGGCATAACGCAGTAGGCCCCAGCAGATGAAAATAAGGAGCAGCGCCGCCACGAGCCACGGCACCCACCCTGACGGTGGCTTGTCGAGCGAATACTGATTGACCGCGACCGCGCCAAGGACCGGTGATAGCGAAGTTGATATGAGTAGAAACTTGGCAAGTCGGTTTAGCATGCGGAACCTACGGCGGCTCGCGGCGGCTCGACAAGGCGAATACTCCCTGTAAGGAGTTCCTGCATCATGCCCTGCTTGATCATGCGGGCTTTGGCGAGCTTCTCCTCCAGCGTGGTGATCTCCTCGTCCATGTCGGAGAGGATGGCGGCGATGGCTTCTTGTTCGGCCCTTGCCAGTGGGAGGGGGACCTGAATCTTGTCCAGCTCAGCACGGTTTAGCTTCGCACGAGTTCCACTTGCGAGAAAGCGAAGGATGTTCCTGTGAACCAGTGAGAAGTAGATAAACCCTTGGTCAGTCCCAACCTTTGCCTTAAGGATGTGTGCATGGTTGTTCACCCAGCACTTACCGGTCATGCGGTACGCAATAGGGCGCGTCGCATACTCGTCAAAGTATCCGCCGTCTTCGGCTATCAAAATGATGTCGTCATCAATTACAAAATCGTCGATGAAGTCGAGCACGCCGTTAGCGCCGCAGTAAGGGATATCACCGCGACGCTTCGCACGTTGAGCGTCATTTAGCGGGATGCGCAGGTTGTCTAGGCAGTCGGTTACATCTCCGATGGCTAGCACGCCCCAATCCTCTGGGATCATCCCCACCTCGGCCTGCTTGTGGCCGGGATTTTTTTCGAACCCAGGCAGGCGCTTCTTGCCGGTAAGCAGTTCCTGCATGGCGCCTTGCTTGAGGTTGCGCTTCTTGGCGAGGAGTTGCTCCAGAGATTCGATGAAGGCATCCGCATCGCTCAACGCCCCGGCGATGGCTTCTTGTTCGGCTTTGGTGGGAGGGAGTGTCACCTTCATTTCGGTAAGTGTGCCACGTGTTATGTACGGCGTATTACCGGCGTTTACTTCGACACGAAGCCTGTCGGCGAGCTTTTGGCCCATGTAATGCTGAAGATACTTTATCGACTCTGAGAATCCCGACAGTACATAGGTACGCTGATACGCGTTGAATTTGCCTTTGTAATAATGGATGTATCCTACGTTGGCGCCGTTCCCTGAAACGAGAAGCGCTTCAGTATCGAAGGCATAGGTATCGATCTGATAGTAATTTTTCGCGCAGGTATAGAACCGGTATTCGCCATTTTCCTTCATCGCATTTGCGTCAAGTTTCCCGGTTGTAACTTGGGTGCACGTTCTTCCCAGATTGACAACCGCCCAATCCACTGGAATTACCCCCACCTCGGTCTGCTTGTAGCCGGCCGGCACTGAGGCTTGTCGAAGTGGCTTCACTTCCATATGAACCCCATCTGTTCCAGGTGGCGGTTCACCTTCGCTTCCAATTTGGCCACGCGGCTGACCATCTGCGGCATCGGGGTTTCATACCGCTCAGCCAGCTCCTTCACGCGCTGGGTGAGCTGCTGACTCACTCGGTCCATCTCGCCGTGGATGTCCCTATCGAGTGCGGCGAGCCATTTGCCATCCACCACCAGCTGCTTGATCTCGGTTTCAGTGAGCGTCGGATACTTGGCGTAGGCTTGGGCATCAAGCGCAGCCTCGGCCTCCTTGAGACGCCTCTTGAGATCGGCCTCATCACTGTTGAGCTTCAGCCAATCGCTCAGCACGGCTGCTTCGTCCTTTGCGTCCTTGTCGCCTTCGATCTCCTTCAGCCGAGCGATGACGTTGGCCTTGTTCACCTTATCGAGTTCGGAGAAGGCCCCGTCTTCACCGCCCTGTTCTTCCTCCAGCTCGGTGAGGCGGGCCGTGACGCCGTCCAATTCGACAGCAAGCCGCTCGATGGCTTCCTGCTCCTTCGAAAAGTAACGGGCGACGATGAGGGGTTTGGGTACGAGGTCGCAGGTCCAGCCCTTGTCCTTCTCCTTGCCCTTCTTGTCCTTCTCGATAATCCGGTACGTCTCGGCCTTCCAGCCGTCGACGGCGATCAGATAGCAATCGTCCTGCATGGTCCCAGCCCAATAGTCCATCAAGTGCTGATACACATCGTACTTATCGATGAGCGGCTGACCGATGTAGTGCGCGAGCAGGTCTTCGGAAAGGGCAACGATGATTTTCTTCGGATGGCAGTCGGTCTTCAACTGCCGGAGCGTCTTGGCGGTCTTCTGTTGCCACGTTGCAAAGTGTGCGTTCATCCTAGCGATGAAGGCGGCGAATTCAGGATGCTCGTAGATCGTGGGCTTGATCGCGGACTTCTCCACGGCGAGGTCGAGGTAGCCTGGACGGTTGGCTTTAAATAACACCTGCCGGAGAGTGCGGCAGACATCCCAGTAATGCTGAAGGGCATCGACGTCGGCTTTCGGGATGCCCCCTTTCAGGTGGCCTTCGATGTTCTGAAGATCTTCAGCCTGCTGGCTGTCGATGTAGCGCGGCAAGTTGAGATTGAATTCGTGCTTCTCGATCTCCTCCACACTGACCATGCGAGAGTACTTCGAGACGTCGAGCCGCTTATTGAAAATGTCCACGATCTTATGGATGTCCATGCTGCGGAGCCGGTTCTTAGGGCCGTCCTTCATGAAGCCGCCACTGGCGTCGATCATAAAGATGCCCTTGCGGGCGTGGGCCTCCTGCTTGTCCACGACGACGATGCAGGCGGGAATGCCGGTGCCGTAAAACAGGTTGGCAGGCAGCCCGATGATGCCCTTGATGTAGCCCTTGCGGATGAGATTGCGGCGAATGTCGGCCTCCACGTTCCCCCGGAACAACACGCCGTGCGGCAGGATACAGGCGCCTTTGCCCGTGCTCTTGAGCGAGCGGACGATGTGCAGCAAGTAGGCGTAGTCACCCTGTTTGGCAGGTGGCACGCCGAAGTGTTTGAAGCGCTCGTAGAGGTCGTTGAGCGGGTCGAGGCCGGTGCTCCAACGCTTGTCACTGAAAGGCGGATTGGCGACGACGTAATCAAAGGTCTTGAGTGTCTCGCCGTCCTTGAATTTGGGATCGGCCAGCGTGTTGCCCTGCACGACGAGCGCGGTCGGATTGTTGTGCAGGATCATGTTCATGCGCGCGAGGCCGCTGGTCGCGCCGTCTTTTTCCTACCCGTAGAGCGTGACGGCGGTGCTGGCCTCGTCGCCCACCTTCAAGAGCAGCGAGCCTGAGCCGCAGGCAGGATCGTAGACCGTGGTGGCAGCGCTGGTCTTCGCGCCGCGTATGCCAATGATTTGCGCGATCACGCGGCTCACTTCGGCCGGCGTGTAGAACTGCCCCTTGCTCTTGCCACTCTCAGTGGCGAAGTGCCGCATCAGGTATTCATAGGCGTCGCCCAGAATGTCGTCGCCCTCGGCCCGGTTCTTGGAGAAATCGAGGGCCGGGTTTTCGAAGATGGCGATGAGATTGGTGAGCCGCTCCACCATCTCCTTGCCGCTGCCAAGCTTGCCGGCGTCGTTGAAGTCGGGCATGTCGGACAGTTTGTTGGCATTAGCCAGCGGCGCGATGATCTTCTTGTTGATCTGGTCACCGATGTCAGACTTGCCCTTGAGGGCGACCATGTCTTTGAAACTCGCGCCAGGGGGGATCGTAATCGGCGAGAAGGGTTGACCTGCGTATTTGTCACTGACGTATTTGATGAAGAGCAGGACGAGGACGTAGTCCTTGTATTGGCTGGCGTCCATGCCACCGCGCAGCTCGTCGCAACCGGACCAAAGAGAGGAGTACAGCTCTGATTTCTTAATCGCCATATGTCAGTAATAACCTCGCTTGTTCACAGGGACTAATCCGGCGCAGGATATCCTGTTCCCCGTAATAAATCACGCCCCTTACAGGGATGCCTTCGGGCTTCGTGAACATGACCGGAGGAGCGAGAAATCAGCCGGGTTGAGCTGGGAAGGAACGCTGGAGCTGACCAAGGCCAGGGTCGCCAGACCGATGGGACGGAAGGCGTAAAACGTATCTCGTGAAGCGTCGTTTGCGAACGGCGGTGGGGAAGGACGCGGGCGAATCCGAGACTCGTCATTCGTCAAACATGCACTCAGCATGACGCATCACGTCATACGGCTTGCCTGATTGACGTATGATGGTCACAGCCGAACACACGACCTGCCTGCGCGAAGCGCTTCGGCGAAGGCAGGGAACGCCGCTGGCGGACTTTCCCGGCATCCTGCTACGCAGCACGGTGGGTTTTCGGTCCAGGCTCAAGAATAATATCGAGTCGCCCTCCGCAGGCGAGGACGATTTTCTGGAGCGTGCGGAGTTCGTAGCGATCATACTCGGCGTTTTCATAGCGGCTGATGGCTGACGCCGTGGTCTTCGCTCGCTGTGCCACCTGCGCCTGAGTGAGTCCCGCGTCTTGGCGCAGTCGAGACAGCTGCTCACCGATGGCTAGCTTCTGCACTTCCGCGTCAAATCCTTTGCGGAATTTCGGACTTGCCAGTTTTCGCTCCAGCCACCCCTTGCCCGATCGCGAAACTTTAGCTTTCATGCTTCACTCTCCTTTCAAAATCTTTCTTGCAGGCTTCGGCTCGGTCGATTTCTCGTTTGGGCGTTTTGTTGCCGGCCTTCCTGAATCCATGGGTCAAGATCAGTCGCCGACCGATGAAGAAAAAGCACAGGATTCGATCGGCCTCGACCTTGAACTCAAAGATTTGGTCCGTTTCGGTTAAATGTTTGAACTTGCGTTCATTCCAAATCTTTCCCGTGTCTCCCATCCGCGCAAACAGGGCAGCAAACTTCTGCTGCCCTCCAAGCGGAAGCTGTTCGAGCCAGACTTCTGCCGGCGCAGCCCCGCCCGGCGCGACGTAGAACTCAATTCGGAACACCGTGCCGTCATAGACCAGACGACTTGACGGCAGTTTGTTCGATGGATCTGCCATGCTCCCTCTTCTAAGAGGATAGCATATATGCTACTACCCGAACAAGCGCGCGGTGTGGGGATGGGGCGTAAACGTGAGACGTGAAAGCTGAAACGGGGGGTGTGAGAGGTTGAGGAGCTGATGGCTGATAGCGTATGGCAAAAAGGGAAGGACGGCGAGGGTCTGGCGGGCTGGTCGACCAGACCGGAACCCCACCAGACAGACCAGATAGACGAGACAGACCAGATGAACCCTGTCTCAGGGGACCTGCGGCTCTGCGTGATATGAACTTCGCACCAGTGGGCCTGATTCGGCATGGGTAAATCCAAGGGCGAGGCCTTCAGTCCTCAAGGTGGCCCATTGATTGGATGAGACAGGAAACGTTCTGACGCGTCCGTTCAGGCGACACCTTGGCTGATTAACAACCTCCGTGCTCCGACCAGCGCGAGCACATCATTGGCTCCATCTTCGATCAGCGAGGCCCTGGCATCCCGATAGAGCTTTTCCATTGGACAGTCGCGGGTGAGGCCGAGCCCGCCAAACAGTTGCAGCGCGGTATCCGTCACTTCGAGGCAGGCCTGCGTGCAATATACTTTGGCAGCAATCGCGTATTCCAACGCCGGCGGTTGTGCGGTGGCGTTGTAGGCCATCGCCGCTCGTGACAGGGCCCGGCTGGTTTCGACTTTGGTGAACATGTCGAAGAGATGCTTTTGAACCAATTGATGTTCGCAGATCGGTTTGCCGCCTTGCCGTCTCGTTTTGGTATAGGCCAGGGCCTGCTCATAGGCCGCGCGCGCGACCCCGGTAAATACGGCGCCCATCGCTCCGTTAGTCAGGACCAGTGTCTGCTGCAAGATCGTTTCGTACGATGCCGCGTCGAAGAGCATATGCCGCTTCGGAATGCGCACGTTGGCGAAATGAATGCTGCCCTGATTCAGCGCTCGTTGGCCCATCTTGTCCACGGGCTTGCCCTTCGACACACCCGGCAGGTTCAACGGGATAAAAGCGACGCCCCCGCCGGCCATGCCTTTCGAAGGATCCAGCGTCAGATAAGTGAGCGCATGTGTCGCGATGGTGCCGTTTGAAACCCAGGCCGCTTTCTGCCCGTTGATGACATAGTCCTCTCCTTCGGCACGAGCCGTCACTTGCCCGCTGATTGTTGGATCGAAAAATTGAGGCGTGCTGGCCATGAATGTATCCGATCCATGGTCCGGCTCCGTAATGGCCCAACAGCCGACATAGCGCGCGTCTTTGTCGGCCACAAAGGGCTTCACCCACTCTTCAATGAGCGCCTGATTCCCTGTGGCGGCAATCATGGCGAAGGGAAACCCCGCCACGGCCAGGGCGGCGGCGAAATCGGCACTGCCCCATCCCAGCTCTTCGAGCGCCAGGTGCAGGCTCAATCCACTGAGGCCCATGCCTCCATGCTGCGAGGGAATCAGGGCTGTATGAATACCTTGGGCATAGGCGGCTCTCAACGTGGTCCAAAGAGCAGAGCTTCGGTCCACCACCTCCTGCGGGTCCGGCAAGCGATCCAACGCGGCAGCAGTTGGCCGTAAAACAACTTTCGCAAACTCGTGCACCTGCTGTTTCAGCGCCTGCTGTTCAGGGGTCAACCGGCCATCCAGCTCGCGGTAGGTGGTCATCACAGTCTCCTTTATTCGCCCTTGCGCGTTGAGTGCGGGTCACCCCTGAAGCTGTGCCATCATGGCAGCGGGATCCCAATAGCCCCACATCGTTTGAATGGCTCCGTGGTCGTTGAATTCGAAGATATCGATGCCTTCGCAGGTCGCTGCTTTTCCATTGTTTCCAATCCCCCGGGCCGTGAATTTGGCGGCTGCGCGATTGCCCACTATGGTCACAAAGTTTTCTGTGAACCCGATCTCTTTGAAAGCGGTCGCGACCGACAGGAAAAACTTTCGTAATCCGTCCTTCCCCTGGATGGGCGGCGCTCCATAGGGGTCGTAGCTGACGGCGTCATCCGCA
>CXWL01122407.1_pt1 | contig 13331 bp, 11 predicted proteins | sample 590931 | NCBI WGS metagenome assembly CXWL01 (sample SAMEA3498368, study PRJEB10139) | groundwater metagenome | biome: water well; material: biofilm material | place: Germany | collected 2015-04-27 | reverse complement strand
GGGATTTGAATTCATGCTCAACGCCATGCGCCTGAGCAATGGCGTGGATGTGAACCTGTTTGCCGAACGTACCGGCATGGCGTTGAATGCGATAGAGAGCGCCTTGAATGCAGCGGAAGCTAGGGGTTTGCTGTATCGCGACCATAAAACCATCAAGCCGACCGCACTGGGCCAGCGTTTCTTGAATGACCTGCAACAAATGTTTTTAATCGATTAAACGATAAATTATCGGGCGGCAGTCGGCATTCCAGACAGACTTGGGTATAATGCGGTCTCTTGGAAGTTGATGAACATGGTCGCCGATAGCTTGCACACCCCGTGCAACAAGGTTGAAATCGGACCGATTCAGTTTATCTGTCGATATCCAGATGGAAGTGTGGCCGAGTGGTTGAAGGCACCAGTCTTGAAAACTGGCGACGGTTTATCCCGTTCGTGAGTTCGAATCTCACCGCTTCCGCCATAGGCACATCCCCACTGCTCTAACAGCATCGAACATATTCCCATGTTTTCTGCATCTTGACTGTTAGCGGCCCTCGGCTGCTTTTCCTGTTTCAAGCCAGCTTCCATCCAAGTTCAAATATCATCACTACGTATCGTTGCGATGATTCCATCGATACTTATCCCCGGTTTGTGTGGACAGTCCTGTGGATAAGCAGGGCGGCTATCATTCATGTCCTTGAATTCAAACGGTTTTTCTTCGCTGCAAAATTTTCAGTCGCAGGCAGGCTCCGAGCCATTTGGGGCGGCATTGCGCAGAAGGTTTTGTATCCTTGAATGCGGGTATCGATGTAAGCTAAAGTCAGTCGATCAATTGCACAAGAATTTCTGGAGGAGAACGTCCATGAGTCATACCGGCATCCAAGAACATCACGGTTATTCCGTACACGGCACCGGCGAAAAGCACGATACCGGCAAGTGGGTAGGCAGCTTCCATATTGCCCGGCATAACGACCCTGTCATCAGCATCAGCGTCATCGATGCGAGCTTCGATACTGCCGAGGAGGCTGCATCGTACGCGTTACGCCAGGGGCGCTTGTACATTGATCGTGAACTCATCCATAGCAAGCCGTGACGAAGCCGGGAGCAATGTAGTTAGCTGCGCATAGTGCGTTTTACTGAATGCTTAGTCTGGCTTGATCAAAGTTCGAAATTTTCCAGTGAATAGAATACGGGCTGGGTCGATCGATTGCGTCTGGACATCTTTGTTGTCGATGACGATAAATATTTTATTGGCATCGTGTGTTACAGCTGTGTCTGGCGAATACTGTAGCGTTCCTTGCGTGTAGAAGTGGGATGAATATGCGGGAGGCGTGCGATACACCAGTTCCGCACCAGTCTGCCCGGCGGCTTGATTGAATGCGGCGATCAGGTCGCGATCCGAATTGTTATTGACGTTGCGCATGATCACTGGCGCACACATGACGGATAGCAGCGTAATGATTATCACGGCAATGCTCGTGCGGCGCAGCGTCAATGGTGGTGCGTTATCGAGCCAGCGTGCGGCAAGTACTGCGAATGGCAACGCGGCAGTCAAGCCATAGGTCCAGATAATGTTGCTGCTGAATGTAAAAAACAATAGCGGCGCCAATGTCGCACACCAGAGAAAGCGTTCGACGGGCAGCAATTGTTTTCGGCGCCTGGAAAGCATCTTAGACAGCTCGGTCGCAAAGACGCCTATCCAGGGCAATATCCCGACAGCCCAGAACAGCCAGATCGCGCCTAACGGCTGCCGTTGCGCGATGCCATAGCGATCACCTCTCCATCCCGGAACCAGGAAGCGCGAGAAATGTTCGCCTATGATGAAGTAATTGATGAAACCAGGATTGTAATATTCAGCCGCGATATACCAGGGCATGAAAATTCCCAGCGCAATGACGATGCCCGTCCAATCGAAAATATCCTTGAATATCTGCCAGGGACGCCGCTCGACCAAGGCGTAGGCAAAGAGTGGCAAACCTATCAATGCCCATGTAGCCAGGCCTTTGCATAAGGCACCCAGCCCTATCATTGCCCAGAATGCCAGGTGCCATCGACGTCCTGCTGGTCGGTCTGTTGCCATTTTCAGTGCGCGCCACGCAAAGTAAAGTGCGGCACTGACCAGCAGCAGTTGCACGGCATCGGTCATGACGGCGCCGGCGCAGAGGAAAAACAGCGGCGATGTGGCTAGTATAGGCGCCACTAACCAGCGCTGCCGGATCTGCGCTTCTGCAGCAAATGCAAGTGCAATCCAGATTGCCGCGAGCGATGCCAGGAGTGCCGGCAGACGTGCTGCAAATGCGTTGATGCCTAAGGCCTCCATCGAGATCGCGCTGATCCATGTTGCAAGCGGCGGTTTGGCAAAAAATGGCGTGTGCGGATCGATGTGCGGCATCAACCAGAAACCGTTATTGACGGTCAATTTTGCGATCTCGCCGTAGCGGGCTTCAGTTGTATCTGCCAACGGCAATGCCAGCATCAGGCCGATCCGATAAGCCAGCAGTAGTAGCGCTGCACCCATCAACCACCATAAATAATTCTGCGGTATTTGCATCGACAGATTGCGCGTGCGTTTGTTTGTTGGCATTGCGGCTTGTGTATCTGCAGACAGTACGGGTCTATTCATGTGCTTCTCAGGTCAAGGGCGGTGCGTAGGCAATGGTAGTGGATGCAGCTAGTGTGGCAATTGGAATTGCACGGTGACGACGAGCCCGCCATTGTCGTCTGGCGTATCCAGCTTGATCGTGGCATCGTGTTGTGCCGCAATGGTATTTGCGATGAAGAGGCCTAGGCCGCTACCTGATTCACCACTTCCTTCGCGTCGATAAAAGCGGTCGAATACACGCTTGCGATCCTGCAGCGGGATGCCGGGGCCGTTATCCTTTACACGCAGAAAAATTGCATGCTCTTCATGGCTAACATCGATAGAGACATCCACGCGTCCATGGGCAGGAGTGTAGCGGACAGCATTATCGACCAGGTTGCCGAGCATGATGCGCAAGCTGTCTTCGTCGCCGAAGATGATGACGGCGTCAGTGTTCATGTCGGTGGATGTGGCTACGCCGAGATCTACGTTTTTTCGCTCTGCCTGCGGCGCATGGTCTGCAACGACGCAAGCGGCCAATCGCCGCAAGTCTATTTTATGGCTGGATCTATCGGCGGTGCGGTCCTCATGTCGAGCCAGGGTTAGTAGCTGCTGGACCAGATGGGTGGCGCGGTCAAGACGCTCATGCAGTTTCTTGAAGCCTGTTGCACGTTTGTGATAATCACTTTCTCTTTCCACTAGTTGCAATTGCAGCTGCAATGCTGTCAGCGGCGTGCGCAGTTCATGCGCCGCATCGGCGACGAACGCACGTTGTGTTGCGAAGCTTTGATCCAGTTGTATCAGCAAGCTGTTTAGTGCCAGGAGCATAGGCTGCAACTCAGGTGGATAGCCTTCATCTGGTAAGGGCGCAAGTGCTTTGGGTGAGCGTTGGCTGATGGCGTGCGCGAGGCGATGCAGGGGGTAGAGACTGCGGCCGACAACGATCCAGATGAGTAAGGCTAGGACAGGAATCAATACGAAGAAAGGCAGCAATGCTCGCAATGCCATCGAAGCAGCCATTTCATTTCGGACTTTCTTGGGCTGTGCGACTTGAATAATGAGTTCCTGATCGGTTTCACTATAGGCGCGCCAGTGTTGCTTATTCAGTGAAATGGATTGGAAGCCCAAACCTGCAGCTTGCGGCAGCTGGATGGTAGGTGCAGATGTGAATACCATTTCACCTTTTGCATTCCATATCTGGACGACGATTTCTTCATCCAGATCGTCATTGATAGACAAGTTGCGACCGGCAGAGAGTTCGCCCGGTAGCGCGCCGGCGATCTGCTTGAGCTGGTAGTCGAAAATTTCATTTATTTCAGTGCGCACTTGCACATAGTCGGCAAGGCCTGCGATCAGCGTCGCAGAAATCATGCCGCCGAACAGATACACAAGAAGCTGACCTCGCATAGTCTTCAAGACGGCGTCCCGATCTTGTAGCCTACGCCACGCACGTTTTTGATGAAATCCGCGCCCAGTTTTTTGCGCAAACCGTGTATGTAAACTTCAATGGTGTTGCTTTCAATTTCTTCGTTCCAGCCATACAGGCATTCTTCAAGTTGCGCTCTGGACATGATGTGGCCCGGTGGATCGAGCAAGGCAAAAAGTAAGGTAAATTCGCGAGCCGACAGATGTAGCGCTGCACCATGGAAGCTAACCTCGTGCGTGGCTGGGTTCATTGTTAGCTGGCCGTATATCAGTTCAGGGTGGGCGCGACCTGAACTGCGTCGTAGCAGTGCGCGCATTCTGGCGAATAACTCATCCAGATCAAAGGGTTTCACCAGATAATCATCGGCACCTGCATCCAGTCCTTGTATGCGTGCGGCGGTAGTGTCCTGTGCAGAGATGATCAATACTGGAACATCACCGTGTTTGCGACGATATTCATCGAGTACGGCAATGCCCTGCTTGCCCGGCAAACCCAAGTCCAGCAACACGATATCGTACTTGTGGTTGCGTAGGGCTAGTTCTGCAGCGTGGCCATCTCTTGTCCAGTCGACAGCGTATTGTTCATTGCGCAGTCCTTCTTCCAGGCTTTCACCTATCATCAGATCGTCTTCAATCAGTAACACACGCATGCCATGCTCCGGTTCGTCCAGGCAATCCCAGCGTACCAGAGCTGCCCAATCTTGGGAGCTTAGTGGAATCATTGTTAAGCTGAAGTTAATTATTATGCTGGGCAGTTATTTCGATGATGGCCTCCAGCGTAGCGGCATGCCATGCGATGCCAGGCTATAACTATCGAACAGCATGCCCAGCCCGAGTACCCATGTCATGGACAGCAGGCAACTGCCGGCAATGTCCGATGGATAGTGCCGGCCGAGGTACATGCGGCATAGCGCTACCAGCACGACAAAAGCAGCGCAGGCCAGCTTGATGAGCCGGGCGTGACGATGGTTGTCTAGCAGCACAGATAGCGCGATGGCTATTGCCATAGCTTCTGTCATGTGTCCGCTGGGAAAGCTGAAAGTGGATTGCTGTGAAACGAGCGTCCATAAAGAAGGTCGGCTGCGTTGAATAGCATGCTTGATGATGAAGTTGAGCAGGGCGGAGCCGCCTGTAGCGAGTAGCCAGAACAAGGCGGTTTGCCACTGGCGCTGGTAGCACATGTAGATCAATATGAGAATGCTTGATGTACTGACTATGGCTGAAACACCTAGCGCCCATCTGTCCAGCACTGGTGTGGCATGCGCATGCAGTATTAATAGCAGGTCTTGATCAAACGTATAAACCTTGCCGTGATTGACCTCGATGGCGAGTACACAAAAAACAATCAAGGGGATGATCAAGCCAAACAGGATTTTCAAACCCGGTGCGCCTGAGCAGGCAGGGCCGAAACGCAGGGGTGCTTTAAGCATCTGGCTTATGTTTTGTTTGGCCATTTCACCCCCACCACTGAATACTGAATGTGGGGCAGCTTAGGCGAGCAAACTTAAGCGTTTCTTAAGACTGGGGAAAAATAAAAAATGCCGGCAGGACGGGCTTCGTTGTATGTTTGCGTGACCAAGACAATGTATGCGTGTCCTGAGCTGAGGTTTTAATCTTCCGGCTTCATGGCCTTGAGGACGCCGGCCTTGTTCAGCACCTGGCCCCAGGATTCAATGCGATAAGTCTCGCCGAATTTATTGATCACCATGCCGTACTGTTCGCGCAGCTTGCTTACTTCGGCGCCTATGGTGGACTTGTCTATGCCGGTCAGATCGTCGATTGCGGTAGCGGTAGGATGTTCCAGCAAATCGATGGCAGATGCGAGGACGAATAATCTGCGCGCATCGTCGTGCGGATATTGCGGTACGCCGAACTGGTTCTTTTGGAAGGCCATTCGATTTCCCTTTCCATGCTATTTCTTGTCACTGGCAGTGCGAAATACCTTGTTGACCCAGGTTTCCTTGCCGGCCAGGGTCTTCGGCAGCCTGGCTTTGAATTCTGCAGTTTTCTTCTGCGCCGCCACGCGCGTCATGATGCCTAGTCCGACCAGGATCGCGATGCCACCTTCGACGCGTCCGAGTGCGCGTTCTTCGCTCAGGCTGTCTTCGGCTTTTTCGGTGCGTGCGACAAGCTGACTGAAGGTTTCGCTGATGGCGCCGTATGCGCGGTTGGTGACACCTACTTGCGCGGCGTCGGCAATTTCTTTCGCATCTTTCTGGTAATGCACGAACAGATCCTGCAGCCGTTTGACATAGTGCGGCGCCAGTCTCAAGTCTTGCACCAGCGCGCTGGCCAGCACTGCTGCCGATATCTCTGGCTCGGTACCAGCCTTGCCGTAACAAGCCAGGCCGTAACCGTGTTTATGCAGGCTGTTCACCATTTTTTCGATCGCGTTGAATGAGCGGATATCACTGAGCCCGAACTGTGCTGCCTCGTCTGCCGCCGTCGCCGAAATCCTGCCGAGCAGCCATGTATCGAAGCTGGGTGACGCTGTCCCGGGCTGTGTTGCATCGACCACCTTTTGATAGTGATTCAGCAAACTCCGGTGTACGTCAGGCGTGACTGAGATATTAATTTCGGGCATACGTCATTTTCTATCGAGATTTCAATGTATCCATGGTGCTGCCATGGCGCTCATCCATAACTCCATCTCTGGGGATAGGCGATCAATGCCTAACTATAATACCGGCTATGGCATTTGACCAATATTATATTTCCTTTGGGAAACTATTTAAGCTCATATGTACAACAGTACTCTCATGAAATAATGCATGTGCCTATAACGCTAACAACAAGGAAATCCAGTATGAATGCCGCACTGATAGATGTCGCCACGCGCATGCCCAAGGCGGAATTGCATATTCATATAGAAGGTTCGCTGGAGCCGGAATTGATCTTTGCGCTGGCGCAACGCAATGGCGTCAAGCTGGCTTATCCTTCGATAGCAGCATTGCGCGCCGCCTATGCATTCACCGATCTGCAATCCTTCCTCGATATTTACTATGCCGGCGCCAGCGTCTTGCTGACCGAGCAGGATTTTTACGATATGACGTGGACATATCTGGAACGCGCCCACGCAGACCATGTCTTGCATGCAGAACTGTTTTTTGATCCACAGACGCATACGGCGCGCGGTGTCGCGTTTGCCGTGGTGGTCGATGGCATACACCGTGCGCTGGCCGATGCGCATCAAAAATGGGGCATGACTGGCGGCTTGATCATGTGCTTCCTGCGCCATTTGTCGGAAGAAGAAGCTTATGCGACGCTGGAGCAGGCGATGCCGCATCGCGAAAAAATCATAGGTATCGGGCTGGATTCTTCCGAGCGCGGCCATCCGCCGGAAAAATTTGCGCGCGTCTTTGCCCGCTGCCGGGAACTGGATTTTCATCTGGTTGCGCATGCCGGCGAAGAAGGCCCGCCAGCCTATATAACAACGGCGCTAGATCTGTTGCATGTCGAGCGCATCGATCATGGCGTGCGCTGCATAGACGATCCGCTATTGATGCAGCGCCTGGCGCGTGAAAAAATGCCGCTGACCGTATGCCCGCTATCCAATATCAAGCTGTGCGTGTTTGAAAAAATGTCGCAACATAATTTGCTGACTTTGCTGGATGCCGGTTTGATGATCACGATCAATTCGGATGATCCGGCATATTTTGGCGGCTATCTCAACGATAATTTTGTCGCGATTGTCGAAGCCTTGCCACTGCAGCGACAGCATCTGCAGCAGCTTGCGCGCAACAGCTTTGCCGCCGCCTTCATAGATGAGGGGACCAGGCAAAAATATCTGCATCAGGTCGATGCATTTTTCGCCGCCTGACAGCAACAGGCGCGCTTTCTTTGCCGTGCCAGCGACGCTTGCGCTTTTACGCTAGTCTTGTGCAGGTTTGCAATCGCACACCTGTTTTTTCTCACATTGTTGCCTGCGCACCTGGCCAGTTTTCTGGCATGGTAAGCGCGGCATATCCAGAAAGCGGCTGACTTGATGTTTGTTCAATCTTTTCGTATGACGCAGCGCGACTGGCGCGCCGGCGAGTTGCGCTTCCTGCTGGTTGCGCTGATCGTGGCAGTGGCAGCCTTGTCGTCGGTAGGTTTTTTTGTCGATCGGATGCGCAGCGGCTTGAATCGCGATGCGCATCAGTTGCTGGGTGCCGATCTGGTTATCCGGGCCGATGAACCTGTCGCCGCATCATTGCGCGCGGATGCAGAAAAGCGCGGCTTGCAAGTCGCAGACACTATCGTTTTCCCCAGCATGGCGATCGCCGGCGAAGGCGAGCAGGCGGTATCCAGGCTGGCTTCGATCAAGGCGGTCAGCCTTGCCTATCCATTGCGCGGCAATGTGAAGGTGGCCGATCAGCCGGCCGACGAAGGCCTGGTCACCACCAGCATTCCTGCTGCCGGCACGGTGTGGGTCGATGCGGCGATACTGGAGAGCTTGCATGTGGCGGTGGGCAGCCCATTGAAGCTGGGCGACAAGGTATTCACGATCGCCAAGGTACTGACGTTTGAGCCGGATCGTGGCGCCGGCTTCATGAACTTCGCGCCGCGCGTGATGTTGGCGCAAGCCGATCTTGCCGCGACCCGCCTGGTGCAAGACGGGTCGCGTGTCAGTTATCGCCTGCTGGTGGCCGGCAAGCCGGACCAGGTGAGCGCCTTCGACAAGGCGGTGCAAGCGGCGATCGAAAAGCAGGATATCAAAGGCATGCGTACCGAATCGCTGGAGTCGGGGCGCCCGGAAATGCGTGCCACGCTGGAGCGCGCCGAACAGTTTCTTGCACTGGTGGGCTTGCTGTCGGCGATGCTGGCTGCAGTGGCGGTGGCGATGGCGGCACGGCGCTTCATGGTGCGCCATGTCAATGCCTGCGCGATGTTGCGTTGCCTGGGCATGACGCAGAATCAGGTGACAGCCTTGTACCTGATCGAATTTTTATTCATCGGTCTGGTGGGGAGTGCGATCGGTGCCTTGATAGGATTTTCTGCGCATTTCGTCTTGATCGAATGGCTGGGCAAACTGGTGACGAAGGAATTGCCTGCCGTATCCTTCATTCCTGCGGTGCAGGCGATAGCCACCGGCTTGCTGTTGCTGATCGGTTTTGCGATCCCGCCGATACTGCAATTGCGTAACGTGCCGCACAATCGCGTGATCCGGCGCGAGCAGGACATGCCGCAACCCATCACTGTGGTGACGTATGTGCTGGGTTTGCTGACCTTCGTGGGCTTGCTGTTGTGGCAAGCCGGCAATGTGAAGCTGGGCTTGCTGACGGCCGCCGGTTTTCTGGGCGGACTCGCTGCCTTTGCACTGATAGGCTGGCTAGCCTTGAAATCGCTGCAATCATTGCGCGGTGCAATCGCTCACCCGAGTTGGCGCTTCGCCGTGACGGCCTTGCAGCGCCGCCCGGGCGCGACGGTGGTGCAGATTGTTGCGCTGGCCCTGGGCTTGATGGCTTTGTTGCTGCTGACGGTGATACGCGGCGATCTGGTGAGTGCATGGCGCAAGGCGACGCCGCCCGATGCGCCTAACCGCTTCGTCATCAATATCCAACCCGATCAAAAGGCGCTGATAGAAGCGCGCCTGAAGCAAAACGGGATTGCCGGCAATGATCTGTATCCGATGATTCGTGGCCGTCTGCTGGCGATCAATGATGTGACGATTACCGGTGCAACCTTTATTGAAGATCGCGCCAAGCGTTTGGTAGACCGTGAATTCAATCTGTCGACGATGACGGCTGTGCCGCAACAGAATGAAATCACTGCCGGTCGCTGGTACGACAACAGCAAGCCGGAAGCATCGGTAGAGGAAGGCTTGGCCAAGACGCTCAGTTTGAAGCTGGGCGACAGGCTGAAATTCGATATTGCCGGTGAAACGGTGGACGTGCCCATCACCAGCCTGCGCAAGCTGGAGTGGGGCTCGATGCGGGTGAATTTCTTTGTCATCATCAATCCTGCGACGATGCAAGACATGCCGCAAACCTGGATCACCGCCTTCCATCTGCCGGCGACGAATGTCGGGCTGGAAAACCAGCTGACGCGCGACTTCCCGAATCTGACGGTGGTCGATATAGGCAGCGTACTTAAGCAGGTACAGGACGTGCTGGACCAGGTGGTGGCAGCGGTCGAGTTCCTGTTCCTCTTCACGCTGGCATCCGGCATGCTGGTTCTGTATGCGGCGCTGGTGAGTTCGCAGGATGAGCGCACGCGCGAGGCAGGCTTGTTGCGTGCGCTGGGTGCGACGCGCAAGCAACTGTCGCAATCGCAATGGATAGAATTCTTGCTGGTAGGCGGCCTGGCCGGCTTGCTCGCCGCAGCGGGCGCCACGGCAGTCGGCTGGAGCCTGGCGCATTTTGTCTTTGATTTTGCCTGGGTCTTCAGCCCGGTGGTGTGGCTGGCCGGTTTGGGTATAGGTTCTGCCTGCGCATTCATCGGCGGCTGGGTCGGTTTGCGCAATGTGTTGAACCAGCCGCCGCTGCAGACTTTGCGCGAGGCGTGATGGCTTGCATGCAAGCGGGATGTTCCAGGGTATGCAGCGGCTTGCGCGGCATACCCTGACGCATACCGATGCGTTATCATGCAGACTATGACTACTGAAGAAAATCAAGCCGGCACGTTGTATGAACTCCTGGATGGCGCCAGCGGTTTGCGCGCGCTGGTCGACCGCTTTTACGACCTGATGGACCTGGAGCCGGCGTTTGCCGGCATACGCACGATGCATCCGACCACGCTCGAGGGTTCGCGCGACAAGTTGTTCTGGTTCCTGTCCGGCTGGACCGGCGGCCCCAACCTGTTTGTCGAACGCTTCGGTCATCCACGTCTGCGCGCCCGCCATTTGCCGTATGCGATAGCCACCAGTGAACGCGACCAGTGGTTGCAATGCATGGAGATGGCGATGCAGGAGGTCGGCATCGTTCCATCCCTGCAAGAGCATCTGCGCAAGGCTTTTGCAGAAACTGCCGACTGGATGCGCAATACGCATGGTTAAGCAAACGCCGTTGCCGCTGTTTCGGCGACACCTTGCACAACACGATTTGCCTTGCCCCGGACTTATCTATCCATGACACAACTGCACTTCATCATCCTGCTGCTTGCCGCAGCCTTCATCATCGTCTTGCAGATAGTCGCGATGCTGCGCAATCGCGCAGTCGATATCGCCCCTCAACTTGCACAGTTGCAGAATGAATTGCAGCGCCATCAGCAGCAAGGCAGCGAGCGCATAGAACGCGAATTGCGCGAGCAGGTGCAATCTACGGCACAAGCCACGCGGCAAGAACTGGGCAGCAATTTCATGCAATTCCAGCAAACGCTGGCCGCGCAATTGACCAGCGTGGCGACGTTGCAAAACAACCAGATCGATACCTTTGCACAACAGCTCGCCAAACTCAATGAAGCGAATGCACAGCAACTGGAAGCGATGCGCCAGGCCATCACCCTGCAGGCGCAGACCGGGCGTGAAGAGCAGGCGAGTGCGCTGCAGCGCTTCGGCGATACGATCAATCAAAGCCTGACCACGCTGACGGAATCGAATGCGCAGCGCATGGCTGAAGTGCGCGCCACGCTGGAAGCGAAGATCAAGGATCTGCAAACCGACAATGGCACGCGGCTCGAGGAGATGCGCAAGACGGTCGATGAAAAACTGCATGCAACGCTGGAGCAGCGTCTGGGCGAATCGTTCAAGCTGGTCTCCGACCGGCTGGAAAAAGTACATCAGGGCCTGGGCGAGATGCAGCAGCTGGCAATCGGCGTTGGCGACCTGAAGCGCGTGCTGACCAACGTCAAGACGCGCGGCACCTGGGGTGAAGTGCAGCTGGAAATGCTGCTCGAGCAGGTGTTGACGCCTGAGCAGTATGCAAAGAATGTGGAAACGATACCGGGCAGTGGTGCACGGGTCGAGTTCGCGATCAAGTTGCCGGGTAACGATGGCGGCCAGACGCCGATCTGGATGCCTATCGATGCGAAATTTCCGAAGGAGCAATACGAGCGCCTGGCCGATGCCGCCGATCGCGCCGATGCAGATGGCGTTCTGCTGGCGGGACGTGAGCTGGAAACTGTAGTGCGCAATGAAGCGAAAAAAATCGCCGAAAAATATCTGTCGCCGCCGCTGACCACCGATTTCGCCATCCTGTTTTTACCGACTGAAGGCTTGTATGCCGAAGTCATGCGCAGACCCGGCCTGGCTGACGACCTGCAACGCACGCACCGTGTCAGTATCGCCGGACCGTCAACCTTATCGGCCTTGCTCAACAGCCTGCAGATGGGTTTCCGCACGCTGGCGCTGGAAAAACGTTCGTCCGAAGTGTGGCAAGTGCTGGGCGCCGTCAAAACCGAGTTTGGCAAATTTGGCGATGTGCTGGCCGCAACCAAGGCTACGCTGGAACGCGCCGCAAAAAATATCGAAAATGCCGAAACCAGGACGCGCCAGATGACGCGCAAGCTGAAATCGGTAGAGGCACTCCCTAGCGAGGCTGCGCAACAGCTGCTGGGCGTGGATATGCCGCTGGGTGATTTGCTGGACGACAAGGAATAGCCGCAGCCTTCAGCAGCTTTTTTTGAATCATGATAAATTCACGTCTCACTGATGCAGTGATGCGCTGAATTTTGCAGGCAAGCATGCATCAGTACGTTCTCGGGGCGGGGTGAAATTCCCCACCGGCGGTAATGGCGCAGAGTTTGATTATTTGCGTCTAGCCCGCGAGCGCTTGTGGAAGCTTCAAGCTGTTCTTCGGCTTGCTTCAACAAGGTCAGCAGACCCGGTGTGATCCCGGGGCCGACGGTCATAGTCCGGATGATAGAGAACGGGATGACTCATTACACACGGCACCTTGCGGTCGCGTGCGTCTGCCATTCCCGCTTGATATTCAATCTGCCCTGTTTTTCAATTTGCAAACAGGAGCTTCACATGCAACACCCTATCGGTATCAAAACAAAATCAGCAAGTCACCGTATCGCTTTTATCCAGGCGAGCTGGCATAAGGACATCGTCGATCAATGCCGCATTGCGTTCGTCGAGGAAATGGCTGCGCGCGGTTATGCAGAAGAGGTGATCGACTTCTTTGAAGTGGCAGGCGCATTCGAGATTCCACTGCATGCAAAATTGCTCGCCAAGAGCGGTCGCTATGCCGCTATAGTCGGCGCCGGGCTGGTGGTCGACGGTGGCGTCTACCGCCACGAATTTGTCTCGCAAGCCGTCATCAGCGGCTTGATGCAGGTCCAGCTGGAAACCGAAGTGCCGGTTATTTCTGCCGTGCTGACGCCGCATCATTTCCATGCGCATGACGAGCACCAGAATTTCTTTTATCAGCATTTTCTGGTCAAGGGCAAGGAAGCCGCCCATGCATGCGCCGACACGATCAAA
>CXWL01018532.1_pt1 | contig 13331 bp, 11 predicted proteins | sample 590931 | NCBI WGS metagenome assembly CXWL01 (sample SAMEA3498368, study PRJEB10139) | groundwater metagenome | biome: water well; material: biofilm material | place: Germany | collected 2015-04-27 | reverse complement strand
GCGCAGCGGTGCGCCCATCAGCTTTGGCGCCCCTGCCGAGGCCTTCCACCTCTTCGACGGCAACGGCCGCGCCCTGCGCCGCCTGCAGCCCGGCAATATGGTGTCCTCGCGTGCGGTGCGCGGCGAGCGCGCCGCCGCCGCCGCGGCCGTTGGGAGCCTCGCATGAGCCGCAGGGCCGTTCCCAAGGCGAATACCGCAGTGCGCAGCACGGAGGTTGCCTGATGAGCCCGTGGCGCTGCGGGGTCGCGTTGATCCTGACCCTGGCGGCCATGTCCCCGGCCATGCCCGCCGGCGCACCCTACGCGCTGCAATGGGAGGTGGAGCGCAGCATCTTTACGCCGGGCTCCAACGCGGGCCGGTCGCGCGCCGTGCTGAGTCTCGCCAACCGCACTGCGCAGGCGCTGCCCGCAAGCGGCTGGGCGCTGTATTTCAACTGCATCGCCGGCGTGACCGAAGGGCCCGCCGAACCCCACATGCTGCTCGAACGCGTGGTGGGTACCTTGTACCGCCTGCGCCCGGCCGAGGGCTTTGCGCCGGTGGCGCCGGGCGCCACGCTGCACGCAACCGTGTTGCATCCCGAGCTGATGTTCAAGCTCGACAAGGCACCGCAGGGGCCCTACCTGGTATTCGACGATGCACCCGACAAGGGCATCGCCATCAGCGATTACCGCCTGCACACCCCGACGCGGGCCGAGCAGCTCGAAGTGGCGCCGGGCAATCCTGCACCCACCGTCAGCGCGGCGGCACACTTCGAGCGCAACGCGGGTGTGGTGGCGCTGCCGCTGGCGGCGCTGCCTGCGGTCTTCCCGACGCCGCGCGAAGTGCGGGCCGGGGCCGGCAGCCTGCGCGTGGCGGCAGCTCCGGCGGTCATCGCCGGTGCGGGCCTGCGGCACGAGGCAGCGCTGGCGCGTGCGCTGTGGGCGCCGCACTTTCCAGCGCAGCCGTCGCCGGCGGCTGGCGTCGCGCTGCGCCTGGCGGTGGCGCGGCTGGCGGGTGCGGGTTCGCCCGATGCGTATGAACTGCGTATCGACCCGGCGGCGGGCATCAGCATCCGTGGCAACTCGGCGGCGGGCGTCATGCACGGCCTGCGCTCGCTGCGCGACCTGCTGCCGGTGCAGGCGCAGGCCGGCGCTGCGCTGGATCTGCCAGCGCTGCACATCAGCGACGCGCCACGCTTTGCGCACCGCGGCGTGCTGCTGGACGTGGCGCGCAGTTTTCATGGCAAGGCGACGGTGCTGCGCCTGCTCGACCTGATGGCGCGCTTCAAGCTCAACAAGCTGCACCTGCACCTCACCGACGACGAGGGCTGGCGCCTGGCCATCCCCGGCCTGCCCGAGCTGACCGAGTTCGGCGCCCGCCGCGGCCACAGCGCCGACGCCGCGCGCCACCTGCCGCCGGCCTANNGCGCTACCTGTTGAGCGACCCGCAAGACCAGTCCAGGTACCGCTCGCCGCAGCTCTATACCGACCATGTCATGAACCCCGGCATGCCCGGCACGCAGGCCTTCATCGGGCATGTCGTGAAGGCCATGGTGGCGATGCACCGCGAAGCCGGCGTGCCGTTGCGCACGCTGCACGTGGGCGCGGACGAAGCGCCGGCCGGGGCCTGGGAGAAATCGCCCGCCGCGCAGGCCACCATCGTGGCGCACCGGCTCGCTGGCACGGCAGGTCTGTGGAACCACTTCTACGACCGTGTCTCGGCCCTGCTCAAGGCGCAGGGCGTGCGCATGGCCGGCTGGGAAGAGCTCGGCGCCATGCGCGTGCGGCTGGCCGGCCAGGACAAACTGGCACCCAACCCGCACTTCCTTGGCCGCGGCGCCACGCTGTATGTCTGGAACAACGTGGACGGTGCCGAGGACCTGGCCAACCAGTTGGCCAACGCCGGCTTCGAGGTGGTGCTGGCGCCGGCCACGGCGCTCTATTTCGACATGGCGCACAACGCCAGCCCGGCCGAGCCGGGTGTCAACTGGGCGGCCTTCGTGGACCTGGACACGGTGTTCAACTACACGCCGCTGGACAGCCTGCGCACGGCGCCCACCACGCACGACCCCGACCCCGCCAAGGTCCGCCTGACGGCCGCCGGCCGCGCGCGGGTGCTCGGCATCGAGGCCACGCTGTTCAGCGAAACCCTGCACACCGCCGGGCGGCTGGACTACATGCTCATGCCACGCATGCTGGCGCTGGCCGAGCGCGCCTGGGCGGCCGACCCGGCCTGGGCGCGTGCCGCCGACGGCGCTGACGCAAAGCGCCTGCATGGCCAGGCCTGGTCGGTCTTCGTCAATCAACTGGGGCAGCAGGTGCTGCCGCGCCTGGATGCCGATATGCCCGGCGTCGGCTACCGCATCCCGCCGCCCGGCCTGTTGCGCCAGAACGGTCTCGTCCGCTTCAATGGCGCCTGGCCCGGGCTGGTGGTTCGCTATACCACCGACGGCAGCGAACCCACTGCGGCGAGCCCCGAGGCCACGCAGCCCATCACGGCCAGCGGGCCGATCCGCGCCGCCGCGTTCAACCGCGGCGGGCGTCGCGGCGCCTCGACCTTGCTCGACGGCCTCTGACCCGCCATGGCCGGCCACGACTTTCCACCGACTCCCCCATCCGGACCACCGGACTCACCCCCCGTGCGCAACAGCGCGACCACTCCAACCAGAGGCTAGAGACCATGAAAAAGCCAGGCAATACCGACCGCCGGAGAGCAGGTGCCCGCCGTGCGGCACAGCAGTTCACCCCCATCGCGCTGGCCTGCGCGACGCTTGCCATGGCGGCAGGCGAGGTGATGGCCCAGCCGGCCGACCCGGCATCGCAGACCGTGGTCATCACCGGCATCCGGCGCAGCATCGAGACCTCGATCGCGACCAAGCGCAATTCGGATTCGATCGTCGAGGCGATCTCGGCCGAGGATATCGGCAAGCTTCCCGACGTGAGCATCGCCGAGTCGCTGGCCCGCCTGCCCGGCCTGACCGCGCAGCGCGTGGACGGGCGCGCGCAGGTGATCTCGATCCGCGGCCTGGCGCCCAAGTTTGCAGTCACGCTGCTCAACGGTCGCGAGCTCGTCAGCACCGGTGACAACCGCTCGGTGGAGTACGACCAGTTCCCCTCGGAGCTGATCCACAGTGCAACGGTATTCAAGACGCCGGATGCGGCGCTCGGCGCACAGGGCCTGGCCGGCACGGTGAATATGCAGACGGTCAGGCCGCTGGCCATGGGCGGGCGCCACGTCACCTTCAATGTGCGCGGCGAATCCAATGCCAACGGCACGCTGGTGCCCGGCTCCAGCGGCAAGGGCAGCCGAATCAGCGCGTCCTACATCGACCAGTTTGCCGACAACACGCTCGGCGTGGCGCTGGGCTATGCACGCCTGAACAGCCCCACTTAGCAAAAATATTTCAAGTCCTGGTGGTGGGGCAATTCGGCCATCTGGGGCGGTGCCTTTGCCGGCCTCGAAAACCCCGACCCGGCCAAGGCCCCGAGCACATTGCAGGGCTTCGACTCGGGGGTGACCTCGTCCACCAGCGTGCGCGATGGCCTGATGGCGGTCATCGAATACAAGCCGAACAAGGACCTGCACTCGCAGCTCGACCTGTACTACTCCAAGTTCGAACAGACCAGCCGCGGGCGTGAGTTCCAGGCCAACCTGATGCCCAACTGGAGCAGCGACGGCACCAGCCCCGTCGATGGCGGCCCGCGCTACAGCAACGTCACCACCACCACCTTCGGCAGCGACCGCGTGGTCACGGGCGGCACGCTTTCCAACGTGGATCCGCTGGTGCTGATCCGGCACAACCAGCGCCAGGACAAGGTGCTGGCGCTGGGCTGGAACAACGAGCTGACCCTGGGCAAGTGGAAGGCCGTGGCCGACCTCAGCTATTCCAAGGCCGACCGCGACGAGGTCGTCGGCGAGCTGACGGGTTCGGCGACCACGCTGACGGGCTTCAGCAACTTCTATGCGGAAACCGGCTCCGGCTTTTCGCGCTTCACGCCGAGCCTGAACTACGGCAGTTCTTCGGTCGTGCAACTGCGCGGCATATCGGACTGGGGCAGCCTGAATGGCGTGGCGCAGGCCGGCTCGCTCTCGCCGATCAAGGTGGCCGATGAGATGAAGGCCTTGCGCCTGTCGGTCAAGCGCAACCTGGATGCCGGGTTGCTGAGCACCTTCGAGGGCGGCCTGAACTACACCGACCGCAGCAAGGACACCGTGCGCACGCAGAGCATCTTTGCGCTGAAGAACGGTGCCTCGTGCGTCAACGGCAACGACACCTGCGCGCCGATCCCGGCGGGCATCCTGCAGGCGCCGGCCAACCTGGGCTTCGTCGGCAGCCCGGGCCTGGTCAATTTCAACATGATGGATGCGCTGGCCTCGGGCGTTTACAACCAGGGCGTCACCAACGCCAGTTCGGCGCCCGGCCGCATCTGGGGTGTGCAGGAGAAGGTGTCCACGCTGTACGGCAAGCTGGGGCTGGACTTCGAGGCCGTGGTCCCCGTGCGCGGCAATCTCGGCCTGCAGGTGGTGCAGGCCGACCAGGGCGCCACCGGCGTGGCCTGGGATGCCGATGCCGAGCGGGCGGTGCCGATGAGCTTCAGCAAGAGCTATACCGATGTCCTGCCCAGCCTCAACCTGGTGGCCGAGATGGGCGGCAGTGTCTTCGTGCGCCTGGGCCTGGCCAAGACGCTGGCGCGGCCCAACCTGGAGGACATGCGCGCCGGCTTCAGCGCCGGCGTGGCCACCTCGGGCCCCGACCGCGGCAAGTGGTCGGGCAGCGGCGGCAACCCCGGCCTGGAGCCGTGGCGCGCCACCGCCTTCGACCTGTCGTTCGAGAAGTATTTCGGCAAGCGCAGCTATGTGGCGCTGGCCGGCTGGTACAAGAAGCTCAAGACCTCGATCTATGTCGATGACATCCCGCATTTCGACTTCACCGGGTTTCCCAATTCCTCCGGCATCACGCCGGTCAGCAATTTCGGCATCCTGAGCGGGCCGGTCAACGGCAGCGGCGGCTCGATCCAGGGGGTCGAAGTCAGCGGCTCGCTCGAAGGTGCGCTGCTGAGCCCGGCGCTCGACGGCTTTGGTGTCGTGGCCAGCTACTCCGATACCAGGAGCGACCTGCCGGGCACGGCCAACAACGGCAAACGCGACCCGAACCGCAAGCTCGAAGGGCTGTCGGGCCAGGTCTGGAGCCTGGTCGGCTACTACGAAAAGGATGGCTGGCAGGCGCGCGTCGGCCAGCGCTACCGCTCCAAGTTCACGGCCGCGGTGCGTGGCGTGTGGATCGACAACTCGCAGGCGTCGATCGAGGCCGAGCGCATCACCGACCTGCAGTTCGGCTACGCGTTCGAAAAGGGCTCGCTGAAGGGCTTGTCGGTGATCTTCCAGATCAACAACCTCACCGACACACCCTACCGCACCAGTTCAGCCGACGAGACCAGCACCACGCCGCCGCTGCGCATGGTGCCCGAGCGCTACTACACCTACGGCCGTCAGTATCTGGTGGGTCTGAACTACAAGCTGTAGCCCGCCGATGCCCATGGACATGCCGCGCACCTGTCTGCCTGGCCTGCTGGCACTCTTGCTGGTGGGCCCGGCGCTGGGCGCCGACGATGCGGGGGCCCAGCGCGACTGGGCCCACAGCGCGGCCTACCAGGCCGACAACCTGCGCCGAGGCCCACCGGCCGCTGGCGAGAAGCGCATCGTCTTCATGGGCGACTCGATCACCGAGGCCTGGCCCGAGATGTCGCCCGGCCTCTTTGCCGACAAGGCCCACATCGGCCGCGGCATCAGTGGCCAGACCACGCCAAAGATGCTGGTGCGGTTTCGGCCCGATGTCATCGCCCTGAAGCCGGCGGTGGTGCTGATCCTCGCCGGCACCAACGACATCGCGGGCAATACCGGCCCGACCACCCTGGCGATGATCGAATCGAATATCGCCTCGATGGCCCAGTTGGCGCGGGCCAACGGCATCCGCGTGGTGCTGGCCTCGGTGCTGCCGGCCAGCCGCTACTACTGGAATCCGGCGCTGCGCCCGGCGGCGCCGATTGCGGCACTGAACGAATTGCTCAGGGCGCTGGCCCGGCGCGAGGGCTACACCTGGCTGGACTTGCACTCGGCCATGGTCGATGAGCAAGGTGGCCTGCCGAAGAAGTACTCAGACGACGGTGTCCACCCCAGCCGCGCCGGCTACGCGCACATGCGTCCGCTGGCCGAGCAGGCCATCCGCCAGGCACTGGCGTCGCCCTGAAATCGGCGGCCGCAGCGCCACGACGCACAATACACGCGCCCCTGCCGCCTGCCCCGGCAGGCCCCACCCCGACGCCTACCCGAGTCCGCGCAGTGCGCTTACGAGCCGCGATGTTTGGCGCTGTCGCCGCGAGCCTGGTGCTCATCGGCGCGGCGGCACGCGCNNGACGCCCTGGCCGCGCGCCTGGCGGCAGAGGGCGTGACCTGGCAGGACGCGGCGATCCCCGGCGGCGCCGGCCAGGGTGCGGGCAAGGTGTTGCGCAGCCGGGTGCTGGCGGGCAATGCACCCGAAGCCACCCAGATCATCGGCGTCTCGATCGGCGAGTGGGCCGAGATGGGGCTGCTGCTCGAACTCGACGGCGTGGCGGCCGCGGGCCACTGGGCCCAGGCCCTGTTCCCGACCATCCACCAGTTGATCCAGCATCGCCGGCACGTGGTGGCCGCGCCGCTGGGCATCCACCGCATCAATACGCTGTTCTACAACCGCAAGCTGTTTGCGCGCTTCAGGCTGGCGCCGCCGCAGACGTGGGCCGAATTCGAGCGCGCCGCGCGCACGCTCAAGGCAGCTGGCATTCCGGCGCTGGCGCAAAGCAGCGAGCCGTGGCAGGTGGCGGCGCTGTTTGAAGTGCTGGTGCTGGCCGAAGGCGGGCCGGCGCTGCACCGTGAGCTGTTCGTGCGCCACAACGCCGGGGCCGCAGCCGACCGGCGCCTGCTCGGCGCGCTGGAGCGGCTGCGCACCTTGAAGGGCTGGATGGCCACGCCGGTCGAGGAGCTGCCGTGGACCACGGTCGTGCACCAGTTGGCCCAGGGCGAAGCGGCGATGCTGGTGATGGGCGACTGGGCGCGGGGTGAATTGAGCGCGACGCGGCCGGGGAGCGATGAAGACGGCGCCTGCCTGCCGATGCCCGGCACCGAAAAATATCACCTGTACAGCGTGGACACGCTGACCATGTTTGCCGCCGACTACGCGCACATGCCGGCGCAGGAAAAGCTGGCGCGCCTGATCATGACGCCGGCCATGCAGGCCGAATACAACGCCATCAAGGGCTCGGTGCCGGTGCGCCGCGATGCCGATATGTCGCGCATGGACGGCTGCGCGCGCGCCTCGTATGCCGCGTTCGCGCAGGACGCCGCGATGCAGGTGCCAAGCCTTGTGCACCGCATGGCCACCGACGAGGCCAGCAAGGACGCCATCATTGCCGAGGTGCACCGCTACTTTGTCGATGACGCGGTGACGGCGGCGCAAGCGCAGCGCAGGCTCGGCGCCATCTTCCGCGCCTTGCAGCTCAAGAGCGTCAATTGAACCCGGCAGATGCGGATCGGAGAACAGGGAGTGAACATGGGGCGAAAGATATTGATCGTGGACGACGATCAAAAGACGCGGGCGCTGCTCAAGACCTATCTCGAGAAGAACCAGTACGAGGTCGTGCTGTCGCACAACGGCGAGAGTTTCCTGGCCGAGTTTCACCGCCACGCGAGCGAGTTGTCGCTCGTGATCCTGGATGTGATGCTGCCCGACACCGATGGCTTTGCGCTGTGCCGGGCGGTGCGCAACCGCTCCAACGTGCCGATCATCATGCTCACCGCCAGCTCCGACGAGACCGACCGCATCGTCGGCCTCGAGTTGGGCGCCGACGACTACATGGCCAAGCCCTACAGCCCACGCGAGCTGCTGGCGCGCATCAAGGCCATCCTGCGGCGCACCGCCCACGAAACCCCGGCGGCGGTGCGCTACTACCGCTTCGACGATTTCACGCTCGACCTGGTCGAGCGCAAGGTGGTGGACAGCGCCGGCAACCCGGTGACGCTGACCGGGCTCGACTTTCAATTGCTGAAATATTTTGCCGAACATCCGGGCGAGATCCTGGACCGCGACGTGCTGTGCGAGCAGACGCGCGGCCGCGAATCGGGCCCGCTGGACCGCTCGCTGGACGTGCAGATCAGCCGCCTGCGCCTGCGCCTCAATGACGATGGCAAGCAGCCGCGGTTGATCAAGACGGTGCGCGGCGCCGGCTATGTCTTCGCTGCGGATGTCAGCAGCCACCATGCCTGAACCGGTGGGTCTGTGGCGACTGCTGCCGCAGTCGCTGATGGGGCGGCTCTCGCTGGTGATGGTGGCCGGCGTGCTGGTCACGCAGTTGGCCGGAAACCTGATCTGGGCCACCCAGTTGCGTGCCAAGGCCGAGGTGGACACCCGGTCTGCTGCCCAATATCTCGGGCACAGCGCGTCGAATTCGATCCGCTTCTTTCGCAGCGTGCCGCCCAACTATCGGCCGCTGCTGATCCAGCAATTCAGGGATATGGGCGGCACCCGGTTCTTTGTCAGCCTGGGCCGCAGCCCCGTCACGGTCGAGCCCATCGCGCCGCAGGCGCTGGCCGAGAAGGCGATTGCCTCGGTGCTGGCCACGCTGAAGGCCGACCTGCCCTACCTGCCGGGCTTTCGGCTGGCGTTTGCCTGGCCGGACCAGCTCATGGTCTCGGCCGACGGCGTGAAGATCACCGACCTGCCCGACAGCTGGGTGCAGCACATCCTGCTCATCAGGCCCGACCCGGCGCCGGTGCTCGTGATCCAGACCGAACTGGAGCCGGGCAACTGGCTGTACCTGGCGGCGCTCATGCCCAACCCGTATTTCCTGAGCAGCGACGACCCGCTGTCGCTGGACCGGTTGGCGCTGCAGGGCCTGTCGCTGGCGGTCGTGCTGCTGCTGTCGATCCTGGCCGTGCTGCGCTGGATCACGCGCCCGCTGGCCGAGTTGTCGGTTGCTGCCGAGGCCTTTGGCAAGGACGATCGCGTGCCTGACCTGCCCGAGACCGGCAGCAAGGAAATCATCAATACGGTGCGCGCCTTCAGTGCGATGCGCCTGCGCATCCAGAAATATCTGGAAGACCGCGAGCGGCTCTTCATTTCCATTTCACACGACCTGCGCACGCCCATCACGCGCCTCAAGCTGCGATCCGAACTGCTCGACGACGACACCCTGCGCGATGGCTTCGAGGAAGACCTGGACGAGCTCGACATGATGGTCAAGGGCGCGCTGCAGTGCGTGAAGGACAGCGACATCCACGAGAACCCGGCCGAGGTGCGGCTCGACAGCCTGATCCAGCGCATGATCCGCGGCGCCCAGCTGGCAGGCCACTCGGTTTCAACCACCGAGTCCGGCTTGACCGTGCGGGCCAAGCCGCTGGCGCTGAAGCGCGCGATCGGCAACCTGCTGGACAACGCGCTGTACTACGGCGAACGCGCCGAGATCAGCGTGCGGGCCGAGGCCGGCTGGGTCGTGATCGAGGTGCGCGACCACGGGCCCGGCGTGCCCGAGGACGCGCTGGTGAGCTTGTTCGATCCGCATGTGCGCCTGGTGCACGGCCGCGAGCAGAACGCGGGCGGCATGGGGCTGGGCCTGGGCATAGCCCGCAGCATCGTGCAGGCGCAGGGCGGGCAGCTGGCGCTTGCCAACCACCCCGAGGGCGGCCTGCTGGCCACCCTGCGCATGCCGGACTGACGGCCCCAAGCTTGGCGCTTCGCGCCCGCGCTGCCCCCGAGGGGCGCCGTCCGGCTTGGGGCGGCCCGGCGCCGGACTGACAGCTCAGCAATGTAAGGTGACGATTCATATTGAATCATTGCCGCCGTGCCGGGCCGATGGCACTAAGGTGTGTCCAGCGCGTCCGAGCCCCGACAGGGGCCGCGCGCGGCGACCGAGCACGCGTAACCCACCATGCAGCCACTGCCACAGCGCTTCCTGGCGATCGACGTCATGCGTGGCTTGACGCTCGCGCTGATGATCGTCGTCAATATGTCCATCAGCGAGAGCACGGCCTGGGGCCAGTTGCTGCACGCGCCGTGGCACGGCCTGACGCTGACCGATGTGGTGTTTCCGAGCTTCATGTTCGTCGTCGGCGCAGCGATGAGCGTCACGCTGGAAAAATACCAGGTCCTGGGCGACGCTGCCCTGCTGCGCAAGGTGCTGGCGCGCACCGCGCTCATCTTCCTGTGCGGATACCTGCTGTACTGGTTTCCGTTCTTCGAGTTCGACCGGGCCGGCCATCTGGCGCTGCGGCCCTTGGCGGGCACGCGCATCCTCGGTGTCCTGCAGCGGGTGGCCCTGGGCTACGGTCTGGCGGCACTGGTCCTGCACTATGGCCGGCAGCGCGGCGCCGTCGTCGTCAGCGTCGTGGCCCTGCTCGGCTATTGGTGGGCGATGTCGGCATTTGGCGATTATTCGCTGGCCGGCAACGCCGGCCTCAAGCTCGACCTGCTGGTGCTCGGCGAGGCGCACCTGTACCGCGGTGAAGGCATCGCCTTCGACCCCGAGGGCATCCTGGGCACGCTGCCGGCCACCGTGAATGTGCTCGCCGGCTATCTGGCCGGGCGTTTCGTGCAGCGCCAGGGGCTGAATTTCGAGACGATCGCCAAGCTCATGATGGTGGGCGCGGTCTGCCTCGGCGTGGCACTGGCCTGGAGCAGCGTCTTCCCGATCAACAAGAAGCTGTGGACCAGCTCCTACGTGCTGTGCACGGTGGGCATCGACCTGTTCGTGCTGGCGCTGCTGGTATATGTCATCGACCTGCGCCAGCTGCGCGGCTGGACCTATTTCTTCGAGGTCTTCGGCCGCAATACGTTGTTCATCTATCTGCTGAGCGAAGTCGTCTCGACGATTTTCTGGCTCACCCATGTCGGCCGGCAGCCGGTCTTCGAGTGGCTGTACACCGCCGGCTTCCAGGGCTGGGCCGGCAACAAACCCGGCGGGCTGCTGTACGCCCTGAGCTTCATGGGCGGCTGCTGGCTGGTCGGCTATGCCATGGACAGGAAGAAGATCTATCTCAAGCTCTGATCACGGTGGCGGCATGAGGCATCCGGGCTGCAGGGGGCTCAGATGATCCGGTACCTGCTCGGCGTCGACGGCGGTGGCAGCGGCACGCGGGTGCGGCTGGCACGGGCCGACGGCACCGAACTGGCGCACGGGCGCAGCGGTCCGTCGAGCCTGGGGCGCGGCACGCCCTGCGCATGGGCTGCGATCGAGGCGGCGGTGGCGCAGGCCTTCCAGCGGGTCGCGGTCGCGCGCCCGCCGCACAGCCTGCTGGCCATCGGGCTCGGCCTGGCCGGTGCGCACAACAAGGCATGGGCGGCAGACTTGCTCGCCGCACAGCCGGGGTACGCTGCGATCGCGGTAGAGACCGATGCGTACACGACGTGGCTCGGCGCGCACCAGGGGCGGCCCGGCGCGGTGGTGGCGGTGGGCACCGGCAGCGTGGGGCTGGCGGTGTGGCCGGGCGGCGAGCGGCGCGACGTCGGCGGCTGGGGCTTCCCCGCCGATGACGAGGGCAGCGGCGCCTGGCTGGGCCTGCGGGCCATCCATCATGCCCTCCTGGTCGAGGACGGCCGCCGGCCGCCCGACGCTTTCGCCCACGCCGTCATCGCCGCCTGTGGTGGGGGCCCTGGCGGTGGCCGCGACGGCCTGCTCGCCTGGCTGGCCCGGGCCAGCCCGACGCGCTACGCCGAACTCGCGCCACTCGTGGCGGCGCATGGGCCGACCGACACTTCGGCGCGCGGCTTGCTCGTGCAGGCGAGCGAGCAGATTGCCGGCATCGCGAGGGCGCTGGACCCGGCGGGCGAATTGCCGATGGCGCTGTGTGGCGGGCTGATCCCGCCGCTGCGCCCCTACCTGCCGGCGGCGCTGCTGGCGCGCAGCGTGGCGGCGCGCGGAGATTCCGCCAGCGGTGCGCTGCGATTGATCGTGCGCGTGCTGCAGGCGCGCTGAGCCCGGCCACAATTTGCCACCGCCGCCTGCCCACATCCGCCCACATCTGCCCACGCCTCCAGGAGAACGCCGTGTCGTCCATGATGCTCAAGGAAGCGATGTCCGCGGCGCAATGCGTGGCGCGGCAGTTGTCTTGCGACGCCGGCCGCTATGAAGAACTGGGCCGCCAGTTGCAGGCCACCCCGCCCACCACGGTGCTCACCGTGGCCCGCGGCAGTTCGGACCACGCCGCCGGCTACTGCGCCTTCCTGATCATGGCGCGGCTGGGCCGGGTGGTGGCTTCGCTGCCGATGTCGCTGGTCACCCTGTATCGCGCGCCCCTCATCGCGCGCGGCACGCTGGCCATCGCGATCTCGCAATCGGGCCAGAGCCCGGACGTGGTGGCGCCGCTGCAGACCCTGGGCGAGGGCGGGGCGCGCACCGTGGCGCTCGTCAACGACGCGGCTTCGCCCCTGGCGCAGGCCGCGCAATGGGCGCTGCCGCTGCACGCCGGCGCCGAACACAGCGTGGCGGCGACCAAGAGCTTCATTGCCAGCCTGGTGGCCGGCGCGCGGCTGGTGGCGCACTGGCAGGGCGACGCCGCCCTGCAAGCAGGGCTGGCCGCCTTGCCCGATGCCCTGAACGCCGCTGCGCAGGCCGACTGGTCGGCGGCAATCGAGGTGCTGGCGCCCGCCCGCAACATCATGGTCGTGGGCCGCGGCCTGGGCTTCCCGATTGCGCTGGAATGCGCGCTCAAGCTGAAGGAAACGTCGGCCCTGCAGGCCGAAGCCTTCAGCGGGGCCGAGATCAAGCACGGGCCGATGGCCCTCATCGAAGAAGGCTACCCGCTGCTGGTGATTGCCACCCGCGGCCCGACCCAGGCCGGGCTGATCGAACTTGCCGGCGAGATGCGCAAACGCGGCGCGCGCGTGCTGCTGGCCGCGCCCGCGGATGTGGCCGAGCGCGACCTGGACCTGCCCATCGCGGCCACCCCCGATCTCGACCCGATCACCGCGGCGCAGGCCTTCTATGTGATGGCGGCGCGGCTGGCTCTGGCGCGCAGCCTCGATCCCGATCGGCCACGCCACTTGAGCAAAGTCACGCGGACCCGCTGAGCGGGTGCGGATCTCGACGCACCTGGCGTCGCGGTCGAAGATGACTGATATTGATCGAAATAGATCGATCATGTTGTTTTGTGTGTGGCGCTGTGGTAGATTTTGCGTCGTCCGCCATGCGGGTCCGCCAGACTGACCGAGGCCCGCAGGCATCGCCGACCCCAGCCACATCGAGGAGACTGCCCGTGAAGAATGCATTTCGTGTCACCGCGCTTTGCGCCGGCATCAGTGCGATATTCGCCCCCGGTCTGGCGCA
>CXWL01000722.1_pt1 | contig 13332 bp, 9 predicted proteins | sample 590931 | NCBI WGS metagenome assembly CXWL01 (sample SAMEA3498368, study PRJEB10139) | groundwater metagenome | biome: water well; material: biofilm material | place: Germany | collected 2015-04-27 | reverse complement strand
TGCCGGATAGGACTCCGCCTGGACTCACAGGCGACAACCCGCTTGGAAGCGTGCCGGTGCTCGTCCATGTGAGCGTGCCCGTACCGCCAGTGGCGGCAAAGGTCTTGCTATAGGCCTGATTGACGACTCCAGCCGGAAGCGGCGAGGCGGTGGTGATGCTGGGCGGTGCCGCCGGGGTGATCGAGAGCGAGAGATCCTCCGAGGCAGACTGAGCGGGATTTGCCGCATCGGTGACTCGGACTGTCAAAGGGAAGGTTCCGTTCTGCTGGGGGATGCCGGATAGCTGCCCGTTGGCGCCAAGCGTCACGCCGGTCGGTAACGAAGTAGGGGCTGAGTCGAGGGCCCATGTCAGCGTGCCGGTTCCACCCACGGCCACAAGAGTCGTGCTGTAAGTCGTTCCTGCCGTACCGTTCGGCAGTGTGAACCCCGCATTCGTCAAAATCACCGGCGCGCCGACTGTGGTTCCACTGGTGGCATTCACCGCGCTGGTGATGGCCGCGCCGAAGTTGGTAGTGACGTCGGTGACATTGCCTGCTGGCGGATTCTGCGCCACGAGGGTGGAGATGCCGGATAGGATCTGCGTCACTTCCGCGTTGCTGAAGTTGGAAAGCGGAGCCGGATCGTTGACGATGGCCCTGGTTGCGGCTTCGACGGCCGGGTTGAGCGCAATCGTCGTTTGAACCAAGAGGGTCGAATAGGTATTGGGGGTGCCGACCGGAACAGGGCCATTGATGGCCGGGTCGCTCTCGACCTGCGCCACGAGTGTACTGTCGAGGACTGTTCCGGTTGGAAGCGTCAGGGAGAAGCTGCCATCGGCGGCAGTCGTCACCGGAGGAATCAATGTCGTGCCGACGGGAGCGCCGGTATTATTGTCGATGCGAAAGATTCGGACTGTGGCGTTCGGAACTGCGCTCCATCCCGTCACTTGTTGGGCGAAGGCTTCAGCGACTTCGAAGAGCGAGGCGAACCAGGATTTGGAAGATGGTGTGGCTTTGGCGATGGCGCCGACTGGCCCAGCCACATTTCCATTCACGGCTATGCCGGCAGTTCCTCCTCCTCCGCTGCCGGCAGGCGAATCACTTCCGTTGCAGGCTGTCAGCGACAGCATGGCGAGGATGAGAGTTAGCGAAATCGTTGCGGCAGCAAGGGGGGGGGTACGCATCGTTATGTTCCTCCTGATGGGTTTGATTCCCGATGAATTACACTGGTTGTGATTGTCGCCACGTTTGCTCACACTGTCACGATTGAACGGCGGCGTTATTAGTTAGCACAGCAACTCATTAGGGTACAAGAATAGAAAATGACGGAGCAGTTGTCTACCCACCAAATGAGGGGGCAACTCCAGGCTGTGAAATACAACCATTTCAAGGCGTAGTTGGTCATGGCCGCAGCCGACTAGCCGAAGGATTTAATCTGCGGGACCAGCGGCTCGATTTGACTCGCGCCGTCCAGGAGACTGAACTGGGTGAGATGAAGATAAACGAATTGCGATGTGGCAGTGGGAGTTTTTGGGGCGGATTCTAGTCAGTGTACGGGGAGCAAGTCGGCGTGGGGAAAAGATCAAATTGTGGGGGCACCACACCATTGGTGCGGTACCCCCCACGAGTCACCTAGGAATCGATCCTATTTTCCTGCTGTCAACTTTGCGATGAACATCTCCTGAACGGCTTTACGGAACAGCCTCAACATGCTTGACCATCAAGACAGTTGCTGGCCCCTTTCTACTTCGGATGAATACGTACCTATTTGTATTGTTTCAGTACAAGCTGATAAATCGTTCCGGAAGACTGATCATCAAAGATTCCCTGTACCGATATGGAATAAGATACTCTCGGTTTTAATGTGTATACACCTGCAACGGTATTCTGTGTTGCAGGATATTGCGGCAATGAAAAGCCATCAAGTGTGACGAAAGGCATGAAGCCGTCTCCCGCAACAATCAATGCCACCTCCGTCGGCTCGGTTAGAAACTCCGTATTGATTTTCCATCTTTCGGTTGAACCGGAAGATGAATGCCCGACAACTTTGGAGGACTGAACATCGTTGAAGATTGGGCTTCCACCTCTGACATTTTTGATGTACGGATTGTTATACGACCGTGAGGAAGTAAAGCCGGTCAATTGCTTCGTCGTCGTCACCTCAACAGTCTGATGGACAGACACTTTCAAGTCACTCGTTACAGTTTGTCCTGGATAAATTTCTCGTTCCGGCGCGCCTTGTACGGAATTGACGATCGTCTCGCAGCCGGAAAGTATGAGTAGGCCTGTGGTCAGCCAGATACAGGCCAGCTTGGGAATAGAGGAATTACTCACGTCGGTGTTGGCCATATACTCTCCCCGCGATGGGGTGGAATTGTTTTGTGATTTCAGCAGATCGAATCAATTGACGAATTCTGTTTTGATCGTGTACTCGCCGGTTTTGCCATCAGCCGACAACACCCCGATTATGGCGCCAAACGTTTTTTGGCCTTCCCGATTCTTATCTTCGGGTGCACGGTATGTCACGACAACCACGTTCATGCCCCCCGAATCCGCCACCACATCCGAACTTGATGCCTGGAAATATTCTCGCTTGGAAGCGAGCGGTGAAACGGTCAGCGTTTCAAGGACAACGACTCGAGGCCGGAAATCTTTCGATGCGACTGTAATTTTCATTGCCTGATTGAGGCGGAACCCTAATATCGACCCTGAAGCTCTTGCCGTAGGCGCCCACAAGTCCAGTGGCGCACCACCCCCCGTATCTTCCGAAGAGCCTTTCGTCGCGATCACCTTGTAAAATTCTTTGCCTGGCATGTCTGACATCACGAATTGTCCAGGCTTGCCGCCAATTGTCATATTGATTTCGCCGAGTTTTCCGGTATCAGAATTCGAGTTGCCGCTGATGTTTTTAGGGAACATTTGATCCCCGCCGACGCATCCTGGCAGTATCGCCATGAATACGAAAAGGGTGCTCGTTAATATCGAGGGTGCTTTCATAGAGGCCTCCCTAGTGAATGTGGGATGCGATCATCGCCTATTAGATGATTTAACGGATGTAATCCGTACCGCATTCGATAGAGCACCGTCAATGGGAATGTGGTGACATGCTCCCTGCCTTGGTAGGGCGGGACTATTCCGAGCACTGCCGGGGTCGGCATTCCTCCGCGAGCCATCGTGCAGGCTAGTGCCGTAATTAGCGGAAAACATCAACTCGCATGACATGCAAGGTGTCTCCTTATCTTCCCTACAGAGGAAGGTATTCCAGTTTTGAATAGTATGGTCGGCTCAACCTAGAGATTGCCGAATAGTCACATTGTCTGATTAGACACTCCTCTCAGAGCCACGATCTCTGCTTAGGTCGATATCTGCCTAATCGCTCGGCAGATTATTCCTCTGCCGCGCTGCAATGGCTTACGGCGCGGTGTTTCCTATGAGAATGTGCAGCGAAATGCACATTCATGCGAGGCACACCCTTTGCGATATCGGTCAAGCACCACGGGACGATTGCGCAGATCGCTCGTGGGAGACATGCGAGCGCGCAATCTATCCGCACGGCGTACGAGGCGACGGCACGTGAACGTTCTTCTCTCATGCTCGTAACGAATCCCAAGGAGGATCGATGATTCCAGTACTGGCCCCGTTACCGCAGGAGGTTGCAGTTGTTTTGGAGCTGTTTCAGAGCTTTTTAGCCCTTCACGCCGACCCTAACGGCGGCCCACTCTTGCACGATCTCTATGCCGATGATGCGCCCATCGCGCTCGACGGCCGCTTACTTCGAAAAGGTGAAACGGACGTCGAGGCGTTTGCTCAGGCCCATCGTCGCGCATGTATGGAGGGTATCGGGACGCTGCCGGTATTTGACCAGGTCGACCTGCTGGCAGAGAACGTGGAAGAGGACATGAGTGCGGTGGTGGGGTGGTTCAGAACCATGGAGTTGGGCGACGGTCAACCTGCGATCGTGGGGTTGGGGATTCGGCGCGAGGGCGGGCAGTGGCGCGTGGGGTGGTGCACCGTCGCGTCCGACGTGAAGAATTGGTCCTATAGTCAGGGGCGCGTACAGACGCTCGCAGTATATCCCTGGATGCTTTCCGATCAGCCGGTTCGACCGCGGAGCTCCCTGGATGCTTCGTATTGCCGCTTGTTTCGGCAGTCGAATGCGCATTTGAGTTTTCTGCCAGAGTCGCGCTTTAGCTGCCACATGAGCGGCAGCTGTTGCAAATTCGACTACCACATCGCGTTACCTCCTGCCGCGCAAGTCCTGATCGACGCGATCCCCTGGGAGGATATCAAGCCGGCTCTCAAGGGCACCACGTTGGAGGCTCGTGCGGACGGTCAGTTGCAGCTGAAAGATAATCACGAGAGCTGCCGATTCATGGATGAACAGCGGCAATGTTTGATCCATGAGACGCTTGGCCACCAGCCGTTCGGACCCTGTGGGGTGTTTCCCTTTGCTTTTGCGGAGACGCCTGAAGGCGTCTCCGTCAGCACAAGTCTCGTATGTGGCAGCGTCCGGAATCGTTCGGGGCCTTTGTTGGCAGAGCGTCAGGTCGATGTGCGCGAGCGCCTGTTTCTTGCCCCGGTGCGGAAGCCGAACGGTTTTCGCCTCGCGCCTGGTCTGGAGATCCCTTGGGAGTCTTTCCGGCAGATTGAGACCGTGTTACTCGACTTGCTCGACAAGCCCCAAGTGCCGCTTCGTCAGCGGCTCTACGCGGGCAATCGGTTGCTGCATGCGCTACGCTTGAATGAACCGATCGATGTGGGTGCGTGGCTGGAGGAGCCACCGGGTCAGTTGCCCGATGCTTATCGTGAGACGTTGCGAACCTACCTCGCCAGAATTTTTGCCTGGGACCGGCAAGGCTTCACCCGCCTGCCGAAGGGCATGTCGCTCGATCTCCGTCCTGATCGCGTACGGGATGAACTCGTCGTGGTCGACATCCTTAGAAATCTTCAGTTCTCCAAGGCCTATTCCTATCCCTATGACCTCACTACCGCCCACAATCTGTCGATTCTGTTGTATGTCCTGACCGGCATCATGCAGTCGTCCATCGACGGCCCTCTGCCGGACGAACTGTGGCGAGAACTTGCCGCATTGGGCGGGCATGGGTTGCTGGCGTCGTTGCTGCCGGAGTCAGCGCCGCAGGCGCTCAAAGAATTTCTGGGGTCGAGCGAGTTCGGTCAGTGGGCCCTGTGGTACTGATCTGTCTCCCTGTGCGCCCGTGAGCAGGGCGTATCGGGCGGTGATGCTTATTGGCCGCGGCTTTCCGACGAGCTGATGAAGGCTTTGCGATAGCCGGTGACTTTTTCCAAATAGTGGCGGGTCTCTTCGTAGGGCAGCTTTTGGCGCAACTGGTCATAGACGCTGGATGGCTGGAGACTGTTAATCTGGTTCACGGCTTCAGTACGGTTGCGCGAAAACGTGCGAAAGACGTTGCTCGGGCCGGTATTGTAGGCTGCAATCACACAGTATTCCCGTGAGACATTGTGCGACACGCTCTCCAGCTGATTGAACATCAAGACATTCAGGTAGGCGCTGCCTAACTCGACATTGTTGGCGGGATCGAACAGGTATTCCCGCGAAGGCGAGATGTCTTTGCCCTTTGCCTTCCGGTAGGCTTCCCGTCCGCCGCTGCTGGGGACCAGCTGCATGAGTCCATAGGCCGGGGCTGAGCTGACGGCATAGGGATTGAAGTTGCTCTCGGTGCGGATGACGGCGAAGACCAGGCTCGGGCTGATGCGATATTGTTCGGCAAACTGGTGTACCAACGCTCGGTACTTGTCCGCCTGCTTCACGGCCAGATTGGACACCATCGGAATCTTGACGTAGTGGGCGGTTTTCTTGGTTCCCTCCTGGTCGATCACCCGCGTCGCAGATTTCTTTTCAAGAAGGTAGGCGGCAAAGGGCTCGGCCTCTGCCGGCGTGCGCACCGGTTTACGTTGCTGATCGAGAACGAGGCCGTACAAGTAGGGCATTTTGTCGCCGGTGAGGACGATTTCTTTGTCGGAGAATAAATCGACCGCGCGGGGGTCTTGGGGGGTCAGGATCGTCGTGACCACGGCAGTCTTGAGACTGCGTTGGGGATCTTGATCGTCCAGCGTCTCGACTAGGATTTCGCCAGAATCGAAGTTGACGATCGCCCGGCTCTTGTAGTTCTGCGTGTACTTCACATATTTCTTCTGTTCGGGGAGTTTGACCTCCTCCTTTCCCCAGGTCTTTCCGACGTTCACCCCGAGGGCGGTGAGGATGGCCTGAAAGTCTTTTTGTGCGGCGCGGAGATCCTTGAGGAGGGCTTCGGGGTCGCGCGCGTACTGGTCGAGACGTTGCCTGGCGATCTGCGCCGGGTCTTTTCCTTCGGCGAGATCGATGATGGTCTGGCCGGTCCGGCCTTTCGCCACGTGCTCAGCCGCCGTGAGGATTTTGTCGGTTGTCTCACAGCCTGCGGTGGCGAAGGCAAGGGTGGCGATCAGCAATGTGGTGAGCTGGGTTGATGGGCGCATGGGGCCATTGTACAGAATTTGTGGCACGCTACAAGTGCGTCTTTCGCTAGCAGGATGCTGAAAAAGTGAGATGGATGGCCTGCTGAAGTCCCCTGTGCTCGCGGAACGCGCACGATAGGAATGTGCTCGTTCGACGCGCGCAGTGTGGGACTCATCCAGGCCATCCCTGCATATATAGATAGGAGCAAGAGTCTGCCTGCTGCTCCTGCCTTCCTCGGTCTTCGACGTGTTAAATTATGCGTCTCGTCGTCGTCCATTTGCTGAAGGGAGAACATCATGGCTGAGAAGAAAGTCATTGCAGTGGTGGGGGCAACGGGAGCTCAGGGCGGTGGATTGGTCCGCGCTATTTTGAACGACAAGCAAGGCGGCTTTGCTGTGCGTGCGATTACTCGAGATGTGCAGTCCGACAAGGCAAAGGGGCTGGCGGCGCTGGGGGCTGAAGTCGTGGCGGCAGACCTGGATAGCCCGGAGAGTCTGAACAAGGCCTTCGCGGGGACCTATGGGGCTTTTTGTCTGACGAACTTTTGGGAGCATTTCTCACCGGAAAGAGAATTGGCTCAGGCTAAAGCTCAGGCGCAAGCGGCGAAGCAAGCAGGTCTGCAGCATGTGATCTGGTCGACCCTGGAAGACACGCGTAAGTGGGTGCCGCTCAGCGACAATCGCATGCCGACCTTGATGGGGAAGTACAAGGTGCCACACTTCGACGCGAAGGGCGAGGCCGACGCGGAGTTTACGAATCTCGGCGTGCCTGCGACCTTTCTGCTCACGTCGTTCTACTGGGATAATTTGATTCACTTTGGCATGGGCCCGAAGAAGGGGCCGGACGGGAAGCTGGCCTTCACACTGCCGATGGATGATAAAAAGCTCCCTGGTATTGCAGCAGAAGATATCGGCAAGTGCGCGCTCGGGATCTTCAAGCAAGGGCGTGAATATATCGGCAAGACGGTCGGCATCGCAGGAGAGCACCTGACCGGTACACAGATGGCCGCGGCATTGGCTAAGGCCTTGGGCCAGCCGGTGCGCTACAACACCGTGACGCCTGAAATGTATCGTGGTTTTGGATTCCCCGGCGCCGAGGATCTCGGTAACATGTTTCAATTCAAGCGCGACTTCGAATCAGTCTTCTGTGGGGCGCGCCATCTCGACCAGTCGCGCGCGCTGAACCCAGCCTTACAGACGTTCGACCAGTGGCTGGCTCAGAACAGGACTCGTATTCCGCTCGAATAGTCCCACTTCATTTCGGTCTCTCTAGCGAGGCCCTGCCGTCCGATCCATCCCATGGCGGCAGGGTGATTTCCCCCGGTCTGTACATTTCTTGAATTACGTAGGTCTACCCACTTTTTGACGTTATATTTTCCCTGAGGATATCGCGGCAGGCCCTTCCGCCGTTCTCTCGGGTGCCCTCTGCGAAGGAAGGCCGTGACATGGCTTGTGAGCCTGATGATTTCGCATCGATATTAGAATAGGCCGATTGTGATCTTTTCGAAGGGCGTCCCTCTATACCGGTGATGTGAATCATGGCAAACCTTGAACTGATGACTCATCCGTGGTTTGTCAGGCTGAAGCCTGTGGTTCCGGCATTTGTCTGGGTCACGACAGTCGGCACCTTTCTCCTCGACCTCTACGTCCCCCTTGGTTTTGCTCCCTGGGTCTTCTATTTCTTTCTGGCATTCGTGGTGTCGCGGTTCTATCCCTCGAGGGTGCTGCTTCTCTCCACGGTGCTCTGGTCGGTCCTGGTCTTGAGTGGCGCGGTGTTATTGGTGAAGGGGGGAGATCCGACTGCGGGTGTCTTTAATCGGGCGGTCGGTGTGGGGACTCTCTGGTTGATGGCGGGCCTGCTGTATCTCGATAGCCGATCGCTACGCGCCAGGCTTGAAGCGGAGTCGCGGATCCACGCGATCGTCGAAGGCGCTTTGGATGCCGTGGTCACGATGGACGAACGCGGCCTGGTTGTCGAGTGGAATCCGCAAGCGGAAGTGACGTTTGGGTTTACGCGGGCAGAAGCCGTGGGGGTGCCTCTGGCGGAGCTGATTATCCCGGCGCAATATCGCGCTGCCCACGTCGCAGGGATGCAGCGATATCTCAAGACGGGACAGGAAACGATCCTCAGACGGCGGATTGAGATTACGGCCCTCCGCAAAAGCGGCAAGGAGTTTCCTGTTGAACTAACCGTGACCCCTCTGCGCCTCGGCGAGCAGATGTTCTTCTCGTCGTTCATTCGCGACATTAGCGAGAGAAAACGAGGGGAGGATGCGCTTCGGCAGACCACGGCGTTCATCGAATCCATGTTCGAGCATTTGCCGAATATGGTGTTCGTCAAGGACGCCAAGGATCTTCGTTTTGTGCGATTGAATAAGGCCGGCGAAGAATTGCTGGGCTATTCCCGATCGGATCTCCTGGGCAAGAACGACTACGATTTTTTCTCCAAAGAAGAGGCCGATTTTTTTACGGCGAAAGATCGTGAAGCATTGTCAGGCGGTATGCTGGTCAATATTCCTGAAGAGACCATTCAGAGCAAGACCAAGGGCCTGCGCCTGCTCCATACGAAGAAAATCCCGATCTGCGACTCTCTCGGTACGCCACAATATCTGTTGGGTATCTCGGAGGATATTACCCGACGCAAGGAGATCGAGGTCGCGCTTGTGAGCGCCCGCTTGGCGGCCGAAGAAGCCAGCCAGGCCAAGAGCGATTTTCTTGCAAACATGAGCCATGAGATGCGGACGCCGTTGAACGCGATCATCGGCCTGACGGATTTTCTGCTCCAGACTCCGCTCTCGTCCGATCAGGCCGATCTCTTGAAGGGGTGCGAGAAGGCAGGCTCCGGCTTGCTCCGCATGATTGAAGATCTTTTGCAGGCGGCCAAAGTGGATTCCGGCACGCTGGAGTTGGTGCAAGAGCCGTTTGTGCTTCGAGAACTGGTGGAGGATACCGTACGGCTCTTGACCCAGAAAGCCCAGGCGAAGGGGTTGTCTCTTTCGTTGTCCAGCGATCCAGGCCTTCCTGCACTCGTTTTTGGAGATGCGCTGCGTCTCCAGCAAGTCTTGCTCAATCTCATCGGGAATGCCGTCAAATTTACGGCAGAGGGAGGCGTGGAAGTCCTGGTCGGGCCGGTGCCTGGTTCGCCTGACGTAGGCACCGTGCGATTTGTGGTGGCCGATACAGGAATCGGCATTCCTCCTGAGCAGCACGGCAAGATCTTCGATCGGTTTTTGCAAGTCGATTCCCGCGCAAGCCGGTCCTATGGTGGAGTCGGTTTGGGGCTTGCCATCTGTCAGCAACTCGTTGGTTTGATGGGGGGACGTATTCTGGTCGAGAGCAAGCCTGCGCAGGGCAGCACCTTTACGGTGATCGTTCGGTTTGAGGTGGTGTCGGAGGATCAGCCGCAGCGAGTCCTGTCCGAGCGAGAGGCCCTGCCAGTCCATATGGCGTCAGCAGACGCTCAGGTTCCTGGTCAGAAAGGCTTGAAGATCCTCCTCGCCGAGGATTGCGCGGAGTCTCAAGATTTGATGGCGTTGTATCTTCGCGGGACTTCCCACCGGATGGATCGTGCCGCCAGCGGCGCCAGCGTTGTCGAACGATATCAGACGGGCGGGTACGATCTCGTGTTCATGGATCTCCAGATGCCTGGCATGGATGGGTATGCGGCGACGCGAGCCATTCGGACTTGGGAGGAGGCGCAGGGCCGGCCCCGTGTTCCCATCGTGGCGTTGACCGCGAATGCCGACGGCGAGGCGCAACGGAATAGCCTGCTGGCAGGTTGTACCGATTTTGTGACGAAACCGGTCAAGGTCGCGACGATTCTCGGCGTGATCCAGCGATACATGGTTGTGCCTGTGCGGGGGGCTTCATCCGGACTGATTGCTGGTCAGTCTGCGGTGGAAGGGGATGCGTACGAGCAGAGCCTGCAGGCGCTCCGGCCCAAGTTCCTGCGCAATCGGCAGCAGGATGTGACGATCTTGCAATCCGCGATCATCGCGCAGAATGCCGATACGATTCGAACGATCGGTCATCGCATCAAGGGGCTTGCGGGTTCGTATGGGTTAGACACGATAGGACTGATCGGCAGCGCCCTTGAGGTTGCTGCCCTCGATCGTGACTTCGAGCGAGTGACCGTGGAAGTGCAGCGGTTGGTCGCGGCGCTCCGGGAGGCTGAAGGGGCCTGTTCGGAAGCGGGTGACGGCCTATTCCACTCGAACTAAGGAATTACAAGGAGACGCCGCGATGAGTATCCTGATCGTCGATGATTTTGAAGAGCAGCGCGACATGCTGGCTGCCACGCTCCAGGCAGCGGGTTATCGATCGTTGCTGTTTGCGGCGTCGGCTGCCGAGGCGTTGCAGCGTTTGGGCATTGGTGCCAATGGCCGTTCCTCCGATCGAGTCGACGTCGTGCTGATGGATCTCTTGATGCCCGATATGGATGGGCTGGAGGCCTGCCGGCGCATCAGGTCGGAAGAGCGATTCGAACATTTGCCGGTCATTGTGGTGACGGCAAAAACGGACGGGTCTGATCTCACGGCTGCCTATACTGCCGGTGCGACGGATTACATCAGGAAACCGGTGATCCCAGCAGAGCTGGTGGCGCGTGTCTCGATGGCGATGACCTTGAAGGAGGAATACGATAACCGGGAAGAGCGCGAACGGGAACTCGATGCCAAGACGAAGGAGTTGGGCCGGACGGTGCACGAGCTGAAAACCCTTCGAGGGACCCTCTGTCTCTGCGCGAAGTGTAAACGAGTCAAAACGGCTGGTGGACTATGGCAACGGGTTGAGGATTATTTGGAAGAAAAGCTCAACGCCAAGATTACGTCAGGAGTCTGCACTCGCTGCGGAGGATAAGGCGTTTCTCTGGTCTGTTTGGTTTTCCTGGTCGATCTGGTCTGACGAGGCCAACCAGATGAACCAGATAGACCAGCCCAACCATCGGTATTAGGCCTGGGGCTGGCCGGCCGATTCCGTCTGTTTCCCTTCGAGCTCAGTCCAGCGTGCATAGAGCCGTTCTGCTGCTGTCTTCGCTGCGTCCAGTGCGGCGGATCGTTCTTGTAGCGCCGTGGCATTGGAGGCGATGGCGGGATCTTCCACTGCGGCTTGACAGGTCGCGATAGTTTCCTCGGCCTGGAGAATTCTCTGCTCCATCTTCGCCCATTCCTTTTGTTCCCGATAGGACAGGCCTGTTTTTTTGGCTTTTGGCGTCGCGTCCGATTCGGCGCGGGATGTTTTGGATGGCCGTGACGTCGCCGCACGACTCTGCTCTTCCCTCATGCGCTCTTGTGCAGCTTCCCATTGTGCATAGTCGGCGAACCATTCGGTCTGGCCTGTGCCGTTCAGTGCGAGCAGCATGGTGGAGACACGGTCTAAGAGCCATCGGTCGTGTGTCACCAGCATCAAGGCGCCTGGAAATTCCACCAGGCTGTCTTCCAGCACATCCAGCGTCGGAATATCCAAGTCGTTCGTCGGCTCGTCGAGGATCAAGAGATCGGCTGGCTGGAGCATCAGCCTGGCGATGAGCAGCCGCGCCTGTTCGCCTCCGGAGAGGCGGGAGACCGGAAGATCCAACTGTTCAGCCCGGAAAAGAAATCGTTTCGCCCAGGAGACGAGATGCACCTCGCGGTCTTGATAGACCACCGAGTCGCCATGCGGGGCGAGGGCTCGCCGGAGCGAGGAGGATTGGTCTAGCGATTCGCGATGTTGTTCAAACGTGACGACGCGCAGCTTGTCCGCGCGGGTGACGGTGCCTGCATCCGGCTTCATGGTGCCAGCTATCAGCTTCAGCAGCGTGCTCTTTCCGCTTCCGTTCGGTCCCAGCAATCCGATCCGCTGGCCCGGTCCGAGCAGCAGGTCGAGATTTGTGACGATGGGCCGCCCACCGAGCGATTTGCAGAGTTGTGTGGCTTCGACTAACTGTTTCGACCTGCGTCCCGAGGAGGTGAAGTTGATGCCGGCTGTGCCTTGGTCTTTCCGGGCGTCGGCGCTGTTCAGTTCCTCGATCAAACGACCGGCTGAGTCGATCCGCGATTTGGCTTTCGTCGTGCGGGCTTTGGGGCCGCGGCGGAGCCACTCCACTTCGCGCCGGACTCGATTGGCCAATGACGCTTCATAGTTGGCTTGTGCGTGGAGCGCGGCATCCCGCTGCTCCAGAAAGTCGCTGTAGTTGCCTTTGGCCTCGAACGCCCCGTTGGGGTAGCTGCGATTGATCTCGATCATCCGCGACGTCACGGCTTCCAAAAAACGCCGGTCGTGGCTGACCACGAGAAAGGCGCGGGCTTCGGCCCGTAACAAGCGTTCCAGCCAGAGGATCCCTTCGACATCGAGGTGGTTGGTCGGTTCGTCCATGAGGAGCACATCGGGCTCCAGCATCAGCGAGCGGACGATGGCGAGGCGCTTCTTCCATCCTCCTGAGAGTGAGGTGGTGGCCTGGTCGGCTGAGGGAAACTCTCCCAGACTGAGGGCTGCGGACGTGCGGCCGCTATGTTCATGGGGGTCCAGACCTTCGTCAATCAGGACCTGTGCGAGCACTTCTTCGATCGTATGGGCTCCGTCAAATAAGGGCTCTTGCGGCACGTAGCCGATGCGGAGTTGCCGGCGCATCGATCTGGTGCCCTCATCCGGTTCCTCGAGTCCTGCCATGATCTTGAGCAAGGTCGATTTGCCGGAGCCGTTGGGCCCGACCAACCCGACATGATCGCCTTCGGCTAGCCCGACCGAGAGATCGGAGAACAACGGTTTCACGCCGTAGGTTTTACTGATGGACTGGCAGCTCAAGAGAATTATTGGTGGCATAGCTCTAGTGACCGAATGGATGGTGAACGAAATTGCTGAATGGACGATCGGGCAGGACTATTCAGGCCAGGCTGGATCGCGA
>CXWL01020784.1_pt1 | contig 13339 bp, 41 predicted proteins | sample 590931 | NCBI WGS metagenome assembly CXWL01 (sample SAMEA3498368, study PRJEB10139) | groundwater metagenome | biome: water well; material: biofilm material | place: Germany | collected 2015-04-27 | reverse complement strand
CACTTAAAGATGTACAAAAGGCGACTCCCTTTGTAAGACATCCTGACCCTTCTAAATGGTATAGCGAGACAAATCGCTTTAGTCGCGATCAGGCGACTCCCTATGTTATTGCGTTAGCTTTAAACAAAAGTTATAAGATGTTATTTCATTTTTTTATTAGACATATGTTACATGGTTTCTTGTTTACTTGGAACACGGTCCCAAATTGGATCTCATCAATCGGGGCTAAAAAGAAAATGCCAGATATTACATTTGCTGAGTTTTTTAATATTTATATTCGCGGCTTTAGATTATATCCTTTATATCCTATGCTCCTATTAGGAGATCTAGAAATGTTAGGTGGAGTTATTATAAAACGATTTGATGAAGATATTGATGTTGCTAATGGTTTAGCAAATGTTCTATTAGCTCAACAAGTTATGCCAACTCCTTTATCATATCTAGCTAGAAAGATTCTTAAACCTGTAGCTCAAAAAAAACTAGATGCTTATTTTAAAGAATGGAATATGGAGCCGCCACTAAATGAGTATTATAAACCAGTTGTTGACAAAATGTAAAGCATTTTTTAAAAAAAAAATGTGTTGACAAAGTCAACATAGTGTGTTATAATGTTATTTGATTACTTAAAAAAAGAGAGGAAATTATATGAGTAAATTTATTTTTATAAAAGAACAAGATAAAGACAATCACTTTGATACTACAACTGTACGGATTGAAAGTGATACAGTTAGTTTACCTGAGCTATTAAATGATTTTGAAGATTTTTTAAGAGGGGCTGGATTTCGTTTTGATGGTAGTCTCGAAATAGTTGATGATGAAATCACTGATAGTGAAGTTACTAACGAACTATTTCTTAAATAATTTTTTATATCTACCTGATGCTTTTTTCTCAGGTAAGTTTTTTGGAGATTGACCTTCTGTCATCTCCTTTGCTTCTTTTTTAGAAAGACCTGGACTTCTTATACTTCCACTTTCAATTGCTTTCATAAAACGAAATTGTGATTTCGATTTTATTGGCATACATCTTGCAAGCTCTTAATATTACTTGTTAAAAACTTGACTTCACTTTAAATCTATGTTATAATATGATATGAGGAAAAGAAATGTATAGACTTGCACTAGATTTGGAATTAAATAAAGAAGGTGAACAGACCACTGACATCATCCAAATCGGGGCTGTCATAGGTCATATATACACTGGAGAAATTAAAGAAAGACTTTCATATTTTATTAAAGCAAGTAAACCTATAGTTCCTTTTATAACCGAGCTGACTGGAATCACACAACAGATACATGATGAAGAAGGTATAGATATAAAGGAAGCGTATAACGAGCTAGAGCGTTATATGAAGGAATATGAATGTAGTAGGTCCATTCTGACTTGGGGAAAAGGCGACCAAGAGTGTTTGAAGCGCCAAGCGGGACGAGAAAAGGGTGGAAAGATTGGACATAGATATACTGACGTTAAAACGTTATACTGCGAATATATGCTTTCTAATAACAAACCAATGAAAGCTGGACTAGTAAGGGCATGTGAAACTATGGGAATAACTTTTTATGGACAAGCTCATAATGCAGTATGGGATGCTAACAACACCTTTCTTATATATAGAAAACTTTTAGAAAAAATGAAGGACAACTAATGGAAATATTTGCGATAATATTATTTTTTTCTTTAACTATTATACTTATGCTTCTTCCGTTATTTCGAACTGAAGAACCTAAATATAAACATGAAGATGATCCTGAATTAGATGCTTTGATTCAGGAACTTCTAACAAAACGAATTGAAAAGAAACGACATTTGACTATTATACGAAAGGAAAACGATGGACAAACCGACAGTAAAACAAATAATTAAATGGATAGAGTTGGAGATTACTTCTATGGAGAAGTATAAAGCTCCGACTATGGAATATGAAGCAGAATTGCGGACCTTTTATTATGTATTAAACTTTTTAAATGCGGTATCAGATAAAAGATATAGATTTCAATATTCAGATACCGGAACTGAGGGCTAATGAAATATTTATTAATTTTATTTATTACATTTTTTTCTATTTCAGGAAAAACTTATTCAGATAAAGTAAGTGAGTTCGATTCGATTTATTTTCAAATTCTTAAAAATAAACCGACTATTGATGTTGATTATGCCGGAAGATTGTCCTATTATATTGTAGTGGAGTCCCATAAATTTGGAGTTAGTCCACGATTATTCACAGCAATGCTTATGCAAGAAAGCGGATATAGGTTATCGGCTAAAAATTGTACATATGATATTTTTGAATATGAAAAATGCACCGATTACGGAATTAGTCAAATACATGTTACTACCGTAACACGTTATAAATTCAATCAAGCAAGGTTGACTTCAGATCTTGTATATTCACTTCGAGCGGGGCTGAGGGTTTTATCTGACTTTAAAAAACGATATGGTCATAAGGATAGATATTACTGGACGAGATACAATTCATCTGATCCTATTGCTCGATTAAGATATAAAGAAAAAGTAATGAGGTGGTTATGAATAACGTTATAGATTTTCCATCAAAAGTTATTACAGAAGAAGTCGAGCTTGCCGAAGCTATTTTAAAATATTTAGAAAAACATGGAGAAGATCCTATTATAAGATATATTGTTATGCTTGAAGAAGAGGTTGAGTTCCTGAGACAAGCTCAGGAGAAAAATATATGAATAAAAATGTAAAAAGAATAATGGATAATTTATCTAGTTACCATTTATTCAATACAACTTTAACAATTGATGATGTTAATTATTGGTTAGAAAATTTCAGTGATATTGTATTTTGCAAGGGAAGAGTCAGAAAAGTTAAATTTAGTAAAATTACTGATAAAATTTATAAAGTATATTCGGAGGAAATATGATATTAAATAAAGAGCAAATAGACCAATTTAAAGAAGTAAGTAAACCGTTAGTTAAATGGCTTAATGATAATTGTCATCCACATGTCAAAGTTATAGTTGAACCTAGTGGAGCTGAGATTTTAGAAGGTAGCGCAATGGTTAAAATTGAAGAATTTATAAAAGACTAATATGAAAGAAATATTCTTTACACTAATGATGTGTCCATCTCCAGAAGTTGTTAATAAAACAAAAGTTTGGGATGAGATAGACTCTAGATTATTTAGTGAAGCAATAAAACGTTGTGAGAGAGAATATTATGAAGCTCCTTGTCTTATCCGATTTACTAAGTTAAGTGATACAACCTATACAGTTTTATGTGGAAAAAAGAGATGAGTTTTTTAGATAAATTACATTCTAATATGAAAATTCTGTCCGATGATCTAAATGGTTTAACAGTAAGTTATAATGAAAATTTTGTTATTATTAAACAATTTGGAGATGGAACTGCTTGGTCCTTTACTCATGAAAATTTTAAAAATTTCTTGACTTTTCTAAACGAATGTGATATAATAATGGGACGGGAGAAGGCTTTAGATGAGTTCAATAAAAGTCGGGACTAAGCTCAAATCAAAGGCAACCGGAGCTATTGTTGATGTAGTCGATATGGATTTCAATATGTACGAATGGACTTATGTTTTGGATATATTAGGAATTAGAAGGCACCAATCGTATAGTTCTATTATTAAGGAATATGACATTGTTGATGGGGGAAACGGGACCCCACACTTGGGCGAATCAAGCTGTACATGTGGCGGATTAAAAACGTATAATAGCCGAGACAAAGTGTATCACAGTAACTGGTGTGTTTATGGCAAGTGAAATTTTATATAAAATTAAAGATTGGCAATTAAAAGATGACTATGATGAGATTGATTATAAATTAGCTCATCTCATTATTAATGATGTTATCTTTTGTAATAATGGTTGNNGTGTGACAAATCTTGGCCGAAGGATAAGGTGTCATTAGCTGTAATTTGTAATGATATTTTTAGTTGGGCTAGTGCTGACGCTGAGGATATCAATCATAGTGAAATCGGAACCCTCCATAAAATGTTTATGAAAGATCCTGACTGGGGACCTGCTGTTTGGTGTATACAAAAACGCGGCCTTATGCCACAAAAACCTGTTGCTGATAGAATTAAAGAAGCGGGGCTATGGGATCTTGATTCAATGAATTTAAAAAAAAATGGATGATATGGAAATAATTAAAAGTATAGAAGAAGTTAGTAATGCTAAATATCCAACTCAATATTCTACTTATGAGGGATATAAAATTGTAACAGATAAACAAGAAATTTATGTTCTGATTAGTGACAAATCAAGTTGTTGTGAAAGTTATGGACATTTTGCGAACCATGATGACTTAGATTATTTTATTGGATCTAAACTTAAGAATATAGGAATAGTAGATGAATGTTTAACAACTAAAGATTATGATTTAGAACAAATATCAAGTTTAGATTGTGGTGGAACATATTTTGTAAATTTAGAGACAACAAAAGGGACCCTTCAACTAACTGTTTATAATAGTCATAATGGATATTATGGACATAATGTTATCATTAAAGCTGATCAGTTACCTGATAAAGAAAGATCATTATGATTTTTTATATTAAATTACTTATAACATTTACTATATCATATTTAGTTTATAGATATATGGATAAGCTTCAAAAACGAAAAGAAGAAAAAGCTGAACGAGTTTTTCAACAAACAATGAAAGACCTTGGATATAAATATAGAAAAATTGAAGATCAAAAATATACGTTTAAAAGAGAAGATTAGGATATGAATCAATGCAATAATCATACCAAAATAAAGTTATTGACAGATGTTTAAATATATGTTATAATGTATATGAAAGGCGGGGCTATGAAGTTTTTAATACTACTATTGCTTGTCGCAGGATGTTCCTCAGAAGAAGAAAATAGATATAATTGTTATCGAAGTGGAGGGAATGAGTATAGAGTTCATACTGGTCCATTTTTAATGGGTAACACTTGTATATATTCAATTAATAGATAGAGGAAATAAAAAGATATGAAGCCTAGAAAATTTGTTGATTGGATTGAACAATTAAATGAGGCATGGGGAAACCATGCTGATTATTCTCGCTATATGGAAGCATCAAAAGAAATTTCTCTGTCCTACGAGGCATTGCTTGATGCTAGTAAGAAGCTTGCTGAGGCTTTGGAAAGTTACGATCTTGGTGGGCCGTGGTATGAGGCAAGAGAAGCCCTCGCATCCTATTCGTCATTCCTAAAAGAGCAAGGGGTTGAGTGATGAAAGTAAAAGAGTTAAATGGTATCGCCGTTGGTGACACAGTTACGGTTTTAAAGTGGGCGCACACTGGATCTCAAGTTAAAGTAATTGAAATATTAAAAGATGAAGGTGCGCGCAATGGCTGGTTTACTTGCGAGCGTTCACTAGGCCATAATATTTTATTGGCAGGTGAAGAAATTATGAAAACCCAAACACCCAGCAAGGGGCAGGAAGAATGAGTGAAGTAGTAGGCAGGCTAAACAGATTAAAACATGAGAATGATATTCTTAAAGAAATAATTTACGAGCGATGTATGAGTATTATCAGCATGACTGAAACAGCCGAAAGTTTATTTGAGAAAAAACCTGACGAGGCAGCTAAATATTTCATGCACATTAGAGATTCGATATTATATTTGAAAGGATACGCGCAATGACCAAGCCATGCGCGACTCCACAAGAAAAAGGTAAAGCACATCGGGCTTCGCCAAAAAGAAAGGAACTTATTTATGCCGAATAACCATAGAGAGTTTTGGCTAGACTTTGACCATGATGGATATAAACCCTACGCTAGGGTTGATGTATACGAAGTTCCAGTAGATGGATTAAATAAGGATTCTATCCACGTCATAGAATATGCGGCTCTAGAGGAGGCTAAGGCGGAGATTGAGAGATTGAACGCTGAGACCTTTAGCTCAATGGTGCATATTAAATGTAGCGCAAACATTCAATCACTCAAAGATCGGCTGGCTATTGCTGTTGGGGCTTTAACTGAAATACGTTCGTATAGTTTAGGTAGTAAGGCTGACATCTGTGACTCTGCCCTTGCTAAGATTAAGAGGGAAACTGAGTGAGTTTATTCAGAAGAATTTATATTGCAGTTTTAAAATCAAAGCCAACAGGTATGTATTCTTCCGATATTTTAAGTAATATATTTAAAGCTATTTTTGAACAAGATCTAACTAATAAAAAGGTGAGTGAGTTGGTAGATTTAATTAATGTCGAAAAAGCATTTGCAGATACTTATCAAGAGCTTAATGCAGAACTTAACGCTCAAAATAAAGAATTAGTTTTAGGTATTGGTCGTGCCGCTAACAAATTGACTGAAGTTGAAGACCAAATCAAACTCCTTAAAAAGAAACTTATGTTGGCGAGGGAGGCTTTGAAGTTTGCTATTGAGGATGTTTCAACGGGTCATTGGGAAGATGACTGCATGGTCCCGCCGACTTATAATAAATGCGATCACTGTCAGTTAAAAGATATGATGACAAAAATCAAGGAAAACACATGATTGAACTATGGAAAAAAGACTCACTAACTTACGGACTTTCTTTGACAAATATGTCAAGTGAAGCTAACAAGATTTCTAAGCTCCTAAAATCTTATTACCAGGAAAAGATAACAGATGATGATATCCCTGTCTTCTATTTTCATAAAAATATGTTAAGCAAGATACAGAATATCTTAAAACAGTCGCTTAAATCGGCGGATATTCCGTGACCAGTAAATGTATATGTGGTGAAATCAACGCTCGTCATTGTCAAGTCCACCAAGAAGAGGGACTAAGGTCTTCGGTTCCACTTCCTCAAAGGGAATATTTCTTAAAAGAACTATTACAAATAGAGCCAGCTTATGTTTATACTTCAGATGAAGATCTATATCAAAAAATTCAACAACTCAGTTTTAAATGACATATGAGTGATATTACTGAAGAACAAATGCGATTATTTAAAGAATGGCTTGAGCTCCCAGAAACTCAAGCGATTCTAAAACAGGAGTTAGAGAAACGCGACTCCCTAGTTTTATCCATACCCAAAGATTCCACCTACTATCAACCGACCGTTATTCGACCTTTTCCTTCTTAGCAGCCCTTTTTGACCTCATGTGTTCCCTTGCCTTAGTTTGAACACAATCAGCGCACCGTCTGCCATTCCAAGCTTGTCCAAGCTCATTTTCATAATATTGTCTTGAAACCTTCTTTGGAGTCTTCTTCCGAAGTCTGACTTTGTTTTCATGACAAACTGAACATGTTGTTTTAGGAAGATTAGCTAATTTAAAGTCCTCACTTCCGACATCCGGTCTAACGCTCTCAGCGCCATTTATAGCCTCTTCAGGAACGGGGCTATGTGGTATGTTAGTAGATACTAACTCATCCATAATTTCCTTCTTCATTCCTTCTATATACGATTTGACATCATCTCTTCCCATTTTTCTCTCCTCTACGTTTAGGAGACCTTCATCTCCCCTATTATATACACTTGTTAGTATTCCTAATACTCGTCAAAATTATACCCAAGTTAGTATCCATTTCCTCGCATTAGGAAATAGTCAAAAATAACTCATACTAAACACCCCTAAAAAATACCCATATTTATACCTAAAAATATCCATACGAACATACGTTATTTTTAACAAGTTTATATGTGTTAGTATGTTTGTAAGTGCTCAGAATTGTTGTGGTACTACAAATTCACACTCACTCAGCAGTTACCCCCACCCCCCCTGGCATGACTATTGCACCTGTCTATTGGCATAGTTATTGCTTGTGCAAAAAATATACCATAAGTTTTTTATTGCAAGATGTGTGCCAAATAAATTGGCTAGAGATTTGCATTTGCAGGAATTGGACCAGAAAAAATGATGTGTAATGTTGGCATGGAAATTGCAAGATGCTCTAAACTTTTTCTATTTTTCATTCATCTCAAACTGAGACGACTTGGCATTCGTCTATTATATATGTAACATTTTATTTTTTAAAATAATGTTTGACATAGTTTTAAAGTATGTTATTCTGATTATGTTCTGGACGTAAAAACAATTAACCAAAGGAAACAAAATGCGTAACATAGAACTTCATTTAATAGCCGCGATATGTGTTAGATATGCTGCAAACAATGGTATGAAAATTTTGACCTTAGACAAGTGTAACTTCATTGCACAAGGGTCTGGCCTTGTCGTCAACGTGTCTATAGAACATTTATACGATCAGTATAACCAAGGTCATACTATCGACGAGACTTTACAAAATGAATCAAATTGGGATGCTGAAACTGCTTGACATTATTTTTAGTTGTGTTATTCTGTTTATGTATCAAACAAAGGAGATTATAAAATGAAAGCTTTAAAGATTTTTGAGATTATGATTTTAGTTGGCTTTATTATTTTTTTATATAACAGTGCTTCATTTGGAGCAGAGGTCAAACAAAAAAGACGTGTAACTACTATAGACTTTACAAAGTCGATAACTCAAACAATAATTTTTGAAGAGCCTTTAGTTATCGAAGTGAAAAGAAAGGTTAAATAATATGTTAGTTTATAAATTATTAAATCAAGAAGCAAAAAATTGGTGGTATCATAGTGATCTTAGGAAACAAGGTCAACATGATAAAGCTAGGGAGCTTGAACGAAAGTCAATGAAAGGGACCATTGAGACCTTGCGAAATGTTGTCAAGTATGGCGGCTACCTATCGTTAGGTCGAAAGGCATGGTCTATTGAAGTTAATAGGCATCCGACTTCATGGTCCAAGGCTGATAGTCCCTCATATTGTACAACATCAGTGCAAGGTTATTATGGCTTGAATAGGTCAACACATTATGAAGCGATATTCCATGCTCTTAAACTGCCGATCATTGATAGTCGGAACATTGACGATAAACAAGTTTGGGACTTAATAGCAATGCCATTAATTGCAAAAGATTCTCAACATGATTCAGGTTATATATCTTTAAAAAATTATGTTGACTTAGCTTTAAAAATGTTCCATACTAATTTTGTAGCACATAATATTAACTTAGGAGAAAAATAAAATGAATCAATTACAGGATAGTAATAACATTATAAGTCCTTTGTATAACGAGCTTGCGAAGTTATACAATCAAAAAGGGAAGTCCCGAAATGGACTTAAGAGAGTCAAGGCGAATCTATTTATTGGATATAATGAACTGACTAAAGTTTACTTTGTTCAATATCATGCTACGCGAATAATCAGGATAGATTATTCTGGCACCTGTTTTTTGAATAATGGCGACTGGTATACTATGTCAACCAAAAAACACATGAATAGTTTTTTATCACTTTTAGGTATTAATATTCGTCAATTCAAAGGATCATGGATTATTAAAAAAGACAATAAAGATTTTCATTATTACAACGAAATGGAGCTTAAGACGTTAGGTCAAAGTCCCCTTGATCTTAGGATAGGAGCATAATATATGTGTGACTGTAAAGATAGACAAGACTTGACCTTGCATAGTGAAGACGAATTAAGTCTTATCGTTTTTAATAATGAAAGTCTATATAGACAAAGGAATAACCCAAGGCTTGAAAATATACTCGAACAATATTTTAATTTTACCATTGAACAATTTCAAGTTTTAGCTCAAGATATACAAGACGAAAGGAATGAAGTAATATGAATCAATATAATTTTTTAAGATTATTAGATAAACTTAACACGAAAGGGTATTACTTATGAACTTAAGTCAAAATGAAGCATTTTACATTGTTTCAGTAATGAAACATGATTTGACGAGTGACGCTAACATTGACAGACACGAGGAAACAAAGGTCTGGTTATCATCTTTAAATATCCCTTATAAAGTCGTAAAAGGCTTTTATAAGGGAACATCGGAGCTGTCATTTCTCATGGTAGCCAATGACAAGACTGAGCGCGTAGCACGGGCGTTAGCACGTGATTATGAACAAGACTGTTACCTATACTCAAATAGTGATAGGTCAACAAGTCTCGTTTTTAGCGATGGTAATGGCGTTAACCTTGGAACATTTCAAAGGGTCACAAGTTCCCAAGGCTTAGACAGTTACACTGTAGACCTTGAGTCCGGTCAAGTCTGGACTGTAAAGGATAACACATGAGGGCGCTTATATACGTTTTGACATTGATTTTAGTTCCTGGCAGCTTGTTAGTCCTTATCGGACTAGCAATATGTGTCAAACTAAGCTCTAATAGGCGAATAGGAACTTTAAACAGCATTGGATATAATGATAGATTTATTATTGACTCTTATAACAGTAAAGTGAGATATTATGAAAAAACAAGATAATGGTCCCTTTTCTCAAGTCTCGAATGATACTCTTATAATGACTTTATGGTGTATAAGGCAAGATGATCTTAGTCCCGATGTTAGGCTAAGGTATGAAAGTCTGTTAAACGAGGTTATAGAGCGTAAAAACAAAGGTCTAATGCCTTTGTGGGCTTATATGTTACCAATTATTAATAATGACTTGAGTCATTTAAGTGATGTTGACAATGATTATGTCAATGCGTTAATTAGTCCCGTTTTCTTGGTAGGTTAATAACAATAGGAGTAATGAACATGAAAAAGACAATACAATTTTTTAGTGATTATTTGAACAAAGACCTAGACGTCGAAATATACATAGAAGCGACAAGTGACGAATCATGGGTCAAGTCAATAGATATGTATGATGAGACTGGGGAGTTTATCAGCAAAGCAAGTCTTAGTCCCGATGAGTTACGTCAACTAAACGAGTTAGCCGATGAAATAGCACAAGAAAATAGAGATAATGCTTATTTAGGACATAGGGAATATGTAGCTGATTTTCAATATGACTCTGAAAAAGAAAATAGGTTATATGATAATGTATCAGAGCTAATGAGTAGCTCCGATGGTTACATGGTCGAGGATGAAAATGGTTAACATAGGATTATTAACAACATTACTTAATTTTATTAAGGACTTGGTGAACAATATATGAATAAAATTACAACATTGTCAACACCTTTAGTTCATAGCGGGATTATATTCCAAAGTCAAGTTCATTTGGAGAATATCCTAGAGTCCCTCGGTCCCGAAATTACTAGATCAATTTTTGATTCTGTAATAGGAAAAAAAGGGACCTTCGAAGTCTTGGTCACGTTTTCATTAGCTGAAAACATTGCTCTTAATACCTTGACAATGCTTTATAGTCAAGCTAAGATAGAAAAAGTAGAAAATGATTGGCAAAGTAATATGTATTACCTTATTAACAATTTTGTAGCAAAGGATATATTATAATGGAGTCAAATACCGATGAAAAATTACATATAGCATCATTGATGAGTCAAACATTAGAGATTATGGATATGTTAGATAATATTAAATCTGATAAGGTCCGAGTATCGCTTAGCCCCGATTCTGAGGAAACAAATAGTTTCTCTTTACAAGGTGGTTTAGTTAATGATATGATTAATAGTATGAGGTCTAGTCTGTTAGCTCGTCTAACAGAGTTAGAAATGAATTACTTTAATCTTAAACAAAAGGAAATACAATGAGTAAATATATTTTGATAGCAAAGTCAATAGGTAAATCTTTCGAACAAAGCTTTGATGATCTTAAAGCTGCAAATTGGGCTTTAAGTGAGTTAAAGTCTAGTAATGACTGGGATAACTTTGAATTATACGAAGTTCCGAATTCCTATCCTATTGATTTACTTAATGAATTAGAAGTTGTTAAAATTGAAATGGATAATTATCCAACATTTCACTAAAAAGGGGACCTTATGATTTTATTTGGTATGATGCTAATTGGAACTACTTTGATGTTTGGACCTATTGGAGCTTTTTGTTTGTTACTCCTAGTTTTGTTATTTTGAATGATAAAATTGACAATCTTGTAAAAATAACAATTAGTCCCGACTTGACTAAGGATGATAAATGAAAAAAATAAAAACATTAATTATTTTAAGAACTAGATTTCATTTTACTTGTTTTAATACAAAAAAGGATGTAACACCATTTTATATTTATCATGATCTATTTTTGAAAGAAAAAGATTTTGTTATTATAAATGTAATGAATGGGCGCACAAATGATGATACGTTAAAAGTTATTTTAGATGGCTATGATACTTGGGGATGGAAAAATCATAAAAAACTATTAACTAAATTTATTATAAATAATACAAAAGATAATAATCCGTAAAAAGAACGACAATTCGCTTCGCATTGCAAAGCTTATTGTCTATAATGTTAATTAAATTGTGTTCTTTATTAACGCTCCCTTTCGCTGGGCTTCCGGTCGCTGTTAGATTTAATTAATTGGAGTAAATTAAATATGTCTAGAACAAACTACATAGAAATCCATTACCCGAATTCAGAGTTTTGGTTAATTTCTATCTTGGCTAGTGTTTTTCGCTATACTAGTGAGCGGATTTACGAGTTAAGTTTAGAACTAGACAAAAAACATTCTAAACAGGTAGGAACGAGAGTCTGGTCTAACATACTTGAATATTCTTTCGTTAGCTCGTTGTGTAACCTTATGTCGTGTGGACTGTTACTCCTAAATCGCCTTAGAGCCCTTGTTTTTGAGACTATTAACTCTAGGGTCATACCAATTATTTCTTCTTCTTACAATTTCATTTTTAACTTTTTCAAATCTTTCAATATTATAAGCTTTTATTCTATACCAACAATAATTTTTACAACTATAATATTCATTCTTTTTAATATCTTTTTTCCATTGTATTTTCTTATCATCATGTATACTTCCATCTATTTCTATGATATACTTATATTCATGATTGATAAGATCGGGAACATAGGGACCAAAAGCATCGTTATAAATATCGTTAATATCCTTAAAGGGTTCCCAAAGTTCCATAAACCATTGTTCGGATTTAACAATTCTTGTTTTACAAACTGTATCAGCAAATTCTTTAACTTTATCAAAGTTCTTTCGTGCCCATTGAAGTTTTTGATACCAGTTACGTTTTTTATGTTTTTTAAGCTCATTACGTTTCTTTCTAAGAGCCCTTTCAGCTTTAGTTTTTCGTTTTCTTTTAGGTCTTTTGTATATATTATCAAACATATTCTATTAATACTTGTTAAACAAATTAATACTACATTATAACATATTTAGAGGATAAAGTCAAGTGAAACTATCTAGGAAGCAAGTAGATGATATAATTGAAGAATTGGATTGGTTAGAAAGACAATTTCTTGCATTATATGGTAAATATGATAATTATTCGTTTGAACTAAGAGATGAAATAGAAAGTAAAATAGAGGCTTTAGAAAAGAAATTAGAACAAGATAAAAAGATTATAAGATTTAGTTGATTAAATTTTATACTTGAGTTATAATAATGTATATCCATTAAGAAAGGTTTAATATGAATTATTTATTTGAAATAACTG
>CXWL01025573.1_pt1 | contig 13341 bp, 13 predicted proteins | sample 590931 | NCBI WGS metagenome assembly CXWL01 (sample SAMEA3498368, study PRJEB10139) | groundwater metagenome | biome: water well; material: biofilm material | place: Germany | collected 2015-04-27 | reverse complement strand
ATCGTCGGATTCGTCAGCGCGCCGGGCGGGACGCAGCCGTTCCGCTGGCAGGGCGGGACCATGGAACTCCTCGGATTGTCGACCGGCGCGGTGTCGGGCGCGGCGCAGGCGGTCTCGGCCGACGGTTCGGTGATTGTCGGATACATGTACTTCTCCAACACGCATCGCGAGGCGTTCCGCTGGCAGGCGGGTGTCTTCACCTTGCTGGGCGACATGTCCGGCGGCGATGTGTGGAGCACGGCGAACGATGTTTCGGGCGATGGATCGGTCATCATCGGCTGCGCGACGACGGGGCTGAACCATTGTCGCGAACAGTTTATCTGGACGGCGGCGGACGGGATGCGACGGGTTCAAGACGTGTTGGCGGATTACAACTTGTCCATGGCGGGCTGGTTTGAGGTTCGAATCGCCGGGGTCTCGGCTGATGGGCTTTCCTTCGCCGGATCGGGTGAGTACCCTGCGCCGGCCGACGCGATGGCGTGGCTGGCGCACATCGGCTGCGCGCTAACCGGCGACACCAACAACGACGGCGCGTGCAGCGGGGCGGACATTCCCGGCTTTGTGCGCTGTCTGCTGGCAGCCCAGGGCTGTGGATGCGCGGATGTGGACGGCAGCGGGGTTGTGGATGAGGAGGACATCGACCCGTTTGTGCAGTGTTTGACCGAGTAAGCCTGGTCGCGGCTCGCCCCCTGAATCCCCGGAAATTGTTCCACGCGCGAAAAAGGGCATTCTATCACGAGAAGGCTGGATAGCCCCCCAAAACCGAGTTTCCAGTGTCTGCGCTTCGCCCGATGGCGAATGGACACAACGAAGCATGGGCTGTTCGGGAGCCGCTCAGCCCCGAGAAGTGCGCTTGAGAAGCTCGATATTCCGAGGGTTCCCCGAGATGATCTGATGTGGATCGGCGTTTAGCCGCTCTTTCAGGACCGTGCTGTAGATCGATCGAAAGTCGATGGTCCACCGAAGGTCGCCCTGATCGAGATCGTTGGGAGAAAGGCTTGGATGTTTCCGTGCAATCCCGCGCGAACCGCGCCGCCGTTCAACACCTGGCACGAGGTGAGGTTGCAAAGTCGTCTGTCCAGCAGATTTCCTCAAAAACCGACAATTAGCGCTGCCGCCGACCACGATTCCTGCGATTGAGCTTGACGTCGACCGATTAGTGGACACAATGATCCGCGAGCGTGCGCAAGCAGCGCGCGGAGCATTTGCACTAAGTGATGGAGGATTTGCGATGCGAAGATTGTTTACCTTTTTTGTTGGCGTGACGGTTACTGCGATTCTCTCAGGTTGTGCCGGCAACGTGGCGGGCACGTGGGTCGCCAGCGGTGGGTCCGGCCCGGACAACCCGATCGCCCGGGTCAGCTTCTGTTCGGACGGAACCTTTACAGCCGAGGCTGAGTACTCCGGCGGAAAGTCGCACGCGATGTCGGGGTGCTACTGCGTCATGGGTGACAAACTCAAGTTCTGCACCGACGACAAAATGCGCGAGTACGGTTACAAGGTCTCGGGCAACTGCCTCGAAATCACCCACGAAGGCAAGACCGGCAAGCTCTGCCGTGTCATGCCCTGCAAGAGTGCCAAGTGCTGCGAAGGCGCCGCCGGTACCTGCCCGGCGAAGAAGTCGTAGGCTCGCTTCACCTGGATCAAGTGGTCTCGATCGTGTCCCGCCCTCGGTCGCTGTTGACCTGAAGGCCAACGATGCGCCTACGGCTTGAGAATGTCGATTCGTTTTGGGCTGCCCGACACGATTCGTTGGGGATCGGTGTCGAGCCAATCCTTGAGGACCGTGCCGTAGATCGAGCGAAAGTCGACGGTCCATCGAAGGTCGCCCTGATCGAGATCGTTGGGAGAAAGGCTCGGGTGATTCCCGTGCATTCCCGCGCGAACCGCTCCGCCGATCACAAACAGCGGGGCGGCAGCGCCGTGATCGGTTCCCTGCGAGCCGTTCTCCGCGACGCGCCGGCCGAACTCGGAGAACGTCATAAGCAGCACGCGGTCGAGCAGCCCGTCCGATTTGAGCGACGTGACGAAGCCGTCCAGTGCCGATGCGAGTTCGCCGAGCAGTCGCTGATGTCGACCGGCCTGCCCGGCGTGCGTGTCGAACCCACCGTACGAAACGTAATACACTTTCGTCGGCAATCCCGCGGCGATCATTCGGTGAACCATTTCAAGTTCCGCTGCCAGACCGCCACCCCGATCATTCTGCTTCCGGCGTGCCGTGCCCCTGCGACGGGCTTGGCGCGATGTTCCGATCGCATCCTGAATCTCATCGGCGCTGGCCCGCGCGTCCATCGCCGCCCGACGCAGATATTGCAGTGCCGACTTGCTTGTGCGCACCGAAGAAGATGCCGACTTGCCCGCGATGTCGTTGAGTTGATCGAATGCCTCCTGTCGGCTGGGGTCCGCGCCTGCCGGTCGCCACGCCAGTTCATCGGGCTGGCCGAACGTCACGGGTGAAAAACGCCGCCCCTGCATGGCCAGCGGTGATTCCTGAGTAATGGCAATGCCGCGCCGGGGTTCGACCGGGTCGCTGCCCTTGCAGGTGCAATCGAAATATCGCCCCAGCCAGCCTTCGTGTTGCCGGCCCGCGGGGTCGCCAGTCGCCCAGATGTCGGTCGAAACGAAATGCGATCGATTCGGATTGGGATATCCTACACCCTGCACGATCGCCATCAGCCCATCGTCGAATAGCTTCTTCATTCCCTCCGCGGCCGAATGAAGACCGATCTCATCGGTCAGCCGAAGCGCCGCATCACGCGCCACCGCCAGTCGCGGCCTCGCTTGATAATAATGATCGTCACGGTACGGAATGATCGTATTGAGACCGTCGTTTCCGCCGGCAAGCTGGAGTACGACCAGAATCTTCTCGGCCTCGCGTCTGCTCGATGAAGCGGTCCCCCGATCGTCGAACGCCCACGCGGTCTGATCGAGAAAGGCCGGAACCGTGGCCGACGTCGACAGAAGCGCAACGCTGCGTTGAAGAAACGTGCGTCGGCTGTGAATCAATGGTTCGCTCATGGGGAATCTCCCGACTACGACAACTGATACTCCGGCATGGAGACGATCAATTGAATGAGCAATCGAATCGCCGCCGCGTTGGCCTCGTCTTGCACGTCGTCATTTCTCAAATCGCCTTTGAACGCCTCAAGAAGAACCGCCCTTCGATTGCGCTCGACGGGCCGTTGCAGAAGACGATCGAGAAAATAGTCCACGACCTTCTCCGGCGTGCGAATCTTCGCCGTGCGGATCATGGGCATGGGGTCCAGCGCCGGCTGAAACCGCATCGCCAGCTCCTCCGACTCAACCGCCTCGGCCCCGACGTTTTCCCTCATCTGGCGAATGCGCCGCTGCCGATCGCGCCGGTGCATCGGATCGTCGGTTCCCTCGATCAGGCTGCACATGAAGTTGTACCGGTTGAACATCGTGCTAGTGGTGATCCACGTGTCGCCGCCATCCCATCCCTTCACGTTGGGCGGCTGCATCAGCTCCTGCCCCAGCCTGCCCAGCATGAATGCCATCGCGGTCGTATCTTTGGGTTCGATCTCCAGCATCCGGATTGTGCCCGCCAGCAGTTCGACGGGACTCTTGATATGCGTCAGCCGCGATCGCTCGCCGTAAAACGCATCCGACATGAACATCGCCCGCAACATCGGCGCGATCTCATAACGGCTCTCGCGAAGAACTCTCGCCAGCGCCTGAACCACCTGTGTCGGCGGATCGTCCGACGCAAAGAACGTCCAAAACTTTCTCGCGATGTGCTCTGCCGCAGCCGGCTTGCTCAGGATGATGTCGATGATGTCCTTTGAATCGAACTTGCCGCGACGGCCCAGAAACGTCTTCTCGCCGAAATCATGAAGTCGCGGACGCGGCACGATCTGCCCGGTCTCAAAGTCGATCGTAATCCCCGTAAACGCCCGCGCCGCTTCTTTGATGTCCTGCTCGGTATATTGACCCGGCCCCAGCGTAAACAGCTCCAGCAGCTCGCGGGCATAGTTCTCGTTCGGACTGTCTTGACGGTTTTGCTGCGTGTTGAGGTACAGCACCATCGCAGGGTCTTCTGATATCTCGATCAAAAATGTTCGATAATTGCCCGCGCCCATCCGCCGAAACAATTGATTCTGCTGATACATCGCATAGCTCGAGCGCACCTCCCGGTGGCCGCTCGTGAAGTGGCCGTGCCAGAACAGGACGAGCTTCTCCTGCAACGGCGACGACGAGGTCGCCATCGTGCGAATCCACCAGTCGCGAACTTGCAGTAGCTGAAGAATGTCGCGCCGACGAAAGTCGGCGAGGTCGCGCAGCGTCATTTCGTCCGGCGGCAAATCGGGGCCGGCCCGTCTGCCGGCGGGGCGGGGCGGCACGAAGTATCGAACATTCAGCTCCGGTGGCGTCGGTACCTCGGACGAAAAGTGAAGCAGCGCATCGACCGCACCAGCCCGACCTTTTCTGACGAGTTGATCCACTTCTCGGGGCGTGCCGCCAAACCCGGCGCGACGCAGCAAGTGCGCCGCCTGATCGCGCGACCAATTCTTGGACGCCTTAAGTGGATTTGCCGACTGCCCGATGACGGTCAAAACAAAAATAACGGTTGTGAGTAATGCGTTCAAAGAGCGACATCCTGGCGGAAAGCGGTGGTTCTACCCAGCGCCAAACGACGCAGCCAGAATTCTATTGTCAGACAGGGGATAGTCGGCGACAAGCCGCATCACGAGGCACTTTTCAGGACGGTTGAGGCGATCTACGGGATAGGAACGACTCGTAGCAGCAGAGCCATGTCGTTCTGCTTGCCGAATGGAAAGACCGTATTACTCAGCACGGCAGTCTTGAATTCCTGATCGGCCAGAAGCGTGCTGGCGCTGCCTGTCGTGTCCATCAAGGCGGTCACGTCCGCCACGTGGCTCAGGCCCAGCAGGTGACCGGCCTCATGCGCGGCGACGTTGCCGATGGCGATGGCGATGCCCTCGGTCGACGGCTTGGGGGCGAATGGTTTGTCAAAATCGTCGGTGAACACGATGCCGTCATCGCAGCAGTCGCGATTGCCCTGGTCGACGCTCTCCGCCACGCCAAATTTTGTCCCGCTAAACGCGCCGAAATAGAGCGTGCTGAACGGCTGCGCCGGGGCCGCCACGTCGTCGCTCGTGATGATGGACAGCCCCGTGTTGCGGAAGTTTGATTTGACGATCTCGATGATCTTCGCCTTGATGACCGCCGTCTGGCCCGCATAGGCGGCGTCGACGTCCGCGGCGTCAAAGACCTTGACGTTGTACGTGCCTTCGCCCGGAATCGTGACCGACCCGCCCGCGAAATTGAGCCACAGTACCTGCACCGCCGGCGTCGAAACGCCCACGCCGCGCTGGATTTCGATCGTACCCAGATAGGTACCCCCTTGGTTGTCAAAGAAGAACTTCGCCACCGCCAGGTAGTAATGGTTGCTGGCCACGGTCACGATCTCGTCGATCGCCGAGTCCAACAGGCCCGACGTGAGGTCCACGTCGTCGTTCAGCGCGAATAATTCTTCATTCTCATTGAACACGGCGATGGTGGGATCGAGCTTGCTGCCCGGCTGGGGCTTGACCGAAATGATGAGGCGATCGCCGGGACTGACCGCCCCCAGGTCGTACACATCCACTTTCGAGCCCGAAATGTTGCTCGATACATTTCCCCTGCCTGCCGCATCGAGCTTGAGCTGCGTGGCCGTGCTGATGGAGCTGCCGATCGGACCGGTAGGAACACCGGGCAACACGACGGTGTCACAGGCCGCGCCCCAAAGCAATGGCGTGATAAAAAGCAGGCATTTAAGGTATCGTATATTCACAGGCGCAGCCCAATCACGCAGGTAATGCAGAACACCTTGTGCGGGGCGCCCTTTCGCACCAAGCCTCTGGCATTTCCGCCATGGCCGGGCGTTTGCAGGCGAGTGTCTGCCACTCATGTCTAGTATTGAGCTTCTACCATCGAGGGTCAAGTTCTGGCTCCAAAACGATACGGTAAGTAGATCGGTTACCCGGGCCATGAATAACTGTAACCAGCGACGCCATGAAGAGTTAACGGAACTTTGCCGCCAACTGCCTCTTGACACCCCGTGGGGCGGCCCCATAATCGCGCTACGGCTCGGTCGATACCGGCAACACCAACAGGAACCCCGATTTCGAAAGGAACATGACACATGAGTCCCAGGAGATTTATCTTCGGCAGCCTCAAGGGAACCGTCGTCGCCACCCTCATCAGCGGCGGCGCGTTCATGGCGGCAAACAGCGGATGTGCCCAGGAAGGCAACGCGGCATGTTGCGAGAAGAAGTGCGGCGGTGACAAGAAATGCGGTGGTGACAAGAAGTGCGGCGGCGACAAGAAATGTGGCGGTGAGAAGAAGTGCGGCGGCGAGACAAAGAAGTAATGGCCCGCGCTCACGCTGAAAGCTAATAATCTCGGGGTCACTCGTGAACGTGCGAGTGACCCTTTTTCTTGATCGTTGAGTCCTCTGCGAAGTCCGATCGGAAGGGAGTTGTCGTGGGGTTGTCAACCGATCGCAGTGTCACGGCCTCCCTCGGCGCGGGAATCGGCCTTCGCCGTCAGCACTTCTCCGAGATCATTGAGCGCCAGCCCGCCATTCGATGGTTTGAGGTCATCCCCGAAAACTTCCTGGGTCGCGGCGGGTTCTGTGCCGAATCGCTCGCCCAAATCCGCGAGCGATATCGTCTCATCGCCCACGGCGTTTCGCTTTCCATCGGCAGCACCGACCCGCTCGATATGGACCTTCTCGCCAACCTCAAGCGATTCTGTGATGAGTGCGACAGTCCCTGGTTCAGCGATCATCTCTGTTTCACCATGGTCGATCACGTCAATCTCAACGACTTGATCCCGCTGCCATTCACGATGGAAGCGGCCACACACGTCGCCGCCCGCGCCCGGGTCGTGCAGGACTTCCTCGAACGCCCGTTTCTTCTGGAAAACGTCACCTATTACGCCGCTCCGTCGCGTTCGCAGATGACCGAAGCCCAGTTCATCACCGAAATCCTGGAGCAAGCCGATTGCGGCCTCTTGCTTGATGTGTCAAACGTCATCCTCAATTCGATCAATCAGGGCTACGATGCCGAGGCCTTTCTCGACGCGATTCCGCTGCATCGCGCCCGCCAACTCCATCTCGCCGGCTACGAAAAACACGGCGACGTCTTGCTGGATACCCACGCCAAGCCCGTCTCCGATGAGACTTGGGCGCTCTATCGCCGCGTCATCGAACGCATCGGTCTNNGGTCCCACCGCCTCGCTCGTCGAGTGGGACTCCGAAATCCCCACCCTTGATCGCCTGCTTCAGGAAGCCGACATGGCCCAAAAATACATGGACGAAGTCGCATCAAGTCCCGCGCGGTAAGATCGCACCATGCCGCTGCCAGATTTTCTCTCCGCCATTCGTGAGCTGATTCTCGACGACGGCCTGCCGCCCGGTCAGCCGGATCAGCGCAGATCGGAACTGGGACGCCGATTTCCAAAACTCTCCGCCTCGGAACTCGACGATCTCGTCGCCGTCCCGCCCCAGCGGCTGGCAGTATACACCGATCTGGTCTTCGCCGGCCAGCGCGGCACGCTCTTGTGGATTTTCCCCGCGACATTCGCCGTCATGCACAAGTTGGAAGGACTGGCCGAGGAATCCCCCGAAGCCCGCCAATACGACTTTGAACTCACGAGGGCGCTGCATCGATTTCGCTCGTGGAAAGACAGTTCCACCCGGAGCCTCGCGCGGGATTTCGAGAGTTTCATTCTAGCAGAGCACGGCCGTCTCATTAACCAATGGCCCGGCTTGGCCGACCTCGTGAGGTTTGAAAAAATCGAGTTGGAAGTCTTCTACGCGCCAGACGAGACCATCCCCCGCACCCGTGTCGATCAACTCGAATCGCTGACCCGGCTCAGCGTGGAAGCGTTAATGTTGGTTCGCGTTATCCGACCTGGTCACGCAGCAATGCACGAATTCGCCTGCGATGTGCTATCGCTGATCGAGACGCTTCGACGCGACGGCGAATTACCCGATCTGTCGTCGCTCCCACGGGGCCTGACCACCATCTGTGGCAGGTCCATTACTTCGCTATCACCACAATGGATCAGGCTGGACGCCGCCTCGAAGGCCGCAATCGGTAGCATCGGCCTCCAATCCCCTACGCCGCTCAACGATTTGGCCCAGGCCTATGTTACCGCCTTGCCAGCCGATGCCCGCCGCACGGACCAGGCCGCTTTCCAATCCTTCTTCACGCAGTTAACTCGCTGGCTTTCCGCCGGCTCGCTGCTACTTTGCCCCACCTGACGCGACAGTTTTCGGGCTTCGTTTAGCCGCGGGTCCGACAGGATCGCGCGACGCAAAAATGATCGGACCATGCGCCGCCGAGCTTAACTACGCTGCCGATTCCACCGATGAGGAGTGCAGGCCTTGAGGACGTTGTTCCTCGTCCGCCCCAAGAGACTTGTAACGGGAGCATGTCATGCCAAATCCTGAATGCCGATCATGCAATCAAGGGCCGTTGATCGACGGAGCAATTCAGTCGACCGGCTCGATCTATTTTCGTCCGACACAAACGCCGTTTCTCACCTTCAGCACGGCCGACATCTCAGTCAATGCCCGAATGTGCTCGAACTGCGGCAATGTCGAACTCGTCGGCGATTCCCGCAAGCTGCGATTGCTCAAGAGCGAGTCAGCAGGCAAAACCCCGGCGAAGGTCTAAGACCTCGGCCTGGTCGCCGGTGCTTTTCCGGTGGTGAAAGAAGCAGCCCGGCAACAACGCCGGGCTTTTTCTTGCGCCATGCGGGCGCTTTTGTAGCGCCTGCGCCCCCGCAGGCCGTGCCCTAAAACTGACTTGGCGTCAGCCACGCCGGCAATTGTGTCACCGGATCACTGAACACACCGACCGCCTGAATGCCGATTGAAAGAGCCGTCAGCGCGATCGGCCCCGTCCATCTTCCCGGCGTCATGCCGGCGATCATCAGAATCATCAGCATCGGCAAATAGTCCTGGCAAAAACGGTGACCGAACTGCCAGTAGCCTGTGTTGAAATACAGGAGCAGGGGCACGACGCAGACTGCCACGCCGATGGCCGCGTCCGTCACCTGCTGATTCTTCCTGCCGCGGACGAGTCCGACAAGTGCGTACAGCGTCAGCGGCGATCCGACAAACAAGCCCAGCCCCAATGGGTCATACCCGATTCCGAGGAATCCACCGGCAGGCGCGCTCCACAACGGCGCGACGAAAAAATAGAACGCGTTGATGGGAATAAAGTGAGGGTGAAACTGGCCATAACGCGCCATCATTTCGCGGCCCCAGCCGGTGAGATACATACGCGAATAACAGAAGTCCAGCGCGTCGCCGAATCGCGCACAGTTGTATGCTCCGAGGAATGCCACGCCGACGATCGGCGGCGTCAAAAGCATCGCCGTTTTCTTCAAGTCTCCGCGTCGCATTAGCGGTAGCACGAAGAAGACCGCCGTGAACGCGGCGGTGGGGCGCGTAAGAAGCGCCAGCGTCACAAAAACGCCAGTCACAAACGGTCGATCCTTGCCGCAGAATTCATGCACCGCCAGGAGCATCGCACCCATCGCCACGGCGTGGGCAAAATGCCAGTCGCCTCCCATGTACGCGCTGTGCCACACNNGTGCCACACCGGTGAGCCCAGCGCGAAAAAGAGCGTGAGCACCGCTCGAATCAAGGGACTCAAGGGCGGCCGTCCCAATTTCGCGGGTAGCCGCGCCAGCACAAGGTCGATCAGCAGTACGTTCACAACGCCCGCCACGAGACTGGCGGTCTTGATACTTAGAGACGGTCCAAATATCGCCACAAATGGCATCAACAGAATCGCCGGCAGTGGCGGATAAGGGCAATACAGCCGTTCGCCGTCGGTGGAGGGGATCAACTCGCTTAGGTTTTGATTGGGATCACCCGTGACCGCAATGTTCAACTCGCCGCGCAGAAACGCGGCGGCAAAGCGCGGAAAGTGGCCGTCTTGAGCGAATCGTTCCGATGTCATTCGCGGTACAACCAGGTACGCCAGAGCGGCGACAACCAGGCAGAAAAAACGTGCCGCCGTCGATCCGCGAAACGATTGCAAGCTTCCATTTTTCATGACCGTCATCGATTGCACGTCGTGGCCGCGGGAGTGTCAAGCAGCTTGCGACACCGACTCAAGCAGTTGCCGTCTTCTCACGATAGCGGTCTAATGATCCCGCATGGTCGAACAAGTGGCAGTGATCGGTGCGGGGCAGATGGCGACGGTCTGCGCTGTCATGTTGGCCGACCGGGGCATCCCCGTGCGGATGTGGGGCTACCGCCGCGAGCACATTGAAGCGCTCAAGACGACGCGTGAAAACAGAAAATATCTCGCCGGCCTGAGGATTCCCGATCGCGTCTCATTCACCACCGATGCCAGATCGGCATTCGACGGAGCGGAACTGATCGTATCGGCCGTCCCGTGCCAGTTTCTTCGCGGCATCTGGGGGCAGCTTGCCGCGGAGTATCCGCGCGGCGTACCGGTCGCCAGCGTCTCGAAGGGCATCGAGAATCAAACGCTCATGCGACCCACGCAGATCATTCGTGACTGTCTCGGCGACGCGCCGGTCTGCTCGCTCAGCGGACCGACCATCGCCGCCGAACTCGCCCGCTGCCTGCCGGCCACGATCGTCGCCGCCAGCGAGGATTTAAGTCTTGCCGAACTCGTCCAGGAAACCTTCTCGTCGCAGTGGTTCCGCGTTTACACCAATACCGATCTGTTGGGCGTCGAATTGGCCGGCGCAACCAAGAACATCATCGCGCTGGCTGCCGGCGTGTTGGACGGTCTCAAGGCCGGAGACAACGCCAAGGCAGCCCTGCTCAGCCGCGGCCTCGCCGAAATCATGCGACTGGGGGTGGCCATGGGCGCCAGGGCCGAGACGTTTTCAGGGCTGGCGGGGCTTGGCGATCTGGTCACGACCTGCGTTTCGCCTCACGGCCGAAATCGCACCGCCGGCGAGCAGATTGGTCAGGGTCGCCGCGTCGAAGAAATCATCTCGTCGACGCCGTGGGTGATCGAGGGCATCCCCACAACCAAGAGCGTCCATGAACTGGCCGCCAAGTTTGACGTCGAGATGCCCATTACGCAGGCTGTCCACGCCGTTCTCTTTGAAGGGAAGGATGTCATCGCCACCCTAAGCGAGCTGATGACCCGCCGTCTCAAGGGCGAAGCCTGAATAGAAACGGACAATGAATAGCCCAAGGGGGATCTCGAAATGGCTTCGCCGTTTGGCGGATCGCCTGAACTCGGCAACCTTTGCCAGTTAGATCACGGCATGAAGTGTCATGCGGTTTGTCGATGCTCTCTACGCATCGGCAGATTGAGAGTCTTTCGACGTAAGCGTCAGGCCCGCGCCCGACAGGCCGATGAATCCCCGGGGCCTCCGGCGTTAGTTGCCGGATCGTTTCTTCTTCTTGCTTCCGCCGCCTTCATTGATCGCCATGGTTTTCCTCTTGGGGGCGGTGTCATCGGTTGCTTCGTCGGCCTCCGTTGACTCGTCGTTGGAGGTAAAGGTCTTCCCGCCGAGATTGGCGATCGCATTGGTCTTCCGTGTCTCGGACGCGCCGCACTTGGGGCATACGATGCCTTTGCCTGAGCCAAGTTGATTCCTGGCTTCGGCCGTGGTCAGCTCAAACTCCTGAGAGCATTTCGAGCAGGTGAACTTTGTCTTCGTGGCTGCCGCGGCCTGGTCGGTTTCAGTGCCTCCCTTCATGTTCATGTACAGACTCGTCCCGATGCCTGCCGCCAAGATGCAGCCCACAACAATCATTTTGACTCGCGAATTCATGTGCCATTACTCCGCTTTGAGATAAATGCCCCGATCAAAAAAAAACGCCGCCCGAAGCCAGTTAGACACTCCGGGTGGCGCCTTAAAATCGCCGACTATTCTCTAGTAACCCGGGTGTGCGAGATGGATTCTCAGCACCATCGGTTGCCAGTCAATCCCTAACCACCCCCGCCCCCCGTAAACGTGAACTGGATCGCCGGTTCGGGAAGGCAATCCAACCGGCCCCACTTCCCACGGACATCGCCGCCCTGGTATTCCGGAATCTGTGGAAAGTAAGTGCCCTTGCCAAAATCCTTGTAATCCGCATGGCCGTCACAATACGCGATCTCGAACCACGCTAACCTTCTGTGGTAGCCATCAAGCTCCATGGGCGGATCGTACCCCCACCCGGCGTCGTTCACAAAGAGAGACTGGTACGCACGAATCTCAAGGTAAGACAGCGTCAGCGACGTTTCCGGAATCCGGTTGATCGGTCGCCCATAAATCCCACCCGAGAACCCGTTGGTATACCCGAGATTATTCTGCCTGAACGCGGTACCGGTAAGTAGGAAACCGGACTTTTCGGCTATGTCTGCGTCCACGCCCGACGCTGGGTAGAACTGCCAACCCAGCTCTTCGCCCGGGCACTGGAAGAGCTGGAACACGCCGCGATTGCCGGCCTCCGTGTTCTTGGTCACGCCGCGAGGACCGTAGATGATGTGGTTGAATGGGCGCGTCCGCGCATCGAACTCATGCTCCCATTGATAGACGTCGATCGTCCCCGGTCCTCCGCCGTAGTCATACGAGGGTTGATCCGGAATGGTCTGTGTCTTGGGGTGAACAGGTCCAATGATACCCCTGGGATCATCGTTCGAATAGGTGAGCGCTGTCTGAGCGAGCGCGCGAAGGTTTGTAGCACACTTCAGCTTTTGCCCCTCGACTCTCGCCGAGGATAGCGCTGGCAAAAGGATGCTGATCAACACGGCCACAATCGAAATAACGACGAGCAATTCAATCAACGTGAATGCTCTCGACCTGCGATTGGTTTTCAACATAATTCGAACTCCTTAGGCTTCGCCTGACACTCTCTGATTATTGTTAGCGGCCGACCATGTCGGCAGGCAATCCTTCATGCCCAACATCATTAACTTTTCCGATTCTGACTGGGCATGCACAAACGGCTTGAATTCTCTTGGCGTGTCTGCCCGAATCGTTCCCGAAGGGCGATGCGCAGCAGCTTGTAAGTCAAACTCTTCAAGTCTCTAAACACCCTGTTGGGTGAGCATTATTCCAATCCTCTCCTGAGTTTAGCACTATTATTATCATACCTGCAACCATCATCGGCTAAAAGGGGAAAATCGTGATTTCTCACGGGCCTGTCCCCAGCCTGTGAATACCCATGAAGGTCCCTAGGTACCGTTCTTCCCGCAATCCCATGTCCCCATGGAGGTTAAGCGATTGGCGGGCTTGTGACGCAAAGAGAGGGTCTCACTAAAGCCCTGACTCGAGCTATCTGCCCCGCTGGAATGGTCTGCCGGCCCATATCTTGAT
>CXWL01029034.1_pt1 | contig 13346 bp, 16 predicted proteins | sample 590931 | NCBI WGS metagenome assembly CXWL01 (sample SAMEA3498368, study PRJEB10139) | groundwater metagenome | biome: water well; material: biofilm material | place: Germany | collected 2015-04-27 | reverse complement strand
CATGTTTTCCCAACCTGAAATCTGAAACGCGAAGCCGTGCCGACGCCGCATTGGGCAAGAATCGAGTGGTTCCGCAGCTTGCTAGGAGTGCGGGTTAGGTCGCCCAGGTCAATCGGCGTTGCGACGCCATGCAATCCTTCAGATAAAGATTAATCAGACGTTGATAAGGAACGCCCGATTCTTCAGCCAGAGATTTGAAGTACCGGATCACGTCCTCTTCCAGCCGAATCGTGACCTGCTTCTTAAACAGTTTGGCATAGGGATTCTTCCGCGCTTTCGAGAAATCATATTCTTTTTTCATCGCCGTCGCTCCTCATAGTGATGACGCTCATTCTTGGTCGCTGTACGGGCCGAAAAGATTCGAATCGCATTCGGCTTTTCCCGGTAGCTGTGACACACCACCAAATAATTGCGTATGCTGCTTAAAACGGCCACCGATTATGCCTGAACCCAGCCACCTGAAATGCCAAGGCCAACTCCATCATTCGAGTCTTGACTGGCTCCCCGGTACCGACAAATCTGTGCGCCTCAGCAAAACTCTTAGTACACCAGCGCCAAGGTGACCTCACAACCCCACGCCGGGCCAACGACACCTGGAGCATACTTTTGTCCACAAATACATTTACATTCGCCACACCATCTCTGCACGCAGAAAGCGAGACGTCTAAGACTTGACGAAAGATGTCTTGCTCATGCATATATGATGCATATGCGTACAACGCTCAATATCGATGATGTGCTCTTGAAGCGTGCCACACAACTCACAGGGGTTCAGGAAAAGACGCAGCTGGTCCGTCTCGGGTTGGAAGCCCTCATCTCGCGAGCGGCCGCACAGCGACTCGCGCAACTGGGGGGTACAAGCCCTCGCCTCAAGCATATCCCACGCCGTCGATCTGCCTAGTGATGGCCACACTCGTCGATACCTCGGTATGGATTCATCATTTTCGTTCGACAGAGCCTCTCCTCAGTCAGCTTCTCAATGACGATGTGGTCTGTTGTCACCCCCTCATTATTGGGGAATTAGCGTGTGGCAACCTGAAACGTCGGGCGGAAACGCTCCAATCTTTGACGCTATTACCATGCACCCCCATCGTCGAGTACGACGAAATTGTGAGCTTCATTGAGGCCCATCACTTATTCGGCCAGGGATTAGGATGGGTTGATGTGCATCTCCTCGCGTCAGCCATTCTCCACCAAATCAGGCTGTGGACCCTTGATGGACCGTTACAGCGCGCAGCAAAAAAACTCAATTGCAACTTTACCCACTTCGAGTGATCGTCCCATCCCAAGCCCCTCATAGGGTTCAGATGGAGGGTTTCACGTCCCAGATTTAGGGTTTCACGTTTCACGTTGAAGGTTTCAGGTTCCGACAACTTGAAACCTGAAACCTGCAACGCGAAGCCTGAAACCTGAAACGCGAAGCCGTGCCGACGCCGCATTGAGCAAACATCAAGTGTTTCCGCAGTCTGCAAGGCCAACAGTCGTTATCGCCTCCATCAAAAAGAAACGCCCCGCCAAGGTCAACCTTGGCGGGGCGTTTCTTTTAAATCGAGACCTGGGGACTACGGAGCAACGTAGCTGCCGAACTTCGGCGCTTTGTCGCAGGTGTCTTTCGGATCCCCGTTATTCTGCTGGCACAGGTGGTAGAGAGCTCCCTGAGCTAGCAGACGGGTTTCCTTGTGGTGCGTAGCAGAACCGTACGAAACCGCTTCTTCCAACTTCATGATAGCGGCCTTGCTGGCATTGCCGGATTTGGCTTTCCCCAAGGCATCCTGCAACAGACCGGTCGCCTTCTTAATCTGGCGCACATCGGCCCCACCCAGCTTATTCAGGTCAACAGTATAGCGTTGGCCCACTGCTGGAAAATCGGTCAATTCACGGATAGCGTCGCTGGTGAGCGAAATGGCATCCGCTACTTGGGCCTGTGCTGGAGTCGCCAGGCCGGTCAAAGCCACGGCTCCCAGACCCAGCATGAGGATCGTTAGTTTTTTCATATAAAAGCTCCTTTTTCTTCGATGTGGTCTTGCGTCGGAGACACCGACGACCGCCTGAGCGATCATCGGTGTCTCCATGTGCAATGCGTATCTTAGAAGTTCATCCACACTTGGACATATCCCCAGCTCTGATCGGTTGAGGTGCCCAAGTTCTTGGCAATGTATGACCCGGTGAAGAGGTGACCATAGGTCGCCTGGAGGGCCACCTTGCCATCGGCAAACATACGCGTCCACGAGACGTCCGTCTCGTCGCCGATATGGGTCGAGGTATTATTTTGATTCGAGAACACATACGCACCCTGGCTGCCACGATACCAGTTATCTCGCGCATTGGCCAAGCGCAGGTGGCTGTACCAGAACTCGATGTGGTCCACGGCTGATGGACGAGCCTGGAAGTTGAACTGCGGGCTGATCATGTTCTTCCAGGCCTGTACGTCCATGTAGCCCATGTGAATGTGGTTGGTCGGGAAAAAGTTTTCGAACGTATTGGCTGTGCTGCATCGACCAGCAGCACCATTGTTACAATTCGCATTGCCATCGCCTGAGGCGTAGTCCAACCCAATCGCAAACCGTGGTTTCCACTTATTCTCATACATCGTGTAACCCAACCAATTCCTGGTTGCCCAGGCATTGATGGTCAGGTTACGATTGTTGTCCGTGCCGATAGCATCGGCCATCGTTCCGCCCTGATACCCGGTCTCGTTGATGAAGTCCCAATTCCCCTTGCGCATTTCCGACCGCAAGCCGAAATGATGCCGAGACTGCTGGGAATGCTTCGCCGTGCCGAGACCTTGGGCGCCATTCGCCGATTCTTGCAAGTTGTTCCGATAGTAGATGTAATACGGCTCGATCAACCAGCCTGGCACTGACTTAATCTGGTTGTAGAAAATGAACATATCGGCATCGCCGCCACCATTGGCGCATCCTGTTGCCCCAGCGGCTCCGCAGCCTGCGGCGCCTCCGCCAGCACCACCGGCGACATTTCCAGCTGCACTGCCAACGGCCGAACCTTGTGCAAGGTCGGTTTCTGAATTGCGGAACCAACCGAACCAGGTTTCCCAATTCTTGTTGGCGTTGTAATTAAACATGACACCGTCATGGGAATAGCCGGTGTTGGCCCAGTCGAAGTGGCCGAAGATGGAATGGTTGCCGAACACAATATATTGACGGCCGGCCTTCATGCTCAAGCCCTGGACGCCGGCAAGGTTTCGCACCAACACATAGGCCGCCCGAACGCCCAGGAAATTTCTACCTGCCGTTGTACCGCCTGAATGATTCAGCGGATCGCCTCCGTTACCCGCATTGTTGGGGTCGCCATTGGCGCCCCAGACCGATGATGCGATGAGTTCCATGTAGAAGTTCACATCCGGAGACAGGTCATAGCCGATACCCAAACGGGTCATCTGTTGCACGAAAAAGTCATTCGCCCCAGGACCGCCAACTGTACTTCTCGTATTCGTTCGTGATCCGGCAAGGGTATTACAGGCCCCGCCTGCAGGCCCACCGCCGCCGAAGCAGACGCCGTTTCTGAACTCTGGCCGCACGCGCAGGTCGGCTCGCAACCATAGATTCTTCACATCGAAATTTCGACCGATGACCGGATCATAATTTTCATAGGCTTCCTTCTGCGGAAGTGCACGGGGGATTGCGGGGAGGTTGGTGATGCGCTCGCCTGGCGGGAGCTCGTATCCTGCGAGGGCCTGCGTCTCAAACGAGGGACCCACGAGCTGGAGACCGGCTGCAACAGCGGCTGCCGCCACTGTGAGCGAGCGATCTCGCCACCCTTTCCGTTTCTGCATGCTGATCATAGCGTTCCTCCTGTTATATACACCACGTACCGACGTGAGAGCACAGCACGCTCTCATCCTCGGCGTCCTCTGAAGCATTTCATCAACTCGACCGACTCTCTCGCCTGCTGCAACTGACTGCACCGCACTGTGTGACGTTCATCCATCCTTAGCTATTCGTCGCGATCTCGCAACGACTCGGGCCTGAGTCGTCACGTCATCCTTGGAACCATGCTGATGGGATCTTCCCGTCACCTCCCTTCATCTTGGGATGTTTCAGGTTTCAGGCTTCGCGTTTCAGGTTGCGGGAAAACTCTCCGTTCACCCTTCGACCGTTCGAGCGAGTTTCAGGTTTCACGTTGTCGGAACCTGAAACTCGAAGCCGTGACGACGGCTGGTTGAGCAAGCATCGAGTCGTTCCGCATCCTGCTAAATCCTCAACCTGAAACGTGAAACCTGAAACCCGCGACGTGACGACTTTCGCACGCCACGCTATATATTCGACGGCTTATCCGTTCCTTGTTGCGCGCCTTTTCCGATTTGTTGAACTTCTTCTTCTGCTTCTTTCAACGAAGCTGTGAGATCCTGCTCCACCATTTTGACTTCCTGCTGGATCAAATTGATCTCCGGCTCCACGGACTTTCGCAAGTCATCCGCTGTTTCCTTAAATCCTTTCACTGCCTGCCCGACCTGCCGCCCGATTTCTGGCAACTGCTTTGGCCCGAACAGCAAAAAGGCAATGACTAAGATAATGAGGACCTCGCCGACCCCAAGACCAAACATCGTCCTGCCCTTTCAGCTCGTAGTTCCTCACCCTTGCCGCGGGGGTTCAGGGTGCACAACGTGCGTGGGAACCGCCTCGACGACGGGAGCCCCTGCTGGTGGAGTCGCCGATGCAGGCGATTGTTGCGACAGTTGTGCCGGAGCAGCCTGAATGGGCGCTTCAGCGGGCTGGTCAGCCGTGACATCGATCGCTTCCGATTCGTGCACGGCCTTCTTGAAGCCTTTTATTGCTTTTCCCAGCCCTTCGCCAAGCTGGGGAATCTTTCCGGCCCCGAAGATAATGAGCACAATGATCAGGATCAGAACCAGTTCCATCCACCCAAATGAACCAAACATACAACCTCCGATTTCGCAGGAAGAGGGCACAGCCCCCAACTCCCGCCACCAATTCCACCGCCGACACTTCCAGGGGGTACGAACGTATCGAAACCCACCCAAAAGGGCCAGGACATGAAAAAACCTCGCAGAAGCTACTCAAACTGAGGAAATTAGTCAAGATTTTATTTTTGAGGAGGCACGGTTTCAGGTTTCAGGTTGAGGATTGAGGATTGAGGATTGAGCAGGATGCGGAACGACTCGATGCTTGCGCAATACGCCGTCGGCACGGCTTCGGGTTTCAGGTTGGGAAAACATGAAACTTGAAATGTTCAACGTGAAACCCTCCATCTGAACCCTGAAACTCGCTTCATGAGTGTCGAGTTTCACGTTTCAGGTTGAGGATCATATTTGCGTTGGATTTTTGAGTCTCAGTTTTGGGACAAAATCCGCGATGGAAAATGTCAATCTCTCGCGGGGAAACTCTTTGATCGTCACGACATGCTCGGGCTGAACGGCTATATGCCAGGTCTGGATTTGTTCCGGTTCTTTCGATTCAAACGCAGCACATGATAGCAAGGAGATATTCTTGCCATTGTTCGGACATCTGACAGAAAAGCTTTTTAGCAGGTGACTATTTGCCTTTCTGGCTTCGTCCGCAAGGTGCCGGCAGGCGGTGTAGTCGGCAGGATCTTTCCAGAGCTTCTCATCAGCATTGAGCGGGGGTTCCGTGAGGTCGATGGCCGTGTTCGTCCTGTACTTAACGGAAAAGACCGTGTGCTGGACGGGATTATCAGGCAATGGAGTATTGGGAGAGTCGACATAGAACAAGAGACTGTAATAGGCTTTTTCGGCAAGAGCCGTATGGGGATGTTCAGAAGCATAAAACACGCCATCTATCTGGCCTTCACGGCGAAAGCGGGAGCCTCGCTTGTGAGGCCTGTATCGAAAGGGCGTAAAGAGCAGGTAGTGCAGGCCTGTGCATTCTTCCGGGTAGGGCGGTTTGCTGGTTTCGAGCAGTTGCTCCAGCCGATCCTGCTCCTCAGCGTTGTCAACCAGCTTCATGGTTGAATTTATGTGCTGCGCTTCCACGGCGCGCCAGCAACCCCCCGCCATGTGGCGTGTATTAGATAATAGCTCTTCTGCTATCCAGGTAGTGGACGACATCGACAAGACCTTCCAGAGACTTCATTCGTTCAACGGGCACGTTATTGAGAGCTTTGTTCCGATTTCTGATCCAGGCAGCGGATGTAACGCTATCCCCGCCGGTCATCGCGTCAAGGGATCTGTATAACCTGATAAAGAGCAAGGCAAGATCGAATTCCTTACCCGATCTGGAAACACATGCCCCCTGCCTATCCATGCGCGACAGTTTGGATTCAGAAATTCCAACCACCTGAGCCAGTTCGATATTCGTCATTTCCAAGCGTCTGGCGGCATTCAGCAAGGCTTTCGACACAATGGCTTCGTCATTCGTTCGGGATGGCAATTTTGTAGGATATGGCATGGTCACCTCCGTATAATATTACATATGCAATATTATACATAAATTATCCCATGTGCAAGTTAATGAAACGTTAGTGGGGAGCTTCACAGCGTCCCAGAACTCGTCGCGGCGATCAACGATTTCATCCGGGTCAACAACGAGAATCCCAAACCGTTCGTCTGGACGAACAAGGTCGATGCCACCTTGGAGAAGCTCACTCATTGTCACGCTATCACTGGGACACTACACTAGCAGGCTGCGGAACAACTCGGGTTTTGCTCAACCAGCCGTCGGCACGGCTTCGCGTTTCAGGTTTCAGGCTTCGAGTTTCAGGCTTCGGGTTTCAGGTTTCAGGTTGAGGATCGAGCAGGATGCGGAACGACTCGATGCTTGCGCAATGCGCCGTCGGCACGGCTTCGGGTTTCGGGTTCCGACAACTTGAAACATGAAACGTGAAACCTGAAACTCGCTTCACGAGAGGGGTTACCGACGGGCAAAGAAGAAGTGGCTATAGTCGATCTGTTGAGGAGGCATCGTGAGTGCAACCTTGATAAACTCTTGGTCGTACCCCAGAGCCTCTAGATCACGCGAGGCGGCGGTCAGTTCATCTTCGCTCAGGTAGGCCACGGTGTCCGGCACCCCATGGCCCTTGAGCGACCGTAGCGTATCCTGCAACGCCTCGCGCTCCCCGGCTGGCATGTCCTTACGGAGGGGAAAGTCGATTGTTCGTTCGTACAGGCTCCGATAGGTCTGATTTAGGGCACGGATCGTCATGATGACCAACCGGTCCTGCTCCCAGGGCTTGAGGTCTCCTGCCTCAGGGTGCGTCGCCAACAGGTCCATCAGACTCATGACATTCAGGCCCAAAGATTGCCCCACAAATTCCCGGTGCGGCTCCAGCTTCACCTGTTTTGCCCCAGCATAGGTGGCCACCGCCCTCGCAAGGGCAAAGTTCACCAGAAAGCTCGAGAGCCCTCCGTACTGACCCGAGCACGGCTTCTCTGGATCGTTGAGCACATCTAGGTCTTCAGTCCCCGCATCGAAGGCGCTAAACCCCACCGCCGTGGGAGCCAGCACCCGCATCGCCTCCTGAATCATGACGTGGGCCCCGATATTCACCGGCACCATCACTTCGTCCTCGATTTTCTTGAACCAATCGGTGATCGTCTTTCGGAAGGCCAACTCGTTCCACTCGACCTTGTGATATTCCCGCTCCCACACGAGGTCTTCCAGAAACGGAGGGGTGCGCCGTAACACGTCCCAATCACAGGACTCCACGGCGCGCAAAAACCCCGTCCAATCGGTAATCGCCGCATGGCTATAGACGCTGACGTTGGGACGAAGAAATTCCTCTTCGAACTCCGCTTGTTTCTTGAGGATCAACTTGGTGGCCAGCTCGTTCCACCGCTCATTACAGATCAGGCGATCCACGGAACCGTCTGCGAATGCCTTGAGATCGGCCAGCTCGCCTCGCTTCGTTTCAACCTGGGTCCGGTGAGGGGCAAGGTCGGGATGGGCCAGTGCGGCCTCTACGATCCGGTCGTCTACGTCCACTAGCACGTAGCGCACACGCGGATAGACTCGGCTGTGTGTGTCGATCGCCCGAAGATGGGTCAAGAAGCAGGCGGCCAAGTTGCCATTCCCACAGCCTAACTCCACCACCGTCAAGGGGACATCGGATGGAGTGGCCTGCTCCCGCTTCAGGACACGGGCGTGATAATCGGCCGCCAACGCATGGGCAAGCCGATAATCAGCAGACGCGAAGGTCTGAAAAAAATCTCGTACCTGCCGGCCACGGAGACCGTAGAAAATTCTATTGATATGGGTCTGCCACTCGTCGACCGGGCGAAAGTCGCCGATCGGTTGGGGCTGGGCTTCATCGTCTTTTATGAATGGGAGCGTCATCGTCGGCGCGGATTCTAACAAACCGTTCACCACTGTCGCAACCGGCACCAATCGCCACACCCCGTCTTGACAGTCGGAACCGGAACGCCTAGCTTGCCGACGACGAGCACGCAACCGTCTCTCACATGAACGACATGATGGCTCACGACATCCTGGCTCATGCCCGACAAGCCGCATCGAAACGGATGCTTTTCCTGCCGCACGCCGTCCGTCAAATGTCGCGGCCAGAACGGATGATCGATCCCCTTGCCGTCGAACATGTGATAATATCGGGAAGACTTATCGAAGATTACCCCCGACGACCCGAGAGGGCACAGTTGCCTGCTTCTCGGTCGAGAGGCGGACGGACGACCCATTCATGTCGTGTGCGCCCCCAAATCCGACTATCTCGTCATCGTGACGGCTTATGTCCCGGATGTCCAGCAATGGACGGACGACTACACCAGGAGGCTCGCATAATGGAATGTTTACACTGTAAAGGCTCCATGGTCCGAGGTCATGCCCCCTTCAGCCTTGACCGAAAGGGCTATCATATTTCCTGGGACGCCGTCCCTGCATGGATGTGCACACAGTGCGGGGAACCGTATTTCGAATCCCGAGAAGTGACGCTGATCCAAAAAGCGATTGCAGCCCTTGAACACGAGAGTGCGGCCTTGGTCGGCTCCGGCGTGGCGGCAGGTTAAGTCCGACGGTGCCCCTATCGGCGCACGCTTTCGTCTTTGACATGCGGTTTTGATGTGACCTTACAACACTGTCTACACCATCGGTTCATTGTCGTACTCTTCCTCCTTCTCCTACTTCCCTCCGTTTGCTTCGCCGAGGACCCATCATCCCAGCCCGCGCAGCCGCCGTTGACACGGAACGTGCCGATCGAAGAGTTTCAGAACAAACACGAGGTCCATCCCTACAACTTCGATGCGCCTCCGGAAGGCCTCTTCCAATCAATACACCTCGCAGAAGGCTTTGAAGAAGAACTTGGCTTCCGTCGTACCCACGAAATCGTGCCGGTGAACCCCACGCAAGTCTTTCGTACAGACGCCCCCGCCGTCTTTGTCGTGTTTCAGGTGTTTCAGCACTATGAGTCGTATCAAGTGATGGGGCTCTGCTATCCAGAAAAGGTGCCGGGCTTGGACCCGGGGACCCTCCTGATGCAAGACGCCATGCTGTTGGCGCTGGAAGACGAAACCGGATTTGTGAAACTCACACGGCCCGAGGGCGGCTGGAAACCGGGACAGTACAAGGTCGAAATCCACATTGGCTGGGCGGTGAACGCGATCAGTTTAATGGGGAGCATGCGCTTCACCATTCGCGAACAGTGAACCTGTGACGAGTGAAATGTGATGAGCGAAAGAAAATACCCTCTGTTCCTCATCACTTCCCCACGACTCATCACGCATCACCGATCACTCATCACCCTTCTGCTGTTTGACCCGCTCCAATGGCTTCGTTAGAATGCCTTCAATGTACCGCATATTGATGAACAGAACCCCACGCCTATGAGTCCCTCACCACGTCCGTGGGCATCCGTCGTCATTCCTATTAAAGACGAACTCGACAACCTCCGCCCCTTGACGGAACGGTTGGTGAAGGTCTTGGACGGGCTCGAGCACACCGCCACGGCCCCGTATGAAATTGTGTATGTGGACGACGGCAGCACCGACGGGAGTTCCGCCCTGTTGGACGAATTAGTCAAGACCTATCCCTCGGTCAAGGTCATTCACTTCGACCGCAACTATGGCCAGACTTCTGGATTCGACGCCGGATTCCGCCATGCCACAGGCGACTTGATCATCACGATGGACGGCGATCTTCAACTCGATCCAGGCGATATCCCCTTGCTGCTGCCGCTCGCCGCGTCCCACGATCTGGTCTGCGGCTGGAGGAAAGATCGGCACGATAACCTCATCCGAAAAATCTCCTCGCGCATCGCCTTTTTCGTTCGCAGCCGCGTGACGGGGGACCCGATCCATGATACCGGCTGTTCGCTGAAAGTCTTCCGCCGAGCGGTGATCGAACGCGTGCCCTTGTTCGAAGGCATGCATCGATTTTTTCCGGCCCTGGCCAACATCTACGGATTCACGCTCGCGGAGGTGCCGGTCCACCACTATCCCCGCGCCCACGGCCAGTCGAAATATGGATTGGGGATCGGCAGTCGCTTATTCAAAAGCTTGTACGACCTTTTCGCCGTGCGATGGATGCAACATCGCTGTTTGCGCTACAAGCTTCGTGAAAAGTGATGGGTGATGCGTGACGAGTACTCCGGTCAAGACACATAAAGACCTGGCGGTCTGGCAGAAAGCCATGGATTTGGCAACGCGTGCGTACTCCCTTACTGCACAGTTTCCCAAGGAGAAAATGTACGGGCTCACGTCACAAATTCGACGCGCTGCCGTCTCGATCCCGAGCACTATCGCGGAAGGAGCGGCACGGCTGTCGCGCAAAGAATTCATCCATTTTCTTCATATCGCGTCAGGTTCGGTCGCCGAGCTCGAAACGCAGCTTCTCCTGGCTACACGCCTCGGATTCGTATCCATCGACAGCACCCTCGCTCATGTCGAAGAGGTCAGAAAATTGCTCCTCGGCTTGCTCCGCGCGCTGAAAAAGAAACCCATCGCTCATCACTCGTCACTCATCGCGTCATCATCATGACCATGGACACCAGCACAATTTGGCTCATCATCGGCTTTTTCGGCCAGGGGCTGTTTTTCTTCCGGTGGGTTGTCCAATGGCTGGCCTCGGAACGAAAAGCGGAAAGCCAAGTCCCCCTCAGCTTTTGGTACCTGAGCTTGATCGGCGGATTGATTACGTTTGCCTATGCCGTCTATCGAGCAGACCCGGTGTTTATTGCCGGACAATCCATCGGCACCATTGTCTATGTGCGGAACCTCATGCTGATTTACCGGACACGGAACACTCAGCCCTCCTCCACCCAATCCTGAGATTACGATGAAACGTTTGACGCATCCGATTATTCTGCTCTCGTTGTGCGCGTTGCTCTTGCTGCTGGGACTGGGCTGGCTCGGGCTCACCGATCGCGACGAAGGCAACAACGGGGAAGCCGCCAGGGAGATGGTGGAGACGGGCAATTGGATCAGCCCCACGGTGAACTATACTCCCCACTTCAATAAACCGGCGTTCGTGTATTGGCTGATGGCCACGTCCTACACCCTCTTCGGCGTCAGCGAATTCACCGCGCGGCTCCCATCCGCACTCTTCATGATGGGCACCGTGCTGCTCCAATACGCCTTCGTCCGGCGCTGGTTCGGCAGCACCGTCGGCATTACCAGCGCCCTGATGTTGCTCCTCAATCTGGAAATGGTGGCCATCGGCCGAATGGCGCTGATGGACAGCGTGTTGACGTTCTTTACCACCCTCGCCATCTATGGAGTGTGGATGGGACTGCACGGAGAGGGGAAAGAACGCCGACTCATCTGGCTCTTCTATATCGGGATGGGCTTCGGCACCATGGCCAAGGGACCGATCGGCTTTCTGGTGCCAGCCATGGCCCTCATCCCCTATCTCACCCTCACCAAACAATGGGGGACGTTTCGCCGCGAGGGGACGCCGGCCCTAGGCCTACTCCTCTTCGTCGCCATTGCCCTCCCCTGGTATGCCGTCATGCTCAGCATTCACGGAGAGGGCTACCTGGCTGCGGCCAAGGGCGATACCGTCGGACGATTCCTCAACCCGATCGGGGGACATGGCGGAACTATCTTCTTTTATATTCCCATTCTGCTCTTTGGCTTCTTTCCCTGGAGCGCCTTCCTTCCGTCAGCGGTCAAACAGGTCTATCGATCCTGGCGCACCCCCACCCAAGCGCCTACGAATCCACCAGAGCCAGCCACTGGGGCAGAGACCGTACAGCCCGTTCGGACAACCGACTTGGAACTGTTTTGCGCACTATGGCTGATCGTTGGTTTCCTCTTCTTCAGCTTCTCGTCGACCAGGCTGCCCCATTACATTGGGCCGCTCTTCCCGGCAGCCGCTGTGCTGGCGGCACGCTACTGGCACCGCTGCCTTCTCTCAGCCGACCACCCCGGCTACCGCCTGTCCATCAAAGTCATGATGGGGCTCGGCTATCTGTTCGGGTTCGCCTTGGCGGCCACCCCTATGCTCTACGACACCTTCATCGTAAAAATCGCCAAGGAGTTTCCTGCCGCCCATCAGGTCGATGCGGGGTTGGGACCGCCGCTCTCCGGCATTCTGTTGATTATCGGCATGGGATTCGTCGGCTACTTCGCCTTCTCTAACGACCGTCGAGCCGGCACCTTTTGGGCCGCCGGGGCCACGGTCTGCATCGCACTGCTGGTGAACCTGGTCCTCACCATTCCCTTTTTCAGCCGCTACTTCATCGCACCCCATCAGGAGCTGGCCTATATTGCCGGGCTCAATCTCCAACCGGACGATCGGCTGATCTTGTATGGACGGCCCAAACACTCCCTGCTGTTTTATGCCAAGCGCAAAGGGATTTATATCAAGCCGGGGGAAGAAGAAAAGATGAAGCCCTACCTGGCGGAGCCGGGCAAAACCATGATCGTACTGCAGTCGAATATGAAATCGAAGTTGCCGGCTGAAGCCGCCAATTACGAGGTACTGCTAGAGCGGTACGGCTACACCCTGCTCGCCAACAAACCCATGATCACCCCCCCGCCACCCGGCACCCCCAAACATCCGCCCATCCCCCCGGAGGAGATGCCGTAGCCACTGGAATATCGGGGAAATACCTCACAGAGGTTGCAGCGCCCTCTCACCTTCGCTATCATAAAATTACGTCTTCGCTTGATCGGATTACCATCGACCCCACGACCCGCTGCGGGAAGCCGTGTATCCATGGTACTCGGATCACGGTCGGGGACATCCTCAGCTACCTGGCCGGTGGCATGACTGACCAGCAACTCCTCGTTGCTTTTCCACAGCTTTGCCACGACGACATTCTCGCGTGCCTGGCCTATGCGGCAGAACGCGAACGACGCACCCTTACCGTTCCGGCAGCCTAGCAGGAATGCTTTCAACTTAGGCGCTCCCGGGTTTAGCATGGGTAAAGATCGAGCCCTCCGCAGTGGAAGTAGATCGCCG
>CXWL01009731.1_pt2 | contig 13346 bp, 12 predicted proteins | sample 590931 | NCBI WGS metagenome assembly CXWL01 (sample SAMEA3498368, study PRJEB10139) | groundwater metagenome | biome: water well; material: biofilm material | place: Germany | collected 2015-04-27 | reverse complement strand
GTGAGGGCCTTTCACAGCCCAGCGAACCCTCTGCCTCCCCTGACACCTTTTGCTTGCACACCCAGAGTCTTTCGTGAACTACTGATAATTGAATTTCGTTTACAATGAAGCATCTATGAATAAACAAACGAATTCAATAAAACTCATCCTTTATCGATTTATCTCCATCTTCATAATCGTATTTATCCTGGTCTCATGCGAGCCTTTCGCTTCGAACTCCGCCAATCAAACCCTCCAGCCAGCGCAAACAAATACAGCCGTCACACTCCCGCCCCTCCCCTCTACATTTCAAACCATCCTATTAAATCCATTGGATACTCCGCACAATTACGTGGATGACACCTGCCGATATTTAAGAAACAAATGGAATCCATCGAACGCCAAACCTGGCACAGTTGTATTGATATTAATGGTGGGAAGCATCCAAACGGGCGCAGTGACGGAACCAAACGGCATCAACGTGGTGGACTTTATGAAAACCATGCAGGAACTCAAATCACAGGGTTTCGAAGCCATCGACATGCGGGAATTCCTTTTCTTCATCGAAAGAAATATCATCATCCCGCCGCGTTCGGTATTGATCATTCAGGACGGCAACTACGAGGAAGAATACTATTACAAGAATTACCGTGAATATTGGGAAATCTGGAAATGGCCTGTGGTCAATGGCTGGCAAAGCGACCCGGATACCCTGGAGATACTCTGGCAGGAAAACATCAACATGGAAAAGGAAGGCTGGGTGGATCACCAGGCGCAAGGGGTCACCCCACAGACGAAACTCTCCGATGAATCCGCAAAGACGGTCATCGCGCGTGAATTGCAAGGTGCGCTGGATGCGTTTGGCTATTATTATGGAAAGACTCCCTACGCCCTCGTCTGGCCCAACGGCGGGTTTGGCCTGCGTCCCGTGGAAGCGGCGCGCCTGCTCGAATATCAACTGGGCTTCACCGCCAACCCACGCGGGCCTGTCATGTACAACTGGATTCCACTGGCAGATGAAGCCGACCCCGAACGCCCAGGTTACCTTCCTGAAGGTCAAATCAACGACCCATTGATGACCTTGCCGCGCTACCGGGTCAACGATGCGTTTACAGCCATCGACCAGGTTCGCATCATCGGCGAGGAAGCGGCGGCATATGCCCAAGCCAGCAGGGAAGTCGAACACAAATACTACGAAATTGTATGCAGTGAAGCCTACGGCCCCATGCCCACCCCATAATTTTCAGGAGAGCAAAAATGACCGATTGTATCTTTTGCAAAATCATCACAGGCGATATTCCCAGCGACAATGTTTATCGCGACGAGCAGGTGACTGCCTTCCGCGATATCAACCCCTCTGCGCCCACCCACATTTTGATCGTGACGAATCAGCACATCGACTCAGTCAACAAGCTGAAGGTCGACGATGAAGCGCTGATCGGCCATCTGTTCACAGCCGCAAAAAATATCGCCGCAAAAGAAGGCATTGCCGAGAGCGGATATCGCCTCATCATGAACACCAACGCAGACGGCGGGCAAACTGTCTTTCACATCCACCTGCATTTATTAGGCGGCGCGCCCATGAAACACCCCATGGGATAACCCAAAAACAAAGGAGAAATTTATGCAGCCTTCACCCAACCCACCCCAAAGCCAGTTCCCGCAAGCGGCTGAAAATCCGTTTGCTTCCACCGAAGCGCAGGCCGAATTAAAGAAGCGGGAATTAATCCAGGCATACAATACTATCGGATCGAGTTTCTATTCCATAGCGGTCTTCTCCCTCATCAACTCGATCGTCAATTACTTTCAGGGCGGCATCTACTTCCCCGTGGGGCTGGGCATCACCCAACTCATCGACGCGCTATCTTCCCTATTTCAACAGGAAGCGCCCCAGGCAGGCACGATCTTCCTGGCCGTCAATGCAGGTCTCAACCTTGTCATTCTCCTACTCGTTGCCCTGTTTGGCTTCTTTATCAAAAAACAAATCAAATGGCTGATTCCTGTAGGCATAGTGTTGTACCTTCTGGATGGCCTGCTCGTCTTAATGTTTCGGGATTATCTTGGCGCAGGTTTTCATGGCTACTTTCTATACCGAATTTGGCTAAGCTGGCAGACCATTCGCAGCCTCGCCAAAACAACGCTTGCGCCAAGCGTAATCGAACCCTTGTAGAATCCAGGAGTGGCTAAAAGCATGGGCTAAAGAAAAGGCCATTCACCACGAAGAGTGGTTAAATCTTTTAGCGGGCAAGCCCACAAAATTAGCCGCTCCCTAGAATCGATACCAACGAGAAGAGAGAATATTCGATGCCTGAAAGAGATATCTACCTGCTATCCCCACGCGCGCTCAGCCCCGAGACCATTGCCGTGGCGTTTGCAAAAACATCGCGCGCGCCTGAATCATTCCGTGAGATCGCCGCGGAGTTGAGCGAAGAAAAGTCCGCAAAGTTCCACGAGAAATGGGTCGTCGGCTACGGGCACGCCTCTGTGGCAGAACATGCCGTACTGCACCTTGCCTTTGAAAACGTCTCGCGCATCGCCATCGAAACCATCGAAAGCAGCCGCCTCGCCTCCTACACTGAAAAATCCACCCGCTACCAAAAATGGGGGGCTGATGATTTCACCATTCCTCCCGAACTAGATGGACATCCCCTGCGCGACGAATTCATTCAAACCGTTCGCCTCCTTTTCTCGACGTATGCTGAATCGCTCGACCCTGTAAAGAATCTCATCCTCAGCAAATCCCCGCGCCGCGAGAATGAATCGGATGAAGCCTACGACCGCCGCATCCGCTCGCAATACGTGGACAGGTGCCGCTTCATCCTGCCCGCCGCCGCCAACGCCAACGTAGGCATGACCGCCAACGCGCGCGTCATCGAAATGGTCATCCGCAAGATGCTCTCACACCCGCTCGCAGAAGTTCGTCAGATCGGTGAAAGAGTGAAGGAAGTTTCCAAAGCCGAAACGCCTACACTGGTGAAATATGCAGACAGTGTGCCGTATGTAGTGGAGACGGTGAAAGAATTACAGTCATCAGTGGACAGTGATCAGTGGTCAGTGGTCAGTGGTCAGGCGGATTGGTGTTCTTTGATCGACTATGACAAAGACGGCGAAAAGAAAATCCTTGCCGCCGCTTTGTACCGCTTCAATGAAATGCCATACGCGGATGCGCTGGCGTATGTCAAATCGCTGAAAAAGAAGGAACGCGAAGGACTCGCAGAAACCCTGCTTGGCAAACTGGGCAGGTATGATGTCCCCCTGCGTGAACTGGAATACTGCAACTACACCTTCGATCTCGTCATGGACCAGGGCGCGTTTGCCGAGTTCAAACGTCACCGCATGATGACGCAGACCCCACAGCGCTTGACGACGCGGCTTGGGTACACGATTCCGCTGCTCGTAACAGAGGCCCCCTACGGGGATGGTACAGGCTTCGGGTCCAGGTATGAGGCGGCAATGGAAGCGGCGATCCAAATGTACGAGAAGTTACACGCTTTCAATCCAGATGTGGCGCAATACATTGTCCCCAATGGATTCAATCGCCGCGTACTGGCTCAATTCAATTTGCGCGAGGCATTCGCATTCTGTCAGTTGCGTACTGCGGCAAATGCCCATTTTTCGATCAGAAGAGTGGCGCAAAAAATGTACGAGGAAATGTCGCGCGCGCATCCGCTGTTGACGAAGTATATGAAGCTGCGCGATGAGACCTGGCAGCAGGTGGAAGAAAATTATTTTACAAAGGTATAACAAAAAAGACCTCCGAGGTTTTGAAAACCTCGGAGGTCTTTTTTTATTTACTGATGCTACGCACCGTCCCGAAGGTTTAGATTACAAACGAGCTTGATGCGCGAGAACCTTCGAGACGTTCTGCGTAAGGTGAGTAAATTAATCGTCTTCTTCGTCTTTCTTCACCTCAAAGATCACATCGATCCTTTCCATGATCTCAGGCGTGATCCTGTCAACCACTTCGGAAGCCTTCATGTTTTCATGCACCTGCTCCACGCGGCTTGCGCCTGTGATGACCGTGCTCACGAAGGGATTCTTCAAACACCAGGCCAGCGCAAGCTGTGAAAGCTTGCAGCCAAGCTCTTTTGCAAGCGGCTCCAGCGCGGCTACCTTGGCTAGTTTTTGTTCATCCGTCAATTTATCCCTCAGCCATTCATAGCCTTTGAGCGCGCCGCGGCTGCCTTTGGGAATGCCCTTGTTGTATTTTCCAGAAAGCAAACCAGAAGCCAGCGGACTCCAAATGGTTGCGCCGTAGTTGTATTCCTTGTAAAAACGGACGTAATCGCCTTCCATGCGTTTGCGCTCGAACATGTTGTATTGCGGCTGTTCCACCACTGGCTTGTGCAGGTGATGGCGCTCGGCAATTTCAATGGCCTGCGTGATCTCCCCCGCCGACCATTCGGATGTGCCCCAGTACAGGGCTTTGCCCCATTCGATAATATTGTGCATGGCCCACACGGTCTCTTCGATGGGGGTGGTTGCATCGGGGCGGTGACAGTAGATCAGGTCCACATAATCGAGCTGCAATCTTTCGAGGGAACCATTAATGCCTTCGATGAGGCGTTTACGGTTAAGAGTGCTCTTCTCATTAATGCCATTATGCAGTCCCCAAAAGAATTTTGTGGAGACGAGATAACTCCCGCGGCGCCACTTCAACTTCTTGAACGCATCGCCCATCACCCGTTCAGACTTGCCTCCCGCGTATACTTCGGCGTTATCGAAAAAATTCACGCCCGCATCATACGCCGCGGCCATCATATTCTGCGCCAGTTTTACATCTGCCTGGTTATGAAATGTGACCCACGAGCCAAAAGATAACTCGCTTACTTGAATGCCAGTTCTTCCAAGATGACGATATTTCATTATGCCTCCAAAGAATTTTGTTAGCTCTGGAGTCGGACAGCTTGCTGTCCGAGCTGTACAGCAGCAAGCTGCTGTACTCCAGAGTCATACCTTACTGATTATAATCACCGAATGCATAAATCATTATTTCTTTGCGTATTGCTGCTTGCCGCATGTACTCCCGAAATCGCACAACCCATTGACGTTTCACTTCAGCCCTACCTTACCAGCGCCTCTATGCCGACAACCACGCCAAATATCATTGTTGTGGTAGAGACACCAATTCCAACATCCACGCCATTCATTTATGTTGTCCAGGCAGGTGATACCCTCAGCGAGATCGCCGAGAAATTCAAAATCTCGATGGATGAGTTAAGGGCGGCGAATCCAGATGTCAGCCCGAACAGCATGTCCATCGGAATGACTCTTGTCATCCCGGACCTTTCCGCCGCGATTGCAGACGCTTCGACCCCTACGCCCGTGCCTGTTCCCATTACCCAGACAGTTTGCCACCCTTCGGCAGATAATGGCTTGTGGTGTTTCGCGTTGATTCAAAACAACTCCGCCACACCGCTTGAAAATATATCCGCGCAAATCACACTCCTTGATGAAAACAATAACGCGGCAGCGAGCCAAACTGCCTTCACCCCGTTAGATATTATCCCGCCAAATTCATCCCTGCCTGTGTATGTGTTTTTTCCAGATATGCCCGCAAATTTGAATGTTCAAGTTCAATTGTTGAGCGCGATCCAATCCGATAGCTCGCGCTACCTGCCTGTGACTTTGAACAACACCGTCGCCCAAATTGGGTGGGACGGCACATCTGCGCAACTCAGCGGACAAATTCTCCTGCCCGCAGAATCACAAGCTGCGTCCCGTGTTTGGGTTGCGGCGGTGGCCTACGACAAGAATGGTCGGGTGGTTGGGGTGAGACGCTGGGAGGGCGGAGCGATCCAGCCGGGGGGGAGTATCTCTTTCAGTTTTTTAGTGGCAAGCGTCGGGGCGGAAATTGAGGCGGTGGACTTCGTCGCGCAGGCAAATCCGTAGCGGGTTTAAAGCTTATCGTCTGCGCTTCCCTTGCGGCGCACAACAACTCCCAAAACAAATACGCCGATGATCAACAACAAGGCCAGGCAAAAGCACAGCAGGGAAATGGTCAAGCTAAGCGGCGGGCCGCCGGGATTGGCCGGCTGATCTATTGGAATGGATGGGGTGGGGGTGGAAGCGCTGGCTTGAGTGAATGACGGCTGTGCGAATGCCAGGGCGGAAACAATGCCGATCAACAGAATGGCTGGGACGAAGATTTTTTTGTGATTCATTTCGCCAAATATATCATCATTCAATAATCTGTAGGACAAGCCTGTAGGACACGTAGGACAAGTCTATAGACTTGTCCTACAGGCTCGACAAGCATCACATGCAAATAAGACAAAGTCAGGATGTTTTGATGACATCCATCCACCCTGAAAACTAAGGGGGATTTAATGTCATCATGTAAAATGGATATTGTTTGTAATATTTGACACTTAGTTGGCAGACTCTAACGGTTTTACGATAAACGAGGTTTCCAGCCAAACGGGAACCTTTAGGGTCTTTTAGAGAAATTCTATTTGGAGGAAGACATGAAGATCAATAAATTTTTTCTTGGTGGAGCATTCATCCTGGCCGCAGTGGTCTATTTGATCGCTTCATCAACACAGGCAAGCGCCGAATATTTTATGACCGTGGATGAACTTAAGGCAGACGGCGCGGCGGCTGTTAGTAAAAGCCTGCGCCTTTCCGGTGCGGTGCTGGGCGAGACGATCCAATATGATGCAGACACGCTGACCCTTACTTTCGAGGTGGCGCATGTTTCCGGTGACAACGCAGAGATCGAAGCACAGGGCGGTTTGGCCGAGGCGCTTTATCAGGCAGTGAACGACCCCACCCGCCAAAAAGTGTCTGTCGTTTACGTGGGCCCCAAACCAGACCTGCTGCGTGGCGAGGCGCAAGCCATTATGACGGGCAAGCTCGGCGCGGATGGCATCTTCTATGCCGACGAACTGTTGCTCAAATGTCCCACCCGCTATGAAGAAGCGGTTCCNNTTTCCAACCTAAAGACCCTAAAGGTTTTGGAAACCTTTAGGGTCTGACTAACAAGGAAATCCCCATGCTTGCAGAATTTGGATACGGCGTTTTATTGGTAAGTTTGATCGTCGCAATTTATAGCGGCGTTTCGGCAGTGTATGGCGCAACCGCTCCGCATAAATCCGCTGCGCTGGTGGAAAGTGCGCGGCGCGCCATGTTGCTCACCTTTCCTCTCATCTCCATCGCTGCGGCGACCCTGATCTATTTACTGGTGAACGATCACTACGAAGTGGCCTTCGTTTACGAAGTGACCAGCCGCAGTATGCCCACCTACCTCAAAGTTACTGCCTGGTGGGGCGGACAAGCCGGCTCGCTCGTTTTTTGGTCCTGGCTGTTGGCCGTTTTCACCTCCGCAGTCACCCTGCGAAAATGGGATCGCGATATCGAGTTCCTGCCCTGGGTGATTTTGGTCTCAGCCATCACGCTCACCTTCTTCCTTGGCATGACGGTCTTTTTTGAAAATCCGTTCACACGCTTCTGGCTTGTGAACGGGAACGTTGAGCCGAGCATGTTCGCCCCCGCCAATGCGACGGTGTTCACCCCGCAGGATGGGCAGGGATTAAATCCGCTCCTGCGCCACCCGGGCATGGTCATCCACCCGCCTATGCTTTATCTTGGCTTCGTCTCTTACGTGATTCCCTACGCCTTCGCCATGGCCGCGCTGATCACAGGCCGCACCGATGACCGCTGGATTCGCATCACCCGCCGCTGGTCTTTGTGGGCGTGGTTGTTCCTGTCCTTTGGCCTTGTGCTCGGCGGACGCTGGGCCTATGATGTTTTAGGTTGGGGCGGTTATTGGGGCTGGGACCCCGTAGAAATTGCGGCCTTCATGCCGTGGCTGACAGGCACCGCCTTTTTACATTCCGTCATGATCCAGGAAAAGCGCGGCCTGCTCAAGCAGTGGAACATGATCCTCATCATCCTCACGTATGCGCTGGTCATCTTCGGAACCTTCCTGACTCGTTCGGGCGTGCTATCCTCCGTCCACGCTTTTGCGAACAGCCCAATCGGTCCCTTCTTCATGGGCTTCGTTTCGCTGACCTTCATCGTCTCGGTGGCATTGGTCATCTGGCGTTGGCCGCAGTTGCAAGCCGAAACCGAGATGAAATCCATGCTCTCTCGCGAGGCGCTTTTTCTGCTCAACAACCTGTTATTCATGAGCATTCTGGTGGTCTGTTTCTGGGGCGTGATCTTCCCGCTCATCTCCGAACTTTTCACAGGCCAAAAAGTGACCGTCGGCCCGCCGTTTTATGAACGAGCCACTTCTCCGCTCTTCTCGGCTCTGCTCTTCCTGATGGCGGTTGCCCCGCTCTCAGCCTGGGGCCACTCCACCGTGCAGACCCTCGGCAAGGCGATCTGGAAATCTGCGATTGCCGCCGTGGTTGTGACCGTTACCTTGTTCTTCACCTATACCCAAAATATCGGCGCGTTGATCGGTTTCTTTCTGATCGTGCTGATTGTGCTCGTCACCTTGCATGAATTCTGGCGGGGTGCGCGCGCGCGCCAAAAGACACAGGGCGAGAATTTCTTCACTGCCCTCGCCCGTTTGATGGGACGCAATCGCCGCCGTTATGGAGGGTACATCATCCACATCAGCATGGCGTTGATGGCCATCGGCATTCTCGGCATTGAAATCTTCCAACAAGAGACACAGGGAACGCTGGCCGCAGGCGAAAAATTGGAAATTGCAGGCTATACCGTCGAGTACCGCGAGCTTGCCTCATGGGATAACCAGGGCGAAGGCGTGAACTACACCCGCGCCGTGGTGGATGTGTACGAAGATGGAATTTATCTCGGCCAGCTCACCCCGCGCATTGACTATTACTACGACTCCCAGCAAAACATGACCATCCCCGGTAATCGCTCCACTCTGAGGGACGATCTCTACATCCTGCTGGTGGACTGGCAGCCCGTCTCATCCATTGGCGCAACCTTCAAAATTTACGTCAACCCGCTGGTCAACTGGTTATGGATCGGCAGTTTGCTCTTCCTGCTTGGCGTGATTTTCGCCGCCTGGCCCGATAATGACCCGGCAGAGGAACCCGCACACCGCAAGGTGACGGGCAGCAATCGCCAGCCAAGCGCGGCGGATTAGAAAGGTTGAAAGGTTGAAGGTTGAAAGTTGAAGGTTGAAAGTTGAAGGTTGAAAGTTGAAAGGTTGAAGGTTGAAGGTTGAAAGTTGAAAGTTGAAAGTTGAAAGTTGAAGGTTGAAGGTTGAAGGTCATCTAACTTGTAACCTGTAACTTGTAACCTGTAACTTGTAACCTTCAACCTTACGGAGAAGAAATGAAAAAAACTTTACAAATACTCGCACTGGCGCTGCTACTGGCGGGCTTGTTTACTGGCGTTGCCCTCGCCCAGGATGATACGCCGACGGACGATGAAGTGAACGCGATTGCCAGTCAGTTGTATTGTCCCGTTTGCGAAAACACGCCGCTGGATGTTTGTCCCACGGAAGCCTGCCGTCAGTGGCGGGAATTGATCCGTTTGCAGCTTTCGCAGGGTATGACCGAAACGGAGATCAAACAATATTTTATGGATAACTACGGCGCGCGCGTACTGGCGGAACCTCCGCGCGCGGGATTGAACTGGCTGGTCTACCTCCTGCCGCCTGCCATTATCCTTTTGGGAGCGTTCTTCCTCTTCCGCTCTTTCAGGGAGTGGACAAAACCCAAAGTCGAAGCGGCAGGTGTGGGCGGGGAAAGAGGCGCAGCGTCATCCCCGGAAAAAGACGATTACGTCGCCAGGCTCGAAGAAGAGTTGAAGAAAAGAAAATAAATCAATCACATAGACCTGACAGGTTTTAAAAACCTGTCAGGTCTTCTCTGGAGAATGTCATGACTGAAACAACCCCACAAAAACGCGGCGTGCCGCTCTGGGTGCAAATTGTGATTTGGGCTTTTCTGGTGGCTTTGCTGGCGCTGGTGGGTGTGATCCTCGGCAAGCGCCAGCAGGGGACGGTGCAGCCCGGCGATAAAATCCCCGATTTTACGCTGCCGCTTTTCAGCGGCTACGAATACGAAGGCCAAAGCGAAGTGAAGCTTTCGGATTTTCAAGGCAAGATCGTGGTGTTGAATTTTTGGGCGTCGTGGTGCAAGCCTTGCGAACAGGAAGCCGCCGAACTTGAAGAAGCCTGGAAGTTCTACGAACCCAGCGGCGAGGTGATTTTCCTCGGCGCAGATTATGTGGACACGGAACCCGAAGCGCGCGCGTACCTGAAAAAATTCGGCATTACCTTTTTCAACGGCCCCGATATGGGAACAAAGATTTCGCAATTGTTCCGCATTCGCGGCGTGCCTGAAACTTATTTTATAGACCAAAACGGCGCGCTGTATTACGTGAAGATCGGGCCGTTCCTTTCGGTGGATGAAATAAAATCGATCATTGATCAGAAACTTCAATAAGGCGGAAACATGGAATTAGGCTCACTATTTTTGGTACTGGCTGTGCTTGTGATCGTCGGCGTGTATTTGTATGCCCCATTCACATCGCGCGGACGATACGCGCGCGTCAGCGAAACCCATGAGGTCTCCGCGTTGAAAGCGGAACGTGACCGCGTGATCAACTCACTGCAGGAACTCGATTTCGATTTCAAACTGGGGAAAATTCCCGCGGAAGATTATCCCGACCAACGCGCCGCGCTCCTGCAAAAAGGCGCGGACATTCTCCGCAGCCTCGATGAGCTGGCGCCAGTTTCAACTTCAGCCAACAACGCCGAAGCGCGCATCGAAAAAGCCGCCGCCGCAAAACGCGCAGACTCTGCCGAGCAGGCCGCGGAATTAAGCGACGACGATCTCGAATCGATGATCGCGGCGCGGCGCAAGCAGCACAAAAGCAAATCTGCGGGCTTCTGCCCAAAATGCGGCAAGCCTGTTCTGGTTACCGATAAATTCTGCCCATCCTGCGGGAAGGCTTTGAAGTAGCTGTTAGCTGTTAGCTATTAGCAGATAGCTGTTAGCCAACTGCCAATCGCTAACTGCCAATCGCTAACCGCCAACCGCCAACCGCTAACTGCCAATCGCTAACCGCTAACTGCCAATCGCTAACCGCCAACCGCCAACTGCCAACCGCTAACTGCCAATCGCTAACCGCTAACTGCCAACCGCTAACCGCCAACCGCTAACCGCTCTCACGAGGAACTTATGAAATTACGTCACACCATTATTTTAGCAATAGCCGCAACCCTCCTTGCCGCATGTAACTTCACCCTCGCGGCGGATGTCACTCCCCCGCCGAATTACGTGCCGCCCACCCCTGCGCCCACGCTTGGCCCGCTTTACCCAGCCAGCGCGCCAGACATTGCAAACGGCAAAATCATCTACACAGAAAAATGCGCGCCCTGCCATGGCGGCACAGGTCTCGGCGATGGCCCCGATGGCAAACAGCTTCCTGTCACCGTTGCCGCCCTGGGCCTGCCCGAAACCGCAAGCACAGCATCCCCTGCAAAATGGTATACCACCGTCACGCAAGGCAACCTCGACCGCTTCATGCCGCCCTTCGTCAGCCTCAACGAGCAGGAACGCTGGGATGTGGTGGCCTACGCATACACCCTCCACACCACAGCCGAACAAATCGAAACAGGCAAAGCCCTCTTTGAAGAAAACTGCACCGACTGCGCCGCCGTTTTCAGCAATCAGGAAATGATGTCTGCGCTTTCCGCAGATCAAATTGTCAGGATGATAAAAGAAGGCGCGGGCGATGTCCCCGCTTTTGGAAGTAACTTCAGCGACGAGGATGCTTACGCCGTTGCGGGGTACATCCGCACATTGACCTTTGCGCCTCCCCCCGCGCCCGTAGTTGACTCTGCTACTGAGACACCCATCGCCGCTGTGGCAGGGGCGGGAACTCCATCAGCCGAGGCAACGCCGCTCGATGGTACGGCCCAAGCCCAAGTTACGCCTGAAGCGACTATCGAACCTGTCGCCGCCAGCGCGGGCAAAGTCAACGGTCTCATCGAGAACCGCACAGGCAAAGATTTCCCATCCGATCTCAAAATCACCTTGCGCGGCTTCGACCACGGCGCTGACCCAGCCGCCGGCCCGCAGGAAATTCTCACCCTCGAAGGAACGGTCAACGCCGATGGGACGTACGCTTTCGTGGATGTTGGAATCGTCGAAAACCAAATCTACCTGGCCGAAGTTGAAGTGGATGGTTTGAGCTACCAGACCGAGTTTGCCGTTGTGCCGGCCGAAACCACTGAACTGGTTCTGCCCGATATCATTGTCTATTCCACCACCGAAGATTACAGCGCATTGAAAATTGATTCCGTGCAAATCTACTTCGATTTCGCAACCGAAGATATCGCTCAAATTTTTGCAGTCTACAACATCTCCAACCCTGGCGATAAAACCATCCTCATAAAAATGGGCGATGAGCAAAAAGTGCCGTTCATCGCCTTCCCCGAAGGCGTCGAAGGCCTTGGCTACGAGGCCGGCCAGGACAGCGCCGCCTTCGTCCCCACTGCGGATGGCTTTGCCATGCCGCCCAGCGAAACAGCCTACAGCTTGATCGCATTCGCTTCCATTCCCAAGGCAAAAGAGATCGCCATCTCCCAGCCTGTCTTGCTTTCCATCGGCAGGTTGTCGCTCTTCCTGCCCGAAGGCGTGGAAGCGCAAGGCGCAGCCCTCACCGATGAAGGCATTCAAACTTTACAGACCACCAACTTCCATGTCTATTCTGCCAGCGCCCTGAAAGCAGGCGAAAGCCTGGGCTTCACACTCACAGGCGCGCCAAAGGATAATACGGCAGTCGCCCCCGATGTCACTCAAAATAAAAACCTGCTGATCGGCATTGGCGGCCTCGGCCTTGTGCTCATCCTCGCCGGGGTGTGGATATATATGCGTGACAACAAAAAAGAGGAAGAGACCGAAGAGGAAGATGATGAATTTGAAGATACCGAATCCATCATGGATGCCATCATCGCCATCGACGAATTGCACCGCGCCGGCAAACTCTCTGACCCGGCCTACAAACAAAGACGCGAAGAATTGAAAGACGCGTTGAAGAGAAAATCGTAGACTCAACCACGTCATTGCGAGGAGGGTGCTTTTCCCGACGAAGCAATCTCATCATGCTGGCGGAGATTGCTTCGGGCAAAGAGCAAGTGCGCCCTCGCAATGACAATATGGAATCTAAATGATCGAAACCAAAAAACTCGTCAAACGCTTTGGGCTAAAAACCATCCTGCGCGGAGTGGATTTTTCCGTACAGCCCGGTGAATTCGTGGCCTTGCTTGGGCCGAACGGAGCGGGCAAAACCACCTTCCTGCGGATTCTCGCCTCTCTCTCCCGCCCCAGCCTGGGAAGTGTCAAAGTGGCAGGCTACTCCCTGCCGCATGAGTCTGCGCAAGTCCGCGCAAAATTAGGCGTGGTCTCGCACATGCCCCTGCTCTACCC
>CXWL01021457.1_pt1 | contig 13349 bp, 12 predicted proteins | sample 590931 | NCBI WGS metagenome assembly CXWL01 (sample SAMEA3498368, study PRJEB10139) | groundwater metagenome | biome: water well; material: biofilm material | place: Germany | collected 2015-04-27 | reverse complement strand
CAAGGGCCCACGTTCGGCTGTCGCGGATGAGCTGTTCGAGCCAGGGAAGATCGGCCGGGCCGATCAGCTTCGGCCGCAGCACCAGCAGTTCCACGACAACCATGTGGCACTCGTGCACCGGTTCGTCCCAGCCCGCGCGACACCACTCGAGCAACGCGTCGTGGCCGAGGTCGGGACGCGATCGCAGCCAGCGCTTGGCCACCGCCCGCACGTCGGGCACCGCCGTGCCGAAGTGGATCCGCTCGCTCTTCAGGTACGCCTTCTCTGCCACTGCCCGGTCGGCCGTGCCGAGCGCGGCCAGCTCGGCCTTGATCGCGACGACATCGGCGGCGGCGGACATCGGCCGACGGTACCTCAGGTACGGGTCAGCACACCTTGGTTCGCAGCCACTCGCGCAGCGAGGGGCCGAGGCGGTCGTCGGTGAGCGCGATGTCGACCACCGCGGTGAGCCAGCCGAAGGGGTTCCCGGTGTCGTGGCGGAGGACGTCGGTGGCCACCCCGTGGAAGGGGCTGCGCGCCGCTTGCGCCTTCAGCGCGTCTGTGAGCTGGATCTCGCCCCCGGCACCCGGTCTCACCCTGGCGATCTCGTCGAACACATCTGGAGTCAGGACATAACGGCCGATGATGATCAAGTCGCTCGGAGCATCGTCGGGATGCGGCTTCTCGACCATCGAGGCGATGCCGATCACACCGTGTTCGTCGAGCGTGCCGATTGGATCGATCACGCCGTACGCACCCACCTGCTCGTGCGGCACCTCCTTCAACCCGACCACGCTTCCGCCGGTGAGCTCGCACAGGCGGGCCATCTGATCGAGCAACGACGAAGAACCCATCAGCTCATCGGGCAGGAGCACGGCGAACGGTTCGTCGCCGACGGCGTCGCGGGCGCAGCCGACTGCATGCCCCAATCCGAGTGCCTGATCCTGGTAGGCGAAGCTCACCTTCACGTCGCGGCCGATCGCCTCGAGGCGGTCGGCCATGCCGTCGCGCCCTGACGATCGAAGTTTGGCGATCACCTCGGGTTGCGGCTGGAAGTAGGCCTCGATGGCCGGCTTGGCATGGCTGGTGACGATCACCATGTGGTCGACCCCGGCACCGACCGCCTCGTCGATGATCAGCTGCAACGCGGGGGTGTCGATGATCGGGAGGAGCTCCTTGGGAACCGCCTTGGTTGCCGGCAGGAAACGGGTTCCCATGCCCGCGGCAGGAACGACGGCGGTGTGGACGTGCATGGGCGGCATCCTAGGAAGTGCTGTTGGCGGGTTGTGGCGATACTCTTTGGCACTCGAACAGCTCGACTGCTAACAGCCCTCAGCACCACTGCGGAGCACCGATGCCAACCTACGTCTACAAGTTCACCGAGACCGGCGAGACCATCGAGGTCCAACAGGCCTTCACCGACGCGTCGCTAACCAAGGCGGTGCACCCTGCCTCGGGCGCGATGATGGCCGTGAAGAAGGTGTTCACCCCGGTGGGTGTCACGTTCAAGGGCGGTGGCTTCTACAAGACCGACAGCCGCGGCGGGTCGGCCAAGTCGGCGGCCAACACCGCTGGCGCGGCAGCTCCATCGTCGGGGTCGAGCTCGGGGGATTCGCCCTCCACCGGATCCCCGAACGGGTCGTCGTCCGAGTCGTCGTCGAACGGGTCCTCGGGCGGGTCGGCGAACGGGTTATCCAAGGGCGACAGCGGGTCATCGGCCACGCCGTCCGCCCCAACCGCCCCCGCCAGCGCGCCCAAGCCATCGGCACCGGCCACCACCTCGGCCACCCCGCGCAACTGACCACGGTCACTCGCGCACTGCGCGCCACCTTCCCCCAAGACACCTTCCCCCAAGACAGCAAACGCAGTCCCTCGGGAGGGTCGCATGATGTTCTTCGCCTGGTGTCGCTCGTTGCTCGCCCGTCACCGGATGGTGTACTGGCTCGCGGTCGCGGCCGTCTCGCTCGTCCTTGCGCTCACGGCCGCGGGGCAACAACGACGCCTCGAGGCGGCACGCCGCGCGTGGGCCGACTCCACCACGGTCTGGGTGACCACCACCGCCCACGCACCCGGCGATCCACTGGCGGTGCAACGCCAGGTGCTACCGCGCGCGGCGATCCCGGATGACGCCCTGATCGACGACCCGGGATCGGCCGTGGCGCTGAGGGCCCTGCATCGTAACGAGATCGTCACCGTCGACGACCTAGGTGCGAGCACCGCGGCACTGGCCGATGCTGGCTCGCGCATCGTCGCCATCGCCGCCGACGCGAGCACCATCGGCGTCGTTGTCGGCGATCAAGTCGACGTCGTGGCGGCCGGCGTGGTGCTGGCGATCGATGGCGTCGTCACGTCGACGAGCGCCCTGCAGGTTTCGGTCGCGGTCGCCGAGCACGTTGCCGCCGCGGTTGCTTCGGCCGCCCACGAAACCACCGCCGTGCTGGTTCTCCGGCCTCGTGGCGCGGACCGTTTCTCCGGGGGGGAACTGTGCGAGACCGGAGGTTGACGGTGATGGGGTCGACATCAGTGGGATCGACATCAACATCGGCGGCCGACGTGCAGCCGACGAGCAGCCGACGTGGCACCGCATTACCCGCGCGGGATGCTCACCTGAGTAGTTGCGGTCAGCGTGGCACAGGCGGTGCAATACGACGCTCTGGCAGTCGGGGCAATTGGGTCAACCGTGAGTACCATGTCCGTTCGGTCTTGTCGCGATGCTTGCTCGCCGACGTCCGCTTGACGCCGTGAGACGACCGGTGTACGTTCCTGACGGCTGGCGCGCCTGATCCATCGGAGGCACCATGCGAAACAGACCTGTTGCTCAAGCAAGAATTTGGATGCTATCGGGGTGTGTGTGGTTGGGGGTTGCCGGCGGCTTGATTCCAGTGTCCACAGTCAACGGCGGGGGGCCGGTGGTTTCCGATGAGGCGGATAGCTATATCGACATCCAGCCTGCGACGAAACCGAACGTCCTTACAGCGGAGCAGTTCTCGCTTTTGCTGGACCTCCGCGCACGCTACGGGCTAAACGACGATCCGGCCTTCGTGAGGGCACTGAATGAGCACCCACTCGAAAGCGACGCCTTCTTCTCTGCCAAGATGTTGGTCGGGGGGATGGTCTTTTCGCGAGATGAGGCCGACGATGTCTATGCGATCGGCCAGCTCGAGTGGGCCGCGTCGCATATATCCGAGTGGGCTGAGCGCCGTCTCGGTGGTGAGGTGTTCGCTGGGGCAAACGTCTCGCGTCGAACGCTAGCCATCTATTGCTCTGGCTGCGATATTTGGGTAACTGCTGAGGAAGTTCAATCTCTCGGTGAGACGGTGGGCGAAGGCAATAGCGTTGAGGTTGTAGACGTCAAGTATTCGCTGGCTGCGCTTCTGAGAGTTCAAAAGTCTGTTGCGGACTACCTTGACAGCCACGAAATGAAGTACGTCGGAACGGGCGTCGACTACTCAAGCAATAGCATTGTGGTGACGGGCCCTGAAAGCCTAAACCGGACGTTGCCCTTCCAGTTCCAGTCGTTTCCCCTGAAGTTCGAAATCGATGAAACCCTGGGTGTCGATCAAGTTGAGAAACACTGGGACCTCGGCTACAACCTCGTCGAGGGGGCGCAAGCGATCAAGCCCGTCGGCATGTGGGGCGACTTCACCTGCACTTCCGGATTCGCGGTGCAGAGTGCGTATGGCCCGTTCATCGCTACCGCCGGCCATTGCATGGGCGGAAACTCGTGTGGGGTTCCCGGTGGCACCTGGGAGCAAGGAGGAGCCGTGCTTGGCGTAGCTTCGGCCTGTTTGAATCAAGGCCAGGTTGATGCGGCCCTCATTTCGACGTATGGCTATCGAAACAACATCGGGCGCATCCACTGGACGTCAACTGACTATCTTCACGCGGTGATCTTCGCGGTCAGTACACAGAATCTGACTGGTCAAACTGTGTGCCAGACCGGAGCCGAAACAACCGGGCTCAGCGGTGACATGGCCCTCTACCCCATACGTTGCGCACCGGTATCGACAATGACCTTTCGGCCTGCCTGTTGCGGGGACGACGGTTTACCATGGTCCGCGTCCTTCCTTCGGGCCGACTATCCCTCGGCTCAAGGCGACTCCGGTGCCGCCGTCGTATGGCCTACCGGCTATGGGTTTGGCGCCGCCGGGCTCCACAAGAGCGCATCGGGCTTGGCGCACTGGGCCACCCAATTCCGGCACGTCGCCTCCACGTGGGGCCTCACGCTCTCCCCTTACTGACCCTATGAACGACGAACGGTCCGTCGAGAGCGAGGTGCCGCGCCTGTCGCGCCGGCCCGCGAGGAGGATCGATCGGCCCCGCGCCGCAATCATCGCCCTGGCCGTCGCCATCGTTCTGGTTAGTGCGACCGCGGCCACCATCGCCTACTTGCGACACGATGGTTCCCAGGGCGTCATATCTGTTCCGGCAACCTCGGCGGCTGGCATTCCCAGCTCGGTGGCGCTGTCGAGCTCCGTCGCTCCACCTAGCACGGCTACGACAGCGCCGCCTGCTCTGGAGGTGCGGTTTCGAGTTCTCACGGTCGTCTCCTACGGCAACCTCGAGCCCCCTCGTGCCACAGTCACTCTCAGCCAGGATGACCTCCCAGCCCTTTGGGCACTCCGACGGGCCGAGGGCTCCGCACCGACAATTGACTTCGCTGCCGAGGTCGTTGTTTCGATGGTCATTCCGGACGATGGCTGCCCGCCCGAGTTGGATGGTTTCGATCTCGCCGCGAACGCGCTCTCGCCGGTCTTCGTCGAAACGGTGAGCACGTGCGGTGGTCAGCCGCTGATCCCTCTGGTGTTCATCGTCGCTATCCGGCGGGCATCGCTACCGGAACACGCCATCCTGCGCCTGCCGCGCATCGAACGGTCCGACCCTTTACCAGAGGAGCAAATGCTCTTGAACTGAGCTTGGTGGCATTCACCGGCACTTGATCAAGGCCCTCCCTGGCAGCCCATGGACCGTTTGTCCTCGGCGAACACCTCGGCGAATGCCGCGAGCGCGGGGTTGCCGCCGAAGAGGCTCAGGCTCCCGCTGTTCCTGGCACCACCCGCGGCGACCAGGGGCGGGCCTCGTCCCAGTGGTGGCCGACGATCCGCGCCAGCGGCAGTTTGCGCAAGAAGTCGGCCGCGTCGGTGAAGTCGGGCATCTCCACGTATGCCGCACCCACCGCCAAGGGTACGTGAGCGTCGCTGCCCGCTCCGGCTAGCAGTGCGTGTTCGGCCGCGAACGTGGCCGCCCGCCGGTTGAGGCTCGGCAGCGAGGTCTTCGCGTTCAGCACCTCGATGGCGTCGACCAGCCCCTCGTCCACGAGGGCCCGCAGCGCCGGCTCGCTGAGGTTTCGGCGCATCGGATCGAACGGGTGTGGCACGTACACCACCCCACCTTGGTCGCGAATCGCTTTGGCTGCTTGTGCCGGCGACGCACCGACGGGCACGCGCTCGGTGAGGAACAGTCCGATGATCTCGCCGGCACGGGTGCGCAGCTCCTCGCCCACGACGACACGGCAGCCCAGCTCGCCTTCGAGCTGTGCCGCTCCTTTGATCGAGTTGTGGTCGGTGACGCACAACACGTCGATCCCGCTGTCGCGAATCGCCTCAGCCAGCTCGTCGGGCGTGGTGGTGCTGTCGCCGCTCCACATCGTGTGGCTGTGCATGTCGACTCGCACCCAGCACGGCTCCAACGCGCCCGCCAGGTGCGGGTGTCGGGCTATCGCGGATGGCGTTGCCGGTGGCACGTGCCGACGGTACCCGCGGTCGGGCCGCACGTTGACCTCACTGGCCAGTTGGATCAGTAGGGGTCGACCGCGGTGACGTCGTCGTCGGTGGCGTTGATCCGCTTGGCGGCGGTCTGGCCCCTTGCTGCGACGGGCACGTGATCGAACGCCTTGGCAAGTCCGAACATGGGCATGTTGCCGTACACGGCCTCGACACCCCCGTGCTGAACCTGGTAGGTCTCGTGCCAGATGCCGACGTCGCCGGTGTTGTTGATCGCTTTGTTGAAGGCGCGCCAGGCCGGCAGATGGATCTGGTCGGGGTTGCGGGCGTAGGCGTTCAGGCTGTCGAAGTCGCGCCAGTACTGCACGGAGACGGTCGTGCGGCCGAACCAGTTGGCCACGCCGAGGCAACCGAGCTCGGGATGCTGCGCAAGCTCTTTCTGCATCCGCGGCATCGCCTTCGCCACCGGAATCCAGCGGCGGAACTTGAGCAGTCTGTTGATCCGCATTCCGATGAGGAACACGACGAAATCGCCCTCGATGGAGGCGGTGAACCTGCCGGGGTGGATGCCCTTCATCGTTGTGCAACGTACACCTACGCTGCGGGGGTGAAGTGGAGCCGGAAGAAGAAGCTGATGTACGTCACCGGAGGGATGGGGTTCCTCGGCCGGCACCTCATCGGCACCGAGGCGTCGCGCGACTGGGAGTTCGTCGCACCGCCGTCGGCGACGCTCGACATCCGCCAACCCGGCGCCGTGCTCGACGACATCCGCGAGTGGGGTCCCAACGCCGTCGTGCACCTGGCGTACAGACGCGACGACCGCCCGACGATCGTCGCCGGCAGCGCCAACGTGGCCAGGGCCGCGGCAGCAGTCGGCGCCCACCTGGTGCACGTTTCGACCGACGCCGTGTTCGGCGGCCGCGATGCTCCGTACGTGGAGGCCGACCTGCCGGACGCGATCACCGACTACGGCAGGTGGAAGGCAGAAGCAGAGGTCGAGGTGAGCCGCGCCCACCCCGGCGCAGTGGTGGTGCGCACGTCGTTGATCTACGGCACCGACCGGCTCGCGCAGATCCAGCGGGATGTGGCCGAGGCCGCCGCGGGACGAGCCTCGGCGGGAGGAGCGAGGATGTCGTTCTTCACCGACGAGATCCGGTGCCCGGTGCACGCCCTCGACCTGGCCCGCGTGCTGTCGTGGCTCGCCGAACGCCCCGACGTGACCGGACCGCTGAACGTGGCCGGCCCTGAGGCGGTGGATCGACTGACGCTGGCGCGGCGGGCGGCCACGTGGATGGGGCACGAGACGTCGCTGCTGCGTGGCTCCACGATCGCCGAGTCAGGAATGCTGCGCCCGGGCCGAATCGTGCTCGACACGACGTTGGCTGCATCACTCGGGTTCGGTTGCCGTTCGATGGCCGAAGCGCTCGTTAGTTGACGATGTTGGGTGATGCCCGGCGCGTCAGGCGCCGCTCATGGTCATGTCGCGGATGACCAGGCTCATGCCGGCCGAACGCATCGGTAGCCAATCGATGTCGGCGCCTACCTCGGCCACGTCGAGCAACATCTTCTGCAGGGTGGAGGCGATGGTGAACTCGCGCACAGGCGCTCCGAGCTGACCATCGGTGATCAACAGTCCCGACGCACCAGTCGAGAAGTCTCCGCTGATCGAGTTGACACCGCTGTGCATGCCCGAGACCGACTGCACCAGCACACCGTCGTCGATGTCGGCAACCAGCTCGGCTTGCAGGCGCGCACCTGGCGTGAGCTGAAGGGCCAGGCAACCCACCCCTGGTGTGCCCCGGAAACCACCGCGCACCGCGTTGGCGGTGCTGACGGTGTTGGCTCGACGGGCACTGTACGACGAGTGAACGAAGCCGAGCAGGGTGCCGCCATCGATGAGCACGTTGCGGCGAGCCGCGAGGCCCTCACCATCCAGTTCGGTAGCCGTGTACGCGAGAGGGTTGGTGGGGTCGTCGACCAGGGTGAACTGCGGGCTCGCGACCGCCTCGCCGACGCGGTCGCGGAACAGGCTGCGACCCTTGATCACGGCCTCTCCGTTCAACGTGCCGGAGATGACCCCGAGGAACTGCGCGGTGACGAACGGGTCGAGCACCACGGTGAGCCGCTTGCTTGCGGGCTTTGTCGCCCCGAGCAGGCGCGTGGCCCGGTCGGCGGCCTCGCGTGCCGCCTTGGCGAGATCGAAGTCGTCCGGTGATCGACCTACGCTGAACCCGAATCCGGTCTGGGTTTCGTCGCCGTCGTCGGCGAGCGTGCTGGCGCTCACGTAGCAGCCGTTCTCGCGGCCGGAACGACGGATGCCGGTGGTGGTGGCCACCGCCGACTCGGACGCGACGTCGCTGTAGTTCGCGTCGTCGATGCGGACGCGACCATCGGCAGCCAGCGTGAGCCGCTCGAGCTCCTTGGTGAGCTCGATCTTCCGATCGGTGGAGTACTCGGCCAGCGTTGCGCTCCACAGCTCCTGGGCCACCACGTCGACACCATCGGGCTCGGCCAGGCCCGCCCATTCGTCGGGCGTACCGAACTCGACGTTGTCGCGCGCCTCGGCCAACACGTCGGCAACGGCTTGCTGGTCGAGCGTGCCGGCGTAGGCGAAGCCCGTGCGGCCATCGCGGATGATGCGGATGCCGATGCCCTCGCTCCGGGCGCTCACGAAGTGCTCGATCTCACCCTCGTACACGCGGATGTCGGTCTCGCTGTCGCGCGACACGAAGGCCTCGACCTGTTCGCCGGGACGCGCCTGGGCGATGACTGCATCGGCGATTGCCTGCATCTCACTCATGTCGCCGTGCCGCCGATCGTCATCGCCTTCACGCGTAGCGTCGGTTGGCCGTCGCCCACCGGAACGCCCTGGCCGTCCTTGCCGCACGTGCCGGGATTCCCCATCGCGAAGTCGTTGCCCAACAGGTCGATGTCGCGCAGCACCTGCGGGCCGTTGCCCACCAGGTTGCCCTCGCGCAACGGCTCGGTGATCTCGCCGTGCTCGATGAGGTACGCCTCGGTCATGCCGAACACGAAGTCGCCGGTAGCGGTGTTGACGCTGCCGCCGCCGAGCTTGGCGACGTAGACGCCGTGGTCGGTGGCGCGCACGATGTCGTCGGGCTGTTCGGTGCCGTTGAGCACGTAGGTGTTGGTCATCCGCACCATCGGCAGGTGCATGTAGCTCTGCCGCCGACCGTTGCCGCTCTGCCGCCGGCCCTCCTTGCGGGCCCGCAGGTAGTCCCACATGTAGTCGGTGAGCACACCTTCTTCGATGAGCACGTTGTACTGGCTGGGGTGCCCTTCGTCGTCGATGCCGATCGCTCCCCATTCGGTGCTCATGGTGCCGTCGTCGACGAGGGTGACGAGCGGCGAGGCAACCAGCTCGCCGGCCTTGCCGCGGTACACGCTGGCCCCCTTGGCCACGAGATCGGCCTCGAGCCCGTGCCCACATGCCTCGTGGAACAGCACACCGCCGCTGCCGCGCTTGATGACGACGGGCAGCGAACCGCTCGGCGCGGGACGGGCGCTCAGCTTGGTGATCGCCTGACGCGCCGCATCACGGGCCAGTTCCTCGACGTCGACGGTGTCGAACATCTCGAACCCCACGGTTTGGCCGGCGCTCTGGAATCCGGTCTGCATCCCGGCGTCGCCGTTGGCCACCACGCTCATCCGCACGAGCCCGCGAACCTGCTCGTCCTCGGCCAGCACACCGTCGGTGTTGGCAACGAGGATGCGCCTTCGGCTGTCGCCGTAGCCGGCCGACACCTGCACGATGGAGGCACCTGCGGCGCGGGCGGCTTCGTCGATGCGGCGGAGCAGCTCGACCTTTTCGGCCTTCGGCACATCGTCGGGATAGCGCGCCACCCTGTTGACGTCGGTCGCGGCGCGGCGGGTGAGCTCGATCACTCTCGTTCCTCCGCCTCCCTGGCTGGCTGCAGCCGCAGCGGATTCGGCCGCGACGCACAGGCCGGCCTCGCTGAGGTCGGCGGTGTGCGCAAAACCGGTGGTGTCGCCCTTGACGACGCGGATGCCGGCACCACGATCGCGGCCGCTCGTGACCTGCTCGATCCGACCGTCGTCGAGTCCCGCCGAGGTGGACCGCTTGTCCTCGGCAAACACCTCGGCGAATTCGGCGCCGCCGCGAACCGCCGCCCCGAGCACCCGAGTGAGAACGTCGTGATCGATCATCGGGCGAGCCTACCGAGCGCTCCCGCACCGACGCCCAGGGTCAGCGGCTGAACAGCTCCTCCGCAGCGGCCCAAGTGTCGTCGACCAGATCCCAGCCGGCCGAGTTGGTCTCCTCGTAGTGGCCGTCGGGCTCGCCGAGCTCACGGCCCAGCGCCTGCCCGTAGCGGCACACAGCCATCAGCGCATCGCGAGCAGCACCTGCTGGCATCGCTTCGCCCGGCGACGGGTCGGACAGCCCGCGACAAACCGGGCCGGATACAGCGTCGGGCGTGATCAGATGACCCTCGTCGAACAGGCGCTGGCACGTGTAGCCGCCGACCGCCGGCATCACCAGATCGAGGCACTTCAGTCGCACCTCCTCGACCGGCACCCAGTATCCCAGCTCGTCACCACCGAGCCCGATGGTGAACGTGAGCTCGGTCGGCACCAGATCGAGCAATGCGCCTGGGATCACGTAGGCGTCGCCCACCGCATGCAGCTCGGGTTCCTCGTAGTACGCGGCCGTGTTGGTGGCGAAGTCGTCGGGCAGGCCGATGACCAGTTCGGGTGGCAGCTCGCCTGGCATGAACAGGAATCCCACCCCGCCCACGTTCACGAACACGAGGCGTGTCTCGAGCACATCGCCGGCGCGGATCTGGCTCTCGATCAACGGCGTGAGCAGCGGATCGTCGACGAAGGCACCGCCGTCGTCGACGCAGTTCGCATCGGTGAAGGGCCTGCCGGTGCAGGTGTACGCCGGTGGTACCTGCCAGCCGAGGTCGCCATCGGCGAGGAGCACGCGGAACCCGATGTTCGTGAGCCGCGTGTAGAACGGCTGCTCGTCCCATGCGATGGTCGACTCGAGCGCGGGCGCGTCGGCTGCGGTCTCGAGCAGCTCGGCCACTCGCTTGGCCAGCTCGGTACCGATCGCTTCGGTACGGGCGAAGTTGCGATCGCGGAAGTCGGCGGCGCCCGACACCGGCGCCGCACCGGCAGGGGCGACAGAAGGGCCGTCGAACGCGGCGTCGTCTTCGGTAGCCCAGACGTCGGCCCCGCCGGGACCGATCTGGCTGCCGACTGCACCGTTGAGGTAGATGACCTCGCCACCAACCTGGCTCTGCAGCCGAGTGCGCAGCGCCCCCGGGTAGTCGGCGGTGAAGTACCGCCCCTCGGCCGAGCAGTCGTCGTCGGTCCAGCCCTTCATCGCACACGCCTCGGTGAGGTCGACAGGGGGCGCCCAGTTCAGGGTGGTCTCGGGATGACTGGTCCACTGCACGACGGTGGCGATGGCGCGGTCGGCGGCGGCGCTTTGGACCCGGAGCACGTTCACGCGGGGATCGATGACGAGCGGGTCGCGGCCGTCGGTCATCCCGAAGTAGTGCTCGCCGGTCGCGGCGGAGAGCTGCGCGGGCTCCAGCGCGGCGACCGCCTCGGCGATGGCTGCGGCGGTCTCGTCGGCCATCAGCGCATACCAGTCGTCGTTCACGCTGAACGCCGAGTCGGGTCCGTGGTGGTTGTGCGTGGCGCTGATGATGATGCGGGCGCCATCGGCGAGCTCCGGGGGCAACAACTCGCGAGCGCGCCGTTCGATCTCGGCGGCATCGGAGGCGAAGATCATGTACACGTCGACCGATGCCATCACGAGCAGTTCGCTGCCATTCGATAGGGCGAGCGCCGACGTGCGCAGGTCGTCGTGCACCCACGAGCCGTCCTCCGACCCGTTGCCCACGTCGACACGACCCTGATCCCATTGCGGAACGAACACACCGGGGTCGTCGGCGTCGAGCTCCTCCCATCCCGGCGCCTCGGCGAGGTAGGCGCGTTCACCGTCGACCGTCGGCAGCACGCTGCGGCTCGCCGCCCCAGNNGGGCTCCGTGGTCGGGTCGGTGGTCGGGTCGGTCTGTACGGAGGTGCCGGTCGGTTCCGCCGTGGACGCGGATCGTGCCGAGGTCGCGGACGGGTCGTCCTCCCGAGTGGTCGAACCGCCGCCGGAGCACGCGACCAGAGCTATCGCGGCAGCGCCTGCCAGGACCGCCCGCATCGGGCGCGCATCCGGTCTTTGCAGCCGGGTCCGAAGTGGAAGCCGCTCATCCATCGTTGGAACTCATGATCGCGACGCTAATGCCGCTGCAGCTCCGAACGCCCGTTGGGGGAAGCTCGAGGTGCGGCTCAGGTTCACGGTGCCGGCTGCCGATACACGAGGGTGGGTGGCAGCAGGAGAGGTCACCCGCGTGCTCGTGGAGGTCGACCGATTCAACAGCAACGAACGCTAGGCCTGCGGATCTCGCTGCTCGCAGTTGCCCTGATGACGCTGGCCTCGTGCGCCGGCGAAGCAGCCGAGAAGATCGCCGACGACCTTTCGGTGGTGGAGGTCTCCGTGCCTGCCGGCAACGGCGGCATCGTCGGGGAGGTCACCCAGCAAGGGTGCTCGCTCGAGCGCGCCAGCCTCGAACAGATCCTCGAGACCTTCACCATTCTCGAAGGTCACGCGCCGACGCTCGAGACCGATCTCGTGCCGAACTACCTACGCAGCGAATCGGTGATGTTCGACATCACNNCCGATCTCGCGCGGATCGGTCACCATCTCGCCCCCACCGCCGAGCGCGGTGACCACCTGGTCGTAGCGGCAACCGGGCTGCAGGTCGCAGGCGACATCCCAGCCGTAGATGGCTTGCATCGGGTGCTTCTCCAGGCCCCACATCCCGTTGTTGCCGACCACCATCACCACCGGCAGCCCGTGGCGTACGAGCGAGTCGACGTCCATCAGGCTGAACCCCGCGGCACCATCACCGAGCAAGACCACGACCTGGCTCGACGGTCGTGCGACACGGGCGGCAATGGCGTATCCCATGCCGTTCCCGAGGCATCCGTACGGTCCGGTGTCGAGCCAGCACCCCGGCTGCTGCACCTCGACGAACTTCCCGGCGTACGACGCGAAGTCGCCGCCGTCGCAGATGACCACCGCATCGTCGGCGAGCCGTTTGGCGAGCTCGCCGTAGATCCGGCTCGGTTTGATCGGTGCGGTGTCGGCAGCCAGTAGCGCCGCGTCGTTCGCCGCGCCGACCCGCTCCGCAGCGCGCAGCTCGGCGATCCAGTCGCCACGGTCGCGAGCGGCGCGATGTTCGGCGAATGCACGAAGCACCGTGGCCAGGTCGCCCGCCGCCGTCGGCACATCGACGTGCCCGGCGCGCTGGCTCTCGCTGTCTACGACGTGGGCGACCTGGGCGTTGCCGAACCGACCGAAGCCGAGGCGGAAGTCGAGCGGTGTGCCGAGCACGACCACCAGGTCGGCTCGTTGCTTGAGCAGGCCGCGGGTGCGCAAGAAGGCGAGCTCGTGCCGCGCCGGCAACATGCCGCGTCCGAGACCGTTGAAGAAGCACGGCACGCGCAGGTGCTCCACTGCCGCGCGGAGCTCGTCCCAGGCACCGTCCCAGTACGCGTCGCTGCCGACGATGAAAGCCGGTCGATCGGCCTGGGCG
>CXWL01120817.1_pt1 | contig 13357 bp, 14 predicted proteins | sample 590931 | NCBI WGS metagenome assembly CXWL01 (sample SAMEA3498368, study PRJEB10139) | groundwater metagenome | biome: water well; material: biofilm material | place: Germany | collected 2015-04-27 | reverse complement strand
GTGCGGCGAGCTGCTTGAGGCGGATTGCGGTCGACAGGCCGGCCGGGCCGCCGCCGACCACGACCACGTCGTATTCCATGGCTTCCCGAGGGCCGAATTGGGCGAGGACTTCTTCGTGGGTCATGAGTTAAAAAATCGCAAATGGGCCTTGAAGGAACGCCAGCAAAGCAAGTTGAGTTGGACAAAGGGCAAGGCGAGAACTTCCTTAAGTGGTTAGGTTCAAGCTTGCCGAGTTTTGATCAGTGCGAGTGGCGAATGGATCGGAGCCATTCGCCACGGGTGTCACCGCTACACACCTGCCGCCGAGGGCGGCCCCGCGACCACGCCCAGCAACGACAGCGTGCACGCGATATGGCGCGCGGGGATGCTTCACATTCTGTCAAGCGGGCTTTAGTGTCCGTACTTGGGTTCGCCATCAAAGCGATGGTTGCCGGTTACTGACGTACTTTGCAGATAGCTTGTGCCCGAGGATTGTAAATTAATCGTGCACGCCCATCCGAAGTGGCGGTGCGCCACCATGCGCGGAGTTCCGACTTGCCCGCACCCGCCTGCAATGACGGAACTCTTGTCCGCACCAAGGGGAGCGCGAATTGATAGACGACGGAATGGTTCACAACGCACAAGCCATGGATCCACTGCAAAGACCTTGACTAAAACCAGTGGGTCACACCCAACTCATATCCGCTTGCCGAGCGAGGTGCAAAGCCCGCGTTCGTAGCATAAGCGGTCGAAAAAGCTCGGAGCCACCCCCATCACCGTGGTGATTGTTCTGTCCCTCTTTGATGTGCAGATCTGCCGCCGTCGCGTGTATATCTGTGTCCGTTTTGAGAGAAAGTAGTCACGCCAAGAGCAATTTTGGAGATTCTGCTTCCAGAATCCAGTCCGCCAAGATCTTGTGAATTGGTCTTGTATCTCACATGATCATATCTGGCTTTGAAGCTAGCCGGCCCCGAAGAAACGCTTATGCACATCATCGCACCATCATAATGATTGCGATGACTTGACTGCGCAATCGGCCCTGTGAACTTGGAGTCGTTCATCGCTCGAGAAATCTCCGCTGACTTTCATGAAGTTGAGGTCGTACGTGGCAGTAACGTTCTTGGTTGTGATCTTCGAATCTGTGAGCGGAATGGCGTACGGCGGCAGTGCATCTATCACAATACTAGATGCGTAGCTTGTGGCGATACCAAGTTTGTTCGTATATCCGAGCCTCACTGCCCGGAACCTCCCACGATTCGAGGGGTCTCCATGCGAGACCTCGTGGGCCGCTCTCCTTTGCCCGCTCTGCCGCGCTCGACCCAGGCCGATCTGCGCCGGCCAGTTCACCGTGCACCAGTGGTGTGACGTTCACGCCGTGAGCGTTCGACGATTCGACTTGCGGAAGCAGCGTCAATGAGATTCGCCGCTGCCATATTGCAGACGACGAAGCTCAAATAAGGCGGGGCGGAACGGGCACGTTTTCGGCGGAACAACAAGCCGGCCCTCGGCGTTCGTCGCGTGTACTGATTGATCGACACGCGATCTGGCGTGGAAGCGTCGCCCGCGGAGGGGTAGCGAAAAAAACTTCACTCGGTGGAAGCACCTAGGCTGATTCATCAGAACAATGCACAAACTACATTCTGTGCACAACATCGGAATCATCCGAGTCCTCTGAGCAGACGCTCTGAGGTTCAATTCACCTGCGGCATAGCAGGCTATCCGAAAAGACATCAAGATGAACTTAAGCGAGCAGATACGAAGCACGCCTATGCGGAGACTCCAGTGGAGCATCGTCGCACTCTGCATTCTTCTCACGGCAATCGAGGGCTACGAGATCATCATGATGAGTCTTCTCGCCCCGACTCTTGCTCGTGAATGGCGATTGAGCCCCGTGGTTCTCGGCTATCTTTTCAGCTCAAGCATTCTGGGGATGGCTCTCGGCTCCGTCTTTTTGGCACCAATCGCGGACCGGATTGGCCGAAGAAAACACATTCTTCTCTGCCTCGTTTTCACTGCCATTGCCATGGCGCTTTGCGGCCTAGCGCGCACCGTTCCTGAACTTCTTTCGGCACGAGCGTTTTCAGGCCTCTGGTTGGGCGCGATCATCCCCACTCTCAACTGCTGTGCGGCAGAAGCTGCATCTGATCGCCAGCGAGGGTTGGTAATGGGCATCTATGGCACTGGCCTGTCCATCGGATCAATGATCGGGGGCCTAACCACAGGCGCGATGATTGCTCATTGGGGCTGGCAAGGACCATTTTTTGTCTCTGCGGCGTTGTCGGCTTTCATGGCCCTGATCGTGTACCTACTGCTTCCGGAGTCGGTTGAGTATCTCGTACAACGCCGCCCATCCAACGCGCTAAGGGACTACAACAGGATCGCTGTCCGGTTAGGTCACCTCCCTGCCGATCAACTGCCACCTGCTCGTGGGCGTGCCACGAACCGAGGCGTCTTTCGAATCTTGTTCACGGGGACCCTCCTCAGACGAACCGTACTTTTGTGGTCTGCCTACGGGCTCGTGATTGCCGCGTTCTATTTCAGCACGACTTGGACTCCCAAGTTGATCGCCGATGCGACAGGAAGCGCGAGCAGCGGCCACATGGCAGCCGTCCTGGTCGCACTGGGCGCAATCCTTGGAACTTTGGGATTCGGAGCGCTCTCCGCGAAGTGGAATGGGCGCCTGGTTGCCTCCGCGATGCTGTTCCTAGCGCTTCCTATCTATCTCGCGTTCGGAAGCTATCACGCAACAGACGCTGCAAAAATCCTGACCGTGCTTCTCGGGATGGTAACTATCGGTGGGGTCTCCGCGCTTTACGCCATAAGTCCGTTTGTGTACCCGACAACGTACCGCGGAACAGCTATCGGCTTCATGATGGGCTTCGGGCGCGCGATATCGGTTGTTGTCCCAATTGTTATGGGTTATCTGCTGCAAACTGGTTTGACCCCAAAAGCCCTGTATCAGTTTTTCGGTGTACTGGTTCTAGTTGGTGGAATGCTCATCTACTACCTGCATCGTTCGTACTACGGTCGATCTGAGGACCCAGAGCTTGTCACTTCTGAAGATAGTGCATCACCTGACATCGCAGGGGAACGCTCCTCTTCAGGTCTCCCTCAGCTGCCACATCGCGGCTGACAACCCAATCGCTGGACACATTGTTGGTGTCCTATCCGCATCTACGCGTGTACCTGAATCCTATGAATCCCACCTCAACGCCAAAACTCATGCAAGCAGCCCGCCTCCACAGCGAAGGTGGTCGATTTCAGCTAGAAGAGGTACCTGTTCCCACCCCACGCCCGACGGACGTGCTAGTCAAAGTGGTCGCAGCAGGCGTCGTTCCCAACCTACGGAACGTCGTCGCCGCGTATCCGGACGGCGCGCGGCCATACCGGCTGCCGAAATTGCCGGCGATTTTCGGACTAGATGCGGCAGGAGTTGTCACAGCAGTCGGAGAGCGCGTAAGAGAAGGGGTAAACGTTGGCGACCGCGTATACATCAATCCTGGCCTCTATTGTGGCGCGTGTGACGCTTGTCGCAGACAGGATTTCACGACCTGTCCTTCCTACACGTTCATGGGTTATTTCGGATTCGGACCGCGTTCACAAGACCAGTATGACAGCTATCCGTATGGAGGTTTTGGTGAATATCTGACTGCGCCCGTAGCGAACTTGGTCAAGCTGCCAGAGAACGTCACATTCGAACAGGCATGCCGTTTCGGGTATCTCGGAACTGCCTATTCTGGCCTGCGCAAGACGGGGCTTTCCGCTGGGCAAACGGTACTCGTGAATGGGGGTACAGGAACACTCGGCGTCGGCGCGGTACTTCTTTCCCTCGCAATGGGTGCATCGCGAGTATTCGCCACAGGCAGGGATCGCGGGCGGCTTGATCGTCTTCAGTCGCTCGCGCCTGAGCGGATCGTCAGCATTTCCGCAACCGAAGGCTCGATCGCCGCGCGCGTACTGGAGCTGACTGACGGCGTCGGCGCCGACGTGATGCTCGAGGCGCTAGCGCCCTACTCACCAGCAGCGACGGTCGTGGACGCCTTCAATGGCCTCCGGCGCGGCGGCCGAGCTGTCAACGTAGGAGGGGTGTTTGAGACGCTACCCATTGAGCCTGTCAAATTGATGGTGCAGCAAAAGTCTTTGATGGGGTCACTATGGTTCAGCACAGCCGAGGGCCAAGACATGGCACGCATGGCAGAGGCCGGAACCTTGAAGCTTGACGTGTTCGAGAACGAGCTATTTCCGCTCGCGGGCATCAACGAAGCGCTGGACGCCACCGAGACTCGAAGCGGCGGCTTCACGAACATTGTTATCAAGCATCAATAGCAAGGTTCTCAGTAAAGCCCGTGAGCTGAGGTCGAGTTGACTCCGACGCCACGATGCGGGGCGGCTGCTGGGCCTTCGATCCTATCGCTGTGCTAGCAGCGCCTCGCATACATTGCCGTCCGACCAAATGCGCTGCACGCCCAACCTCCGCAGCAGCGTGCAGCTTAGGTACGGCGCGCGGCAGTGCGCTCCCCGCGCACGCGAACAAATCCAACTCACTTCTGATTCAATGACTTTTAAAAGTTTTGACGTCCTCGTCGTAGGTTACGGTCCGACCGGAGCGACGCTTGCAAACCTTCTGGCCCTTCGCGGGCTCACCGTTGCCGTGGCCGATCAGGAAACTGAGATCTATGACAAGCCAAGAGCCTCGAGTGCCGATCATGAAGCCATGCGAATTTTTCAGGAATGTGGACTTGCCGACGAGATAGAGGTCGACACTTCACCACATCCTGGTTGCGACTACTTCGGGCTGTATGGACAGCTCATCAAGCGCTTTGATCCGCAACCACCACCCTTCCCGCTCTCTTGGGAGCCCACATTCATGTTCGTTCAGCCGAAGCTCGAGGCGACCCTTCGCCGAGGAGCAGAGCGCCACGCCGGAGTAGCGACCTTCCTGGGACACGCGCTCGAATCCTTCTCTCAGGACCGACTCAGCGTCTCAGCGCTTCTCCGCCGACGAAGGGACATGGCTGCCGTGCCAATTGACGCAAAGTATCTGCTTGCCGCCGATGGGAGTCGCAGTACTGTCAGACGGGGCCAGGGTATTGCCTCGGAGGACCTGGACTTCGACGAGTGGTGGGTGGTGATAGATGCCTGGCTGGAAGGGGCTGCGGACCTACCTGTCCGCACGGCGCAGTTTTGCAACCCAGCCCGCCCTGTGACTTACATCGTTGGGCACGGGAACCTCCGCCGTTGGGAAATCAAGTTGTTGCCAGGCGAGTCGCCTGAAGAATTCAAATCAGAAAAGGACGTCAAGCGCTTACTAGCCACCATCACAGACATCTCTCCGCTTCGATTCTGGCGCACCGCAGTCTACGAATTTCATGCTGTTCTGGCTCAGCGCTGGCGCGAAGGACGTGTGTTCTTGGTGGGCGACGCCGCGCATCAAACCCCACCTTTTATGGCGCAAGGGATGTGCGCTGGCATCCGCGATGCTGCGAACCTCGCATGGAAGATTGAAGCGGTCGAGCGACATGGATTCAGCGACAGCGTGCTCGATACTTACGAACAGGAACGCCTTCCACATGTCCGCACGATCGTTGGCCATGCCAAGGATTTCGGCAAGATCATCGGCGAACTCGACCGAGGCGCTGCCAAGTTGCGCGACGAGCGGCTCGAAGCCGAGCTCAAGGCGGGAATCGCAGAAACCATACGCCAGCGCTTCATTCCGAACTTGAGTTCCGGTCTTATCGCCCTTGATTCAGACGGAAAGCCGTCCAGGGCGGCCGGCACCATCTTGGTCCAACCTCAGGTCATCGATGGTGAGGGCAATATTCAGCGGCTAGACGACGTCACATCGCGCGGATTTCTTCTACTTTCAACTACCGAAGAGCCTCTCACTTGGCTCGATGAGGAGTGCCGGGCCTTCTGGAGCCGGATCGAGGGGAGCTCGGCTTGTGTATGCGCTTTGAACGAGAGCGCGTCCGCAATGTGCTTCCGGGCCAGCACAATTCTGTTCAGTGATTGGATGAAATCGCTCAATGCCAAGATTGTCGTAGTTCGGCCAGACAAGTACATCTTTGGTGCCGCTGAGACGCAAGTCGAACTGAACTCCATTCTGAGACAGCTGGCAAAGCAGGTGGACGTTCTGTGACCAACACGCTGGACATCGTTGGCCTATGTGGCAGCTTGCGCGAAGGCTCTTTCAACGCCAAGGCGCTGCGGACAGCTGGGGGATACTTGAACGGGTCTGCAACTTTCGAGGTCCTCGACTGGCATCTGGTCCCCCCTTCAATTCAGACGTCCTTGAGCGACATGTTCCGGAGTCTGTTGTCCAGATTCGCGACAGGATTGCTTGCGCTGACGGCGTTGTTATCGCAACCCCCGAATACAACTTCTCAGTTCCGGGCATGTTGAAGAACCTCCTTGATTGGCTCTCCCGCAGTGAGGATCAGCCCTTGGCGGGCAAGCCTGCTGCTCCTTTATCTGCAGCGACAGGGCCACTCGGCGGGGCCCGCGTCCAGTATGAGCTACGTCGCGTACTTCTATTTTTTTATGCGATGGTTCTTGTCAAGCCCGAAGTCTTTATCGGCCAAGCTCATACGAAGTTCGGCCCAGACGGGTGCTGCATCGACGTACCGACCAAGGGCTACTTGTCCGCGCAAATGACTGAGTTCCTTCGTTGGATCGCGAAAGTGCAGGCGATGCGTTCCTGATTTCTCTCAACGCAATTGAGGTGGTGCAGGGCGGATCTCGGCCGCGTTCTTGCGGAATGAGCTCAAGCGCTTGCGTCACCGCATTCGCGTCTCTTCACATGGATCACGGCTTCTACAGCGCCGCCGTTAAGTGCGCTTGTGACTTTTAAAAAATGGAGCGACCAAATGTACGCATTGAACAAGTGGGCGGACAAACTTGAACCCCATGCAGTGAGTGTGCCCGCAATCCATGCACAGCACTCTTGCATCTACGTAGCGAAAGGTAGCGCAACAGTAAACGGGGAGAAGATTGAAGCGGAGTCGGGAGCATACGTTGAGGATGCACTCGAGGTACAAGCCGGAAGCGAAGGAGCCTTGCTCTGGCGCTGGGGGATCATGCCAGAGAGCACCGGCTTGGGGCTCTTAAAGGGAGATGGAGTCGCTTCAGCGCTGCGCATGTCGCGTCGCGTGAAGATGTTCGAAATGGTGCCAACCTCGAAGTGGCTGTTCCGGGTGGATTGCATCCTAGGCTTCGAAGGAAGTACTGGCCTTCATTCTCACCCCGGTTCAGGCATTCGCTGCATGATCTCAGGGCACCTGCGAACTGAATCCGAGAAGGGCGAGAACACGGACAACACGCAGTTCGGCGACGTCTGGTACGAGGAGGGGTCATATCCGCTCGTATCGACGTCTGAGAATGGCGAGAAGACAACCTTTTTGAGGGGAATGGTGCTTCCGCCGGAATACGCCAAGTATGGTGATACGGCTATGTGGATCGAAGGCACTCCTGGCGTCAACGCCGGCTGGAAAGCTGTGGTTCAGAAGCTCGTGACTCTTCGTTGAAGAGACATCCGGGCGGCAGATGCTTAAGCTAGTCGCCCAATTTTGCCGCCACCTGCATCACGGTACTTGACGCAATCGTCGGCAGCCGTTCTTTCCAACGTACCTAACATCAAGGAGCGACGAATGAGAATCTTGTTGATCGGCCCGGGCGCGGTCGGCCGATACATCGGGGCAGCGCTGATAAGTGCAGGCAACGATGTGGTTTTTGGTGCACGTGCCAGCACCGCCGCAACCTTGATAGAGACGGGCATTCGATTGGAGGGGCCTCGAGGCACTTTTCATATCGAGACAGTGAACGCCTGCTCGGATCCACAAACTGGAGGTGATCCGTTCGATCTTGGCATCTCTTGCGTGAAGCTGTATGACGCTGAACCCTCTTCCCGAGAGTGGAAGCCCATGCTGCAGCGATGCCGTGTGGTATTCAGCCTGCAGAATGGCATCGACGGTCCCGATCTCATTGCACGCGGAGCAGGATTGAAGAACGTGTACGGCGGAATGGCCTTCGTAGCGGCAGAGCTTATGAAGGACGGCGTGGTCGAATATCAATCAGATATGTCATCGATCACCTACGGCGGCCCGGGGGCCACCAAGGACCTCGTTCTTTGTACCCTCGATCATTGCCTCGAACGAACTCAGGCCGGCCTGCGACTTGAATCGAATCTCGTCGACGATGTCATCTCTGCACAATGGACCAAGCTCACTGGACTCGCGACGAACGCCGCTCTCACGTGCTTAGTCCGCAAACCGGCGGGTGTCGTGTATCACGACGAGCACCTTATCGCATTGGCCGCTCAGTCCATCGCCGAAGTGGCAGCAGTAGGCCGTGCCGCGGGCGCGCGCATCCCGCCCGAACACGAAGAGAAAACTTTGAGAATGCTTCAGAGCTTTCCGGCTCAGATGTTCGCCTCGATGCATCATGATCTCGCGGCCGGACGTCGGCTCGAACTCGAGGGGTTGAGCGGAGCCGTCGTCCGGTTCGGAAAACGTCATGGAGTTCCTACTCCACTTCACTCGTTTGCTTACGCGTGCCTGCGGCCACACGCGAATGGATATCCCTAATGCAGGGGCATGCCAATGCTCTGTTGACCGGAACCACGCAAAGATGCAGTAACTTCAGCCGCGAATCCCTGAGTTGGGCAGGTTACTTCAAGAGTTGCTGCAGAATTTGCCGGAAGCACCTGGATAAACGTGGAATACAGCGGACACAAAAAAGCCCTAAGTAGTTGATTTACTTAGGGCTTTCGGACTTAAGCGGAGATCCGCGTAAGTAAATATGGTGGCCTGGGACGGAATCGAATCACTGACACACCACTTCGCGATCTGCGCTCGAAAGCTCATTCGCGCAAAGTGAACACCACCGAGAGATACGAGACCGCGGAACGTCGATAGCCTCGATGCCATGCAGCACAGTGGCATCGAATAGCAGCGGGTCTCCTGCCCTCGCCACGACCACCTTGGCGCCGTAGCGGTACGCGACCTCTCCGGAGAGGAAATGCAGGAACTTGAGCCCAGGATTGTGGGCGCCGGTTGAGTCTTGACCCACCGGCGTCTGCGCACTTCATGGATCGATTTTCCTTATCGGAAGGACTGACGGCCCAGTGAGCGCACGCCGAGAAATTCGAGATCGCTTCGCAGTATCGGAACCAGACTCATGGCCTCGCCAAACTGGCCGTTCAGCATGGCGCATTGCCCCAGCAAAGTCAGATTGCCGGTAGCGCACGGGCGACCCCCAGAATCTGATCGCGCACCCAGCGGATGCCCGGATCGTCATCGCGCACGCGATGCCATTGCAGGACCTCCGTGAGGCGCGGCGTCTCGAACGGCGGCTCCAGCAGCCGGATTGGCATCGCCTGGACGAACTGCTTGGCGAGCCGGGTCTGGATGGTGGCGATGCGCTGTGTCCCGACGATGAAACGGGGCATCAGCAGGAAGCCGTGCGCGATCACCTCGACGCGCCGCGCGTTGCCGTGCTGGTGGGCGTACCACTGCTCGAACCACGGGTTGGAACCCTCCGAGTCCTGGTACACGACATGGCCGAGCGCCTCGTACTGCGCGAGGGAAATGCCATGGCGCGTCGACGCGTTCTGCTGGCAGGCGATCACGTGGTACGTGTCCTCGAACAGGACCGCCTGTGGATGCTGGGCCAGCGTGAGGTGCGCCGGCGTGACAAGGAAGTCGGTTCGGCCCTGGTCCAGTTCCAGCCCCATGCTGGAATGCGTCGGCCGCACGTCGAAACTCAGGCCCGGCGCAAGTTGCGCGATCCGGCGCAGCACTTCGGCCAGCAGCAGCTGCGACACATAGTCCGACGCGATCAGCGTGAAGTGCCGGCGCGCACTGGTCGGTTCGAACTCCGGCTTTACGCCCAGGGTCGCATCGACCTGCAGGATGATGTTGCGCACGGGCTGGATCAGTGTGTGCGCACGCGCTGTCATCTGCAGGCTGCGGCCCACGGGCACCAGCAACGGGTCATCGAAGTACTCGCGTAGCCGGGACAGCACGCCGCTCATCGCGGACTGCGTCATGTGCATGCGCTCGGCAGCGCGCGTCACGTTGCAATCGTCGAGCAGCGCGTCAAGGGCGATCAGCAGGTTCAGGTCGATGCGTTGGTAACGCATGCTTTGTCTCCATTCAGGGCGAGTAATCTTAGGGCAAGGAGCCAGCGAGGTATTGCAGCGCGCGATGCCTGTCATCGAGCAATTCGGTTTGTGCGCAGCACGGCTCCGAACACACACTGAGCGCTCTTCGAACGGATCGCATGGACAAGAACAATCCCCTTCGCGGCTGGCAGGTCGACCGCTCGGCCATCCGCCACATCGGCCACGACCTGCAGCGCCCCGAATGCGTCCTCGCGCAACGCGACGGCACCTTGTGGGCCGCGGATGCGCGCGGCGGCGTGATGCGCATCGCACCCGATGGCCAGCAGCGCCTCATCGTGCACTCGGCCACCGCCGCGCCCGACGACAACGGCAGCGCCGCTGATTTCAACAAGCGCTACGTCCAGAGCCAGGGCTCGCTGCCCAACGGCATGGCGTTCCTGCCCGATGGAGACATTGTGGTGGCCAACTGGGGCACCGAGTGCGTCGAGGTGATGACGCGCGAAGGCCAGGTGCGCCGGCTCTTCGACCGCATCGACGGCCAGCCGCTGGGCAAGGCCAACTTCGTCGCACGGGACAGCCGCGGGCGCATCTGGCTCACGGTCACCACGCGCATGCAGCCGTGGACCGACTCTATCAATGCCCGCGCCCGCGACGGCTACATCGCGCTGATAGACGAGCGCGGGGTGCGCATCGTCGCCGACGGGTTCGAGGGCACGAACGAAGTCCGCCTCGACGCCGCGGAGGAATGGCTGTACGTGGTGGAAAGCAATGCCCGCCGCATCTCGCGCCTGCGCATCGGCGACGACGGCGCGCTCGGCCGGCGCGAGGTCTATGGCCCGGCGCGGCTGCCGGGCTTTCCCGATGGCTTCGCCTTCGATGCCTTCGGCAACCTCTGGATAACCCTGGTGATGAGCGACCGCCTCGTGGCGATCACGCCCGAGCGCGAACTGCTCACGTTGCTGGACGACGGCAACCCCGAAGCGACGCGTGCGCTCGACGCGCACTACGAGGCGCGCACGCTGACGCCCGAGATCATGGCCGCGGCCTGCGGCACGCTGGCGCCCTGGATGGCCAGCCTGACATTCGGCGGCCAGGACCTGCAGACCGTGTACATCGGCAGCCTGCGCGGCACCACCTTGCCAAGCTTCCGCTCACCGGTGGCAGGCCTTCCCCTCATCCACTGGAACGAAACGATCCCCGCATGAAACTCGCCACACTGAAGAACGGGCGCAAGGACGGACGCTTGGTCGTCGTCTCCCGCGACCTGCGCCGCGCCGTCGACGCAGCGGACGTCGCGGCCTCGATGCTCGACGCTGTCGAGCGCTGGGACGTGACGGCGCCGCTGCTGGCGCAGCGCTACGACGCGCTGAACGTCGGCACCGCGCCCGATGCCTTCGACTTCGATCCCACCGCCGCCGCCGCACCCCTGCCGCGCGCGCCCCAGTGGTGCGACGGCTCGGCCTTCCTCAACCATGCGCGGCTGATGGAGAAGGCCTTCGACATCACGCCCGCGACCGACAGCGACCGCATTCCCCTGATGTACCAGGGCGGCTCGGACGACCTGCTCGGCCCGCACGACAACCTGCTGCTGCCCGACGAGTCGCACGGCATCGATTTCGAAGGCGAGTTCGGCGTGATCGTGGGTGACGTGCCCCTGGGCGNNCGTGGCCGTCACACCCGATGAGATCGGCGACGCTTGGCAGGACGCGCGGGTGCACCTCGATCTGGCCATCGAATACAACGGCCGCTGGTTCGGCGACCCGAACGGGCGCGAGATGCACTTCGGCTTCGACCAGCTGATCGCCCATGCGGCCACCACGCGCCGGCTGACGGCGGGCACCCTCGTCGGCTCGGGCACCGTCTCCAATGCGGGCGACACCAAGGGCTCGGCCTGCATCGCGGAGCGGCGCGCCATCGAGCTGATCGACAAGGGCGCCAGCACCACGCCCTTCATGCGCTTCGGCGACCGGGTTCGCATGGAGGCCCGCTGGCAGGACCGCCCCGTGTTCGGCGTGATCGACCAGCGCGTGGTGCAGTCGCCGTTGCCGTTGCCGGCAGAAGGGAAGGCCTGACATGCCGCGCTTCGTCGACCTGTCGATCTACCTCGAGAACGATGTCCTGTCGGACCCGCCGCCGCTGGCCCCGAAGATCACCTACCAGAAGCACCAGGACACGCTGGCCGAATTCATGCAGCTCATTCCTGGCACCCAGGCCGAGGACTATCCCGACGGCGAGGCGGCCGCCGCGGAGTGGGTGACGCTGACCACGCACAACGGCACGCACCTGGACGCGCCCTGGCACTTCCATTCGACGCAAGACGCCAAGCTCGGCGGCAGCCGCCCCTCGATCACCATCGACGAGGTACCGTTGGACTGGTGCTTCCGCCCAGGCGTCAAGCTCGACTTCCGGCACTTCCCGGACGGCTACGTGGCGACGGCGGCTGACGTCGAGGCCGAGCTCGCACGCATCAGCCACACCCTGGCACCGATGGACATCGTGGTGGTCAACACGCGCGCCGGCGAACGCTACGGCCATGGCGACTTCGTGTCGGCCGGCTGCGGCATGGGCTACGAGGCCACCATGTACCTGCTGGAGCGCGGCGTGCGCCTGACGGGCACCGACGCCTGGAGCTGGGACGCGCCGTTTGCCCACACGGCACAGCGCATCGCCGAAACCGGCGACACCTCGCTGATCTGGGAAGGCCATAAGGCCGGCCGCGACATCGGCTACTGCCATCTCGAGAAGCTGCACAACCTCGAGGCGCTGCCAGGCGACGGCTTCACGATCTGCTGCTTCCCGCACAAGATCCGCGGCGCATCGGCCGGCTGGACCCGGGCCGTGGCGATCTTCCAGGATTGATGGCCATGAAAGTCCTGGTCACCGGCGGCGGCGGATTCATCGGTGCTGCCCTGGTGCGGCTGCTCCATGCACGCGACGCCATCGGCGGTCGTGCCATCGACACGCTGGTGGCGCTGGACCGGCAGTTCCCGCCGGAGGTCGTGGGCATTCCNNCCCGTCATTGAGCCGCCGCGTGAACCTCGATGCGACGCTGGACCTGTTCGAGACACTGGCCGGTACCGCGCGCGGTGGCAAGCCGCCGGTCGTGGTCTACGCCAGCACCATCGCGGTGTACGGCAGTCCGCTGCCCGATCCAGTAACGCCATCGACGCCGACGCGGCCCCCGATGGTCTACGGCGCACACAAGGTGGCGTGCGAGATCCTGCTGGCCGACTTCACGCGGCGCGGCCTGCTGGACGG
>CXWL01011004.1_pt1 | contig 13357 bp, 10 predicted proteins | sample 590931 | NCBI WGS metagenome assembly CXWL01 (sample SAMEA3498368, study PRJEB10139) | groundwater metagenome | biome: water well; material: biofilm material | place: Germany | collected 2015-04-27 | reverse complement strand
GACCCTGCGCGACAACACCGAACGCCCGGAGACCATCACCATCGGCACCAACGAACTGATCGGCACCGATCCAAGCAAGCTGCCTCCGGCGCTGGCGTGATTGATGGCCGGACAGTGGAGCCCCACGGCTTTAGCCTACTCCGCCGAAGTAGAGTCGGCTACGAAGGCCGGGCAGCCATGGTCCCACTCGTATCTTCAGCGAAACCCGCCGAAGCTTCAGCGTAGGCGGGTGGAAGACAGGCGCGATCCCGCCGAAATGGGATGGGAAAGCGGCGGAACGGATTGTACAGTGTCTCGAACAAGTCCTGGGATGACGAAGCAGGTGAGTTTGATGGAGCGGACAAAACAATGACTCTCGACCCCTTTTCATCTTCCGCTTTCACTCATCTGTCTATAGGGCGAATGAATTCATGCTTCAAGGAATATTGAGAAACAATAAGCAAGTACTACTTGCACTGATCGTTACAGCAATGCCAGGTATTCAGCGAACGCTGTTGGTCTTGATTATTCAGTTTCGTTTCGGACTCCAAGCGCTAGGCCAATTCACCAACGACGTCTCGATAATTTCTATGATTATGCATTTTACCGCCATCGGTTGGGCGAGTTTGATTCTTGTCCGTGTGCCTGCGACTGAGGGTCTCGATCGACTTTTCGTAATTCGCCGTCTGCTTCATTGCATCTACCCTGTATTAGCGATAGGCGTTGTGACGATACTTGCATTCGGATTCTCCCCTTGGGTATTTCAACCTTGGCCTATGGTTTGCGTTCTAATTGGTTGGACCGGCTACCAGCTTATTCGCCACTTCTTCGTTTCTCTACGCGACTATGTACCACTCTTGTTTATAGATCTCCTTTCTACAGGCTGCATGGCAGCTTTGTTGCTTTTCCTCAGTAGGAGTGTAAGTCCTATGTTCTCTTTTGGTGCACCGCTCATGACGGTCACGGCTGTAGGTTGGGCGTACTTGATATACAAATCACGACCTTTCAACGATGGGCGCGGGCTCGAAGTTATTAATGATTTAAAATCTGGAATCGAACTCGGCATGACAAATTTCTTCAGTGACGGAATGATCTTGCTTCTAGGACCAATAACTAACTTCCTTGTGGGCACAGGTCATACAGGGTTGATTGGCCTGGTGATGAGCTTCTTGGGAGCAACTCTCTTATTTCCAAGGGCTCTAGCTATGTATCACCTTCCAGAGCTGGTGCGGGCTAATAAGCAAACCCCAGCCGACTTCTCCGAAGCCTTTCACTTCTTCCGCCGTATACTGTTCAAACTATTAATGATCACTGGCGTAGGGGTTCTTCTTGTGGGAACTATTGGTGGGCCACTAGTGTTTACTGAAGCGACATCCTTGAATGAAGCATGGGCGATTTTTCTCTTATTGCTCGCAATAACCCTCGTGAATCAAACAGGGTTGCCAGATTCAAGCCGACTGATGGTCAAAGAACAATCCCATCTCATGATGCGTATAAATGCTATAGCTTTTTTCACATTTGCGCTCTTCGCAATCATTCTCTCGTGGCTAGATGCAGGTCTCACGAGTCTTCTACTAATCCTGATTGGGCAATTAGCAGTAACTACGTGGCGCGTACTATTGCTTAATATCTATGCACGACGCCTGCACTACGGCGGTCAAGTTGAACCTGTCTACATGCCTGCATTGAGATGAATTCATTTCCAGCAGATCACCCTGGAACGGGCCTATGAAACTCACTCAGTGCCAGAGCGTAATGGTTTTATAGTATATCGTGACCACGCCTATAGACAGTGCAATCGCCGCAGCATCGAATTAGGGATTAACACAAACTGGATATGCAGCAAATATGACTAGCGCGTTGCTCTACTTATTTTTTTTCGCTAGACCAATCATGTTCATTGATTCCAGCTTTACGCTTGGCGAACTCAACATGTTTGAATTACTAACCATTGCATTTACCTTACTTCTAGCTGGAGTCGCTGCAGTAAATGCATTCGGCAGCGTGACTATACCGTTCTCTAAACTGGATGGAGCGATACTTAGCTTCGTCCTCTGGTGCTCGAGTGTCGCCATGGTCTACCCAGAAACCTTTGACCTCAAGTCCTACATCAAACTTATCCTTCCACCTCTGACTTTTTTTATTCTTAAACGAGCCGTAGCGTCTCGAAAACAGTACGTGTCACTCCTAAAGTGGATGATAGTCGGCTTTGTCATTCCCGTCTTGGGGAGTGCGCTGATGATATACGAAGGGAAAGGAATTGGGCAGCGGATCTTCTGGACAGGGCTAGAACGTTACTCCGGCGTGTATAAAGATCTGCATACCATGGGCCATAACATGGGATTTCTCGTGATGCTTGTGTGCATTTATTTCGCAATCATGAAAGATGACGCAAGGCACAGAATTGTCGGTCTTAGCAGGTTGTCACTGCTTCTTTTGTGTGCTTTAGCCTTCTACTGTTTGGGGCATGGACATGTAAGAACGGTCTATGTAGGCCTGCTTCTCTTCTTTTCGACTTTTGTACTCCTTTACAGCAAGAAAGGATTTGTCATCTGTGGCACCATAGGCATAGCAGTCGCGGTCGCGGCTTTACCTTTTCTCAACTCCGTATTCTTTGACGTTACCGAGGTCTTCAGCGGCCACCGTGGTGTTGAGGAAGCGGGGTCGGGACGACCGATGATCTGGAATCACAACCTTGGGATCTATTCAGAATTGCCGATTGATCGACAGCTGGCCGGGGTTGGAATTGGAAACTTCATGGCCAATCCATTTAGCGATATTCATGCATCATCAAAATTAACCATGAATCATGTATGGAACAGTCATAATGATTTCCTGGAAATGCTCATTGAGATCGGGGCTATAGGCTTGCTACTGACCGCCATCCTGTATATCAGAATAGGATCAGCAATTTTTCGCATGCGGGGGATAGAGCGGAGCGCGTTCTTCGCTTTTTTTACCGCAGTTGTGGCGATGAACTTTTTAAGCAATAGCTATATTGCCAGGTTTGGATTAGCACAAATGTTCTTCATGGTGCTGGTCTACGTTGAGCGGCCTGGGCTACACAATGAAATGGCAATACACAGTCACGACTTACCTCAACAATTGGTCAATAGGGAGTCAGTAATCCGGGGGACGAGCAACCAATGAACCCTTTTGCGGTGCTATTCAACAAACTCATTTATAGATCTATTCTACGCCATCAACTCCAACGAGTAGGAGATAGATTTCGACTAGGTTACTCTTCAGAGTTACTTCAGCCACACTTTTTCAGTATCGGCAATAATTTTTTTACTGGCCCACATTGCTACCTTTCAACAAACGCATTCAGCCCGGTCCAAATCGGCAATGACGTTATGTTTGGCCCCTACTGCAAACTCATTGGAGGCAATCACGACTATACCTACACCAAGGGTGCGCTTGCTCTGAACGAACTTCCTCGGGCTGAACAAAAAGAAATCCTCATCGAGAACGGCGTGTGGGTTGGTGCTTGTACCGTTATCTTGACTGGCGCCCACATTGGGGAAGGTGCGGTCATCGGGGCAATGGGATTGGTTAATCATTTTGTACCACCATACACGATTGCTGTAGGCGTACCAGCTAAGCGTTTCTTCTCTAGGTTTACTGACGACCGCGACCTAGAAGAACTACTAAGCAATATCGGTAGTAGATATACGGTTGAGATGATCAAGCGTGTACAAAAAACACATGCCGTGCAATCAAGAAGGGGATGACGACCGGACTTAGCTGTATGGAATGGATAGGGTTGCGCATTCAACTGTTGACCGATAGTTGAAACCATCTTCCTTCCATTCAATTATAAAGAGTTGGATCTGTGAGAACTGACAAGAAAAGAAGAAACGACCCTCCCAAAGTCCTCATGGAAGTATGCCTTATTTGGCTCTTACTGCTTTTCGCAAGCGGAGCTTCGCATGCGAGTGAATCTGAGAGTCGTACAATTTTAGATGAAACCTTTAGCTGGCTAACACCGGATGAAGCGGATCGCATGCTCACCAAAGTTAAGCGTGCAGGGTTCAACGTAATCATTCCAGTGGTATGGCATGGCCGCGGAACATCTTGGCCATCCCGCCTGGCACCTTCGGAACCGCTATGGGACAAAAAAGGAAACAAAAGCTACCATGATCCTCTCCGCTACCTCATAGAAAAAGCTCATACCATGGGAATGGAGGTCCACCCATGGTTCACAGTCTCACTCAGACAGCGAGATTTCCTTCATGAATTTTACGATAGTGGGACGCCGGCCAAAGCATTCAACATTCATTTACCAGACTTCCGAAGTTACATCGTGAGCTTAATGCTCGAAGTGGTCAAAAACTACGACGTGGACGGGATAAACATGGACTACATTAGATCAATGGGTATATGTGAGTCACCTTTCTGTATCGAGGACTATCGAAATAGAATGCACCGCGATCTCATGACCGATGCTAAAGAGAAGGAAGGCACTTTAGCGTGGACGAGCATAGCAAAATGGAATGCCGATGCGGTGGAAGATATTCTTGAGCGGTTTTCACGGGAAGCAAAGGCTCTCAAATCGCATTTGGTTATCAGCGTAAGTTCTCACGCAGGACTACCTCTATTGGTGAATCAAGGCACGGACAGCATTCGATGGGCAAATTTGAATTGGATCGACGTTATCTTCCACATGGAGTATGCAACTACGGACCAATTCAGGTGGCAATTGCTCAATAAGGCGCTCGACGACCTTAAGGACCCGAAGAAACTAGTATTGATGGTTGGGAATTATGAACAATCATCTTTAAACAAAGACTTGGTGTGGGCACGCAATGCTCAGACTGTGGCCGATCTTGTTACACTATCACAGGAATATGGCCAAGGAGGAAATGGGATAGCACTCTACGAATACCCATATTTATCAGATCGTCAGATTGAGAAGTTGCGCCTGGGGCCGTTTCGGGAGTCTACACGGGCCAGTTGGAGGAAGCACGGAGAGACGAGATGAGTTGGTTTACTGCTTCTGCTGGAGTAATGTTCATTGCTCCAGATATTCGCGCACAGGGGGGAATCTCTGCCGTTATTAGGAACTACCAGCGGAGCGGGTTCTGGTCCAAGTGCAGATGTATCCATTTCTCTACTTACAGAGATTGGGATAGTAAATTAGTCAGGATCATTTACGCTGTTTGGAGATGCTGTGTTTTTCTCCCAAGCGTTTTGATTAAGAGACCCGCTGCTATCAGCATACATACAAGCATCCATGGCAGCTTCTATCGAAAGCTTTTCTACATATTGATTTCCCGGCTACTTGCCATACCTGTTGTCATCCATATTCACCCTGCCAGCTTCTTTGAGTTCTTTGCCAAAGGAAACACTCTAACGAGATTTGCTGTTTCTACCTCCGCCCAATTAAGCGAGGGCCTGATTTTCCTCTCGGAAAGTGCATTAAAACAATTTCATGCTGTATTCCCGAAAGTACGGATGGCCGTGGTCCCGAATCCTGTAGACGTTGAACTCTATGAATCTAGGAACCGAGCACCCATGAAGGGCAACTATCGCATTCTTTTCATGGGATGGATCATAAAGGAAAAAGGCGTTTATGACATAGTGGATGTAATACCGGATGTCATAACTCATTTTCCTCAAGCAAAGTTCTTATTTGCGGGGAATAAGGAAGTAGAACAACTCAAGGAGATGATTAAAGACCGCCACCTTTCTCAATATGTAGAGGTGCTGGGTTGGATTGAGGGAAAACAAAAACTCGACCTTTTACTAACTAGTCGCTTGTTATTGCTACCGAGTTATTCAGAAGGCATCCCCAACGTAATTCTTGAGGCAATGGCAAGCGGTCTTCCAACGATTACTACTCCCGTCGGTGGCATCCCAAGCGTTTTTATTGAGGATGAGAATGGTTATTTTGTACCCCCAGGCAATACGCGAGAACTGGCTTCACGCATCATACAGATGCTAGGCGATGATAACGCCTGCGAGAGAATCTCAAATCTTACTAGTCGAAGAGCGAAAGAATTCTATGCCCTAGAGATTATTGGCCGCCAACTCGAGAATATTTACAAGAACCTCGTCAATCAAGGAATCTGACCCATCATGTGTGGCATCGTCGGATTTGTGGCGCATACAGAGCAGAAGAGCCTGAGTGAAGCTCAGCTGATTGTGATGCGCGATCGCATGATTTCACGGGGGCCCGACGATGCAGGCACCTCTCTTCATCGACAGGATGGGTTGTGGGTAGGACTGGCTCATCGACGCTTGTCCATCATTGACCTCTCGCCCCTCGGTCATCAGCCCATGAGCACGGCGGATGGCACGCTCAGGATCGTGTTCAATGGCGAGATATTCAACTATCAAGAATTGAGAACAAGTCTGTTACAAACCGGCCGATATACGTTTCATTCAAAGAGCGACACCGAAGTTCTGTTATACGCGGTTCGGGAATGGGGACTCGAAGGATGCCTTCACAGGATTCGCGGCATGTACGCCTTCGCGCTTTATGACCAGCTTGCCGGCACGTTGACTTTGGTGAGGGATCCCCTTGGCGTCAAGCCTCTTTATTTCCGCCAGGAACAAGGACGGCTGCTTTTTGCTTCAGAAATTAAAGCGATTCTTGCTGCGCCTGATGTCCCGCGAACGATCAACGACCAAGCACTGTACCATTACCTCACGTTTGCTAACGTTCCTGCTCCACTAACTATGTTCGAGGGTATCTCGAAACTTGAGGCGGGTACGTACCTCACGTTCGATCGACAGGGACAGGCAACTCAGGTTCGCTATTGGGATCCCACGGCGTTCGCTCCAAGTCGCATGCTGCTGAGCGAGCAAGACTACATCGCCGAGCTTCGTGGTTTGCTACGTCAATCAGTCGCCCGCCGGATGGTGTCTGATGTGCCATTTGGAGTGTTTCTCAGTGGGGGAGTAGATTCATCGCTGAATGTGGCTTTGATGGCTGAACTGCTCGGTCGACCCGTCGAAACCTTTTCCATCGGAATTAAGGACGATCCTTCTAACGAATTTCTATATGCGAGGCAAGTCGCTCAACACTTCCGCACCAATCATCACGAAATGGTGATTGACGACAATGACTTTCTCTCGTTCTTACCGCAGATGGCCTACATGCAAGATGAGCCACTAGCAGATCCAGTCTGTGTCCCGATCTACTATATTTCAAAGCTGGCCCGCGAATCCGGAACGCCGGTCATCCAGGTCGGGGAGGGGAGCGACGAGATTTTTGCCGGATACCAAACCTACCATCTCTTCGATGGCTGGAACCGCCGCTACTACGAACCCTATCTGAAAATGCCTCATGTCATCAGGGCCTCGACCTATGCCCTGTTACGCCATTTCGTTTCCAGCGAGAAACAGGACGCGTTGCGACGAGCCTCGCACGGGGAGCCGCTTTTCCTGGGTAATGCCATCGCCTTCTGGGATTGCGAAAAGACGGAGTTGCTGAAGCCCCCATTTCTTCCATCCAGCACGTCTAGTCGTTACATCAAAGATTTGGAAGCATCGTTAGCTATCCAGGATCCGCTGCTACGCATCATCCAGATTGAATTGAAAAATCGGCTTCCGGAGCTACTGCTCATGCGCGTCGATAAAATGAGCATGGCGAGCTCAATAGAAACGAGAGTACCATTCCTTGATGAGGACTTAGTGGCTTTTGCCTTAACAATACCCTCATCTTTAAAATTCAAGAACGGACAGCCGAAGTATATTTTGAAGCAAGCGGCCCGCGGTTTGATCCCCGATGCGATCATCGACCGCAAGAAGTGGGGATTTTGCGGCTCAGCCACAAACATGCTCAGCGACCCAATGGTTGAGTATGCAAGAACTTGCATCTTGAGCAGTCCGCTCATCCGCGAACGCTTTCATCGTGGATCCGTGGAGGCACTTTTTCGTAGCCACAGGGACCAGAAGCGGTTTAACAGCTTCAAGATCTGGAACCTGCTGAACCTTGTGCTCTGGCATCACTGTTGGTTTGAAGAAGCTGGCGCCGCGTTCACCAACAAGTCAGACGGGTCCCAAGTCTGACACGTGCTCCACGCTGAACCGGCATCTGAGCATGTGTATGATTAGAGAGACTCACAGGTTCCATTCGTCTTGCGATATGGCCATGAACACAATCAAGGGGACCTTTCGCTTGTTCTCATCGATATTCCTGATCCCACATACCCAAGTAGGCAGATTCTTTTGTTGTACATGTTATGGTGTCGCGCTCATCAATGAACCGCACGGTTACGAGCAGGAGGACTCTTTTACAAAATGAAACAAGTCATTCAGAACTTTCGAACAGGGATTCTGAAGGTGGATGAGGTCCCCCCACCCTCACTGCGCGATGCCGGTCTCTTAGTCGCGAACCATATCTCATTGATCAGCCCGGGCACCGAGAAATCAACCGTTCACGTCGCCCAGAAGAACCTTCTTGGAAAGGCGTTGGAACGGCCTGAAATGGTACGAAAAGTTCTTCGCGCTGTTCGGAAAGACGGGCTATTCGAAACGGTCAAGCGAGTCTTCGAACGGCTCGATACGCCTGCAGCTCTCGGGTACAGTTGTGCGGGCACGGTGCTGCAAGTAGGAAAGGATGCAAGCCGATTCTCGGCTGGTGATCGCGTTGCATGTGCCGGGCAAAACTATGCGTCGCATGCCGAAATGGTCTACGTCCCGAAACAGCTCTGTGCGAAAATTCCTGATGGAGTGGAATTCGAAGACGCTTCGTTTGTGACACTTGGGGCAATCGCACTCCAAGGAGTGCGCCAGGCCGAGGTCAGGCTGGGCGATCGAATCGCGGTGATCGGACTCGGGCTCCTCGGCCAGCTGACGGTCCAGATCCTAAAGGCATCCGGGTGCCATGTGCTCGGATCAGATCTGGGTTCGGCGAAACTCCAACTGGCCAAAGACCTAGGTGCGGATTCAGTCTCACTCCCGGATGCCCTCGTCGATGCAGCCTCCTCGTTTACCGAAGGTCGTGGAGTAGACGCGGTGATCATCACGGCCAGCACCAAAGACAACGGCCCCGTGGAAGTGGCGGGAACCATTTCAAGAAGGAAGGGGAGGGTCGTCATTGTCGGAGCTGTTGGCATGACCCTGCCGCGTGAGCCGTACTATAAAAAGGAACTCGAGCTTCGGCTTTCCACTTCATACGGGCCAGGCCGGTACGACATCGACTTTGAAGAGAAGGGCCATGATTATCCTTATGGCTATGTCCGGTGGACAGAAACTCGCAATATGGAAGCGTTTCTCCAGCTTCTGCAGCAGAAGAAAGTGAACCTCAAGCCACTTATCAGCCATCGTTATTCGATTGAGCAGGCGGAAGCCGCCTATACGCTCATGATGGAAAATGCCGTGCCGTATTTTGGCATTCTGATCACGTATCCGACCGACCAACCGGCTGGGCACTCACGAGTAATCGAGCTCGCTCCGAACAAACCTGCAGGACCGGTCACGCTCGGCTTGATCGGAGCCGGCAACCATGTGAAGGACATGCTTCTCCCGCCGCTCAGAGACCTGAAGCAGGTTACGATCCGGGGAGTCTGCACAGCTTCCGGAATCAATGCCAAAGCGTTGGGAGAGAAGATTAATGCTCCCTACTGCACGACGGACCCTCAAGCCATTTTTGAGGATGCCACGATCAATGCTGTGCTGATCGGGACCCGTCACGACAGCCACGCGTCATTGGTTATCAACGCTCTTCATGCTGGCAAGCATGTCTTCGTTGAAAAGCCACTCTGCCTGACCGAACAGGAATTGGACCAGATTGCCTCCGCGTATCAGGACCACTCCCGGAAAGGGCTTCATCTGATGGTCGGGTTAAACCGGCGCTTCTCAGCTCACGGGCAGAAGGCACGCGCATTCTTCCAGGATCGAAAGAATCCTCTTGTGATGGTCTACCGGGTGAACGCCGGCCGCATTCCTTCCGACCACTGGACACAAGACCTTACCGTGGGGGGCGGGCGCATTATCGGAGAGGGCTGTCATTTTGTGGACTATATGCAGGCCATCTGTGGTGCACCTCCGACATCGGTCCACGCAAGACGCATTATGCACGATAGTTCAGGCATCACCGACGACCAGTGTGTTCTCTCATTGGCATTTAAGGATGGCTCGATCGGGACTCTCATCTATACAGCCGGAGGAGATACCGCTCTTCCCAAGGAATGGTTTGAAGCACATGCCGATGGCAAGTCGCTGACGATGAATGATTTTATGACCTCCGAATTCTATGCGCACGGCCGGAAGACCCAGTTTAAATCAGGGAAGCGCGATAAAGGCTTTGCTCAAGAATTGACTCAGTTCGTTGAAGCAATTGAACAGGGGCGGCCTCCCGTTATGAAGTTCGAGGAAATTTATGCGGTAACACGAACCTGCCTCCTCGCCGTCGAGAGCTTGCGGTCCGGGGCCCTGTACGATGTCTGACCCACTTGGAACCATGCCTCCCTCGGACGCAATGGCCTTCCATCGCACTGTGTCCTGGTATATCAAGCGGCTTCGCGTCATGGGCCCGGCGGAGTTGTGCCACCGAGTCGGTGAGCATGCTGTCGTCAAGATGCTGGAGATCCAACATCGTTTTAATTGGCCTTCGCTCGACAGCCCATATCATGATGGACGGCAATTCGCCTTCTGCACAAGCACGATCCCACAGCTGCCAACGCTTCCCTGGTCATTCAATAGCGGACAGTGCGACAGTGCGCAGCTCCTCGCCGGGAAATTGACCGTGTTGGGCTGTGAGTGGAAATGGAGACCGAACGGTGATGTCTGGCATGAAGCGCCTGATACGCATCAGCACTGGCCGCTGAAGTTTTTCGGACAGATTCCCTATCGAGCAGGCAATCCGTATGGTGATGTCCGTGTGGCGTGGGAGCCCTCACGGCTTCAACAGCTTGTTACGCTTGGATTACTCGCAAGAGAAGCAGCCCCTGATGCACGACAAAGGGCCGTGGCACTGCTTGAAGCCCAATTCCTCTCGTGGATTGGCGCGAATCCCTTTCTGACTGGCATTCACTATATCTCGGTGATGGAGTGCGGACTGCGTGTATTGGCGGTCTGTCACGCGCTGGATTTGACTCGGGAATGGCTGCAAACCAGCGAGCGTACCTGGTCGGCTCTCCTCGGCCTGGTGCACGGCCATGCCGAACTCATTCGGAAGCGGATATCGGGTTATTCATCGACTGGCAATCACACTATTGCAGAAGCCTCAGCCTTGATCTATGCGGGAGTCCTATTTCCCGAGATGCCCCAAGCGGAAAGATGGCGCTCGCTCGGTCTTAGCCTTTTGGAAAAGGAAGCCTCCCACCAGATCCTTCCGGATGGCGGGAGCGCGGAGCAAACATTGTGGTACCACCGGTTCATCTGCGACCTGTATGGACTCGTGGTCGCCCTTCTGCAACGTCACCATTATCCCGTCACACATGGCATGAGCGAAGCTTTCAATCGAAGTTTGAGTTTCTTAGAATCTTTCATCACTCCTTCCGGCCGTCTGCCTCAGATTGGGGACGGAGACAATGGATATGCACTCTCCCCCTTCCTTCATTTTTCGAAGCCTCAGGACGCATGGACATCCGGTCTCGCGACGCTTTCGGCGTCAGGCTACTCTATTGTTCGCAGCGAGACATCCCTACGCCAGCAGTTAGTTTTCGATCACGGCTCGTTGGGAATGCCGCCATGTTTTGGGCATGGCCACGCCGATGCTCTCTCCGTTATTTTGCATTGCGATAATCAGGAAATACTCGCGGATCCAGGAACATACACATATACCGGCGACCCGGCATGGCGAACCTATTTTCGCGGAACTAGGGCACACAACACCGTTACCGTAGATCGACTCGACCAAGCCGTTCAAGAAACTGCCTTCCTGTGGTCAAAGCCGTTCGACACCCGGCTCATATATCGAAAGGCAACTCCCGATGGGGCCGTTACCGTCATTGCGAGCCATGCTGGCTACAAGGAACGACTTGCCGTGACTCATTGGCGAGCGGTTGCTTACGAGCCAGGCGGTCGTTGGCTCATTTGGGACTACCTGTCTGGATCGGGGAGTCATTATCTCGAACTGAACTGGCATCTTGCGGTTGAACCCACAATTACGAAAGATGGGCATACCATTCAGTGGGATGGGGGATTCCTGCGTTTGCTCATTGACGGCGGGACCACAACACTGCATCGAGGCGATACAAATCCGATCAGTGGTTGGCGATCCAGGGAATATGGAATGAAGGAACCAATCTCCACCCTGAGCACGACATTCACCGGAAGCCTGCCACATGAATTTATCACGCAAATCCAGCTTGACGGGGCTACCCCGTCTGGCCAATTGCTAACTTCGCTTCCGTTCTTTCGGAGGATCGCACATGAAGCCCCAGCGCATTGAGATTCTCGGTGTTCCGGTTGATTGTGTCACCATGGCTCAGGCCGTTGATTGCGCTGAGTTCATGATAAAGGGGCAGCATCCGTGCACCATCCTAGCGGTGAACCCTGAGAAAGTTATCCGCGCGCAACAAGATGGCAAACTCCTTAGTCAGCTTCGTTCAGCTGATCTACTTATCCCTGATGGCATTGGTATCGTCATTGCTGCGCGCCTCTTAGGCTTAGGCCGCGCAGAACGGGTTCCCGGCGCAGAATTGATGCCTAAGCTTTGCGAACGAGCGGCATTGAAGGGCTACAGCGTATTCCTTCTTGGAGCAACACCGGAAGTCAATCAGCAAGCAGTTGCAGTCTTACGAGAGCGCTATCCGGGGATTCGAATCGTCGGCTCACAACATGGGTATGTAAAAGAAGAGGATATGCCGGCGGTTATCACTCGAATGAATGAGTGCAAGCCTGACTTTCTTTTTGTAGCATTGGGGAGCCCACACCAAGAACTGTGGATGTCTCGCTATCTCCCACAATTGAAGGTGAAAGTCTGTCAAGGTGTCGGTGGCACGTTTGATGTTATCGCGGGTCGTGTGAGACGTGCGCCAAAACTCTTCCGTTTTATGCACTTGGAATGGTTCTATAGGCTTGCGAGCAACCCTCGGCGTGCACGCCGCCAAACCGCCCTCCCCAAATTTGCCTACCATGTTTTGAAGAGCCTATTCATAAAGTAGCCTGGGTCGCCTGACTGAATAGGGTAGAAGGCCAGAAATCTACAACTGAATGAATATATGAAGCTTCAGAATGTGGTCATGCTCGATCAACAGCCGAAAGAGCGCATGCCGGACTTGTGGTCTCTGTCGAGTGTGAGCCTTGTCCTGCTCAAGAAATCCGACCTCTTCAAAACAGTCATTCCCTCCAAGATCTTCGAGAGCATGGCGATGGAAAAACCGATCGTCCTGGGAGTGGAAGGGGAGAGCGCCGAACTCGTGATGTCGTCAGGCGGGGGAGTCTGTATCGAACCGGAGAATGGGAAAGACCTCGCAGA
>CXWL01118658.1_pt1 | contig 13358 bp, 8 predicted proteins | sample 590931 | NCBI WGS metagenome assembly CXWL01 (sample SAMEA3498368, study PRJEB10139) | groundwater metagenome | biome: water well; material: biofilm material | place: Germany | collected 2015-04-27 | reverse complement strand
CCACGGGAAGTGGCCCTTCTTGACCTTGATGCCTTCGGCCTTGGCCTGGTCTTCCGTGAGGCCGACCCACGCCACCTCGGGGTCGGTGTAGGCCACGCTGGGGATCACGCGGGCGTTGAAGGCGGCGCTGGAAAGCTCCTTGTCGCCCTTCTGCTCGCCGGCGATCACCTCAGCCGCCACGTGCGCCTCGTGCACTGCCTTGTGCGCCAGCATCGGCTGACCCACGATGTCGCCGATGGCGAAGATGTGGGGCACGTTGGTGCGCATCTGGATGTCGACCGGAATGAAGCCGCGGTCGCTCACCGTGACGCCGGCCTTCTCGGCGCCGATCTTCTTGCCGTTGGGACTGCGGCCCACGGCCTGCAGCACCAGGTCGTACACCTGCGGCTCCTTGGGCGCGTTCTCGCCCTCGAAGGTGACCTTGATGCCTTCCTTCGTGGCTTCGGCGCCGACCGTCTTGGTCTTCAACATGATGTTGTCGAAGCGCGGTGCGTTCATCTTCTGCCAGACCTTCACCAGGTCGCGGTCGGCGCCCGGCATCAGGCCGTCGAGCATTTCGACCACATCGAGGCGCGCGCCCAGCGTGGAATACACCGTGCCCATCTCGAGGCCGATGATGCCGCCGCCCAGGACGAGCATGCGCTTGGGGTCGGTGCCCATCTCGAGCGCGCCGGTGGAATCCACGATCCGCGGATCGCCCTTGGGCATGAACGGCAGGCTGACCGACTGCGAGCCGGCCGCGATGATCGCGTTGCGGAACTTGACGGTCTGCTTCTTGCCNNCCGGTGAGCTTGCCCACCACCTTGTTCTTGTGGCCGAGCAGCTTGGCGCGATCGACCGTGGGCGCGGCGAAGCTCACGCCCAGGTCGGCGAAGTGCTTCACTTCATCCATGACGGAGGCCACGTGCAGCAGCGCCTTCGAGGGGATGCAGCCGACGTTCAGACACACACCGCCGAGGGTGGCGTAGCGCTCGATCAGCACGACCTTCAGGCCGAGGTCGGCCGCTCGGAAGGCGGCCGAATAGCCGCCAGGACCGGCACCGAGCACGATCACGTCGCACTCGACATCGACCTTGCCGCCATAGGTTGAAGCGACAGGCGCTGCAGCAGGAGCCGGTGACGCAGCCTTGGGCGCGGGAGCCGCAGCAGCAGGCGCCGGCGCGGCGGCAGCCGGTGCAGCAGCCGCAGCACCCTCCACCTCCAGCGTCAGCACGACCGAGCCTTCCTTGACCTTGTCGCCCACCTTCACGGCAATGGCTTTCACCACGCCGGCGGCAGACGACGGAATCTCCATCGAGGCCTTGTCCGATTCGACCGTGATCAGCGACTGCTCGGCCTTGACCGTGTCTCCGACATTGACCAGCACCTCGATCACCGCGACTTCGTCGAAGTCGCCGATGTCGGGCACCTTGATTTGTTGTTCGCTCATTTGGACACTTTCAGTTTGAGTGTGAGAACGTCGACCGGTGGGGCCGAATTGCGATCGAATTCGCAGGCGGCGGCGATCCCCGCCTCCGCCACGTCGCGCGCGCTGCGCGACTTGATGTCATAGGCCGCGTGCATGCCGCCGAGCGCAAAGCTGCGTCCCGAGCCGATGGCCCAGAACTGCTTGAACTCGAACACCTCGCGGTAGCTGTAGATGCCATAGATGCCGCTCTGGTTGGCCATCAGCATCGTGAACTGGCTCGACTCGTAAGGCTCGTGGTCGTCTTCCTTGGTCTGCATGAAGAACGAGTCCTTGAGCACCGGATGCAGCATCGTGAAGGTGCGGAAGATCTCGTGCTTGCTGCCGAACAGGAGCTTCTCGCGCTCCTGCGCGGCCAGCGCGTGCTGCAGCACCAAAAAGTGCGCCGCGGCGCCGGCCATGGCAAACAGGCTGGTGCCCGCCGCGTCCTCGACAGTGAAGATCTTCTGGTTCGCTTCGGACTTGTGCGACAGGCGCGTGTCGCCGAAGGTCACCAGAGAATCGGCTGCCATCGTGACCTGGCCGCCCTTGCGGACGGCCACTACGGTGGTCATAGCGCCTCCCGCCGGGCCGCCCCAAGGGAGGCGCCCCCCTCGGGGGGGAGCACCGCAGGTGCTCGGGGGGTCATAGAAGAATGCGACGGTAGTCCGCGAGCACTTGCCCAAGGTAGGCGTTGAAGCGCGCAGCCAGGGCTCCGTCGATCACGCGGTGGTCATAGGACAGCGACAGCGGCAGCGTCAGGCGCGGCACGAACTGCTTGCCGTCCCACACCGGCTTCATCTGGCCCTTGGAGAGGCCGAGGATGGCCACTTCGGGGGCGTTGATGATGGGCGTGAAATGCGTGCCGCCGATGCCGCCGAGCGAGCTGATCGACATGCAGCCGCCCTGCATGTCGGCCGAGCCGAGCTTGCCGTCGCGCGCCTTCTTGGCGAGCTCGCCCATCTCGGCGCTGATCTGCAGGATGCCCTTCTTGTCGGCATCTTTCAGCACCGGCACCACGAGCCCGTTGGGCGTGTCCGCCGCGAAGCCGATGTTGAAGTACTGCTTGTAGACGAGCTGGTCGCCATCGAGGCTCGCGTTGAAGTCGGGGAATTTCTTCAGCGCCGCCACCACCGCCTTGATCACGAAGGCCAGCATCGTGACCTTCACGCCCGACTTCTCGTTCTCCTTGTTGGTGGAGACGCGGAAGGCCTCGAGCTCGGTGATGTCGGCTTCGTCGTTGTTGGTGACGTGCGGAATCATCACCCAGTTGCGGTGCAGGTTCGCGCCGCTGAGCTTCTTGATGCGCGAGAGGTCCTTGCGCTCGACCGCGCCGAACTTGGTGAAGTCGACCTTGGGCCAAGGGATGAGGCCCAGCGCCGCGCCATCCGCGCTGCCGCCGCCGGCCGGCGCCTTGGCCGCCGAGGCCTTGGTGCTGGTCTGGCCGCTCATCACGGCCTTGGTGAAGCCCTGGACGTCTTCCTGCGTGATGCGGCCCTTGGGACCGGAGCCCTTGACCTCTTCGAGCGGCACGCCGAGTTCGCGGGCGAACTTGCGCACCGAGGGCGAGGCGTGCGGCAGGTTGGCGCTGGGCGCCGTGGTGGGATCGTGCGGTGCAGCGACGGCTACAGGGCTTGCGGCCGGGGCTGGCGAAGCAGCGGCCGGCGCGGGGGCGCTGGCGGTTGCTGCGGCCGGGGCGGCTGCTGCGGCTTGCGCAGGCGCGGGTGCAGCAGCGCCTGCCGAACCTTCCAGGATCGCGATCAGGTCACCGATGTTGACCGTGTCGCCGACCTTGACCTTGAGTTCCTTCAGCACGCCAGCACCCGACGATGGAATCTCCATCGAGGCCTTGTCCGACTCGACCGTGATCAGCGACTGGTCGGCCGCGATCGTGTCGCCGGGCTTGACCAGCAGCTCGATGACCGCGACGTCCTTGAAATCACCGATGTCCGGCACCTTGATTTCGACCGGGCCGGAGGCCGCGGCAGGTGCGGCAGCCGGTGCAGGCGCCGCGGCTGCGGGTGTCGGAGCGGCAGCCGCAGGAGCCGGGGCTGCTGCAGGCGCGGGGGCCGGTGCGGCGGCGGCACCTTCGGCCTCCAGCACGAGCACCACCGAGCCCTCCTTCACCTTGCCGCCGACCTCGACCTTGATTTCCTTGACGACACCGGCCGTCGATGACGGAATCTCCATCGACGCCTTGTCCGATTCCACCGTGATGAGCGACTGCTCGGCCTTGACCGTGTCGCCCACCTTCACCAGCACCTCGATCACCGCGACTTCATCGAAATCGCCGATGTCCGGCACTTTCACTTCCACTGCTGCCATATCGTTGTCTCCCGCCGCGAGGCGCCGTTCGTTCGTTGGTTGTTGATGTTCAAGCGTAGAGCGGGTTGACCTTGTCGACATTGATGCCGTACTTCTTGATCGCTTCCACCACCTTGGCCACCGGCACGGTGCCATCTTCGCTCAGCGCCTTGAGCGCGGCCACCACGATGTAGTGACGATTGATCTCGAAGTGTTCGCGCAGCTTGTTGCGGAAGTCGCTGCGGCCGAAACCGTCGGTACCCAGCACCTTGTAGGTGCGGCCCTTCGGAATGAAGGGGCGGATCTGTTCCGCATAGGCCTTCATGTAGTCAGTCGACGCGACCACCGGGCCGGTCGTGGGCGCCAGTTGCTCGGCCACGAAGGACACGCGCGGAGTCTGGTCCGGGTGCAGCAGGTTCCAGCGGTCGGCGTCCTGGCCGTCGCGGGTCAGTTCGTTGAAGCTCGGGCAGCTCCACACGGAAGCCGACACGCCCCAGTCCTTCTCGAGCAGCTCTTGCGCCGCGAAGCTTTCTCGCAGGATGGTGCCGCTGCCCAGCAGTTGCACGGTCGGCGCCTCCTTGCTGCCCTTGGCCGCCTTGACCACCGGGCCCTGCTTGGACAGATACATGCCCTTGATGATCTGCTCTTCGGTGCCGGGCTGGAGGCCAGGCATCGCGTAGTTCTCGTTCAGCAGCGTCAGGTAGTAGTAGACGTTGTCCTGCTTCTCGACCATGCGCTTGAGGCCATGGTGCAGGATCACGCCCACTTCGTGCGCGAAGGTCGGGTCGTAGCTCACGCAGTTNNGACATGCCGCCGGCTTCGTTGATGCCTTCCTGCAGGATCTGGCCGGCCTTGTCTTCCTTGTAGTACATGACCTGGTCTTTATCGACCGGGGTGTACTGCTGGCCTGCGGGGTTGTAGATGCCGATCTGGCGGAACAACCCCTCCATGCCGAAGGTGCGGGCCTCGTCCACCAGGATGGGCACCACGCGCGGGCCGAGCGCCTTGTCGCGCAGGAGCTGCGTGAGGAAGCGAACGTAGGCCTGCGTCGTCGAAATCTCGCGGCCTTCGGCCGTGGGTTCCATCACCGACTTGAAGATGTCCAGCGAGGGCACCGTGAAGCTCTCGTCGGCCTTGGTGCGGCGGTGCGGCAGGTAGCCGCCGAGGGCCTTGCGGCGCTCGTGCAGGTACTTCATTTCCGGGGTGTCGTCGGCCGGCTTGTAGAACGGCAGGTCGGCGATCTGGCTGTCCGGAATCGGGATGTTGAAGCGGTCGCGGAAGGCCATGATGTCCTCGTCGCTCAGCTTCTTGGTCTGGTGGACGTTGTTCTTGCCCTCGCCGATCTTGCCCATGCCGAAGCCCTTGACCGTCTTGATCAGGAGCACAGTGGGCTGGCCCTTGTGCTTGACGGCCGCGTCGAAGGCCGCGTAGACCTTCTGCGAGTCGTGGCCGCCGCGGCGCAGTTGCCAGATGTCGTCGTCGCTCATCTTGGCGACCATCTCCAGCGTGCGCGGATCGCGGCCGAAGAAGTGCTTGCGAACGTAGGCGCCGTCGTTGGCCTTGAACGACTGGTAGTCGCCGTCGTTCGTCTCCATCATGATCTTGCGCAGCGCACCTTCCTTGTCGCGTGCGATCAGCTGGTCCCAGCCGCTGCCCCAGATCAGCTTGATGACGTTCCAGCCCGAGCCGCGGAATTCACCTTCGAGCTCCTGGATGATCTTGCCGTTGCCGCGCACCGGGCCATCCAGGCGCTGCAGGTTGCAATTGATGACGAACACGAGGTTGTCGAGGCCTTCGCGCGCTGCGAGGCCGATGGCGCCCATCGATTCGACTTCGTCCATTTCGCCGTCGCCGCAGAACACCCAGACCTTGCGGTTCTCGGTGTTGGCGATGCCGCGGGCATGCAGGTACTTGAGAAAGCGGGCCTGGTAGATGGCCATCAGCGGGCCAAGGCCCATCGACACCGTGGGGAACTGCCAGAACTGGGGCATCAGCTTGGGATGCGGGTAGCTGGAGAGGCCCTTGCCGTCGACTTCCTGTCGGAAGTTGAGCAGTTGCTCTTCGGTCAACCGGCCTTCGAGGTAGGCGCGGGCATAGATGCCGGGGGAGACGTGGCCCTGGATGTAGAGGCAGTCGCCACCGTGGTTTTCGCTCTCGGCGTGCCAGAAGTGGTTGAAGCCGGCGCCGAACATGTTCGCCAGCGAGGCGAAGGAGCCGATGTGGCCGCCGAGGTCGCCGCCTTCAGGGGGATGGTGGCGGTTGGCCTTGACCACCATCGCCATCGCGTTCCAGCGCATGTAGGCGCGCAGGCGCTCCTCGATCTCGAGGTTGCCGGGGCAGCGCTCTTCCTGATCGGGCTCGATGGTATTGACGTAGGCGGTGTTGGCAGAGAACGGCTTGTCGATGCTGTGCTGCCGGGCATGTTCGAGCAGTTGCTCGAGAAGGAAGTGGGCCCGCTCGGGACCCTCGCTCTGGATGACGGAAGACAGTGCATCCATCCATTCACGGGTCTCCTGGGCGTCCGCATCGTTTGCGGCCGAGCCGAACAGGTTCTCGGGATTTGCCGACATGCTTGTCTCTCCTTTTAGGGCTGTGGCTGTAATTTAGTGCGCTCTGCAATAAACGCGGGCGAGTTTCGCATAGAAACTTTCGAATTTCAAATGGCGCGTGATGATTTCTTAATGTGATATTTTTATGAACTTTACCGATACAACCCGACCGCAACGGGATCAATGGCACTGGCGCTTTTCCATCGGGTCTCAAGGGGCATCCCCTAAACTCGCCGGATGCCCCTCTCCTCCCCGCTGGCGGTTGCCCGCAGTGCCGTGAATGCCTCGCCGCTCTCCTGGTGGCGCCGCTGGTGGCGTCGTCAAACGCCGGTGCTGCAGGACGCGGTNNGAGATCGACCCCACCGAGTTCACGAGCCGCGCCGAATCGCTCGTGAGCCAGTTTCCCGAGCTGCAGACCATCACCTGGATCGACGACCGCCGCCGCTTCAAGGCCGGCTATGCGGCGCCCAGCGTGCATCCCGCGCAGCAGCATCTGATCGGCGACGTGCTGCGGCCGGGCGACATAGAAAGCAACTACGCGCTGGCGCGCGAACTGCGCCAGCCGGTGTATTCGCAGCCCGTGGCCGGCGGCGATCCGGCCGCGATGCTTCAGTTGCACATTCCTCTTTTCGATCAGGGCCTGTTCGCAGGCGTCGTGCTCGGTGAGTTCTCGGTCGACGGATTGCTGCGCTACGGCATGCCTTCTGAAGTGCAGGCGCGCTACGCGGTCTCGCTGCTCGACGCCAAGGGCAACGTCATCGCCGGCAACACGACCAGCCTGAAGGACAGCGGCACGCGGCTGCTGCCGTGGTCGGAGCGCACCAACGAATACGAAGTACCCGTGTCGCCCGTCGGCAATGCGCTGATCTTGCGTGCGCAGGCCTATCGCACCTCGCANNCGCCTGCAGGCGCAGCAGCGGCTGGTCGCCGAAACCAACTTCCGCCGCGCGATGGAAAACTCCATGCTGACCGGCATGCGCGTGCTCGACCTGCAAGGCCGCATCACCTACGTGAACGCCGCGTTCTGCGCGATGACCGGATGGAGCGAAGCCGAACTGGTCGGCCAGTCGCCGCCCTTCCCTTACTGGCTCGAATCCGATCGCGAAGTGATGAACGAGCGGCTCGAAGAAGAGCTGCACGGCCGCGCCCTCCCCGGCGGCTTCCAGGTGCGCGTGAAGCGCAAGAACGGCAGCGTGTTCAACGCCCGCCTCTACGTCTCTCCACTGATCGATGCGCGCGGCCACCAGACCGGCTGGATGACGTCGATGACCGACATCACCGAGCCCACCCGCATCCGCGAGCAGCTGTCGGCCTCTTACGAGCGCTTCACCACGGTGCTCGAAGCGCTTGACGCGGCCGTGTCGGTCGCGCCCATCGGCAGCGAAGAGCTGCTGTTCGCCAACAAGCTGTATCGCCTCTGGTTCGGCTCGGACACCGTCGGCCACCTGGGCATGGTGGCGCAGGCCGGCGTACCGGCATCGAACGCGCACGACGAAGGCCTGGACGACGTGGACCCATACGCCGGCCTGCCGATCGACACGCTCACCGCGGCGCAGGCGGCCAACAACGAAATCTTCGTGCCCCACCTCGGCAAATGGCTCGAAGTGCGCTCGCGCTACCTGACCTGGGTGGACGGCCGCCTCGCGCAACTCGTGATCGCCACCGACATCACGCCCCGCCGCGACGCCGAAGAGCAAGCTGCCGCACAGGCCGACAAGGCCCAGGCCGCGAGCCGCCTCATCACGATGGGCGAGATGGCATCGAGCGTGGCACACGAACTCAACCAGCCGCTCACGGCCATCACCAACTACTGCAACGGGATGATGTCGCGCATCAAGGGGCAGACGATTGATACCGAGGCGCTGCTTGCCGCCTTGGAGAAGACGTCGAAGCAGGCCCAGCGCGCCGGGCAGATCATTCAGCGCATCCGCTCTTTCGTGAAGCGCAGCGAACCGAACCGCACGCCCGCCGATGTGGCCACCATGGTGAGCGAAGCCGTCGAACTCGCAGGCATCGAGCTGCGCCGGCGCAACGTGCGCCTGAACCACTACGTGGCCGCGCGGCTGCCGGTGGTGCGGGTCGACCCGATCCTGATCGAGCAGGTGATGGTCAACCTGCTGAAGAACGCGGCCGAATCGATCGACCTCGCCGACCGCCCGCTCGCCCGCCGCAGCGTCGAGTTGCGCGTGCTGCCCAAGACCATCGAGGGGCAGAACGCCATCGAGTTCTCGGTGCAGGACACGGGCAAGGGCCTCTCGCCCGAGGTGATGGACCGGCTGTACGAAGCCTTCTTCTCCACCAAGCCCGAAGGCATGGGCATCGGCCTGAATCTGTGCCGCACCATCGTCGAGTCGCACCGCGGCCGGATGCAGGCGGAGAACATCTACAATGGCCCGGATGTGATCGGATGCCGTTTTTCCTTCTGGATTCCGGTGTTGGACGCTATCAGTTCCGTAGCTAGCGACGAGGCAAAGGTACCTGCATGAGTTTGATTCCGAAGAAGGGCACGGTCTACGTCGTCGACGATGACGAAGCCGTACGCGATTCGCTGCAATGGCTGCTCGAAGGCAAGGACTACAGAGTCCGCTGTTTCGATTCCGCCGAATCCTTTCTCTCCCGATACGACCCGCGCGAAGTCGCCTGTTTGATCGTCGACATCCGCATGGCCGGCATGACCGGCCTCGAATTGCAGGACCGGCTGATCGAGCGGCGCTCTCCGTTGCCGATCGTGGTCATCACCGGCCACGGCGACGTGCCGATGGCGGTCGACAGCATGAAGAAGGGCGCGATGGACTTCATCCAGAAGCCCTTCAACGACGAAGAGCTCGTCACACTGGTCGAGCGCATGCTCGAACACGCGCGCGGCGCCTTCACGCAGCACCAGCAGTCGGCCAGCCGCGATGCACTGTTGTCCAAGCTCACCGGACGCGAGGCGCAGGTGCTCGAGCGCATCGTCGCCGGCCGCCTGAACAAGCAGATCGCCGACGACCTGGGCATCAGCATCAAGACGGTGGAGGCGCACCGCGCCAACATCATGGAAAAGCTCAACGCCAACACCGTGGCCGATCTNNCACGCCTGCGCAAGCGGGCGTTTTTACTTGGAAAATCGAAACCGATGACCGCCCAACTGATCGACGGCAACGCCCTCGCCAAAACCATCCGAGCCGAAGTCGCAGGCCGCACCGCCGCACTCAAGGCCCGTGGCGTGAACCCGGCTCTTTCCATCATCCTCGTGGGCGAAGACCCGGCCAGCCAGGTCTACACAAAGCACAAGGTCAACGACAGCACGCAGACGGGCCTCGAGGCCACGCTGGAGACCTACCCCGCCGACATGACCGAGGCCGACCTGCTGGCCCGCATTCGCGCGCTCAACGACGACCCCAAGGTGCATGGCATCCTGGTACAGCTGCCGCTTCCGAAGCACATGGACAGCCAGAAGGTCATCGAGACCATCTCGCCCGCCAAGGACGTGGACGGCTTCCACGTTGCCAGCGCCGGCGCGCTGATGACCGGCGCTCCCGGCTTCTGGCCCTGCACCCCGCACGGCTGCATGAAGATGCTCGAAGCGATCGGCTACGACCTGCGCGGCAAGCACGCGGTGGTCATCGGTCGCAGCAACATCGTCGGCAAACCGATGGCCATGATGCTGCTCGCCAAGAGCGCCACCGTGACCATCTGCCACAGCGCCACGCAAGACCTGGGCGCCATCACGCGGCAGGCCGACGTGATCGTCGCCGCCGTCGGCAAGCTGAACCTGCTCACGGCCGACATGGTGAAGCCCGGCGCAGTAGTCATCGACGTCGGCATGAATCGCAAGGCGGACGGCAAACTCGCCGGCGACGTCGATTTCGACGGCGTGAAGGAAGTGGCCGGCTGGATCACCCCCGTGCCCGGCGGTGTCGGACCGATGACCCGCGCCATGCTGCTCGCCAACACCCTTGAAGCCGCCGAACGCGCCGCAAAGTAACTTTCATGGCCATGACTAACAACCCCCTTCTCGACTTCACCGATCTCCCGTTGTTCGACCGCATCAAGCCCGAACACGTGGCCCCCGCCGTGGACATCCTGCTGGCAGAAGGCGAGGCCAATCTGGAGACCGTGGTCGCGCCGGAGTTTCCCGCCGATTGGCTCAAGATTTCGCAGGTGCTCGACGTAGGTGGAGAGCGGTTCACCCGCGCCTGGAGCGCCGTCGGCCACCTCAACGCCGTGGCCGACACGCCCGAATTGCGTGCCGCCTACAACGAAGCCATGCCCCGCGTTACCGCGTTCTGGACCCGGGTGGGGTCCGACGAACGGCTCTACGCCAAGTACAAGGCCATCGACGTCGCCACGCTCAATGCCGAGCAGCGCCAGGCGCACCGCAACGCCGTGCGCAACTTCGTGCTTGGTGGCGCAGAGTTGCAGGGCGACGCCAAGAAGCGCTTCGCCGACATCCAGGAACGCCAGGCCGAGCTCAGCCAGAAGTTCAGCGAGAACGCACTCGATGCCACCGATGCCTTTGCGTACTACGCCAAGCTCGGCGAACTCGAAGGGGTGCCCGAAGACGTGGTGAGCGCAGCGCGCTCTGCCGCCGAAGCCGATGGCAAAGACGGCTACAAGCTCACGCTCAAGATGCCCTGCTACCTGCCGGTGATGCAGTTCGCCAAGAGCAGCGCCTTGCGCGAAACGCTCTACCGCGCCTACGTCACGCGTGCGAGCGAGTTCGGCGACGCGGCCTTCGACAACACCACGCTGATCACCGATATCCTCGCGCTGCGCGAAGAAGAGGCCAAGCTCCTGGGCTACAAGAATTTCGGCGAACTCTCGGTCGTGCCGAAGATGGCCGAATCGCCCGAGCAGGTTGTCAAGTTCCTGCGCGATCTGGCGACCAAGGCCAAGCCATATGGCGAACGCGATCTCGCGGACCTGCGTGCCTTTGCTGCCGAGCAACTGAACATCACCGACCCGCAGCCCTGGGACTGGAGCTACATCGGCGAGAAGCTCAAGGAAGCGCGCTATGCCTTCAGCGAACAGGAGGTGAAGCAGTACTTCCCCGCGCCGAAGGTGATGGCGGGTCTCTTCAAGATCGTCGAGACGCTGTTCGAGGTGTCGATCCGCCGCGACAGCGCGCCCACGTGGCATCCGAGCGTCGAGTTCTACCGCATCGAACGTGCGGGCCAGAAGGTCGGCCAGTTCTACCTCGATCCCTCCGCGCGTGCCGCCAAGCGCGGCGGCGCCTGGATGGATGACGTGCGCGCCCGGTGGCTGCGCCCCGACAACGGCGTGCTGCAGACACCGGTCGCGCAACTGGTCTGCAACTTCGCGAGCGGCGTGGACGGCAAGCCGCCGCTGCTCACGCACGATGACGTGACCACCCTCTTCCACGAGTTCGGCCACGGTCTGCATCACATGCTCACCCAGGTGAACGAGCGCGACGTCTCGGGCATCAGCGGCGTCGAGTGGGACGCGGTCGAGCTGCCGAGCCAGTTCATGGAAAACTTCTGCTGGGAGTGGGACGTGCTCAGCCACATGACGGCCCACGTCGACACCGGCGAACCGCTGCCGCGCGCGCTCTTCGACAAGATGACCGCCGCCAAGAACTTCCAGAGCGGCCTGCAGACGCTGCGCCAGATCGAGTTCTCGCTGTTCGACATGCTGCTGCACACCGAGTATCACGCGGCTGCGGCGAAGCCCGGCGATGTGATGGCGCTGCTGGGCAAGGTGCGCAGCGAAGTGGCGGTGATGCCCTCGCCGGCCTTCAGCCGCACGCCGAATACTTTCAGCCACATCTTCTCGGGCGGCTACGCGGCCGGCTACTACAGCTACAAGTGGGCCGAGGTGCTGAGCGCCGACGCCTATGCGGCTTTCGAGGAAACCGTGGGTGCCGATGGCGAGCCGAACATCGAGACCGGCCGCAAGTACCGCCAGGCCATCCTGGAGGCTGGCGGCAGCCGCAGTGCCATGGATTCGTTCAAGGCTTTCCGCGGCCGCGAGCCCCAGCTTGATGCATTGCTGCGACATCAGGGCATGGCCGAGGCCCAGCCTGCTTGATGCGGCGCTGAAGCTTGCGATACTCGGGAGATGTATCTGACGTCTTACAAATTCCCGTCGCATCGCCTGACCGGCCTCGCCCTGCTGCTCGTCGCCGCAGGTGCGATGGCCCAGCCGATCTATCGCAACGTCGACAAGAACGGCAAGGTCACTTTCTCGGACCGCGCGCCAACGGCCAGCACCGAACCGGCAGCGGCCCCGCAAGGCGCCAGTTCACCGGCCAACACGGCAGGGCTGCCCTACGAGTTGCGGCAGGTGGCGCAGCGGTATCCGGTCACGCTGTACACGAGCGAAGACTGCGCACCCTGCAGCGCGGCCCGCACGCTGCTCACCACGCGCGGCATTCCGTTCGAGGAACGCACGGTCAAGAGCAATGAAGAAATCGAGGCGCTGCAGCGCCTGAGCAGCCAGAGTTCGCTGCCGCTGCTCACTATTGGCTCGCAGCAGCTCAAGGGCTACGGTGATGCGGAATGGTCGCAGTACCTCGATGCGGCAGGTTACCCNNTCGCTGCACAGCAAGCGGCGCCGGCTCCCCGCGCCGCAGCAGCACCCGCCGCGCAACCAGCGCCGCCGCCCGCTGCACCGAGCGATCCGGGTGCGGGCAACCCGGCCGGCATCAAGTTCTGACGCCGGGCGGTTCGCCTTCTCAGGCGAACTGCATCGTCTTCACGCCGGTCGCGGTGCCCAGCAGGCACACATCGGCCTTCTGGTGAGCGAAGACGCCGACCGTCACCACGCCGGGCCACTGGCTCACCTCGGACTCGAAAGCGAGCGGATCGGCGATCTGGAGGCCGGTCACGTCGACGATGTGCTGGCCGTTGTCGGTAACCTGCGGCAGGCCATCCTTCTCGCGCACCTGTGCGATTCCGCCCAGCCGGGCGAACTGGCGCATCACGCGGCGCACCGCCATCGGGACCACCTCCACCGGCAGCGGGAAGGTGCCCAGCGTCTCGACCAGCTTGGAGGCATCGGCGATGCAGACGAAGCGCTTGGACTGCGCCGCCACGATCTTCTCGCGCGTGAGCGCCGCG
>CXWL01117854.1_pt1 | contig 13358 bp, 11 predicted proteins | sample 590931 | NCBI WGS metagenome assembly CXWL01 (sample SAMEA3498368, study PRJEB10139) | groundwater metagenome | biome: water well; material: biofilm material | place: Germany | collected 2015-04-27 | reverse complement strand
TCACGCTCGGGCTAATTTTGGCGACGTCCGATACGATTATCAAAGCGGCGAAGCGGGTGAAGCGACTATTCTATAAGTGAGGTTCGTAGTCGCTACACAAGGGACAAGGCCATATGCCTCATTACCCAGGAACTATTATGACGACTCTCTCCGAACGCAGCGCGCTGGACCGCCAAAAAATGGCAAGCCACCTCGAACATCTCATTGCCGAATGCAACGCCACCTTTGAACGGCGGGAGGGTGGCAACTACCCGGGTCCGAAAGCGGTACAGCTTTCCATCGCCGGCGCCGGCGGCCTTCAGCTCACTGTGACGTTCGATGGCGACTCCTGCCAGCCAAACGTTTACGTGATGTCCTGGCACATGGCCATCGGTGCCCACCTGAAGCTTAACGACGCCACCTTTGGCGGCAACGTCAACCCGCATCACAAACAAAAGGCGACGTACGTGGCACGCGGCTTCGAGGACTTGTGCAGACAGCTTCGTTCCGGCCTCATGATGGCAAAGGACGGCTCCGCCTATTTGCCCGAGGTTGCCGCGGCCTGACCCCGACGTTCTTCACCAGCCACCGCTCCTCGCGGTGGTTTTTCTTTTGAACGCACGGTGGCGGTGCATTCGCTAGACAGCGCTTGAGGACACATATTTTAAGGAGAACACCTATGTCAACCACGTATCGCGCCCTCGCGCGCGTCTTCGGCACCTTCGACGCAATTCGGGCCGCTCGAAAGCTGTTTCTGGAAGCAGAAATAGCCTCGCCAGCGTACAGCTTTGCGGTGAAACTGCTGGGCACCTCGGGTGATGAAACCGCTGGTTTCTTGGTCTGCGGCGAGTTGAACCGAAATCCTCCGGCATTCGCCGCGCTGGACTTCCGGTCAGCCGTGTTTGCCCAGTACCCGCAGCTCATCATCGAACTGCTGGTCGAGCGTGACGATTCTCAAACACACCAGGTATTCCAAGGAGGCTCGCTACTCTACGAGGCTAGCCGTCAAGAAGCCACCGGCGATGACTTCGCTTTGGGCACACCCGGCCTGGAGTACGTTTACGTCACGGAAACAGGCATTCGCGATGCCTTCCTCATCGCTGTGTCGGCGGCTGAAGGAACGCATCGACTGCAACCGTTATAACGCAATTCCCCAAGGCGCCCTTCCCGGGCGCTTTTTCATTGAGCAGCCGCTGGCGAGCGCCGGCGCGCGCCGGCGCGCAAAGCCTGGGTGGCCGACTATAAAAAGCCCTCGAACCGTTTGGCTGGAGGGCTTGGGGCGGGCACTCCCTGCTTGTACGGCAGGGTTGGCGGAAGACCACTATTTGGTAGGCAACGCTTTTGCTGACGGCGCCAATTTTGAGAGCAGCTGCGGGTCCACGCCCTGGGTAACGATATCCAGAAAGCTTTGAACTTGCTCGTCTTTGCTCAATTGCTGCTGGACATAGCCAGCTTCGCCAAGACCATCCAAAACGCCCAAAATCGCCCAATGCCTGACGTCGCTACGAACCAGGCCTTGCTCATCAAAAACTGCGGAGGTGGGTCGGCCGAAAACCACGGCCTCATCCGTTATTTGTGCAGTCCATACTTGGACAGCTAATCCGCTCAGCGCGGGTTCGGCGCGGAGCCCGCCGAGGGAATCAGCGATGCGCTGAGTGCCCGATTTATAAAGTTGGCCATTCGCAAAAACGAAAGTTTGGAGGCGGAGGGAGTGTTCACGAGCGTGGTGCGTAATCATTAAAATGTCCTCAGGAGTCGTTAGGTATTTCCTCCGAGAATAGACACTTGATTTAGCCCTGATGCCGCGCGGGGCGGGAATCTACGCTGCGGAAGCGTAGGCGAATTCGTTGTTGAGCAGCCGCTCGTAGAACTCTTTGCAGTATCCGTATTCCGCCAGGCAGCGGTTGACATGCGCAATCGGAAGGCGGCCAGTGATGACAATAAGCTTGTCAGCCTCTTCGTAGTGAAATGAGTGGGCAAGGCGCTTGATTGTCAGAGTCGCCCAGGTCTGAACTCGCGCGGGCTCCCCATGGGAAAGCAACTCACCTGTTTCCTTGTCGAAGGCAAGCGCCACTGCCTCGAGCGCACGGCCGCTCGCCTGCCCGTTATCGTGCAGGACGTAGTGGTTGGCAATGAGGCGATATTCAGGAACCATGGATAGGCCGCCGTAAAAGGATTCAGGTTTGTGTAGTCAAGCCTGTTTATGCGTTTTTAGGCCGCATCGCGAAATTCGAAAGGTAGGCTGTCTTTCGCAGCGAACGCACCTGTTACACCACAGCGTTCATTACCAATTGCAGTTCCGCCAGGGCCCGAATATCGTAGGAATCACCCTTGCGGGCTACCAGGTGCTGAAACTCGTAGGCAGACAGGCTCACCGCCGCGCAGTCATCGAATTCGTAGGCGCCGGTGGAGTATTCACGCTGGGCCAGCAAGCTAGCTGCGCTGAACTCAGGGCCCAGGCCGCGGAAGTCAGCGACCGTGAGGAAGTACCACTCATAGGTCTGCATGTCGACCAGCACTCCGAGGGTCCGCACGGACCCTAAGACCGCGGACATGTCGTCCACGTTCAAAACCTGGGCGAAAAGGCGTAAGGTGGCGTCGTCCAGCGTGCCGGAGTCGAAGTCATCAGGCAGCAAGTCGGTGCTGAATGAAACACCCCAGAGGCCTGCATCCTTAGCCCAGTATTCGGAACGACGGGGCACCAACAGTTTGCCCTCCGAGGAAATAACCGCAGCGTGAAGACTGATGGATGAGGCGAATCCCGGGTGCGGCTTCTCGTAGAGACCCGGCGGCACAGCGGCTTCCCCGAGCACGTCGCTGTAGGCCTCCTGGACCGCGCGTGCGTGGCTCAGGCGCCGGCTCGAGCCCACCACCTCCACGGTGCCGTCGAGTGCAAATGCGACGGACTGGGGACAGACTCGCAGCGTGTCTTCGGAATTGGCCTGAGCAGAAAGGATTCCCTGCAGCCGATATTCGTGGTGATGAAAGGCCGCCTCAAGAACAGCGGCCGGCGCGGCGTCAGGTGCCTGGTCCAGGCGGAGGGTCGCGCGAACGCCAGCGCTGTCATACAGGGCTACAGCAAGGCGTTGGTGGCTGAAGACAACGGACATAGGCTCGATGAGGTAAGGGAGTAATCCCGTATAGCGCCGGGCGCCTTATACCCAGAGAGTTTCGTCACTTTGGTCTCCGAAAGAATAAACACCCTTGCTTTACTGAGTTCCTTCTTCCTTTTGGAATTGCCTTATGACCACCCCACATGACGTTCCGGCTTTCACCGGCTCCCAACTGCAGCGCTGCTACCTGAAAGGCCTGTCGGTCGAACTGCCGAATGCTCCGAAGATTTTTCTCGAGCAAGGTCAAATGCAGATGGACCTGAACCTGGCCCTGAACAATACCCAGCTCGACGCCGCGGTATTCGAAGTCGTCGTGCGCGGCACCCTGACGGCCAAGGTGGGCGACCAGGTTGTGTACCTCATCGAAGCGGAGCAGGCCGGCATCTTCGCGCTTCCGGGCGCACCCGCTGACCTGCTGGACAAGCTGCTCAACGTCGATTGCCCGACGCTGGTCTATCCGTACATGCGCTCGCTGATGGCCGACACCATTGCCCGCACCGGCCTGCCAATCTTCCACCTGCCTGAAGTGAACTGGAATGCCATGTACCAAGATGCCGTGAAGGCCCAGGCATTGGCCGCGGCACCGACAGTGGGCGCCATTCAGTAAGCGCATTCACACCCGGCCTGGCCGACCTCGCATTGCCCGCATCGCTGAATAGCCTTGCGGGCATTTTTTCGATATATTTTAAATACTAAGTCACAATATCGCGCCATATTTAATCATTAACTGATATTATAGGAGTCGTTACTCACTTTTAATAAAGAGGTACTCATGGACTTGTCAACTTATTCGCTCTCTGACTTACGCCTACTCATGCAACAGGTTGACGCCGAGTTGCATAAGCAGCAATCGCAAGGAATTATCAAGGCGCGGGAAGCGATTGAAGCCCTTGCGAAGGGCGTTGGCATGACGGTTGCGGAACTCATGAGACTGCAACCGAAGCTCCATACTGAGAAGATTGGGGCATCAACCCGGCCGCCGCGCTATGCCAACCCCGATGACCCAACCCAGACCTGGAGCGGAATGGGAAAATCGCCAAAGTGGGTCCGCCGGCACACCGAGGCAGGCGGTCTATTGGAAGCGCTACGCATTGTCGAGCGCAAATAGCGGTTCTCCCTCTCTTCGCATACTTTTGCCCTTAACGCCCGTTCCGAGAAATCGAACGGGCGTTTTGCATTTCAACAGGCCGGAACGGGCCTGCCAGCGTTCTTTAGCCTCTTTTTCCGATTTCGCGACGACGTTCCCTACACGTGTTTGGCGCGTGCTATCGCCTGCCGCCTGCGGTCCCTTTGGACAACGGTGAATTAAACAGCACTTCAGGAAATACCAACAAACCAGCTGACCTTCATGCAACCGCATGAGGTGCTTCTTGGGTAATTGCAGGCAACTCACACGATATCGAACGTGAATGCACCTTGTGCGATTCAACGAAAAGGAAAGCTATGCTGAACATCAATACCCAGGCCCAAGCCAAAAAATCCGCCCGCGCGCTGGAAAAAGCGCTCGAACGCAACGGCATCTCGCTGCAGTACGGTAAAGCACTCGACGTCCTCGCGGCGCTGTGCGGACGCCAGGATTGGAACGCCCTGTCTCACGCACTGTCACCGGAAGGTGTCGATGCCATGCTGGGCGAGGACGAACGTCAACATGCGGCTGACGCTGCCGGCGACGAATTCGGACACGAGAACATGCTGATAGCCCATACAGGCTTCCAGCTGCGCTATTCGGCCGAGACCGAGATGTGTGACTACGTGCGCGTTTGCGACCCACTGGGTCGTGAAATCGTGTACTGGAACAGTGACGAGTGGGCGGAAGACCCTCAGTTGGTGATGGGCGCCATGCTCGGAGCCCTCGTGCGCAGTCAACCGGTGGAAGTGCTCAAGAGTGCTCCAGCCGCACCGGCGCCCGCCAATGTCAAGGCCACCCGTCGCATGCCAACCATCCAGGACGTTTGCTTTACCGAGGTCACTGCCGTATGCATCGACGGTGGCTCCGGCTACCGCATGAATTACGTGGAAGACCAGGTCGTCGGCCTGCTCGACGAAGTTGGCTCTGACGAATTCAACGAGCAAAGAGATGAGAACGCGATTTTCATGGAACGAGAGGACGACGGACTGGTGTTCGAGGAACAGCTCACCCTCGAGCAGCTGGCCAGCTTGAAATGGGACCCGAAGAAAAAGATGTTCGTCGCACCTGACGGCACTACCTACGAGTTCTACTTCTCCGTTGCGATGCCGAGCTGGTTCGAACTCGCTGCAGCTCACCATCCGGATTCCCCAGAACATGGCGAGGCGGCCAAGGTGACCGATTCGGGCACGCCAGGAAAACCCGCACTGCAGCTGTTTACGGCCACGTTTGGCAGCGATGCCGCGCCGGTGATGCAAATGAAGACCAGGATTGCCGGCTACAACGAGGCTGATGCCAAAGCACGCTTGTTGGCTCAGTACACTGCGGTGCCGGCCACGCTGAACGCGGTGACACTGGAACCGACCGAAGCCGGGGAGGTGACACGCTTCTGTGTGTTTGTCGATGGAGGCTACTATGACGATGTGGTCACTTTAGGGCAAGCCGTGCACCTCGCGGGAGTTCTGGAACCTACCGCAGCCGTCGACGTGACCATCGAAGACGCGGATGGTAATTGCCTGTGGACCATCAAGGCCATCGGCGACACCGAGGAACCGGACTCGAACGCTTAATTCCCTGCTGCTCACTTCGGTGAGCAGCTTTTTTTGTGTCGCATTCCCGAAGGCTGCACGCCAGCGACTATACGGCTTACGAAAATCTCAAAGGAGCCCTGCTGTGAGCCTGCACACCCCCTTGCCCAGCTTCGACGAAATGCTGGCGCTTCACCAAGCCGACCCAACTGCGTTGGCTACCCTGCGCGACTCGCTGATTCGCGACGCCATCGCCGCGGCGCCCCCGGAACACCGCCCTGCCCTTGAGCACACCGTCTTCCGGATGGAGCGTGCGCGCGAAGGCGCCAATACGCCGCTCGAGGCCGCGGCTGCCGCCGCGCTGTTGATGACGGAGTCGTCCGAGCAGCTCAAAAGCGCTCTCACCCATCTTCGGCATGAGAGCGCGGGCCACCAAGCCGCTTCGACCATGCAAAAGCTGCGGACAGGGTCAGCCCTTAGTAACTATACCCGATAGGACACATTCACCCGCCTACTAAGGAGCCCCATGGCACGTCAATCACCTGAAGAAGTAGCAAAGGAGTACCCCCTCGGTACCGTCGTGCGCATCGACCAAACACAGCTCGACCGGTTCATCACGGAAGCCGCGCCCAAACTGAAAGACCGCATTGGTGAAGTCACCCACCAGTTTCGCGACAGCATCACGCTGCGACTCACCTTCCCTGCGGTCGGCCGCCGGAAAGAATACAAAATGCAAACTATTCCCGACCGGCTGCTCCAAAAAGTCTTCGACCCCGAAGAAATTGCCGTATGGCGCGCCGAAGTGGCTGCCACTGCGGCGCGGGCCGAGAAGAACCANNTGTAGCGCCAGGCCGCCCGCCCCAAACTAAAACGCCGGCCCCCGAACGAGGACCGGCGTTTTGCCTGCAGCAAGCTGTGTCAGATTACCGAACCATCAGCAGGCCTTGGGCGTGGTTGATGTAACCGGCGTAATACGCTCCAACAGGCTGGCCCGCAATATCGTTCGGGCCGTCGCCGTAGTCGGTATCCCAGCCATTTGCGAACAGTCCGTAATCGTCAGGCATGTTGACGCATCCATCCCGGAAGAAATAGCTACGCGAAGCGGACGTAGTGTTGCCCAGGCATTGGGACATGGCAAAGCTCGGGTTTCCGCCAGCAATAGGGGTTGGGTAGCCAACATACACCTGCGTCGTCTGGTTCGAGTTCACCAGGCTGCGGGTCATCGCGTTCTTGTAGACATACGTGCTCCAGTTGTTGTTACTACCCGAAGCGCTACCGAACAGTGCTTCCGTGAAATTGAGATTTTTGCTCATCAGATTCATCGAATACTGCCCCGACATGTTGCCCGGGGAGCCAACACCCTGATTCCAGCCAAAGCCCATATATTTGGTGGCAGATGGGTGGGAGCGCGCGACCAGCGTCCAGCCCCCGCCATCGGTAACCATGTCGCAGTACACCACCTCGGCACCCGCGCCCATGTTGACCTTGTAATAACCGCTCGTGGTGGCAACGGAATAGCCCGGGTTCGGTTGACGGTATTGCTTGCACGAGGCCGCGACCGTAGTATCGGCGTATTGCAAACTCGAGCCGTCATAGAGGACGACCGCAACGGGTTCTGGAGCTCCAGTGAACTTCCAGCCCGAAGAATCGGCGAGCATCGTCGAGCCGGCCGCATCCCACAACTGGAAAATCCAACCGCCTGGGTTTGGCGCTGCGCCGGCATTGATGACATCCACGGTGATGCTGTTCACACCTGGGTACAGCGTGAACGTGACCGTTTCTTTCAGGGTGTCATACGAAGCGCTCAGGTTGTCTTGCACCTGCACACCGTTGACCTTCAGGTTCATGGCAGAGTCGTCGGCCACGAAGCGCAATTTGGCTGTGACAGGCGACGTGCCGCCAATCGTCACTGTGCGGCCGACACCGCGCGCACCGGGCTGAACCGCCACGGAGCCGCCCGCGTTCACCGAGTACCAAGGATTCATTCCAGGGTACCAGGCGGGATGGGTGTACGTCACCACCTGTGGATTCACGTAAGACGACAAGTTGGCCGAATAGTCGACAGCGGTAGCCGAGGCGGTCCAGCTGGCAGCCTGAGTGCCCGCGCTCGTTTGCACCGTCAATGTGCCGGTGCGGGCGGCGGTAGTCGTCGGTGTAAACCGGATAGTTACGGTGCAGTTGGCGCCGGCGGCAAGCGAGGTTCCGCAGCTGGTCGATACGAACGAAAAGTCGGTGCCTACCACACTGGTCGAGATTGGCGTCGTCAACGTGATGGTGCCAATACCCGTGTTGGCCACGGTTGCTGTCGTTGTCGACGAGCTGGTGATGGTCGTATTCGCAAACGCCGGCACGCTGACCGCGGCACTTGGTGCCTGACCAGTACCACTGAGGTTGACAATGGCTACGCCACCACCGTTGTGCGTCAGCGCCAGGCTGCCAGTGCGCGAGCCGCCCGCCGATGGGGTAAAGGTCACGTAAACCAGGCAACTGCCGTTGACAGGAACGCTCGCGCAGTTGTTCGATTGACCAAAATCAGACGCGCCTGAAGTGATTCCCACGCTGGCGAATGCGAGGACGTCGGAACCGGTGTTGGTCACGGTCACCACCTTCAAAGAACTGGTGGAACCGACCTGTTGGGCGGCGAAGCTCAAGGAGGCCGGAGACACGGACGCGAAGCCTTGAATACCTGTTGCGCCGAGCGTGACGACCTGTTCTCCCGCACTGGTATTGACCACCAGAGTACCTGGACGGTCGATGCTCGCCGTTGGGGCAAAGGTCACGGCAATGTTGCAACTGGCGCCTGATGCCAGCACAGCGGTGCAGGTGGTGCCTGCGGCGGAGTACGTGAAATCGGACGACGAACCAGCCCAAATGATACCCGGCAGGCTCACCGACAGGCTTCCAACTCCTGTGTTGGTCAGAACTGCGACTGAGGTTGTGCGTGAGCCTACCGGCGTCGGTGCGAAACTTGGTGCAGTCATCGACGCGCTTGCCGATTGACCAGAACCGCTCAGATTGAGCGCGGTCACGCCGGAACCGTTGTGCGCAAGGCCTAAAACACCTGCCCGGCCGCCTGGAGCATTTGGGGTAAAGGCGATATTGACGGTACAGCTTGCGCTCACGGCCAATGTTGTGCAGTTATTGGATTGGGCAAAGTCGCCCTCACCGCTGACCATGCCGATGCCCGAGAATGTGAGCGCCGAGCTACCGGTGTTGGTGAGTGTGAAACTCTGCGTGCTGCTGGTCGAGCCCACCTGCTGGGTGGCGAACGAGAGGGCCCCGGGATTCGCACTGACGAAACCTTGGACGCCCGTTCCCCNNCCCGAGAACGTGGCAGTCTTTGTGCCGGCAGCGGTGTCGATTGACAGGGTGCCGGTGCGGCCCGCTGCGGCGCTTGGGGAGAATCGAACCACGATGTCGCAGCTCGCGCCGCTGGCCAGGCTTGCCGCGCAGGTCGTTGAGCTGAACGCAAAATCGGTGCCGGTGACACTCGAGCTGTTCGGAACGGTCAGCGCCAGTGGACCGACGCCTGTATTCGTCAGCGTTGCCGTCGACGTGCTGGCGGTCCCCACGCCTGTCGAAGCGAAGGCCGGGGCGCTCAGCGCGCTGCTCGCTGCGCGCGCGTCCCCTGAAAGAGAAATGGTTGCCACGCCGCCACCGTCATGGGTGAACCCGATGACGCCATTGCGCAAGCCCGCCGTATTTGGGGTGAAGGTCACGTTCACGATACAGGTGCCATTTACCGGTACGCTGGCACAGTCGTTCGATTGAGCGAACTCCGAGGCGCCGCTCACCATTCCCACGCCCGTGAATTGCAGCGTCGCGGTGCCGGTGTTGGTCACAACAACGGTTTTGACTCCGCTGGAAGAACCTACCTGCTGCGCGGAAAAGCTCAGGCTCCCCGGGCTGATGGACGCCACACCCTGGATGCCAGTGGTGGACAGCTGCGCACTCTGGGTGCCAGCCTGGGTCAGAACCGCCAGGCTACCTGTACTGCCGTTTGGATTGCTTGGGGAGAACTGCACGACGATTGCGCAGCTCGCACCAGCGGCAAGCGAGGCGGGGCGGTTCGATGACTGCAGGCGGAAGTCCGAACCGAAGACTGCGGTTGGCGCCGGCGGCGTTACCGAAATTGCCGCAATGCCCGTGTTCGTCAGCGTGGCGGTGGCGGTGCTCGATGCCCCAACTTTGGTTGCAGCAAATGAAGGAGCGGACAGGGTTGCCGAGGCGGACTGGCCGACGCCGGACATCGCTACTGACACTGCCCCGCTACCGTTGTGCATCATAGTGATGGCACCATTGCGAGCGCCGGCCAGCGTAGGCGTAAATGTCGCACTGATAGTGCAGGTGCCGTTGACCGGAATGCTGCCGCAATTGTTCGTCTGCGCGAAATCTTCGGTGCCACCTGATACAACGATAGAGCTTACCGTCAACGGCGCCGTCCCGGTGTTTGTCAGAACAACCGACTGAGAGGCACTGGCTGCAACTTGCGTAGTAGCAAAGGTCAGGGAAGAGCGCGACAGGCTGGCTTGGCCCTGGGTAGCTTGCGCACCCAACGACACCAGTTGATTACCCGCGCTGGTGCTGAGGGTCAGCGCGCCGGTCGCAGCACCGGCGTTGGATGCGGTAAAGCGCACGGTGGTTGCGCAACTTGCAGCGGGTGCAAGGTCGCCAGCGCAAGTACTAGAGACAAAGGCGAAGTCACCGCCGGTGACCGACGCCGCAGCCGGGGGCACTACGGTTAAGGTTCCAAGGCCCGTGTTGGTCAGCGTTGCCGTTGCGGTGCTCGACGTGCCCACGGGCGTACCCGCAAAGGAAGGGGTAGACAACGACGCCGACGCAGCTTGCGACGCTCCCGTAAGGCTCACTTGCGTAGCGCCAGTTCCGTTATGGGTGATAAGCAGGCTGCCCGTAACGTTACCGGTCACCGACGGGGTGAACACCACACTGACGGTGCATGTCGCGCCCACGCTTACCGAACTGCAGTTATTGGCTTGGGTGAAGTTCCCTGCCCCCGAAGCCAGAGTGACGGCCGATACGGTCAAGGGAGCGCTTCCGTTATTGGTCAGCGTGACGCTCTGCGAAGGGCTCGAAGTTCCCTGTTGCACCGCGGCGAAGGTCAGTGCCGCCGCGCTCAGAGAAGCATTGCCCTGCACGCCGGCACCGGTAAAGGTAACCGAGACCGTATTCGAGGGAGTGGTGATATTCAAGGAGCCGGTCCGCGCACCGGTTGCCGAGGGCGTAAAGACTACCTGCGCAACACACGATTGTTGTGGAGCCAGGGTGCTGGCGCACGCGCTCGTGTCGACTGCGAAATCAGGACCAGTGTGGCTGAAGGACACTAGCGACAAATCGGCATTTCCCGCGTTGGTCAGCGTCACCGATTTTGCCACACCCGGGGCGCCCATGATTGCCGAACCAAAATCGAGAATGCTCGCAGACGTTTGCAACGAACCCTGCACGCCGGTGCCGGCCAACTCAACAGCGAGCAGCGCATTCGCATAGCTCACGGACAGCGAGCCAATGCGTGCACCATACCCCGTCGGGTTGAACAGCACGTCTACTACGCAGCTAGCGCCGACGGCCAAGGTCGCGCTGCAGTTGTTGCTTTGGACGAAGTCTGCAGCGCCGTCTACGACACTGATGCCTGCGACGGCAACGGCGACGTTACCGACGTTGGTCACCGTGACGTTCCTGTGCTGCCCACCAGTGCCGGCATTCGTATTGGAAAAATTGACAGGGTCTGGGCTTGCACTCAGCAGAGGAGCCTGTGCCACACCATTCGCGTTGACTGTGGCCGTAACAGTTGGCGCATTGCTGGCGCTGACAGTCACGGTAGCACTCTGCCCTCCAGCGGCCTGCGCCTGAAACGCAATCGCGAGGTCACAGCTCGTACCCGGGGTCAGTGTGGCAGTGCAGGTCCCTGCCGTCAGCGCCATGGTGCCGGCCCCCGACAGACTCGCGTTGAGACCCTGAACCGCATCGTTACCCTCGTTATGCAGAGTGATAACGGCCTGGCGCGTGTCCCCAACAACGGTATCCGCGATGTTGACGACATTACTGGCCACGCGCAGGGCGGGCGCGATGCCCGTGCCTTGTAACGCGACGGAGTACAGACTGCCGGTGGCCGAATCATAGACGCTCAGGTTTCCGACCCGAACGCCGAACACGGAGGGCACGAAGGAAACGGAGATGTGACAGCTCGCGCCGGCAGCCAGGCTTGCACAGTTATTGGACTGGTTGAAGTCCGCGACACCCGAAGTGACCCCGATGCCCGAGATTGTCGTCGACACGTTGCCGCTGTTGGTGAGAATGACGTCCTGCGTGGCACCGGCAAGGTTCACGGCAGTGGCCGCGAACGACAAGGCACTCGTGGACAGGTTCATCCCCGTTGTGGCCGGCACAGCGCGGCCGGCCATTGGAATATCAACCCCTCCCTGTTCTGCCGCGACATGCAGAGAAGCTTGGTGATTCCCCGCCGACGGCGGCGCATAGCTGACAACGACCTGGCACGAAACGTTAGGACCGATTTCGGCAGGGCAGTTATTTGTCTGGGAGAACGGTGCTGCTATTGAAATACCGGTCTGGCGCACTGGTGTGCCTCCCGCGTTCACCAACGAGACAGTGAACGCAGACGCTCCGCCTTCGACCAAGGCGCCAAAGTCGTGCGAAGACGGGTCGGCGCGCAGCTGGCCGGCGCCCTCGTGCCGTTCGGAGGCGCTTACGCCATAGACGACCTGGTACTGGTATTCCACCGCCAGAGCGGGTTGGAGCACCAGGCACGCGCTAACTAAAGCGCAAAGGTTTCGACGAAATCGAAGGGACGACGGCATTGCGGACCTCTTGAAATAAGGGGAAGGCCGCGAGACCTCGGAACCACGCCGCGAAAGGCGCAACGAGAAGGAAAATCCGGGGTATCACAGACAAAGGTTATGTCTCATATAGAAACCCGAACTTATTCCTTTTCGGTCGCCCAATGCAAAACAGCTAAACACTCGTGACGAGTGCCTAGCCGTTTGAGTCAAAAGCGCATCAGATGATGCGTGAATCTGGTCCGCAGGGCCAGAGGCATTATCCGAATACTTTTGTCCCGTGCAATAGCCCGTTCACGGCGAAATACCCAATGGCCAAACCGGCCATCAGCACCAGTGCCGCTTTCAGGTTTTTGACGACAGCACTCTCGGGTGGCTGCAAGTAGTTTTTCAGCTGCCTCTCGACGTCTTCCAGGGAGATACTGGTGTCAATGTACGCATCGGCCATACTGGCTTTGGCGGCGGTCGGAAGTTGTGATGCGCGAATCTGCTCAAATTTCTCGACCGATATATTGTCTCGACTGAGCACGCGCGCACGCTGAGTCTCATTGTCACAGCCCAGGGCCAGCACAAAGTCGAATCGCTCCGCCCACCCCATCTCATACAGCAGCGGGAACTCGACGATGACATGGGTTTGGGCGAGTGCTGCTTCCATGTCCGGAAGCAGATACTCCATGGCAAAGTCCTCGAGCTCCTTCTTCAAAGCCGGCTGCGCGAAAACCATGTCGGACAAGGCGCGCCGCTCGGAAGTGCCGAACCGCTCCTCAAGTGCGGCGATATAGTCTGCGCGGGTATAGAG
>CXWL01019145.1_pt1 | contig 13359 bp, 9 predicted proteins | sample 590931 | NCBI WGS metagenome assembly CXWL01 (sample SAMEA3498368, study PRJEB10139) | groundwater metagenome | biome: water well; material: biofilm material | place: Germany | collected 2015-04-27 | reverse complement strand
TGCCGGTAGTGAGCAGCAGCCAACCGAACTTGTTCGACAAACTCATCAGGATGTTGCCGCGAACGCGAGCCTGCACGTTTTCTTCAGTCGCGTCGGCGCGGCGGCCTTCAAAATGCGGCGCGAGACCGGCCTCGAAAGCGGCGTGCATCGACTCGATGGGGACGATCTTGAGATCGATGACCAGATTCGCCGCGACTTCGCGGGCATCGGCCAGGCTGTGATCGCTGCTGTAGCTCGAGGGCATGGCCACGCCGTGAACCGACGCCGGCCCAAGCGCGTCGACCGCGATGCAGGCCGTGATCGCCGAGTCGATTCCGCCTGAAAGACCCACCACGACGTGCTTGAAGCCGCACTTGTGAACGTAGTCGCGCGTGCCGAGCACCATGGCGCGCCACACGGATTCCAGTCGATCCGGATAAGGCTCGATCCGGGCAGCGGCGAGATCGGCGACGTTGACGATTAACAAGTCTTCCTCGAAAGCCTTGGCGCGGGCTGCAACCTTGCCGGCCCGATCGAACACGCAACTCGCGCCATCGAAGATCAGCTCGTCGTCGCCGCCCACTTGATTTACATAAACGATGGGCGTCTTCGCCGCTGCCGCCTGCGCCCCCAGAAGTCGCTCTCGAAACGCCTGCTTGTCGACAACGAACGGCGATGCGGAAATGTTGACGATCAACTCGACGCCGCTTTTCTTTAGCTCGTCGATCGGGTTGTCATGATAGAGCTGTCGCCCCATGATGCCCTTGTCGTTCCAAAGGTCTTCACAAATGGTCACGCCCGTCCGTACAGACTTGCCGTTGACCATCAAATCGACGACCCCGGCGCGCTGTGCCGGCTCGAAGTATCGGTGCTCGTCAAAGACGTCATACGTTGGCAACAGTGATTTATGAACTTCCGCCACGATGCGGCCGTCCTGAAGCAGGGCACAGGCGTTGTGAAGATTACGACCGACATGGCTCTCACGCCGTTTGACAAAACCCACCAGCATGGCCGGTCCATCACGTGTCGCGGCGGCGAGCCTCTCGACGGCGTCGGTGTTTTGCTGGATGAATCGAGGCTTAAGGAGCAGGTCCTTCGGCGGGTAGCCGCACACCGATAGCTCTGGAAAGATGACCACGCTCGCTCGGGCCGATCGCGCCTTTTCATACAAATCGAGAATCTTCGAACAATTGCCGGCGAAGTCGCCTATGGTGGGATTTGCTTGCGCCAGGGCCAGGATCATGCCGGAAAGTATAGCGGTCTATATTCTCGGTCACACTTCGATCGGTGCGGTCCGCATAAAGCGAGTCGCCCGCACGACCTTCCGCCGTCGGGTGACGACGGGTCGTGGCAGGTCAAATGATCCTCCGGCCCGCCATGTTTGTCTTGAATGGGACCGCATAACCCGGTATCCTTGTTAGTTAGTTGGTATTCCAGACCTCCGTGGTGGGGCCATCGGTTTTCCATGTTATCTACAGGTAGGAACTTGACGCATTGTCTCAAGGCGCTGCTCTGCTGCGTCTTGACGCTCAGCCTGCACATCCTGCCGGCGGGCTGCGGTGTTAATTATTCCTTGATGGACGATGGCTCGGTTCTTGTGCCGATCGGGTCCGGCGACTCGTTTGTTTACGCCCTTAAGAACACCGAGTTTGCCCGGCCCATCTCGCTGCGGGCCTATCCCACGACCGGCGACTTCCAGGTGTCGTTCGATGGCGGCGATCAGCAGGTCTTTGGCAGATACTTCATGGTGGCCGGCAGGGCGGTGTTAACCGGCGTCACCATCGCTCGCGGCGAGTTCACGGCTCAAATCGCGCTGGACTCTTCGCAGCGAATTGCCTCCATCGTGTTGTCAAACGGCAAAAGCTGGAAGCGTCCAGTAGAGATGCAGGGTCCGCCTGTCAAGCGCGATCTGAATGCGCCGAAGTTGTTCGAGAATGCAAACGCGGATTTGGTGGCCGCCTTGCAGGAGTTGGGTGTACAAGACCCCGCAGGTTCAACCGGCGGTACGCCCGGCGGCTCACAGACCCCCGGCGGCGGAGGCGTCAAAGTCGACCAGGCGAGCGACACGATCCTCCTTAATAACAACCAGTCGTTGTTTAATTTCTCGGAGATCCTCGGCAACATTGGGACTCTCTTCTTTTTCAACCAGGTGGTTCCCAACCTGCCCACTCTCCTGACGCTCTTCTCGGTGTTTGGTTCGATACAGTTTGTGCTGGGAATTGTCGGACTGGTCGCACCGGGCGGCACGGGTCCCGGCACGGCCCCCGGCGGGTCCGCGCGGCTGCGCGTGGTCAACAACCTGACCGGCGAAATCCCCATTTGGTTTGTCACCCTCGTCGCCGATCCCGACAAAAACCTTGCCGGCGGCAACCTGCTGGGGCAAGAGGCGATTCCCGCAGGCACGACAAGAGAATTCAACGTCGTCGCGGGAACGCGAGACGTGAATGTCATCGTTCCGAGCGGGCAATCATGCTTCGAACTATTTGAATTCTTCGATCTGGTCCTGACCGACGGCGCGGCAACGGAAATAGTCATTACCGACTTGAGCATCGGGAAGATCATCCCGGATGGTTGTGACAATGGTTGAGTCGTGCTGTCAGCGTGTAGTCGGTAAAGAAGTTGATCGTCCTCGTCGGCAACGCTGCCAAGTTCTTTGTGGAAAATGTTGAGTAAGGGATGATGTCCTCGCGTCAACCACGATCCATGATTTCATCGCCCCATGCATGGGTCCGCATTGCATGGGCGGTGCTTTGCGCTGGCACCATCGTAAGTCCGCGACCGGCGCGAGCCCAGTTGCCGCAGTCCAAAGAATTCGACAAGCCCGCCGAAGGATTCCGTTACGAGCAGCGGGTCAGTGAGAACGGAACAGTCCCACCGAATGCCATCATGGTCGCCCTGGCCGACGTAGAAGGTATGGGCGGGCCGCGAACTGCCGGCATTACATCCATGAACTGGTTTGGAATCGGTCCGGATCACGTCGGCGGTCGTGTCCGCTCCATCCTCATCCATCCGACGGAACCCAACAAGATGTGGGTCGGCTCGGTCGGCGGCGGCATTTGGAAGACGACCGATGGCGGTGCCTCCTGGCAGGTCATTAACGACTTTCTTCCCGGCCTCGCCATCGGTTGCATGGCCATGGATCCGGTGAATCCGCTGGTCATGTACGCCGGCACGGGGGAAGGCTTTTTTAACGGCGACTCACTGCCGGGCGTTGGGATTTTGAAATCGACAGACGGCGGTGACAGTTGGGCGCAGATTGCCAGCACCATTCCCGCCAATCTGGACCCGACGCTTGACGACTGGGGATATGTCAATCGCATCGCGATTAGCCCGACCGACAGCCTCATCATCCTCGCGGCGACCAACAAAAGGATTTTTCGTACGACAAACGGCGGAACCAGTTGGTCATCTGTCTTTACCGGACGGACGCTGGACTTGGATTTCGACCCGACCAACAGCAACAGGGCCGTCGCCGGACGCGACAATCGCACGGCTTTGTACTCCGTCACCGGGGGCGCGACCTGGCTCACCGCGGGGGGATTTCCGACCATGCCGCCCCTCGTATCCCCCGAGGGTCGGGTCGAGCTGGCCTACGCGCCGGGTGATCCCACCAAGGTCTATGCATCCCTGGACATCAATGGTGGAGAAGTCTGGCGCTCGGAAAACGGAGGCCAGACATATTTGCTCCGCAATACCGGTCAGGGTTATCTCGGCAATCAGGGATGGTACGATAATGCCATCTGGGTCGATCCGACGGTATCGAGCCCGATTATCACAAACACCATCATCGTCGGCGGCATCGACCTGTGGCGGAGCATCGACGGCGGAACGACGATAAACCGAATCAGCCAGTGGCAATCGGCCCCCTTAACCTCGGCACACGCCGACAATCACCTCATCGTCTCGCATCCTTTTTTTGAGGGGACACTCAATCGAACCGTTTACTTCGCCAACGACGGCGGAATCTATCGCACCGACGACGTTTACAATGTTGACCAGACATCCGGCTGGGTCAACCTGAACAACGGTCTGGGCATCACACAATTCTATGGAGCTGCTGCCAATTCCGCGAGCGGCGTGATCATCGGGGGCACTCAGGATAACGGCACGTTGCGGACCGAGGACTACGTCACCTGGACCGATATGTTCGGAGGCGACGGCGGCTTCTGCGCCATCGACCCGATCGACCCCAATTACATGTACGGCGAATACGTCTATTGCAGCATTCACCGAAGCATGGACGCCGGCCTGAGTTCAGACTTCGTCGTCTTCGGAGGCACCAGACCCCTTGAGGACGCCCTTGTTGACGGGAATCTTGCAAATTTTATCTCGCCATTCATGCTCGATCCTAACAATTCCGACCGCCTGTTGGCCGGTACGATCCGTCTATGGCGGAGCAACAATATTCGAACCCTCGGCAACCCCGACTGGTTTTCCATCAAGGGCTCTAACGGCAGCAAGATATCGGCCATCGCCGTGGCGCAGGGCAACTCAGACATGATCTGGGTCGGCCACAACAACGGAGATGTCTACAAGACTGTCAATGGTACGCTTGCCGCACCGACATGGACGAAGGTCGACGGAAATCCGACGGCTTTGCCTAACCGCTATTGCACGCGTATTTTAATTGATCCCACTAACGCCAACCGCATTTATGCCACCTTCTCCGGCTACGCGCCCGACAACGTGTGGACCTCGGCGAACGCCGGCGCCACCTGGACCAAGATCACCGGGCCCGGCATCCCCCCGGCCCCTAACACGCTGCCCCGGGCGCCAGTGAACTCGATCGTGCTCCATCCTCTTCTGGCCGGCTGGCTCTACGTCGGGACCGATATTGGTGTGTTTGCCTCCGAGGACTTTGGCGCGACGTGGTCCAGCATGAACGACGGCCCGGCGAATGTCGCCGTAGATGAGCTGATTTGGAAGGGACTTCAACTTATCGCGGTCACTCATGGGCGCGGTATGTTTCAGGCCGACCTTTGCCCGACGATTTCCATTACGCCGAATTCGCTGCCCACCGGCATAGTGGGCGTCGCCTATAACCAGACACTCGTTGCAAATGGCGGGAATCTGCCATACACATGGACCATTTCATCGGGCGCGCTCCCCGATGGCCTGACATTGTCGAGCGCCGGCGACATTTCGGGCACGCCGACGATTTCGGGAATATTCACGTTCACGGCCAAAGTTACGGACTTTTTGGGTTGCGTGAGTTTCAAAGTCTTCACTGTTCCCACGACCTGCGGTCCGACTCCGGCCAGCTTCAGCGAAACCCCGCCGCGCAACTCGGCGCTCATCACACTGGACGCCGTTGACATCGTCTTCGACAAGGAAGTGACACAGATTTCGCCAGGCACCCTCCGGGTCAACGGCTCGCCGGCCACTGTCGTTTTCGGTTCGGGACAGGGTCCTTTTACATTCATTGGCTTTGACCGCCCTGGAAACGGCGCGGTCACCGTCAGCTTGGGCAATGAGACGATCATTGACGTTTGCGGCAACGTGGTACCGATCCAATCGTGGACGTACATCATCCAGGACTGCAACGGCAACAGCGTGCTCGATAGTCAGGATGTCGCCTCGAGCTTCAGCCAGGACTGCAACAGGAACGGGATTCCGGACGAGTGCGATACGACGCTTCTCGTTGCCGATGCCGGACCGGATATCAATATCCAACTCGGTGATCTGCTTACTCTTGGTTCGGAGACGCAGATACTCGGGGGGGCGCCGCCGTACACTTACCAATGGATACTCCAGGCCAATTCCGCGTCGCTGACTTCAAGTTCGCCGAATCCTGCCTTCGTCCCGTCGGCGCCGGGCACGTACGTCGTGCGTCTGGTCGTCAGCGATTCACAGGGTTGCCAGAGCACTTCCTTTCTGACGATCTTAGTGAACGGTGGCACCGTGTCGCCACTTCCTGTGGCGGATATGTGCGGCAATATCTTCGGTACGACGACCGTGACTGCTCTGGCGGCCACCGTTGTTGGGTGGGTGGGCGTTGGTTGGCGTTTCCGATCTCGCCGCGCGCGTCACGGAAAGCGATCCTAGCTAGCCTTGCGCTTGCGTTGCTGCGGTCATCTACGAAAAACATGTCATTGAATCGTGGAGGCGACAACCCGGTCTTGGCGTGGCTGTGCGCGCAGCGGATGATCGGGTAAAACCCTCTTGCCGCTTATTCGGATCAAATCCGAGGAGCCGAAGGTGAAGCAGGGACTAATCCCAGGTGTCAAGCGTGAGGTGAGCTTCGAGGTGACCGAGGCGATGTGCCCGATCTTCGAGGGGCGCGTCGTCCATCGCGTTTGCGCCACATGGACGCTGGTTCAATACATGGAGCTTGCAGGGCGACTGATCCTCATGGACTATCTTGAGCAGCACGAAGAGGGCGTCGGTAGCCATGTGACGTGTGACCACCTCTCGCCCGCCCCGGTAGGGGCAGCGGTGTGTGTCGAAGCGACCGTGCGCGACGTGACCGATCGGGCGCTGGTGTGCGACGTGGTGGCGACGCTCGACGCCCACGTGGTGGCGATGGGCCGGACCGAGCAAAAGGTCTTTCCCAGGGAAGTGCTCAAGCGGATTCTGAAAGAACCATAACCCATCGTTTTGGAGGTTTGATTTCATGGTGAAACTCGTAGCCGTTTATCGCAAGCCCGACGACGTGGCCGCGTTCGACAAACATTATTTCGAGACCCACGTTCCGCTGGCGATGAAGATGCCGGGTCTGATCAAGGCGGAACTGGAAAAGGGGATTGGTACGCCGATGCCCGATCTGGACGTGCCGCACCTGGCCGCGCATTTGTACTTCGCCGACATGAACGCCCTCAAGGCGGCGATGGGCTCACCCGAAGGCAAAGCCGCCGCCAAAGACCTCATGGGCTTCGCCGGTAAATATGTGCGGATGTTTTTTACCGAGGTCGTGCAACGCTGAAAACTGGCAGGCATCTATGAAATACAAGACCGCCTTCAGGCTGACGCTTCGCGCGATTGGCGTTTTTGTTATTGCTCGCTTCTTCCCAGAACTGGCATCTGTTGTTGTGAGTTTAGTCCAGTACTCCACATTAGGTTCAATGCAAGGGGTTCACGATACCTATTATGTAATCTATGGACCTCAATGGGTTGGCAGCGTCGTCGGCGTTCTAATTGGTCTTTACTTATTGCTGGGGGGAAAATGGCTCGCTGACACAATCATCCCCTCTAACCATGAGTACTGTTTTGAGTGCGGGTACGACTTGACCGGCTCCCGGCAAAGCGATCGATGCCCGGAATGCGGTGTGATATTGCAGAATCGACTTCTGGACAAGCCAAGTACTGGCGCAAATAAAGGAATTTGAACGTGGCAGCGTATGCAGGAATAAGCGCCAAGGAATTCGGCTTCAAGCTCATCAAATACGAAAAGCGCGACCTTCGCGCCACGATCACCTTCAACCGCCCGGAGGTTCACAACGCCGTCAACGGCGACATGCTCGTCGAGCTGAGCTGTGCGTTTCAGGATGCCTCGTGGGACGACGACGTGCGGGTCATCATCCTGACCGGCGAAGGCGACAAAGCCTTCTGCACCGGAGCAGACGTGAAGGAGCAGGCCGCCGAGTTTGTCGGCAAGCCCAACAAGTATTGGAAATGGATGGGCCTGTTCATCGAATGCCACGAGCGGCTGCGCAACATCGGCAAGCCCACCATCGCCCGGCTCAACGGAATGGTCGTCGGCGGCGGTAACGAGTTCAACATGTCCTGCGACCTGGCCATCGCGGCCGACGACATCATCATCAAGCAGGTCGGAGCAGCGCGAGGCAGTGTCGCGGCCGCCGGAGCGACGCAGTTCCTGCCGCTCATCGTCGGCGACCGGCGAGCGCGCGAGATTCTGTTCCTCTGCGAGGATATCCCCGCCAAAAAGGCGCTGGAGTGGGGACTGGTGAACGAAGTAGTTCCCCGCGCCAAGCTCGACTCGGCCGTCGACGCGATGGCGAAGAAGCTGATCGAAAAGCTGCCCGTCTGCCTGCGATATGCCAAGGAGCAGCTCAACTTCTGGCGGAACTTCTCATGGCACATGACCATCGGCCATGCCAAGGAGTTCCTGGCCCTGAACAACCTCTCGCCGGAAGTGGCCGAGGGGATGAAGGCGTTCGTCGAGAAGCGGGCGGTCGATTACGGGAAGGACTGGTGGGGTAAGACCTGAAGCATCCGCGTGTCTTTGGCTTGCTGCCCGGAGTCGCGTGGAGGCGGTTCCATCCCATTGGGCGTTAAATCGGAGGGTTCGGCATGAGCGCATTCGACGCGGTTGCGACCGTTGTTTTTCGCCTTGTAGAGTAAGGCATCCGCTCTGGCCAGCAACCCGGCAACGTCATCGTTAGGCTGGTTCATTGTCGCTCCAATTGAGATGGTCACCTTGATGGAGTGTGTCGGCAGACGAACGGCGGAATGCGCGACGAGCACGCGGAATCGATCGGCGATTTTCTGAAGCCCATCTGAAAGGGAATTCGACAGAACGATGACAAATTCTTCTCCACCCTGACGCGCAACCAGATCAAACGGGCGTGCGACTGCGCTCATCGTCCCGGCGACCAGCTTCAACACCCTGTCGCCGACTTCATGCCCATGGCGGTCGTTGACCTCCTTGAACTTGTCGATGTCCACCATCAGCACCCCGAATCTCGTGCCGTGCCGGCTGCTTTCCGCGAGGCGAGCTTTCAGCGACGATTCAAGAAACCGTCGGTTTGCGAGTCCGGTCAATTCATCGAGGAATACGAGCAATTCGAGTTCCTTGATACGCTGAATATCCGACTGATGCCCTGAGTCATCGTGGAATGATTCCACCGCGCCGATGATCCGATCGTGATGGTCGCGGATGGGGACGACGTTGACGGTGACCGGTACACGGTGTCCATCTTTGTGATGCAGGTAAACCCGAGCCTCCTGCTTTACCGCGTTTTTCATGCAATCTAATAGCGGACAACCGTTAATGCACAGGCAAGTGCCCTGCTCGTCCACGTGCATGAGAATATTCTCAGGACACCGCCGACCGATCACTTCCTGTGCGGTAAAGCCGCTGATTCGTTCTGCGGATTTGTTCCAATGGGTAATTCGTCGTTCGGTGTCAACAAAATAAACACCGTCCTGGATTTGATCGAGCAAGTCTCGGTAAAGGGTTGGAAGAGTATCCATGATCGCAAGCTCCGCTCTTGGGCGCGCCTTCATGGTCTTCGAGGCCACTCAAGATCGAGACGCAGAATTACGCCCGCCGCCGATCTTGAATTATCGGTTTGCTGTAACGAGTGGATTAAGCGTAATGGCTGGCTAGCCCTGGGTGTCGGGTGGGGCTCCCACTATCACCTGATGATGCGGATTATACAGGGTTGAGAGGCAGCGAGTCCGCATAGACATTACAATCGCATTGGTCACTGGAATACCATGGCGGGTTATCTGCAACAAAGTGCGGTAGAATAATCGGCACTAAACCGTATGATTCGGATAATCGCTGAAGTCTATCGACATTGCTTTGGAGTCAGATAATGTCCACGGATTCACTACTAACACAACGCGACGGCCACATCGCCGTCGCCCGGCTTAATCGCCCCGACGTACTCAACGCCCTCAACACACCGCTGATGGACCAGCTCATCGCGCAATTCGAAGCCTGGGACGCCGACCCGGCCGTGCGGGTCATCGTCCTGACCGGCAGCGACAAGGCCTTTGCCGCCGGCGCGGACATCAAGGAGATGGCCGACGCCTCCGTCGTCGACATGTACGAGCGCAACAATCTCCAACGATGGGAGCGCATCAAGCGAGTCCGCAAGCCCATCATCGCGGCCGTCAGCGGCTTTTGCCTCGGCGGCGGGTGCGAGCTGGTGATGCACTGCGACATCATCGTCGCCAGCGAGACCGCCAAGTTCGGCCAGCCCGAGATCAATCTCGGCGTCATGCCCGGCGCGGGCGGCACGCAGCGGCTCAGCAAAACGGTCGGCAAGTATCGCGCGATGGAGCTGATCCTCACCGGCCGATTTTTCGATGCGGCCGAAGCGCTGCGGATCGGTCTGGTCACGCGCGTGCTGCCCGTCGAGACGTACTTCGACGAGGCGATGAAGCTGGCAGGTCAAATAGCGGAGAAGTCGCCCATTGCGGTTCGCGTCGCCAAGGAGGCCGTGCTGCGGGCGTTCGAGACGGGCCTGTCCGACGGCCTCGATTACGAGCGCAAGATGTTCTACATGCTCTTCGCCACGGAAGATCAAAAGGAAGGCATGAAGGCGTTCATCGAAAAGCGTACGGCGAATTACAAGGGCAAATAAGCAATCGAGAACCCTTCCAGCGGGTGTTTGGGGGTTCGCCCTACCGGGCGACGACTTTGCACAACCCTTATTTTCTCTCATAATGCTCCGGTAGCTAAGGAGCCCTCATGGCCTACGAAACAATCCTCGTCTCCGACGCCGCGGGTGTCCGCACCGTCACGCTTAATCGCCCCGACGATCTCAACGCGATTGACGACCGCGTCACCAAGGAGCTTCAATCCGAGCTAAAAAAAGTCGCCAGGGACCGCGCCGTGCGATGCCTTGTTCTCACCGGCGCCGGTCGCGGTTTCTGTGCGGGACAGGACCTCAAGAGCGTCATGAAGCGGGAAGGCCCCTTCGATTTCACCGAGGCCTTGCGACAGCGATACAACCCGATCATCTCGGCTCTCAAGGCGCTGGAGATACCGACGATTGCATCGATTAACGGCGTTGCAGCTGGCGCGGGATGGAGTCTGGCGCTGGCATGTGATTTGAGGATCGCCGCGAAGACCGCCAAGTTTGTCGGGGCCTTCTCGAAGATCGGTCTGATCCCCGACAGCGGCATGACGTGGACACTGCCTAGACTTATCGGCCTGGCTGAGGCGCTGGAGATCGCCTGGACGGGCGATGCCATTTCTGCGGATTTGGCATTACAATTCGGCCTGGTAAACCGCCTCGCCGAGCCGGATGATTTGGCCAAGGCGACACAGGAATGGGCGGTAGCCTTTGCCAAGAGCGCGACGAAGGCGCTGGGGCTGACCAAGCGGGCGATGTACGCCGCGATGGGCCAGGGACTAGACGAGCAGTTGGAATACGAGGCCCAACTTCAGGGCGCGGCCGGCAGAACGAAAGACTATTCCGAAGGCGTCAAGGCCTTCATTGAAAAACGGGCAGCGGAGTTTATTGGTGAGTAGCAAACGCATCTTGGGCGTGATGGGTTCCGGAACGATGGGGGCGGGCATCGCTCAGTCCGCCGCCGCGACCGGCTTTGTCGTGCATGCGTTCGACACCTCCCCGGATTTGGTCGAGAAGGCGTTAGCCATCATCGGTCAAAAACTGGACGAGCGCGTCGCCGCGGGCAAGCTGCCGAAGCATGACAAAGGGGCCACGATGTCCCGCTTGCACGTGGGCAAGAGCCTCAATGTGCTGGCCGATGCCGAGTGCGTGATCGAGGCCGTCGTGGAAGACCTTCCCGCGAAGAAGAAAGTCTTTGCCGACTTGGAAAAAGTCGTCTCCGAGCGCACGCTGTTGGCGTCGAATACGTCCAGCCTGTCGATCGACAGGATCGGCGAGAGCCTTCGCCGCCCCGAGCGGTTCATCGGGATGCACTTTTTCAATCCCGCGCCTGTAATGAAGCTCGTCGAGTTGGTGCTGGGCACGAAGTCCGGCGCGCAGGCTCTGGTCGACGGCCGGGCGGTGTGTGCCAAGCTCGACAAAACGGCGGTCAAGGTAAAGGATTCGCCCGGCTTCATCGGCAACCGGGTCAATCGGCATTTCTATCTCGAAGCGCTGCGACTCCTGGAGACCGGTGAATCCGACATTCGCACGATCGACGCGGCCATCCGAACCGTCGGCGGCTTCAAGATGGGACCGTTCGAGCTGCTCGATCTCATCGGGCTGGACGTGAATCTGAGCGTCACGAAAAGTGTGTGGGAAGGCTTCAACAAGCCGGCTCGATTCGCCCCCAGCGCAATTCAGGAGCGCCTCGTCGAATCGGGGTATCTGGGCCGAAAGAGTCGACGCGGCTTTTATGATTACGCCAACGGCGACCCGTCACCGGCCTATGAGAACAAGCTGAAGGGTTCATCGGATTGGAAGGCGTCGCCGAGTCTGTCAGCGTTCGCCGCAGCCCTGGGCAAGCCCGCCGATCGCTCGATGTGGCTCTTCGCCCGCATTCTGCTGGCGGTGATCAACGAAGGCGCTCGCACGGCCGACACGATCGCGCTGCCGCGCGATGTCGACGTGACGATGCAGTTGGGCTTCAACTATCCGCAAGGCCCGCTGGGCATCGCCGATCACGTCGGGCTGGATATCGTTCAACGGCTCATGACCGACTTTTTCGGCGAGACCAAGGGCGATGATCGCTATGCTCCCAATCCGCTGCTCGACCGCCTCGTCTCGGAAGGCGAACTCGGCGAGCAATCCGCCAAGGGTTTCCATTACCACGCGCTGTAATGTCCTCTGTGACCTTGGTCGCTTTCGAGCAATCGCAGCTTGGGGCATCAATGAAGAAGAATCTTAGAGAGCTCATCTCTTTCGCAGTTTGGGCAAGATGAAATGAGATACCCAGTTCAGGACAATTCGTCGCTTAAGAACGTGCGCAGACTACGCTGCATTACTTGCAAAAGGCGCAAGGTAGGCGAGCCGCACTCTATGGCGCTGATATGCGGCGGCGCCTCACTGATGAATCGTCGCCAGAGAAGCGGCGGGCCTGATCCTCGGTTAGACGGATACTTAGATTTTACTTGGCATGGCGCCCACGATGGAGGTGCCGGTCCACATCGCGATGTGTATGAGAACCTCTCCGTTGTGCGACATGTACGTGGAGGACAGTTCGATCTTATGTTTTGCTCTACCAAGTGTCTTCGAGCCTTCCTGAATATGCTTGTCGACGATTTGGAGCACCGCATCCGACGCGAATCAGGCAAACAGAGGTCATCTAAGTGACACGTCATGCGGTAATAGTCGAATGCCTGCGCACGCCGATCGGCCGATATCGCGGCGCGCTCGCGCCTGTCCGGCCTGATGACTTGGGCGCAATCGTCATCAAAGAACTTGTAGCGCGGACAAAGATCGACCCAACCCTGATCGACGATTGCTACTGGGGCGCTGCCAACCAGGCAGGCGAGGATAATCGCAACGCCGCCCGCATGGCGGTTTTGCTCGCGGGCCTTCCTGACACCGTGCCGGGCGCGACAGTGAATCGGCTGTGCGCGTCGGGTCTCGAAGCGGTGGCCATCGCCGCGAGAATGATCGAAGCGAATCACGGCGACGTCTTCATTGCCGGCGGGGCGGAGTCGATGAGTCGTGCGCCGCTGGTCCTGCCCAAGCCCGGCGAGGCCTGGGTGCGCGGCAACCAGACGATTTACGACGGCACGCTCGGCTGGCGCATGACTAACCCACGACT
>CXWL01119330.1_pt1 | contig 13361 bp, 13 predicted proteins | sample 590931 | NCBI WGS metagenome assembly CXWL01 (sample SAMEA3498368, study PRJEB10139) | groundwater metagenome | biome: water well; material: biofilm material | place: Germany | collected 2015-04-27 | reverse complement strand
TGCGCGCGCCGGTCCACAGCTTCTGGGCCCAGCTCAGTATCGAGCGCGGCGCCGAGGTTGGCGCCTGGGCTCAGGCCAGCACCAATGCGCACAGCAGCGCGCAGGTACTGCCCGGCAGTCACCTGACGCTCATTTACGGCGCCAGCGCCACGTTGCTGGCATCTCGCCTCGATGCGGTGCTGCCCGCTACCGTACCGTCTACTCTTTTGGAAATTTAGCAATGAACATACTGATGTACCTGTTTCGCCAGTCCTGGCGTCCACTCGCGCTGGTGATCCTGTGCAGCACGGTGGCGGGCCTGAGCGGCGCGGCCCTGATGGCGATGATCGGCAAGGCGATTGCCGGCAAGCCGTTCCCGCACATGACGCTGGCGTTTTTCGGCGCCTGTATCGCGATGATGTTGTCGCGCACCATGAGCGAACTGATCATGGTGCGGGTGTCGCAAGCGCACATCATGCGCCTGCGCGTGGGCCTGAGCCAGAAAATGCTGACCACGCCCGTCAAGCAGCTCCAGGAAATGGGCAAGAACGGCTTGCTGGTGATTTTGACGCGAGACCTGGACATGTTCATCGCCGCGCTGCCGTTTGTACCTATGAGCATTTGCAACTTGCTCATCGTGCTCAGCTGCCTGGGCTATGTGGCGTGGCTGTCGCTGCCCTTGTTCGTGCTGTTCTTCTTCACCATGGCGATCGGGGTGATCGGTTTTCAATACGGCAAGCGCAGGCCGCTGCGCCACCTGCGTGACGTGCGCGGCCATGTCGAAGAGCTGTACAACCAGTTCCGCAACATGATCGACGGCAGCCGCGAACTGCAGCTCAACGCCCGCCGCGGCCGGCGCTACGTAGAAGAAGGCGTCACGCCCGCGTCCGCCAAGTACCAGCAGAGCTTTGTGCGCTACGTGACGGGCCACTCCTGGCTGATCAACGCCGGCAATGCGATCTTTTTTGTCTTTATCGGCGTGGTGCTGTTCCTGGTACCGTCGGTGCTGAACCTGCCTGCCGACGTGCTGGCTACGTCGGCGCTGGGCATGATGTACATGATGCGCCCCATCATGGAAACTGTCGGCGCCATGCCGATCCTGCAAAACGCCAGCATCGCGCTGGACAAGATTCGCAAGATCGACAACGAGCTGACCACCTTCGCGCGTCCGGCGCTGGCGGCCGATGGTCCCGACCCGTTTGCCTCGCCTGCGCCGCTGCGCCTGGCGTTGCACGATGTCTGCCATGGCTATGGCCATGACGAGCACCGCTTCACGCTGGGGCCGCTCAACATGCAGATCGAGCAAGGCGAGATCGTGTTCATCGTCGGTGGCAATGGCAGCGGCAAGACCACGCTGGCCATGCTGCTGCTTGGCCTGTACGAGCCGGAGTCCGGCAGCATCAGCCTGAACGGCGTGACGGTCGACCCGTCCACGATCGAAGCTTACCGCACGCGTTTTTCGGCCGTGTTTGCGGACTTCCACCTGTTTGACGCGCTGATGAGCGAAGACCGGCACGCCGCCAGCGCGCAGGCCAACGCCTACCTGGAAGCGCTCGAGATCCGGCACAAGGTGCAGGTCGTGGACGGCAAGTTCTCGACCCTGAACCTGTCGACCGGGCAGCGCAAGCGGCTGGCCCTGGTGGCCTCCTACCTCGACGACCGCCCGGTGTACCTGTTCGATGAATGGGCGGCTGACCAGGACCCGGTATTCAAGCGTGTGTTCTACACCAAGCTGCTGCCGGACCTGAAGGCGCGCGGCAAGACCGTGATCGCCATCACCCACGACGACGCCTACTTCCATTGCGCCGACCGGCTGATCAAGCTGGCCGACGGCCACGTGGAAACCATGGAACGGCCCGCAGCCGTGCGCGCTGCGCTGCACATCGCTTAAAGGACAGAATCAGATGAACCACAGCCCCTGGATCGTACGCCCGACCGGACCGGCGCGCCGCCTGCGCCTGTACTGCTTTCCCTACGCCGGCGGCAGCGCCGCCGCGTTTGCCGGCTGGCAGGACGCGCTCGGCCCCGACATCGACGTCTATCCGGTGCAGCTGCCTGGACGCGGTGCGCGCATGGGCGAGGCGCCGCTGACCGATCTGCATGAGGTGGTGCGCTCGCTGGCGCATGCCATCAGCAGCCAGGGAAGGGCGCCGTTCGCCTTTTTCGGGCATAGCCTCGGTGCCATGCTGGCGTTCGAGGTGACCCGTTTTCTGACGCTGCATTACATGCCGCTGCCGTTGCACCTGTTTGCGTCCGGCTGCGACGCACCCCAGCACCGCAGCGAGCCCAAGAACCTGCACCTGCTGCCCGACGATGAATTGATCGAAGCGCTCAGAAAGTACAACGGGACGCCGGCCGAGGTGCTGGCCAATAGCGAACTGATGGCCCTGCTGCTGCCGCTGCTGCGGGCCGACTTCGGTCTGGTTGACAGCTACCGCTACCGGGCCGGGCTGCGCCTGCAAATGCCGCTGACGGTGCTGGCCGGCACCCAGGACGACCATATCGATCCGCTGCAGGTGGAAGGCTGGCGCAAGGAAAGCGCCGGTGCGTTCCAGGTGCACTGGATCGAGGGCGACCATTTCTTCCTGCACGCCCAGCGCGAAGCGGTGCAGGCCCTGGTGCGCGGCGCGCTGGCCGAGCCCGTGTGCGCGTAATACGGCCGCTTTTTTTTTGCTGCCCAATTCTTGAAAACCCGATCATGACCAAACTGCCTGTCGTCGACCTGCCCAATCTGGAACAAATGGAGCCCTGGAGCTTTGCGCACACGCCCAACTACGCCAGCGCCACGCCGCTCGAAGCGATCGATGCGCGCGCGATCAGCGAAGAACAGTTCCATCGCGAGTACGTGATGCAGAACCGGCCGTGCGTGCTGCGCGGCGCTGTCGCGCACTGGCCGGCGGTGGCCAAGTGGGGGCAGCCGGGCTACCTGAAGCAGCGCAGTGTCAACGCCATGATGTCGGCCCGCACCGAGCCGATCGCCCAGTACATCCATGCCGCCCACGGTTCGATCCGCGAACACCTGCTCAAGCGCTTCGAGGAGACCCATCACGAGATGCCGCTGCATGATTTTCTCGACCAGGCCCAGTCGGCGCCGCGCCAGCTGGTGCTTGGCAGCGTGGACCTCAGCCCGAGCAGCCCGGTTGGCCCGCTGCATGAAGACCTGGGCGACTTTCCGTTCCTGAAAACGCTGTCGGCCTCGCGCATGTATCCGACCCACCGCGCCTTCATCTACCGCCACTCGTACACCGACTGGCACTATCACGCCACCGACGAAGCCTTGATGACGCAGGTGGTCGGCACCAAGGAAGTGCTGCTGCTACCGCCCGACCAGCGCACCTGGAACGCGCTATGGCCGGTGGTGTGCCAGACCGGCTACCTGTTCGGGGTGGACCAGACGCGTTTTCCCGCCTTTGGCGCCATTCAGCCGCTGCGCGTCATTGTCAGGCCCGGCGACGCGCTCTACATTCCCACCTACTGGTGGCATGCGGTGGCCTCGATCGACAACTGCTTCGGCGTGACGGTGGCGGCGACCTTCAAGACGCCGCTGCACATCAATGGCGACCTGCGGTTTCCGGCCACTAAGCGTTTCATCAAGCGTTACTGGCGCACCCGGCGCGCGCCGATGATCGCTGCCGCAGTCGCCTGCGCCCTGTGGCAACGCGTGCTGGGCCGCGCGCCGCAGCACGGTTAAGCCGCTTGCCCGCGCTGTAACAGTTCGTCGGCCCACCATTGGGCCAGCCAGCCGCCCAGAATGGCCGGATCATCCATGCGTTGCGTCGCCGCCCAGGCGTGCGCCACGGCGTCAATGGTGGCGCCCTCGCACATGAGTTCGCGCAAGAAGTGCGCTTCGTCAGGCTCAAGTGACTTGAAATGCGGGCGCATGCCTTTGCGCCAGACGGCCAGCGCCTGGGCCCGCTGCACCACTTGCGGCACTTCGTCGTCGGCATCGATGGCGCGCCAGATCGCCACTGCATTGGAGCGCATCGGCAGAAGGCGCACGCTGGAATGCAGAATCGGACTTTGCGCGAGGCAGGCTTGCGGTCCTGCGCGTTCAATGTCGGGCATTGACCAGGCTGGCACATCCGCACTGTCGAACACGGCGCGCAGCGCCCATTCGAGCCGCGCCAGATCGCTCAGCTCCTCATTGTCAGGATAATTGGCGCTCAAAGCGGTGGCAAAGTCGGCGCCATAGCGGCCAAGGTTGCGCTCCTGCGGCGGATGGTCGTTGATGTAATCAAGGGCCAGTGTGCCGAACAGCTCGCTGCCCAGATAGCGCTGGCACTTGGGGTAGCTGTCGGCCAGCACCTCGGTCAGGCGGGCGCGGTAGGCATGCCGGTAGATTTCCATGCCGCGCGTGCCCGGCAAGGGACCGCTGGCCTCCACGGCGGCGGGAAGGGCGGTGGGCGTCAGGTCAACAATGTACTGCGCCAGGCAGCCCTGGGTGGCGTCCAGCGTCCAGGTGGCGGCAGGCAGGCCCGGCTTGCCGACCGCTGCGCGGTGCGGCTGCGCCGTGCCCGTTGCGCGGGCCGCTATCGTGCGGGCGTGGTCCAATTCTTCAATCAGCTCGGCCAGCGGCGGAATATTGTCATCGCGTTCGATCATCGTGGCCACCTGCGGAAAGCGGCGGCAGGCACTGGCATACAGGGCCCACACGTCGGCGCTGACCGGCTGGTCGTGGGTGTCGATAATATGCTCGCCCGAGCGCGAATGGCCGGCCAGATGAATCTGGCGCACCCGTGCAGCAGGCAAGCCGTCCAGATAAGTTTCGGCCGCAAAGCCGTGGTTGATACTGCTGACGAATACATTGTTGACGTCGAGCAGGAGTTCGCAATCGGCTTCTTCGATGACATGGGCCAGAAACGCCCATTCGGTAGTGCTGGAGGCAGGAAAACGCACATAGCTCGACACGTTCTCGATCACGAGGCGGCGCTCGAGCATATCCTGCGCCTGCCGAATGTGGGCAATCAGCAGGCGTGCACTTTCCTCGGTGTAAGGCATCGGATACAGGTCGTGCAAGACATTGTCTGCATGACCGGTCCAGCAAAGATGGTCGGACACCCACATCGGTTCGATGCGCTGGGCCAGGCGTTTTACGCGCGCCACATAGTCGCGATCGAGTCCGCCAGCCGAGCCGATCGACATCGCCACGCCATGCATGGCAATTGGATAGTTGCTGCGTATTTTTTCCAGCGTTGCCAGCGGCTTGCCGCCATCGACGAGGAAATTATCGGTGATGATTTCCAGCCAGTCCACGCGCTGCGGGGACGTTAAAAAGTCCTGGTAGTGCGCAGTGCGCAGCCCCAGTCCGAAGCCGCGGCTGGCGTTGGAAAAAGAAGTCATCCGGAATCATGGGAAAGGAGGGAGCGGATCGTCGCTGCGGCACCGTGATGCCGTCGCGACGGACCTTGAATGACGGTACCGGATTACACGTCGCCAATCGTGCCGCCCTTTGCCAGGCAGGCTTGTGCGGTCTTGGCCTGGAAGCCGTGTCCCTTGCACGCGTTCTGACCCTTGCAGCTGTGCTCGGCCGTCTTGCAGTCGCTGTTGCCCTTGCAGTCGTGCACGTTATAGCAGTGCACCTTGTCATTGGCGGCAATGGCCTTGCCGGAAGAGCCTGTCGGTGCGTCGGCGGCGCTGGCGGAAAGGGCAAGGGTGCTGGCGATCAGGGCGAATGAGGCGGCGGATTTGAGCAAGGTAGTGTTCATGATGGTTCCCGAGTAAGGTTAAGGACCGGCCGGCAGGTGTTGCCAGCTTGTGGTACTGATTAGTCTTCCCGGCGGCCATTTCCTTACAACATAATCAAAACTTTTTTTATCGCCTGTTGTGGCACTACTTGGGGCCCCGCATGGCGCGCCGCAACAGGGCCATCTGATCGTTGAAGCGGGTGCAGGCGGTGCAGACCATCAGGTGTCCGCCGACGCGCATGCGCTCGACCAGGGTAAGCTCGCGGTCCATGCGTTCCGACACCAGCTGGTGCACTTCGCGGCATGTCGGCTTTAATTTTTCCATGACGGTCCTAAGTTGGTGATGCGTTGCCAAACCAGTTCAGGTCCAGGCATTCGCGCAGGCGCATCCTGGCGCGATACAGCAGCACCCAGGCATTTGACGACGAGATCGCCAACTCCTGGCAGATTTCATCGGTCTCGAGCTCGAGCCACTCGCGCATCATGAAAATGCGCGCGGCCTTGGGTGGCAGCTTTTCCAGGCAAACTTCGAGCGTCCTGAAAAAATCCTTTTGCTCCAGCGTCTGATCGGGATCGCCCCAGGCGCGCGGCATGTCGCGCACATGACCATCGGCCTGAAACAGCGCATCGATGGCGTCGTCCTCGGACTGGTCGTCATGGCATTCGATCTGGCGCTCGCGCGTGCCCAGACGCAGGCAGTCGATAATCTTGAACTTCAGGATGCCGGTGACATACGTGCGCAGCGACGCCTGGCCGGCGAATGCGGCCGGCTTCTCCAATACGGCGATCAGCGCGTCCTGGACGGCATCTTCGGCGCGCGCATGATTGCGCAGCTGGACAAAGGCGAAGCGAACCAGCTGGGGACGCATGGCGTCAAGCTGGGCGTGCAGGGAGGCGAGGGCGGCGTCGGCAGGGGACATGCGAACTGATCCTATCCGATCAGCCCGGCCGGGGCAAGTTGTTTGCATCACCGCACTGGACGCGAGGTCGCAGCCAGCGCATCGAGCGACAGGCGTCCCGGGCCAAACGCTATGAGCACTAGCAACAGCAGGCCCCAGTAACGGTGGTCATTCAAAGCTGCCGGGCAGGTGAACGTAAACAGCAAGGGATACGAAATCACGGCCATCAGGTTGACAAAGAATAGACCGAGCGCAGCGGGGCGCGACAGAAACCCCGCCCACAGCAGGACGGGCAGCACCAGTTCGCCCGCGGTCCCCATCGCCGCAGCAAGTTCGGGCGACAGTAACGGGACCTGGTACTCATCTTGAAATAGGGCGACCGTGCTGTCCCAATCGGCGATTTTTGTCAGACCTGCCTTGAAGAAAATCAGTCCAAGGTAGACGCGCAAGGACAGCGCGAGCAGCGCGCCGCCCCACTGCTCCAGGCCCTTGTCGAAGCGCAGCGTGGCGCGATAGTATTGCAAAAAAGTATACATGCTGGGCTCGCAAGAGTAAGAAGGCGGTGCGTTATTTGTTCGGCGCGGTGGTGCCGCCNNGCCTTGGCCACGCCGTAGCACTTTTCCTTGCCGGCTTTGCTGGTGGCGCTGTCCTGTGCATTGACTGCGCCGGCGAAACACATACCGGCCAGCGCGGCCGCAATCATGGTCTGACGTTTGTTCATGCTGTTCTCCTTGAGTTGTTGGATGTTGTCGATGCACGTAGCCCGGACCGACCAGGCTTGGTCGGACGGCGCGCCGAATCCTTACAGGTATTTTTCGTTCAATGCTCAATGAAGCTCATCGGCGCTCTGGCCCACATACACCAGGACCGGGCCCTGGGCGAAACCGCCAGGCGCAATCTTGCTCAGCTCGATGACCGGGTGGTGCAGGGTGTCGAATTGCCAGGTGAACTGCTGGCCGGCGGCGTTGGTAATGCGCACCACTTCGTTGCGCGAGACATTGATCGATTTTGTTGCAGCATTAATCTTGATGTCGCGCATGGCGCGGGCGGTCTCGACCGGCGTGCCGTTGGGATTGGCGATCATTGCCGATGCAGGCATCATGCCGCCAACGAGCAGGATCGAGGTGAGTGTGCTGATCGCCAGCAGGGACAGGCGTGTCGTTTTCATGGTGCGGTTCTTTCACAGTAAGGGAAGGTCAAGGCAAGCCGTGGGTAGCGGCTTGTGGATTTGCTCGCCATTGCGCGAGATCATGTCCCTTTGTCGGGCGAACCGACCAATCCTTACAGTGAACGAGAAAATACTTCGCTTACGTTGCCGCGCCGGTCCCGGACGCCTCCGCCAGGATGGTCTGGGCCACCTCCACCGCCTGCAGCCGCAGGTTGGGCAGGGCGATGCTGTCCCAGAACGTGCCACGCAGCAGGGGGCCGATTGCCAGCACCAGCGGCGAGACCTGCTGGCCATGCACGAGGGCCCGCAAGCTGGTATCGACCCGGATGCCCATATTCATGTCGTCGGGCTCGATCAGCTGCTTGTCGAGCAAATTGCGCAAGATCCGGGACGTGGTGTCGGCCATGCGCACATTCGGCCCCAGGCAATTGACCACCATGTCGGCGCGCAGCATGCGGGCCGGCAGCGGCGCTGGAGCGTCCTGAATCTGGACACACAACTGCGCCTTGTCCGCTTCCACACTCAGCACGCTGCTGCCGATGACGGCAATCTTTTTGCTTGCCAGCGCTTGCTGCAGCTCGGCGTGCAGCGAGGGCGCGATCAGTTGCCGCAGAATTTTGAAGCGCGTGGCGTAGCGGCTTACAAACAATTTTTTGTCAGCCAGATCAAAATTGCGCCAAATATGGGTCACCTGCGGGCCAATTTTTCCCAGCAGGCGCGAAGGATGGCCGCCCGCCGTTTTGACCCGTGCCGCGTGCACGCTGAACAGGCCCAGCAGTTCCTGCAAGGTGAGGCCGGTCAGTTCCACGCCTTCTGGCGGCCAGTCCTCCGTGCCCTGCATGCGCTCGTCGGCGGCAAAATGGGGAAGCGGCAGCAGCGCGTTGCGCGATACCGCTGTGATGCTGCCGCGCCAGTCTTGGCGCAGCAGCGTCAGCATGATGTCAACGGCGGTCAGGCCCGTGCCCAGCAAGACCACGTCATGGTCGCGGTTCGCACCCGTCAACTGGGTGGACCAGTCGAGCCAGGGATTGGCTACCCAGCCGGGATGCTGTGCCACCGCTGCCGTGGCAAAGCTGGGCGGGACGGAGGGCGCTTCGTTGCCGGTTGCCAGAATGATCTTGTGCGCCAGCAGGCGTTGGCCGTCTTGCAGCACGACCTCGGCACTGCCTGGCGTGACAGGTTCGACGTCGACCGCTTCGCCGTCCACGTAGCGGATGGTCACGCCATTCGGACGCGGTGCGCTGACGTAGGCGTGCATCAGAGATTGCAGATAGTCGCCGTACAGGCGCCGCGAGACGAACGCTGCCGGCAGGTTATCCGGGTCCAGCGCTTGCACTTCCGCATCCTGCAGGCACGCATCCGTTTGCAGCCACGCGACAAAATGGTCAGCCTGATCCGGAAACGCCGAAATCATCTGGGCCGGCAGCGTGACCAAGTGTTCCAGGCATGCTGTGTCATAGGCGACGCCGCACGCCGGCTTGTAGCCAGTATTGACGACCGTCACCTGTACCGTGCGGGTAGTGGCCAGACGGGCCAGCTGTATGGCTGCCATCGTTCCGCTGAAACCGCCACCCACCACCACGACCTGCAGTGGCGCCAATATTGATAATTTGTTCATTGCGACTGCAAGTTGTTATATTGAAACCGTGCAGTCTACAGTGGCGCGGGTAGTTGGCCGGCTTTTTCGGTCGCCCTCGTCAATAATGGATAGGGACTGATGGCGCCGTCATCACCATACAGGCCATAGTGCAGATGCGGCGGCGTGGACCTGGCATTGCCGGTATTGCCCACATAGCCCAGCAGCGCGCCGGGCCGGATCCGGTCGCCGGGGCCGGCGCTGCCGAAGCGCTCCAGGTGGGCATAGTAGTGCTGATGTCCGGCCGGCCCCAGCACCCACAGGACCTTGCCCCCGACCGGCGTTTGTTCGCGTTGCAGCACGATGCCTTCCGTGGCCGCCAGCACGGGCGTGCCTTTTTCGGCGAAGATGTCGATGCCTTCATGCCGGCGGTTCGGCGGCCTGGCGGCGTGCCAGGTGTCTCTCAGGTCGCGCGCGGCCAGGCCGCTCACCGGCATTGCCAGCGCGCGCGGCGGCGCCATGGCAGACAGTTGTACGGCATACCAGGCGAGGGNNGCACTGTAATGCCCCAGTGTGAAGGCATGATGCGTTTCCAATGCGCCACGAGCCTTGCCCGGCCCTGTCAGTTCGGCCGCCAGTCCGGTATCATGCTGGGATGAACAAGAATTCCTCCCTCCCGTTTGTCATTGGTGTCGCTGGCGGTAGCGGCAGTGGCAAGTCAACGGTGACTCAGCAAGTGCTCGCTTCCTTCGGTTCCGAGATGGTGTCGGTGGTCATGCAGGACGATTACTACTGCGACCAGTCCGATTTGACCCCCGAAGTGCGCCGCAAGCAAAATTACGACCATCCACAAGCTTTCGACTGGCCGCTGCTGGTGCAGCACGTGCGCGCCTTGCGCAATGGCGAAGCGATCGCGATGCCCGAATACGATTTCACGATCGACAACCGCTCGAACAAGACCATTGCCGTCAAGCCAGCCCCGGTCATCGTCATCGAAGGCCTGTTTGCACTGTATGACGCGGATCTGCGCAAGATGATGTCGCTCAAGATCTTTGTCGACACCGCGTCCGATGTCCGCTTCATCCGCCGCATGCAAAGGGATATTACCGAGCGCGGCCGCTCGGTGGAAAGCGTCGTCGGCCAGTACCTGGAAACGGTGCGCCCCATGCACAAGCAATTCATCGAGCCGACCAAGCGCTACGCGGACGTCATTTTGCCGCACGGCGCCAATGGCCCGGCGGTCGATGTGATCACCACCAAGGTGGCCAGCGTGATCGGCCAGATCAAGCGGTCCTGATTCGGCACGATGGCCGCGCGGCAGCGGCCAAGCCAGTGTACCGATTTCACTTTTTTTCGGCAAATAAAGCAGGGCCCTGCAAGAAACGGCAGCGTCACTCCATTGCCTGACCGTGGCCAAGTGCGCTATGCTTCCGGTATTTCGTGGAATGAAATTTCACGATGTGAATCATTCGGCCCTATCTGCGCTATCATTACGCCTCGGAGCGGCCGAATGACCGGCCCCACAATGTCGTCCTGACCGCAAAACGGGCAGCCGAATACCTACCAACAGCGCGAATGATCCATTCGCCAGAACCGAGCCTACGCATATGAGCAATGATCAAACCATCATTTACACGCTGACCGACGAGGCGCCCCTGCTGGCGACGCACGCTTTCCTGCCAGTGGTCACAGCGTTCGCCAAGCAGGCCGGCATTCGCGTCGAAGCCAGCGACATTTCGGTCGCCGCACGCATCCTGGCCGCTTTCCCTGAAAACCTCAGCGCCGAGCAGCGCGTGACGGACTCGATGATCGAACTGGGCAAGCTGACCCTGCGCCCTGAGGCGAACATCATCAAGCTGCCGAACATCAGCGCTTCGGTCTCGCAGCTGAAGGCCGCGATCAAGGAATTGCAGGACAAGGGCTACGCCATTCCTGACTTCCCGGACGATCCGCAAACCGAAGAAGAAAAAGCGATCAAGGTACGCTACGGCGCCTGCATCGGCTCGTCCGTGAACCCGGTTCTGCGTGAAGGCAACTCCGACCGCCGCGCCCCGCGCGCAGTCAAAGAGGCAGCCAAGAAGACCCCCCATTCGATGGGCGAATGGTCGCAGGCATCGCGCACCCACGTGTCGCACATGACCAGCGGCGACTTCTACCACGGCGAAAAATCGATGACCATCAACGGCGCGCGTGACGTCAAGATGGAACTGATCACCGCCAGCGGCAAGACGATCGTGCTCAAACCAAAGGTCTCGCTGCTGGACGGCGAAATCATCGATTCGATGTTCATGAGCCGCAAGGCGCTGCTGGCCTTCTACGAAGCCCAGATCGAAGACGCGCACAAGACGGGCGTGCTGTTCTCGCTGCACGTCAAGGCCACCATGATGAAGGTGTCGCACCCGATCGTGTTCGGTCACTGCGTGCGCATGTTCTACAAGGAAGCGTTCGAGAAGCATCAGGCTCTGTTCGACAGCCTGGACGTGAACGTCAACAACGGCATGGCCGACCTGTACAGCAAGATTGCCGACCTGCCGACCTCGCAGCGCGAAGAAATCGTGCGCGATCTGCACGCCTGCCAGGAACACCGTCCGGCGCTGGCCATGGTCGATTCGGCCAAGGGCATCACCAATTTCCATTCGCCAAATGACGTGATCGTCGACGCGTCGATGCCGGCCATGATCCGCGCCGGCGGCAAGATGTACGGCGCCGACGGCCGCCTCAAGGAAGTCAAGGCCGTCATTCCCGAGAGCACCTTTGCGCGCATTTACCAGGAAATCATCAACTTCTGCAAATGGCATGGCGCGTTCGATCCGAGCACCATGGGCACGGTGCCGAACGTGGGCCTGATGGCGCAGAAGGCGGAAGAATACGGTTCGCACGACAAGACGTTTGAAATTTCGGAAGCGGGCATCGCGAACATCACCGATCTGGCTACCGGCGAAGTGCTGCTGACCCAGAACGTCGAGCAGGGCGACATCTGGCGCATGTGCCAGGTCAAGGACGCCCCTATCCGCGACTGGGTCAAGCTGGCCGTCACGCGCGCGCGCAATTCGGGCATGCCGGCCGTGTTCTGGCTCGACCCGTACCGTCCGCACGAGAATGAACTGATCAAGAAGGTCAAGGTCTACCTGGAAGAGCACGACACCAGCGGCCTGGAAATGCGGATCATGTCGCAAGTGCGCGCCATGCGCTACACGCTCGAGCGCGTCAGCCGCGGCCTGGACACCATCTCGGTGACCGGCAACATCCTGCGCGACTACCTGACCGACCTGTTCCCGATCCTGGAACTGGGCACCAGCGCCAAGATGCTGTCGATCGTTCCGCTGATGGCCGGCGGCGGCATGTACGAAACGGGCGCCGGCGGTTCGGCCCCGAAACACGTGCAGCAGCTGGTGGAAGAGAATCACCTGCGCTGGGACTCGCTGGGCGAATTCCTGGCGCTGGCGGTGAGCTTCGAAGACATGGGCCTGAAGACCGGCAACAAGAAGGCTGCCGTGCTGGCCACGACGCTCGATGCTGCCACCGGCATGCTGCTCGACAAGCGCAAGTCGCCATCGCCAAAAACCGGCGAGCTCGACAACCGCGGCAGCCAGTTCTACCTGTCGCTGTTCTGGGCCCAGGCACTGGCCGCGCAGACGGAAGACGCGGCTCTGGCAGCGCAGTTTGCGCCGCTGGCCAAGTCGCTGGCAGAGAACGAGCAAAAGATCGTTGCCGAGCTGCTCGACGTGCAGGGCAAGCCTGCGGACGTGGGCGGCTACTACAAGCTGGACGAAGCCAAGGTGTCGGCTGTCATGCGTCCTAGCGCAACCTTCAATGCGGCAGTGCAGGCACTGGGCGCCTGACCTGGTCGCGCCGCTAGTGTAAAAAAATTGCCCGCTGTGAAGCGGGCTTTTTTTATCGGGAAAGCGAAGGCGCGATCGACAGGCAAGTGGTTCTGATTTAGTCGCAGCAGCGTCTGGCGGCGCCTGCGCACCTTGAAAAGGATAGATTCGTGATGGCCATGATCATGAAGCCAATAGGCATACTTGCCTTCGCGATGCTGTGCAATACAACGG
>CXWL01001147.1_pt1 | contig 13361 bp, 18 predicted proteins | sample 590931 | NCBI WGS metagenome assembly CXWL01 (sample SAMEA3498368, study PRJEB10139) | groundwater metagenome | biome: water well; material: biofilm material | place: Germany | collected 2015-04-27 | reverse complement strand
CAGCGACAGAACGATGCGCCATGCCGCTGTCGCGCCAAGAGACAGGAGTGTCCTGCGAGCGACGGTCTGGAACCGTATGGGGGTGGCCGGTGACTCATGCGTCTACTTCGCAGCCGCCACGCGCAAAAAAGAGGCCTCGGTGAATGTCGCCGATGCTGACCATGCCAACGAGCTTTCCATGATCCGCAACCGGAAGACGGCGAAAATTCTTCAACCCCATGTACGACGCCGCTTCGAGTATGGGCGTCTCCGGTGAGACCGTCAGCGGGTTGCGCACCATGATCTCCTCGGCCTTTTTCCCCAATACCTCGGGATAGTTCTGCTCCATTTCCAGAAAGTCCCGGCTGTGGACGCTGTCGTGAATGTAGTCGCCATAGTTGGGGTACATCGGCAGCATCACGTCGCGCAGCGTCACGATCCCGAGTAATTCCAGATTGGCGCTGACGATCGGAATGGCCCCGCAATGCCGGCTCAACATTTTCACGACGACCTCCCGCACTATTTCCGTCGGTACGCCTGTGACGACCCCAGTAGACATTACCTCATGGATTCGCATGGGCCCCTCCCTTCGGTGTCGGTCAATAGCCAGGATGCGTAGCATGGCTTCTGATGACTGCGCTGCTCGCGTGCTGCTCCTTGGCAGGCACTGTCCGATGGTCCAGGTGATACTGTGCCTGGCAGTGTCCGCAGCGCACAAACCAGAGGCAGCCATCAGGATAATAATCGCACTGCAATTTCGGCATCAGTTCGTGGACTCCACAGGTCGGACAGGGCAGTTGATGAAGCTGAATACGCAAGACCATCACTGGGTCGTCGAGGATTGTCATGGCATCACTCCTTCTCGATCGGTTCAGTACGTGCCGACGACGCATAACCGTATCGATGATCACTTTGACCTACATCGCCACAAGCCGTTGCATGCGAGGGCTCCTGAAAGTCATCGGCTCGACCGCGTCAGTCGAGCGCGATCGGTTCTCAAGAATCACCGTATCGACAAGATTCCCACAAAGGAGACAGCGATACCCGTCGTCACACAGATCGCTGCTCATCCCCTGAAAATCATAAATCCGCTCGCGCACCATCAGGCCATTGCATCGATCGCACGTCATGGCGCACCTCCTTGTGAGTGATAGGTGTGATCGCATCCTGCGCACGATCCTACGTGCGGCCTCGCCAATCTTCTGTAAGGCACCCCACAAGTTCACAATAAAGATGAAGTCGGGCAATGTAAGCCAGACTACAGATGCACCGGGCATATTGACGGTAGAGTGCACGGTCATCACGGCCTGATGCTGTCTCCGCTACATGTATGAGGCGGAGATGTTCCTCATCATTCACCTGTTTGACTCTTGAAAGGAGTGCAGCATGTCGAAAGTCGCAATTATCATTCTGGCCGATACGGAAACTCACGAAAGCCTTGGGCGCGTGGTGAACGCGCTGGAAGCCGTCAAGGAGTTCAAGGACGGTCATGACGACGTTCAGCTCATTTTCGACGGCGCCGGGCCCAAGTGGATTCCTGAACTGGAGAAGCCCGATCACAAGCTGCATGGGCTGTACGTTGCGGTGAAAGATCGGATCTCAGGCGCCTGTGAGTTCTGTGCAGGGGCTTTCGGCGTGAAAGATCAGGTGGTCGCCTGCGGCGTGAAGCTGGCAGGAGAGTATGACGGACATCCAAGCTTCAAAAAGCTCGTGTCGCAGGGATATCAGGTCATCACGTTCTAATACCGTGAACCAGCGGACATCCGGACGGCGCAATCACCACGGCCGGGTGTCCGCCCCTTTCAGGGAGCAGCAACACACTGCCGATCCCAATCATCGGAAGGAAACCAGGCCATGAGAAATCCGTTACGATTTTTCATCGAATTGATCCAGCAACCCTTATGGGTCTCTCTATGGGTACTGTTTCTCATGCTCGTCAACATGGCGAGTTTCGCCTTCTGGCAGGAAGCGGTCGCACAGCTCATTCTCATGAACTTTCTCGCAAGCGCGATGCTGATGATGGGTCTCTATTCGCGATTTGGATTTGAGAAAATTCTGGGGTTAGGCCACATTTCCTGGATTCCGGTGCTCGTGTTCCTGTTGACGCAGATTCCTGCCGCTGAGACTTCGTTCAAACGCTATTTACTGATCTTGTCTGTTTCAATGGCGATGTCCTTGGTGTTCGATACGATTGATGTCTGGAAATACTTTAAAAACCAAGCGAGCGCCTAACAAGCAGTTCGAGCGGACGCGCCAACCTTCTTCCCTTTATCGTCGGATCAAAAAACTTTCGGGGCGGACGGACCTGTCAAGTTCGCAGTATCGATTCAGGGAAAACTTGGGACATTACGCCGACCGGCGCGCAATGATCTCGGTGTCCACTCAAAAGACGTCAACCCTTGTGGGCACTGATCCTGTGCCGAACAGGCGTCCCGTATCACGTACCCATAGCGTCACCCGCGTCACTGCACCGGGATGGAGGGAGCAGAATCATCATGGCACATCAGACTTTGACCGCCGTTCGCGCCACAAGGCATAGAGGACGGGGATCACCAGTAGCGTAAGTACGGTCGAGCTGACCATGCCGCCGATCATGGGCGCAGCAATCCGTTTCATCACATCGGCGCCGGTGCCAGTGGTCCACATGATGGGGAGCAACCCACCTACAATCGCGGCAACCGTCATCATCTTGGGCCGCACTCGTTGGACGGCACCTTCTATGATGGCCTCACGCAGATCGTGCGCCGTCGACATGCGGCCTTCGCGCACTCGCCGCTCATAGGCTTCGTCGAGATAGACCAGCATCACGACCCCCGTCTCTGCCGCCACACCGGCCAGCGCGATGATTCCGACCCACACGGCCACGCTGAGGTTGTACGCTAAATAGTCGAGATACCAGATGGCTCCGATCGCGGCGAAGGGAACGGACAGCAACACGATCAGCGATTTCGCGAGAGAGCGGAAATTGAGATACAGAAGCAAGAGGATCAAGGCCAGGGTCACGGGGACGACTAGCTTCAGTCGTTCTTCGGCCCGTACCAGATGCTCGTATTGACCGGTCCAGATCAGCCGGTAGCCAGCAGGCAGAGCGACTCGTTCTCGGACCGTTCGTTGGGCGTCTTCGACGTAGCCGCGAAGATCGCGGTCGCTGACCGCGACCGAGACCAAACCGGCCAGCGCTCCCGCCTCATCCGCAATCGACGGCGGCCCCTGCGTGATGACGAGATCTGCAATTTGTCCGAGCGGAATCTGCGCGCCGCTCGGCGCGGGAATCAGCACCCGCTTGAGCCGATCTGGGTCATCGCGTAGTTCGCGCTTGTAGCGGACATTGACTGAATACCGCTCCCGCCCTTCGACCGTGGTCGTCACGGTGTCTCCCCCGATGGCCGAGGTGATCACTGCTTGCACATCTCCCACCGTCAGACCGTAGCGGGCCGCTTCGCGTCGGTTCACGGTGAGATCCAAGTAATACCCTTCGTTGAGCCGTTCTGCAAAGGCGCTTTTGGTGCCTGGTACGCGCGCCAAGACCTGCTCGATCTCCAAGCCGATTTTCTCAATCGTCTTCAAGTCCGGCCCCAAGACCTTGATACCGACCGGGCTGCGCACACCGGTCGTGATCATTTCCGTGCGGGTCTGGATCGGCATCCACCAGATGTTCGGAAAGCCGGGAATGCGCAGCTTGGCATCCATCTCGTCCAATAACCGATCCCAGGTCATGCCGGGACGCCATTGTGCTTCCGGTTTGAGAGTGACCGTGATCTCGGCCATTCCCACAAAGGCCGGATCGGTGGCCGTCGGGGCCTTCCCCATCTTGCCGAACACCCGTTCCACTTCCGGGAAGGTCGTGAGTAGCTGGTCCTGGACCTGCAACACCTTGGCCGATTCAGGAATCGAGAGACCAGGGACGGTGGTCGGCATGTACAGGATCGTCCCCTCATTCAGCGGCGGCATGAATTCCGCCCCCAAGCGCATGAGTACCGGCATCGTGAGCCCGAACGCCACCACCGCCAGCCCCAGCGTCAGCCACCGAACGCGCAGCGCGCCGGAGAGGATGGGCCGATACAGAAGGATCAGCAAGCGGCTTAACGGATTCTTGGCTTCCGCTCGGATACGCCCCCGGATCAGGAGGACCATCAACACAGGAGCCAACGTCACCGACAGCGCGGTGGCAGAGAGCATCGCAAACGTTTTGGTATACGCCAACGGCGTAAACAGTCGACCCTCCTGCGCTTCCAGTGCAAAGATCGGCAGGAACGACACGGCGATCACCAGCAGCGAGAAGAACAAGGGACGGCCGACTTCTTGGGCCGCCGCGATGATCGTCTCAATCCTGTCCGAATGCGGATGTTGTTCCAACCGCTTGTGCGCGTTCTCCACCATCACAATGGCGGCATCGACCATTGCGCCAATAGCAATGGCGATCCCACCGAGCGACATGATGTTAGACGTGATCTTCAAGTAGGCCATCGGAATGAAGGCAAGCAGCACGGCCACGGGCAGAATGAGGATGGCCACGAAGGCACTGCGTAGGTGAAACAGAAAGACCACCGCGACCAGGCTGACGATGACACTCTCCTCCAACAGCTTCTCGCGGAGCACGGCAATGGCCCGATGAATGAGGTCAGACCGATCATAGGTGGGAACGATGTGCACGCCTTTGGGTAGGGCAAGCGTGATTTCTTCCAGCCGCGCTTTGATTCGCTCGATCACGGCGAGCGCATTCTCTCCGGCCCGCATGATGACGATGCCGCCAACCGTCTGGCCCTTACCGTCCAACTCAGCGATGCCCCGCCGCTGGTCCGGCCCGACGTGGACATGGGCGATATCTCGAATCAAGATGGGTGTGCCACGGCCATCTGTCCCGACGGGGATCAGCTCAATATCCTCAACCGAGCGCAGGTAGCCGCGCCCTCGAATCACATATTCGGTTCCGGCCATTTCCAAGACGCGGCCGCTCACCTCCGCATTGCTATTGCGGACCGCCTCGATGATCGTCTTGATCGGCAACCGATAGGCGGCCAACGTGTTCGGGTCCACCTCGATTTGATACTGTTTGACGAACCCGCCGATCGCGGACACTTCTGCCACTCCGGGCACACTTTCCAGTTGGTAGCGCAGGTGCCAGTCCTGAAGACTGCGGAGTTGTGCCAGGTCGTGTGTCCCAGACTCGTCCACCAATGCGTACTGATAGACCCACCCGACACCGGTCGCATCGGGACCCAGCGTCGGCGTGACGCCGGACGGCAGTTTCCCGGTGAGCTTCTGGAGATATTCCAGGACACGACTCCTCGCCCAATACAAGTCTGTCCGGTCTTCGAAGATCACATACACGTACGAGACCCCGTATTCCGAGACCCCCCGCACTCGTTTGACTTTCGGCCCCGCGAGTAGGGACGTGACGAGTGGATAGGTGACCTGGTCTTCCATCAACGTGGGGCTGCGCCCTGGCCACTCGGTGTAGATGATCACCTGGACATCGGACAGATCCGGGATCGCATCCAGCGGAACCTGCAAGACCGCCCACGCACCCCAGGCAGCCAGCAACAAGACACAGAGGATGACCAGAATCGGATTGCGGGCACTCCTTTCAATGAGTCGTGCAATCATGGATGGCTACATCCCTCCCCCGGCAACCGAGAACTGAAACTTTTCTGCGATCGGTGGTCGTCCCGGAATCGTCACGTTGACCATCACTATCCAGGTGCCGCCCATGCCGAACATCACCGTCCCTTCGTAGAGCCCATCCTTGGTGTGGCGAGCCGGCGCCTTGGAATCGGTCATGCCCGGCATCGGCATGGTATAGACGAAGAATACTTGCGCATTGGTCACCGGCTTCCCGGCCTGATCGGTCAGGTTGAGTCTCAGGAGCAGTTCACCCGCTTTGGGTTTTTCTGGTGCCGTCGTCAACGTCAGGGAGAAACCGGCAGTCTGGCGAGTCTCGGCGCCGGTGTTTTCTTTCGTTGGGCCCATACCTTTCATGCCCTTCATCTCACCCATCTGCATACCTGGCATGTTTTCCATGCCCTCCATCTTGCCCTCATGTGCGCCGCGCATTTGCCAATCGGCCATGCCGATCCGACCCATCATGCCCTGCATGCTCGACGCCGAGGCTAACTTGCTCTCTGCGTCCAATAAGAAATTGGCCGAGGTGACGATGTGATCGCCTTCTTTAAGTCCTTCCAGCACCTCTACGTCATCCTGGCTCCGACGCCCCAGTTTGACCGACGCCGGCTCATAACGGCCTTGCCCCCTATCCAAGAAGACGAGTTGGCGAAGCCCCGTCTCCAGCACCGCTTCCTTGGGCACGACTAAGGTATGGACCGCATCCGTCTGTAAGATGACGTTCCCGTACATGCCGGGCTTCAGCTTCAGTCCAGGATTCGGCAATTCCACCCGCACGCGCACCGTACGGGCTTCGGTATTCAACGAGGGGTAAATGTACGACACGTTGCCGCGAAAGGTTTCTCCCGGATACGCGCTGAACGTAACCGAAGCGGGCTGCTTGAGTTTCACCGCCGCGACCTCGGACTCATAGATGTCGGCAGAGATCCAGACTATGGAGAGATCCGCTACCTCATACAGTGTCGTCCCTGGTTCCACATATTTCCCAGGCAAGGCTTCTCGCTTCAGGACGATCCCGGAGGAAGGCGCATAGACCGTGAGCACCGGCGTGGCTGTACCTCGACGCTCCAGCGTTGCAATTTGCAGATCGGTCACGTCCCACAGGTGCAGGCGTTCTCGCGAACTCGCCACGAGGGAAGCCGCGTTGGCTTTGACTGCAGCGAGCGGACTGGCAGCCAGTTGGCCCTGCATTTTCACGGCGAGGAGATACTCGTCTTGCGTGGCCAGGAGGTCCGGTGAGTAGAGGGTGAAGAGGGGATCGCCTTTGTGTACGGGACGGCCGATCGAATCGACAAAGACCGCTCGCACCCACCCGGAGGTTTTCACGGTGACCTGAGTCAAGCCACGTTCGTCGTAGCCGACCGTGCCGACGGCGCGAATCTCTTGCCCCAAGGACGCGTAGGTGGCCGGGGCACTCCTGACTCCGATCAACTGTCTCATCACAGCCGGAACCACCACCGCCCCCGATGGCGTTCCGGACATCCCTGGCATGGGTTCCATCTCTTTCATAGGCATCGTGCCCTCCATCGGCATCCCTTTCATGTCCCTCTGCTTCATGTCAGCCGTTATCATTCTGTGAGCGGCGAAGACGCCGACGGCGGCTCCAGCAATCACACCGATCGCCACGGCGCCCATCACGAAACTGTTTGTGGATGTCTGTCGGTTCATGAGGGTTTCTCCTTTGGGTGTGAATTAGCTCTGGCGATCGAGGTCGACCCCAACGATCTGCTCAAGTTCAGCCAGTCGATGCTGTCGATCTACGAGGGCCTTGAAGTATTCAAGCTGAAACCCCCGCCACGCCCGCTGGGTTTCGATCAGATCCAGAAACCCTGCTTTGCCCGCACGATACCCGGCGCGCGCCGCGTCCAGGCTCTGCTCAGCCTGTGGCAAGATGGTGGTGCGGTATAACGTGGCCACCTGGTCAGTCGCCCGGAGCCGGGCCAGGAGGTCTTTCACCTGAAACCGTGTCAGATTTTCTAACGTATGGTGCTGCGCCCGTGCGGCCGAAACCGCCGCCGCTGCCTCCTGCACGCCCGCGTCATACTTCGGCTTGGTCCAAAAGGCGAAGGGGATGCTCATCGCCACATAGGCGCCGAATCCGTCGTTGGCCTGAAAGTTCTGGAAGCGCTGAAACGCCACATTAAAGTCCGGATAGTACTGTCGTTGGGCCAGCGCGCGGGACTGCTCGTTCCGTTGCACGGCCAGCTCAGCGGCTTTGAGCTCCGGCCTGTCGTTCAGCGCGAGACGGTGGAGACCGTCGAGGGTTTTGTCGAGCGGGATCTGAGACGGCTCTTGAGGGATGCCCAAGGGTGAGATGGAATCCCGATCCAGCAGGGTATTCAGCATCGCTTCGGCGGTCTCGCGACGCTGTTCCAGGACGGGGAGCTGTTGGAACAGCATGGACAGCTCGACCTGGGCTTTGAGGACATCGGCTTGGCTTCCCTTGCCCGTACGGAACTTCGCGTTTGTAATCTCTACGAATTGTCCGAGCAGCTCGACTTGTTCATGATGAATCTGGATCGCCTTGTGTGTGAGGAACAGATCGTAGTAGGCCTGCTTCAGGCGGGCGACGAGCTCCCGTTCCTTCCCACGGACCGCCTGCTCGGTCATCTCTGCCGACCGACTCGCCACGTCGCCTTTGAGCGTGAGTTTGCCGGGGAAGGGGAGATTCTGCGAAAGACCGAAGATACTGTTCTGCGCCTGCGTGACGTTGAAGGTCTGCGGGACATTCCACAATTGGACGGACAGGGTCGGGTCATCCAGCGACCGTGCCTGCGCAATCCGAGTCGTGGCGCCTTCCCATTGCTTGCGTGCCGCCACCAGCTCGGGATTCCTGGCCAGGACCTCCTGGATCAATTCCGGCAGCACCAGCGCGTTGCGCAGCACAGTGTCGGTATCCTGTGCCCTCGACAGTCCGCTGCTGAAGACCATCACCAGCACTGACGCGATCGTCACACACTGACGTCGTCTATTCCGTCTCATAGCAATGACCTCCCAGAGTTCCCACACGTTCGAAGCCCGGTCTGTGCTCCGGCCGTATGCGGCCAGGAGAACTAGACGGTAGGCCGGACGCTGAAACCTGGCGTCGAACGGCACACGTGATGGCAACAGAGCGATGACGAAGTATGGGAGAGGAAGATCAGATGCGAAGCACGGAAATCTTGAGCAGGAGATCCTGGGGCGGACCGACTGTGGGATGATCGGACAAGCGGCTGCTGTGTGAGGTGAGGATACCAAGAAGAGCTAACGAGGCGGTGTCTTCAGAACAGATCGCTTGACAGTCACTGGTGAGGTGGAGCTTATCGGCAGACTGCACGCCGAGCGTCTTAAATGCATCGCAGAACTGATAGACCGGTTGTTCATCTGGAGTCGAACAGCCATTGCCCATGGCAGCAGCCGTGACGCCATTCACCGGCAAGAGACAGGCATAGGCATTGAAGCTCAACGCGAGAAAGAGCACAACGAGTGTGCAGGCTAGAACCGAACGGGAGCGATGGGAACGTACTCGCATAGCGTCAGTCTACCCCTCGTCGATCTCACCCGTCAACGGGATTTCTAATACACAATCACTCGGTCGGCAGACGCGAACATGTCCACCATCTTTGCCAGCGGAATCGGCGTGACGGAAGAGGCAACCCTCGCTGGGTCGATCTTGTAGAGTAGCATCATCGTCTGATTTCCGTAGATTTCAACGCCCAGCTTATTCTTCAGAAAGTCGAAGTACTCGCCGTAATTGTGCGGGATCTGCTCCAGCGGCACGCCCATCTGTTCGGAGAGACTGTGCCGTTCTCGCTCAGGCAGACCAGCGCGATCCAACGCAGTTGACTCAGAGCCGACGAGCTTCCTGAACCACCCGAATCCCTTGGTCACTGACGTGACGGCACTGGCATCCACCAGAATTGTGACCTGATGGCCGGCCTTGACTGCCGCCCATGCCACATTAGGCACCGCGCAGATCTGCGCATCGTCCAGCGCGAGCGACGTTTTCATGTGAATCAGAATGTTGGCTGCAGACGCGTGTTGAGTCCCAAGCCCGATGCTCCAGGCAAGCGCCATGAATATCGTTACCATTACGCACAGGAATCGTTGCTTCATGGTGTTACCTCCTCGTTGGCCTGGCTCACTGACTGGTGTTCACAGCAGCCCGGCGTACCCGAGATCGATTCAGAATTGAGACATTCCTTGAACGCGGCATAGGCCTTCAAAGCCCACTCTTCGCCCGGGCATCCCTGCATGGTCATCGCGACTTCGAGGAATTCGATCAATTCCTCTTGCGTGATACCTTTGTCAACCGCCATCCGGACGTAGGCGCGAATACAGGGTTCGCATCGAGATGGCCATCGCGGTCAGCAGCTTGTATTTTCCAGCGACCGCCGCATCGCGATAGGCCCCCTGCCGCATGCGCAACAGTCCGCCCGTGACTTTCGGACTCAGGCGACGTAATTCCTCAAACTCCGTGGCTTGTTCGCGCTGCGTCTCTGAGTGACTTGGCATCACGTTTTCCTCCTCTCCACTTACGGACGTCCCTGAGTCCAGTTACCCGATTCCACAACGGCCTGTCGACCAGTCGGCTGCTCCTCGACCACAATCGTCCCGATCATCTGATGCCCCGGCAAATCACAGCGGTACTCGGATATGCCGACCACGGTCGGCACAAAGTGAATTTCCTCTCTGCCTCCCGATGGAATCAGCACCCGCTCCAGTCCCTTTTCCCCAAACTGAGGGGCTCCATTCCCGTCCACATGGAGTGGCACACCCTCCAGGAAGCGCGTCGGCACAAAGGCATGCAGTTCAACATCCTGGTTGTGAAAAACCAGCGCGACTGGCCTCCCCACCGGCACCGAGACCGGAGAAGGGTGGAATTGCCTGGCCTTGATGGTAATGTCCACGCGGATCGCCTGGGCGCTAGGTTCAGGCCCTGAGGTCTGAGCCAATATCTGGCCATCATGAAGCCACAGCACCGAGAGGAGAAGCGCGACGGTGCTTATTACAAAAATGCGGGGTTGCCACATTGCCGTTTCCTCACGTGCGCGTCCAATCTCTGCGCTTCTATTTGAACAGGTTCCAAAACCAACTCCATTCCCCGCTACTCTCGGCGGCCCAGGTGCCGTTCGGCACCACGCTGGCCTGATAGGAAGAGAAAATATTGCCCGCGCTCGCGACCGCTTGAACCAGTTTATCGGGGGTGACGCGACCGGGCTCGATCGCGACAACGGCCCCGCCGTGCGCATAACTGACATCGGCCGATTTCACCCCCGACACGGCGAGCAACGCCCGGCGGATGTCCTTTTCGCAACTGGCGCAGGTCCACCCCTCGATTTTCAGTGTGATGACCTCTCCCGGCGAGTTCGCAGGTGTCGGCTCCCGTGATGGAGCTGCGCCAGCCAAGGTTTGTCCCCCGATCATGACTCCGATCACGATGACACTCACTTGAAGTAAGAGCCCCTTCATGCAGATTCACCTCCTTGCCCTGCTGCGGTCTACCTGCTCAGGAACCTGTCATCAGCTCCAGCCAATAGGGCGCAAGTACCAGCGCCACTGCGAGGCCCGCGATGATCCAGAGCAGCAGGCGATTCGGACGGGCACCTGACGCCGGCACACAGGCCTGACAGACCGCCTCCACGGCTCTCGGCTTCCAGTAGGCCAGATAAAAGCTGACGCCTAGGAATATCGTCGTCAATCCAATAAACAGCAGTCGATACGGCAATAGTCCTTTAAGAACCCCAGCCGTGCCAGCCAGAAATCCTGTGGCCCCAACACCCACTCCTACGGCGGCAAAGACGAATGGCCCGATGCAACAGATCGAGGCGAGGAAGGCTGCCAGAAGTCCCATGACCGACGAGCTTGCCATCGCCGATGTCGATAAGTTCGCTAGGGAAGCAGCTCCCTTGATGTCGGCTGTGGCGTGCTTCTCCGCTCGGATGACTTCCCCCAAACAGCACTGGCCTGACGGATTCTCCACCTCGCAGCGGCAATTGCCTGCCTTCACCTCAGATCGTATGCGGGTCGAAGCCGAAGACCGCCCGGTCCGCTGAATTTCCTCGTGGATCATGCGCTCTGTCACCCCGAAGCAATAACAGACCGGGACCGGATCCTCCGTCTCCTTCACCCCAACCCGCACCCGGACGTGCTCCTTCCTGAACTGCGTCCCATCGGCGGCGTAGTACACAACCGGGCAATGCGGGGTCTCGCAGAACATATACTGCCCGCCATTCACCTGGCTCAGGGACTCGGGTTTGAGCAGGGCCTGAACCGTGGCCCGATCGACCGGCTGGTCTGCGCGGCCGCATTGGGGACACCGCAATCGATCTCCTGGTTTCATTGGCTCCACAGGCGTCTTGCAGCAGTCACTCATCGGTTCTCCTCACCTCACAACAACTCACGGCTTCCGACTCTCGCGATTGATGGAGCGTGCAGCAGGTGCTCCTCGTGGCTTGCCGCTGGCGAACCCCTGCATACACGGCAAGTCCCAGGAATGCGGCTAAAGCCGGAAGGAGCACGTAGTCCAGATAGCCGGTGATGGCCCCCAGCCCGACTACTCCTAACAGCACCACCAAGATCGGCGTCAAACAACACAGGGCAACGAAGCCTGAGCCGATCAATCCTGTCCACAACAGCCGTTTACGCCAACTCTCTTCTATCGCATCCCTTTTCACGGCTGACCGATCCCGGCAGCGATCAATCGATCAGCAGTGATTGGTTCTCGCCGGTAGCAGTCCAGCAACACGCCGTTCACCGCCACAGCTGGGACAGCCGTGACTCCGTAGCGGGCAGCCTTCTCCCGGCATGTATTCGTTGCGCACCCTTCCCGCAGATCATAGACTCGCACCTCGCAACTGGGGCAGGCCAGAGATGTGACCAGTCTGACCGTGTCCTCACAGAGTGGGCAGTCGGTGGTAAACACGTCAACGCGTCGCTTTTCAGTTGTCATCGTCGATCCTCCTTTCTGTCTTTTCCAAACTTTGCAGAATCGGACAGCGATTCGTCGGTTGTCCAGCCCGGCAGGTCCGAATCAGGCTGCGAAGCGATTTGGCGAGCGCTTGCAGATCCCGCACCTTGGCCTCCACGTGTTTCAGCTTGGCTTGCGCGCGTCGTTGTACATCACCGCAGCGCGCGGTCGACGTGACGCTGAGTGTGAGCAGTTCGGCGATTTCCTGCAGCGTGAAGCCCAGTCCTTGAGCGTTCTTGATGAACCGAAGCCGCCGTTCCTCATCCTCGCCATAGATCCGGTATCCCGACGGTCGGCGCGCAGACGGACTGAGCAGCCTGAGCCGTTCGTAGTACCGCACTGTCTGGATGTTGACACCGACCGCTTTTGCAAGTTGTCCAATGGTGTACCCAACAGTCATCTTCTCACCTCCGATAAGACTCTACACCCTGTACTAGGGTACCGAGTCAAGGGGGCACGCATTGTTTTCTCCTCACTCACCCTCCTATAAGAATTCTCTTGAACAAGCGACTCCTCTCTGCCGATTCGACAGCCAGAAGTCAGTGTGCGCCATCGCTGTAAGCCAGCTTACAGAAGCCAAGCATCTCTCACTATATACTTGCATCGAGGTATCCACCTATCTACACGAACGCGATTGACCTTGAATGGGAATGGTTGATACATAGACACATCTCAATAGATATCTTGAACGGTGAGGACACTATGCCCATAGACGAAATTGAGCAGAAAGTCAGCGAGCGCTACGCCCGGGCCGCCAGCACGGGCGAGCAGATGTGTTGCCCGACCAGTTACGACATGGCGAACCTCAAAT
>CXWL01026890.1_pt1 | contig 13364 bp, 13 predicted proteins | sample 590931 | NCBI WGS metagenome assembly CXWL01 (sample SAMEA3498368, study PRJEB10139) | groundwater metagenome | biome: water well; material: biofilm material | place: Germany | collected 2015-04-27 | reverse complement strand
TCAGCCCCACCGGTTTTTATTCGTCGGCGTACAAGAACAGCATGATACAGGAGTTATACCAGCGCTCAGAGAGGCAGGTGCCTTTTGGGCATAAGCGCGATAGTAGCATGAGCGAATCCGTTGAGGGGTGCGGTGTTCCCAACAACGGATATTGCGTCACTCAGCAAGATAAGGTGAAAGTTGATGCCTGGATTGCCAAGGGGTTCAACATTCCCATGCGCACTCCGGATAACACACTAATTTTTGTCACCCGCGACGTAGCTCGGGAAATTAAGACATACCAAACGGATTGTGTGGGCTGTCTATCCACCTGCAAACTCAGCGCCTGGAGCCAGAGTCCTGAGCAAAAATACACTACTGGCAAAAGGCCAGATCCTCGTTTTCACTGCATTCGGAAAAGACTAGTGGAGGCTATTCAGGGCCGTGATCTGGACAAACAACTTATCTTTGCCGGCCATAATGCCTATAAAGCAGGGGATGATCCTTTCTACCGTGACGAAGACGGCCAGGTTTTCATTCCCACGGTGAAGCAGCTTGTTGAACGCCTGATGACCGGTAATTGACGATTTCTTACGCCACAATTGAGCAGGGGTATTCTTATGGCGTTGCCCCAAAATAGAGGCTGCAAAATCATATCAGCCCAGTCGCCACTCGTTTTGCAGAGGGCCTAAGTTCACAAACGAAGTGCAACACCAAGTTAAGGTGTTGCCATGGGAACCAGATATCAACAGCTTAGCCTCGAAGACCGCTGCGCGATTGCCCGTTTACAGGCCGAAGGGCGCTCGCTCCGGCAAATCGCTGCAGCTTTGGATCGCGCGCCATCGACAGTCTCTCGGGAGTTGAAGCGCAACATCACCCGTCAGACCGGTTGGCCTGCCCGATATTCTGTACCAGCCGCAGTGAGAGATTATTGCATGAGTGACGCCCCGTCGAGAGGGGCTGGTTTGGGCGAAACGCTCGACATCCTTTGACACGCGGCTGTTGATGCCGAGCCACGCGAAGGTCCGTTCAACGATCCAGCGTTTTGGCAGGATCAGGAATCCCTTGTGGTTCCACTTGCGAAGGCCGCACCGGCAAGATTAAGAGCGAGGTAATGGAGTGAATCCGCCCTCAACCGGTGGAAAAGATTGAGAAAGAAGGCAAGAAGCAGAATGGCGACCCCGACAAAGCCAACGATTTCAGGAGTAGATGGCAACGACATCACAGATCAACCTTGACGCTACCGGGTCGTCCCGGTGGTAAGCATTGTGACGGCAAGGTCGTCCTCGCATGTTGGAAGATATAGTATGTGTTGGAAATTTCAAGGGACCTTAGAACCGAAACTCGCATTGTGTTCCGGCTTTCAATACGGGGTCCGATTCAATCTCGGTGAGGTTTGCTGGTGGGGTGGTGCTGTTTTCCGAAAGGAATCAAAAAGATTACAAGTACGCCGTCCATGCTGCTGTCACAGAAGCCTGGTCGAATGGCCAGACCGAATGCCAAATCACAAAGCTCAAGCTCGTCAAACGCCGGATGTATGGACGGGCAAAGATCGGCCTTCTTCAAACTTGTTCGGCATGTTCCCGTTCTTGCAGTAACTCTTCGCCGACGGCAGATATCAAGGACCGGTCTTTCATAAGGCTTTGGCTCAGGCGAAGCCACGGCTCGAGATCAATATCGTCAAAAACTCAGATCGAACCAAGGGATTTGAGGTTCTGCCTCGGCACTGGGTCGTCGAACGCACCTTCACATGGCTGGGTCGATGCCGGCTTCTTACCAAGGACTCGGAAAACATCACCCAAAACGCGCTTGCCTTCCTCCGCTTCGCCTCAATCCGTCTAATGCAACAAAGACTGTGTGCCCAATTATGAACTTCCCGGATGGACTTTAAGTCTTGTTTACCTCAACGAAATCCAACACTGGCTGCACCACTCCGTCAACAAGACGTCGCCGGTTAGCTCAGCATTTGTTGTTCTGAAGCGCCTTCGGTACTGATCAGCTTAATCAAGCTGCGGTTTTGCCGCCTGATATGGGCGAGCACTTGGGCAATAGTCTTCTTCTCGTCTTTTACGAAGAAGATAAACATTGTGTTCGAACTGTTGAAAAGTATCTCGCCAAGACCACGCGCGTCTACATCGGTCCGCACCAGTCCCAGAAGCTTCAGCTTATCGATCAACAAGCAAATCTGGTCAGCTAGTGCGGCGTCAAGCTTGGAATAGTTCTGGCCGGACGGGCTGTCGGGTTGTTGGATCGCAATGGCCATGGCCTGACGCCACATGGCCTTGCTGAGATAGACGAGAGAGTGCTCGATGTAAGTGCTGATGAGTTTGTCGATTGCTTTGCCCGCGCTACGCGGAGGCAAAGCAACAACCCGTTCCCCCGCACTTCGGACCTCGTTTACCTCCATCGCCACGATGGCGACGAGGATATCACCCTTGTTCTGATAGTAATTGTAGATCGTGCCGATGGACATTTCTGCGGCGGCGGCGATTGCCTCCATCTTGACGTCATCATACCCGTAGCTGCGGAAAAGCTCGGCTGCCTTCCGCAAAATGAGATCGTGTCGATCAGCTTTCTGCTTAGCGCGGAGACCTTTCATAGATTGAATCTGGCACAATTTTTGGTCTCATGGAATAGGTATTTTGATATGCACGTAAATTATAATATATATATAAATTTTGATACCCATATGAATTTTAGTATTGACAGAATTTTATAATGCGTTCATTATTATCCAAAAAATCACCAAAGCTGCTCATAGGGAGAACTTCACAATGACTATTAGAACCTTCGCCTCACGTCTTGCCGGCGCATCTCTTGCAATGCTTGCGGCTATGGATATCGTGGCTGGGGCCGCAGCCGCAGAAGACCTCAACGCCCTCGTCTGGTGCGATCACGCCGATCCCAACACGCTTAAGCCCTTCGAGGATGCTAATGGCGTCAAGATCAATGTCAAAGAGTTCGAAGGTACCGGAACGGCACTGGCCATAATCGAGCAGTCACAGCCGGGTGACTGGGACGTCATGGTGATCGACTCGATCGACGTCCGCCGCGGCGTCGAGCGTGGACTGTTTGATCCACTGCCCGAGGATAAGCTTCCAATTGCCGACCTCTTCCCCGGCCTGTCACTCGTTGACGAAAAAGCGAAGATCGATGGCAAGCGCTATGCCATCACAGACAAGTTTGGCTACAACACCATCGGCTACAACAAAACGAAGGTTGATGAGACCGATATGCAGACGTTGGCCTCGCTCCTTGGCGACAAATACAAGGGCCGCATCGCCATCTATGACTACTACTTGCCGATCATTGGCACCGCTGCCATGGCCATCGGCAAGAAGACTGCGGAACTGACGGAAGCTGATTTGCCGGCCGTGAAGGAAGCGCTCCTGAAAATCAAGGGCAATGCAAAGGCCGTGACCGATGTCGCCGCGAGCCAGACCGCACTGGCAACGGGTGAAGTCGATATCCTGGTCGGCGGCGGCGAATGGGTATCGGCCGGCATCGCCAAGGAAAACCCGGACCTTCAGTTCTCAGTTCCCAAGGAGGGTGCAGTTCTCTGGTCTGAATCGCTTGCAATGTTCAAGGATAGCAAGAAAAAGGATCTGGCGCTGAAGTTCATCCAGTACCTCATGAGCCCCGAAGGTCAAGCGCGGCTTGCGACGGCGTCGTGCTATTGGGGCATGCCGGCAAACACCAAAGCCGCCCTAACGGCTGCGTAGAAAAAAGTTCTGCGCTTTGATGAACAACCCGAATTCCTGACGCGTGCCCAAGGTTATCCTGCACCCAATGAGGCGCTTGATAAAAAAATGCAGGATCTCTGGACAGAAATTCTTCAGGGCCAGTGACGCCGATGTCAAGAAACGCCACCGGCTGGGTCAGCGTCGCGCCCGCTCTTCTGTGGACGCTAGCCCTGTTCGTGGTGCCCTTTGTCATGATGGCAGTGGTGAGCCTCTACCCGAAGGACGGTGATGGTTTTAGCTTTTCTAACTATGTCCAGTTTTTTTCGAACCCGAGCTATTGGCGGGCGCTGACCAATTCGCTTGAGGTCACTGCGGTCGTGACGCTGACCTCGATTGTGCTGGCCTATCCATTCGCTTGGATCCTGGCTGATGTCATTCCCGAACGCTGGCAGCGGTTGGCTCTGATGCTAGCCGTCCTGCCATTCTGGACCTCCTATGTGGTGCGTTCCTACAGCTGGCTTCTCGTGCTTGGCGAAAAGGGCGTCATCAATTCAACGCTGATGCAACTCGCAGTCATCTCCGAGCCCATTCAGCTTGCCAACACGCGCTTCGCAACGGTGGTAGGCTTTACCCATTTCTTCGTGATGCTGCTGACGTTGACCATCTATGCCAATCTCAAGCAGCTTGCGCCCAATTACCGCAAGGCGGCAGCGGATCTGGGGGCGGGTCCGGTCCGCTCGTTTATTCACGTGGTGTTGCCGCTCACACTGCCGGGCATCATGGTTGGCGCGTTTCTCACCTTCGTGCTGGCGATCGGGGACTACATCACGCCTCAAATCCTGGGTGGCAACAATGAATTGCTGATGCCACAGCTGATCATGATCCAAATTGGCCGGCGTGGTGATTTTTCTTCCGCTTCGGCGCTTTCCATCATCCTGATGGCGGTTGTGACCGTGGCCTATCTCGCCTGCGCCCGCTGGCTCAAGATAGAGAGAACGTGATGCGGCGTGCACTTACAACCCTCTACGCGGCAGCGATTTATGGTTTCATATTTTTGCCAGTCTTCGTCCTCATAATATTTTCATTCCAAGGCTCGCTATTTCCCATTCCACCGTTCAACGGGCCGTCCATGCGTTGGTATGCAGCTGTATTGAGTGATACTCGGCTGATGGCTGGCCTGGCCAACTCCCTGCTTCTTGCAGTTATTACCTCTGCTGTTGCCACTACACTGGGCTTTCTAGCCGCTTGGGGGTTGGCACGCTTCCACCTTCCCGCGTCAGCGCTGTGGCGCGGCCTCATCACACTGCCGCTCAGCGTCAGCTATCTGATTATCGGCATGGGCCTGCTTGTTTTCTTTAACAACATAGGATTGTCCAAGTCGCTGATCGCCGCAGGCCTCGGCCATGTCGTCATTAACCTCCCACTGTGCTTTGCGATCATCTACAGCCAGATGGGTGAGCACCAGGCCAACATAGAACGCGCCGCCCGTGACCTCGGTGCCCCTGAGTGGAAAGTTCTCATTCTGGTCACGGCCCCCATGCTGTGGCCGGCTCTGTTCGCTGGCTTCTTCCTTTCAATGACTTTCTCATGGGATGAATTCATCATCGCGTTCCTACTCACGCGCTTTGACACAACACTTCCTGTCGAAATCTGGAACATGTTGCGCGCTGGCCTCAACCCGAAAACCAACGCTGTGGGGTCGCTGGTGTTCGGCGTGTCCGTTGTTCTCGCTTTCATCTTCGAACTCGTTGCGTTTAGGAGACGTCCTCAATGAGCACGCTAGTAACGATCGAGAATCTGTCCCACAGTTTCGGCGGCCTAAAGGTGCTTGATTCCGTGTCGCTCGCCATTGCGTCAGGGAGTTATACGGTTCTTCTCGGTCCGTCCGGTTCCGGCAAAACCACGTTGCTGTCGATCCTTGGCGGATTTATTCAGCCTACCGGCGGGCGCGTTCTTATCAAGGGTGAGGACTGTACAAAAGTGACCCCAGCAAGACGACCGACCGCCACAGTTTTTCAGGACTATGCATTGTTTCCGCATATGACGACTGGCAACAATGTGGCGTTTGGTTTGCGTATGAGGGGCGTTGAAAGGCACGAGAGACTCTCCCGCGCTCGCGACATGCTAGAGATCGTCGGGCTCGCAGAGGCCTTCGACAAGAAACCGCATCAACTATCTGGTGGCCAGCGGCAACGTGTTGCCTTGGCCCGTTCCCTGATTGTGGAACCGGCTGTTCTACTGCTGGATGAACCGCTGGGAGCGTTGGACCTCAAGCTGCGCCGCCAGATGCAGAATGAACTCAAGGCCATCCAAAAGCGCGTGGGCACCGCCTTCGTGCATGTGACTCATGACCAAGAGGAGGCAATGGCACTTGCCGAACACGTGGTGGTGATGAACAACGGCCGCATTGAAGACCAGGGCACGCCAGAGAAGGTTTATGGCAGCCCGGCCACGCGCTTTGCCGCGAATTTCATGGGTGAGAGTACGATACTTGAGGGGATCGTTAACGACACCGGTCAAATTCAGACCGCTGTCGGTCGCTTTGATGCGATAGGGCAGCGTTCCGGGACCAAAATTCTCGTCGCCATCCGTCCCGAGCATGTGAGGCTGTCGGCAAGCGCCGGCGCAATCAAAGCCATTGTCGACGATGTCACATATCAGGGAAGCTTCAAGCGTGTGACGGCCTCACCCATGGCCGCGATGGATATCTCATTGCTGGCCCGGCTTTCCGCGGAAGTTGATGTAAGGGCTGGCGAATTGATTTCGCTGAGCGTCGATTCCTCACACATTGCTATCCTAAGAGATTGACGTGTGTTTCATCTAACAGGCGCAGGGGGCGTGGTCCTTACCCTGCTGTTTGTCAAGACAGGGCCGTGTAATTAAAAGGGACTGGAAGATTATGGTGCCACGGACAATGAAAGCCGCAGTTGCGGAAAAGCGGGGCGCGCCGCTTGTTATCCGCGATGTGCCGACGCCGGTGCCAGACAGTGGCCAGGTCCTTGTCAAACTGGAAGGTTGCGGCGTCTGCCATACTGATCTGCATCTTCGGGACGGTGATGAGGATATCTCGAGCTATCCTCATATCTTTGGCCATGAGGGCGTGGGGCGCATTGTTGCCATCGGCAAGAACGTGAGTGGCACCTGGAAGGAAGGGGATCGTGTTGGACTCCCTTATCTTTACGACACCTGCCTCGATTGCCCGCAGTGTCTGACCGGGCAAGAAACTTTCTGCACCAAGCAGCATGCCAGGGGTGTGTTCATTTCCGGCACGTTTGCGGAGTTTGCCCTTCTCGATTCGAGATTCGCGGCGCACATTCCCGACAATCTCCATCCCGTGAGGGACGCGCCGTTGCTGTGCGCGGGTCTGACCGCTTGGAGCGCACTGAAAAAGACTCGTGTCGGTCCCGGTCGCAGTTGTCTCGTCATCGGTTGTGGCGGCCTCGGTCAGTACGCCATCATGATAGCAAAGGTATTTGGAGCCCGGGTCATTGCCTGCGATAGCGATCCAGCAAAACTTGAGATTGCCAGATTCAGGGGAGCGGACGAAACGGTTCGGGCTGGAGAGAGCGCCGCACAGTCGATCAAGGATTTGGGTGGCGCGGACGTTGTTATCAATTTTGCGCCAAGCCCCAAGGTATGGGACACCATTGCAGGTGCCGTAAACCCGCTGAGCGATGTAGTGGCGGTGGGCATCGTTCATGATCCCGTGCCGCTGTCGATGATGTGGCTGATTGATGGCGGACATCGGGTAACGGGATCGTCTGTCGGTGGTCGGCAGGAATTGCGCGATCTTCTCGCCTTTACTACAAGCCACAACTTGGCAATCGATGTTGAGGCGGTTGCATTGATGGATGTAAACGCCGCGTTGGATCGACTCGCTGCGGGCAATGTCAAGGGTCGAATTGCGATCGACTTTAGCCTATGAGTGCGAACCGGTCGTTGCAGATTACTATGTGTTCGCGGGCACTCGTGACGAGGGTCAAGAAACAGCCGATGGATGCGCTCGTCCGCAAGCACCGCAACGGTAGCGTACCGACGCTTTCTGGGGCTCGCCGCACTTCAAAAGGGGAATAACCACCCATGACCATGCTGATTGCGCCGGAAAAGACCGTTCCTGCCGGAATCGATACCTTGCAGTTCTCTATTCAACCATTGACTACCGCGGTTGCGGGTATTGATTGGGTGGCGGTGTGTGCGGTTGTTCCACGAGTTCGGGCCTTGCCTGTCGTGCCGCCTGGATTTGATGAAATCGAGGTTCCAACTGCACTCCAAAATGTGATCGACGTTTGCTGGCATGAACGCGAAATGGCCCGACGCACAACATTCGCCTACACGGTGCTCACGCCGGATGCGCAAAGTTGTCTTGGCTGCATTTATATGTATCCGACCACACTGCCGGATATGGATGCTGAAATCTATCTCTGGGCGGCCAAGAAAAGCGATGAAGTGGAACTTTACGACACCGTGCGCGTCTGGGTTGCCGAGGCATTTCCTTTCAAGCGTGTCGCCTATCCGGGGCGTGATGGCAACTCCCGCACCTTCAACTTTCCAAAGGCAGTTTCCGCAGATTTCGATGTGCCTCAGCGTCTTGAATGTGAACACTTTGCTCTGCGGCCGCTGGTTCTGGCAGACACGGCCAAAGATTATGATGCGTGGATCAGCAGCGTAACGCATCTGTCCCGTCCCGATCAGCACATCGAGATACCGGGCGGTGTCAACGGAACATGGCCACAATTGCAATTTGGTCCATTGATGAATTTTGTCGATCTTGGCTGGCATATGCGGGAGTTCCAGCAACGCTCGTCATTTGCTTATTCCGTAGTCGATAAGCACGACATCCGCGTCCTTGGCACCGTCTATATCTATCCTTCAATCGATAAAGCCTATGATTCGCTGATCTATATGTGGGTGCGCGAAGACGTATACCTCACGGGTCTCGACGCAAAACTGGAAAAAGCCGTGCGCGAATGGATCGCCTATAGGTGGCCGTTCAAACGGCCGCGCTATCCCAATCGTGACCGGACTTGGATCCCAGGGGCGGTCGAGCCTCAGCCTCAGCATGTCATCCGAGGGCAGTCCCCGGATGCATTGGTTGATATTTAGTTCTAGCGAGGGCGTATGCTCACAGTTGAACATGATTGCACGGCAATTCCCGAGTCTGTCTACGGGCTGTGGCAGAGAGAGTCGATTACTCTAGACGATGGCACAGTGGACGATACCACGCGCGTTTATTGGGCTCAGACCTCTTCCTTCTTCGTAGATATTCGCATTCCTGCAGGAAGGCCGCACTGCACTGAGGAGGAATTGGCCACCTTGCCGGACGCCACACTTCAGCAACTCGCGGAACAAAAGGGATTTGCCGGTGGCATTGTCTGCGAGGGAGGGCTCTTCACCTGGCATCGTACGATTGATTTCCGGCCACCAAATGGAATGCCCGACAGAGCTCTGGTTTGCGTTGACGGTGATGTATTGACCGAGGACGGTGATCCGCAATCGATTTTGGGTATCGGCTATCGAGAGATTTACCAGCGTCTCGGATCGGGACGGCGACGCCGCGTCGCCCTGCGTCTTTTGGCATGCACCGGTCAGCCGTTCGGCGGGAAATCTGCTCGTGACGCCTTTCTCGTCGTGATCGACGATTACTTCCTTCTGGCTCGCGCAAGAATGAACGCCTTGCCGCAGGCCGAAGCGTTGGGCCAACTGATGCGGGCGGCTGGACGAGACTCGGGAAAACTCTCCGGACTTTTCGACTGCGAAATCTCCTTGGGGCGCATCGAGTCTGAGGNNAGGCCTGTCCTTGGACAATCACTCTTTCGACTCACCCGTGGAGGGAGGGCAAATCCATCTTCCAAACCCGCGCCGCCAGGGTTTCAGGCGGAAATTTGATTCTGAATCATGGCCCTCAAGGTGAAACTAGTGTCTGGACGATCCACGATTGCAGCCTGCAGCAAAACCAGCTTGAGGACGTGTTCAGTGTTAGCAAACGGAAGCTCGGTGGCGAAGTTTGAGTTGTGACTTGATGGGCTGGACGGTCCCTCGGCGGAGTGGCCGGAGGAGGACTTGCGGTGGCTGGCTACAGCTATTGGGGAATGGGATCGATGACTGACTATGAAATCGCTGTGGCCAAGTCTCGCGAGGCGCTGGCAAACGATCCCGGACTCCGAGACCTCGTGCGCTTTGCCACGCTAGCCGCCAACAGCCACAATACACAGCCCTGGAAATTCGCACTGGCGGACTCCAGCATCAACATCATACCCGATGCTGAACGTCGCACTCCGGTTGTCGACCCCGACGATCATCATCTTTATGCCAGCCTCGGCTGTGCCGCAGAAAACCTTGCGCTGGCGGCGTCGGCAAAAGGGCGATCGGCAAGTGTGGTGTTCGACCCTAGTCAGATACGGATTGACTTGGCGAAGGCAAGCCCAGCGGAAAACGAGTTGTTTGGCGCCATCACCAAGCGCCAATGTACCCGCTCGGTCTATAGTGGCGCGGATGTGCCGGCAGGCAGTCTCAAGTTGCTTGAAGATGCCGCGCGCCAGGAGGGCGTCGATTTCATCGTTATCACTGACAGGGTCAAACGCGAGCAAGTCCTCGAAGCCATCATTGCGGCCAATAGTGCACAACTCTCCGATTCCGCATTCGTGGCGGAACTCAAGGGTTGGATCAGGTTCAATCCGGCTGCCGCTCTAATCACGGGCGATGGCCTGTTCAGCGCCTGTTCGGGCAATCCGAACCTTCCGACCTGGTTTGCAAGTGTCATTTTCCCGCTGGTCCTCACGGCGGCAAGTGAAAATCAGAAGTGCGTGGAGCAGGTTCGGTCTTCAGCCGGCATCGCCATATTCGCGAGCCGCAGCGATGACAAGGAGCACTGGTTCAACGCGGGTCGCGCCTATGAGCGCTTCGCCTTGCAGGCAACCGCAATGGGCATCCGCAATGCGTTCCTGAATCAACCTGTCGAGGTTCCGGCCAAACGCGCGGAATTTGCCAAGCTGCTTGGGTTGACAGGCGGAAGGCCCGATTTTGTAGTCCGCTTTGGAGAAGCACCAGCAATGCCCATGTCGCTGAGGCGGCCGGTTGCCAGCGTCCTGGTCTGAACAGCACGAAGTCAGCTTTGGATGAAAAGAGATGCTTTCAATCCGTCGGCCCAACCGCGTATGACAGGCCAATCCCTGAGATCTGCAATGGGCAACTTGGCAATCCGCACCGCCAGCCGCTCAAAGAACGACAGCGTCGCCAGATCGATCTTTCCAGCAAAGAACGCTTCCGACTTTGGCTTGAGCAATGCGCGCGCTGCTTTGGCATATTGGGCTACTTCTTGCCGTGAAGACGGGCTCGATTCGCGCGCCTTCATGCATACCGTAAAGAAGGCCACAGGCACACGCTGCAGCGCAGCTCTTCCGCGCTCCAGAAACCCGATCATTCCAGGAAGCCGCGATCCGTAGCGTACCGCACTGCCAGCAACGACTGCGGCGTATCCGTCAATACCGGTCACGCCAGCAACCGGCCGCACATCGACCGCTAGGCCGGCCTGGCACAGTTGCTTGGCGACCGCTTCGGCAATCTCTCCGGTCGAGCCGGCGCGGCTCGCATAGACAACCAACACCTTGTTACTCATGGCATCATTCCCAGCACATTGGTTCTGCGTCAGTGATATTGCTGGGCGACGCGTGCCCCACCAAGCAAAGCCGCCACCCGCGATAGCAAGACCGGTCGCTACCGCAAGAACCCTGATGAAGCCGCGCCGGCGCATTTGAGTATTCACGGAGTTCATCGCACAAAGCCCTGTCAATCCATACTCCCCGTTTGGTCTGGTACCACGGTTCATGACCCGTCAACATTGATTCTGATCAAGCCCTGACGTCGGGCTTACGGGTAAAAAGTGCGGCAATGGTTGGTTTCCAAAAGGGGCAGAATGCGATGGACTGGATGAAGTGGACCGGGCTGGCCCTTGGTGTGGTGGCCTTGGTTGTCTTGGCGGCTTACGCTATTGGGTCTTGGCGCTGGGCTCAAGGCACTCGGGCACTGTTGGCTCAGCTTGAGGCCGCGCGATCTCCTCCAAAAACAACGCGCTACAGCGCACTTGAGATTGAAGAATTGCCACCTCCCGTTCAGCGCTACTTCCGCAAAGTACTGAAAGACGGTCAGCCTCTCATTGCTGCGGTGGGTGTCGAACATGCCGGTACTTTCAACATGGGTGAGACCGTCGGCAATTGGAAGTCTTTCACGTCAGAGCAGAGAGTCGTGACGCGAGCTCCAGGTTTTGTCTGGAATGGCCATGTGTCGATGATGCCGGGGCTGCCTGTGCACGTCCATGACGCCTATGTCGCGGGAGAGGGCATACTGCATCCGGCAATCCTTGGTTTGATTTCGCTGGTGGACATGCGAGGGACAGGTGATGTGGCGCAGGGTGAGTTGATGCGGTTCTTCGCGGAAGCTGCGTGGTATCCTACTGCGCTGCTGCCGAGCCAGGGAGTGCGCTGGGACGCGGTCGACGACCGTTCGGCAATGCCACATTGGTGGATGGTCCGATCAGCCTGACCATGCTGTTCCGTTTTGATGACGAGGGCTTGATCGAGTCGGTCCGCGCCGAGGCCCGAGGGCGAACCGTTGGAAAAACCTTTGTCATGACACCGTGGGAAGGGCGTTGGTCGAACTATCAGGAGCGGGACGGCATGCTGGTGCCGCTGACCGGCGAAGTCGCTTGGCTGACGCAAGAAGGCGAAAAGCCATATTGGCGCGGGACAATTGCGTCAATCACATATGAGTTCTGGGACTGAGGGGCTGCAATGCGGCGGCGGAAGTTTCTTGCGCTGGGGCTCGCGGGCACTGCACTTGTTGCTGATGGCGCAACATGGCACGCTTTCGCCAATGAAATGACGCGGGCCCGGGCGCGTCTACAAGGCCGTAGCGAGATATTTCAGGGTCGGTTCGGCACAATGGAATATGCCGACGTGGGCACCGGACCGCCAATCCTGATGATTCACGGAACGGGCGGCGGATTTGATCAGGGGCTCGACTTCGCGCAGCCCCTCATCTCGAATTGGCGGGTCATTGCTCCATCGCGGTTCGGCTATCTTCGATCGACCTTTCCAGCCGACCCGTCATCAGAAAACCAGGCCGATACATTTGTGGAATTGTTGGATTGGCTGAAGATCGACCGCGCAGCAGTGATCGGCGGTTCGGCGGGCGCGTTGTCGGCCATGCAGTTTGCAATTCGCTATCCAGATCGCTGCAGGGCGCTTGTGGCGCTCGTTCCGACGTCTTATGCGCCCGGCCGGCCACCGGTGCGGCCGCCCAACGCAATTGCCCAAGCGATCATTGAATATGGGCTTCGATCGGATGTTCTGTTCTGGTTGGGGATGACTGTGAACGAGGACGCCATGATCGGAGCACTTCTGGCAACTGATCCTGCGCTCGTGCGAGATGCCGACGATGGTGAGCGGGCGCGCGTCCGTGCGATGTTGCGCAACATCCTGCCGGTCAGCGATAGAGCCAGAAGACTTCTGAACGACGGCAAACTGGCAGGCGACCCATCGCCCATGCCGCTGGCGACGATCAGGGTCCCGACCTTGGCCATATCCTTTGCTGACGATCGCTTCGAAACGCTGGCGGCTGCGCGCCATATTGCGGCGGAAGCCCCCGGCGCAAGAATTATCGCCCATCCGACTGGCGACCATATCTGGGTCGGTAACAACCGCGAGG